>Ga0181536_10001746_pt1 | contig 25235 bp, 20 predicted proteins | sample PEATcosm2014_Bin_41_FD_121105 | JGI IMG/M metagenome (GOLD analysis project Ga0181536, IMG submission 121105) | Peatland microbial communities from MTU Mesocosm Facility, Houghton, MI, USA - PEATcosm2014_Bin17_60_metaG | ecosystem: Environmental > Terrestrial > Soil > Wetlands > Peat | place...
ACCGCAAACAGAACCGCTGGGCGTCTATTTCCCTGCTCCCCGCCTCGCGTGTTTCTCGCGAAACGGATCAAAGCCTAGAAACTCTACCTGCATCGCCGTTCTGTTCGGAGCCGACATTTCGAAAGGCCTTTCGCTCGCTTCCGGCGGCTTGCTGTTTCCAGGTTTGCCGCTAAAAGGTCAATGCTCCCGGCGACTTCCTTCAATGTCACGCTGACGCTTCCATCGAGCCCGTTCCACTCACTGCTCTTCCACTCAGTTCGGTTTGCCCCGTACTGGGCGGGATCATCGCGATGAGCCCGTTGCCCGACTTCGCTCCAGCGTTTCTTACGGCCACTGTATCTCCACTCCCCTCGGGGGACTTTTACATCCCCTTGCGGATCGCAGCGTTCGACGCAGCCTGCCGCTCGAAAACTCACCTGTGTGAACTGCCCGATTTCCCTTCGCTCCCCGCCAGCCGTTTGCTTTTGACAACCGGCCTGCGGATCATCGTTCCGGGTTCGCTACGTCTCACCAGGTTCGACTGTTCCGTGAACCTCTTGGAACCTCAGTCATCATGCTCTCAAAGCTCGTTTGCGTCAAAGGAAATCTTTAACGCAGGTGACATTTTCCTCAAGATTCTTCTAGCGTGATTTCATTCATTTAGCGGTACATGGGCGTGGGAGACCAGTGGAAAAATTGAGCATGTGCGTGGAAAAAACAGAAGGGCGTAGAACTGTTGCGAAATCTAGCTGCGATCAGAAGCACCGGGCATTGAGGCGTTGGCAAGCAGCGGCTCCTGCTTCTTGCGCATGAAGCGCAGGGCGGGACCGGCGGTGAATCCCCACTTTTTGTAGAAGGGGACCATCTCGTCCCGGCAGTAGAGTTCAATGTGCTCGACAAACAGCAGGGCGGGGTGGGCCGTGATGGCGTCAAGCAGCATTCTCCCGAGACCCAGATCGCGATGGGAACGCGCCACGATCACGTCAAATACGACGGCTTTGTAAACGAAGTCGGTGAGAACGCGCGCAAAAGCCACGAGACTGCCGGTTTCCGAATCGCAGAAGGCGAAGACCAGGTCCGAATGCTGTACGGCGCGGCGGACGTCTTGAAGCTTGCGGCCGCGGCTCCACCATTCGTTATGGTACATGCGCCAGAGCTGTTCAATGTGGCCGCTGGTGAGGCGGCTGACGAACTGCGGCGCGCGTGCTTGCAGCGCGATCACGGGGCCTATTGCGGTCTGCGGAAACGCTTTGGATGCCATGCAGCTTCCCACATGGTACGGTGGGATTGCGAAGAAGTACAGATGCAGATTCGTTGCAATGTGACCAGTACAGTTGTAAACTTATAAATCTGATGTCCACGCTCGCAGCGGTCAAGACGCCGCTCTACCTAAAGTTCGCCCGGTCTCTCGAAGAGCAGATGGGGCGTGGCGTGTTACGCCCAGGCGACCGCCTTCCCTCGGTGCGCACCTTCAGCCGCCAGCAAGGGGTCAGTGTTTCGACGGTGCTGGAGGCGTATATGTGGCTGGAGAACCGCGGCGCCATCGAATCACGGCCAAAATCCGGGTTCTTCGTGCGCGTTGCGTTCGCGAAATCGGTTCCCGAACCAAGGTTTCAAACGCCGGAGCCCAAGCCGGCGAGTTTCCGGGCCGGCGACATCGTGGCCGAAGTTATACGAGCGGCGAATCAGCCTGGAAATATTCCTCTGGGCAGCGCGCTGCCGGATCCGCAGCTACTGCCGAACGGCAAGCTGAACCAGATTCTGCGGGGTGTGATCCGGCGCGACCCCTGCCACAGCAGCAGCTATGTGTTTCCGCCCGGGGCAGAGAGTCTGCGCCGGCAGATTGCGCGCCGTTCGCTGGCTTACGGGTGCAATCTCTCGCCGTCGGAAATCGTCGTGACCACGGGGGCGATGGAGGCACTCAACTTGAGCCTTCGCGCGGTGGCCCGGGCGGGCGACGTGATCGCAGTGGAAAGCCCGACTTATTTCGGCGTGCTCCAAGCCATCCAGTCGTTGGGCATGCAGGCCATCGAGATTCCCACGCATCCGCGCGAGGGGATGAGCCTCGACCGGCTGGAGAGTGCCATTCGCAAGCACCGAATCAAAGCGTGCGTATCGATGACGAACGGCCATAATCCGCTGGGCTATGTGCTGCCGGACGAGTACAAGAAGGACCTGGCCGAGCTCACGGCGCGGCATGACGTCGCGCTGATCGAGGACAACATCTACGGCGACCTGGCATTCGGGGCACGGCAACCGAAAGTCGCGAAGGCCTTCGACCGCAAGGGCAATGTGCTGCTGTGCGCTTCTTTTTCCAAAGTGCTGACCCCGGGTTTTCGCGTCGGATGGGTGCACGCGGGCCGCTATCAAGCGGAAGTCGAGCGGCTCCAGTTCATTAATACCGTTGCCACGGCGTCGTTGCCGCAGTTTGTGCTCGCGGAGTTTCTGGAATCGGGCGGGTTCGACCGCCACGTCAGCCGGCTGCGCATCGCGTTCGCGGAACAGGTGCGCATTATGAGCCAGGCTGTGGCTAAGTATTTTCCGGAAGGCACGCGCATCACGCGTCCCGACGCCGGATACCTGCTGTGGGTCGAGCTGCCGAAGAAAGTGGATGCGCTAGAACTATTTCACGTGGCGGTGGCGGCGAACATCAGCATCGTGCCAGGCCCGATATTTTCCACAAGCGGACGGTTCAGCACCTACGTCCGCATCAGTTGCGGATACCGGTGGTCGGATGCAATCGACCGCGCGGTGTTGACGCTGGGCCGCGCTGCGCATGATCTGGCGCGCGATTCATAGCGTTAACGTCACTTTGGTGAGTGTGCGCGGTCGATCGGGGTCCAGGCCTTTCTGGTCGGCAAGACACGCCGCGAACATCTGCGCGGGAATGATATAGGGGATGGGCGTGTAAAGTTCGCTCAGGCGTTGGGGCAGGCGGATCACGCGCGTCCCGACTTCGGCCGCGGCGGGGTTGCCGGCATCCGTGATGATGACCGTTTCCGCTTCGAGTGAATTCAGCTTCTCGATGGCTTCACGAACCGGCGTCCATGTGACGCCCGACGGTGCGAAAACGAACACCGGGAAATTGGGTTCCACAAGGGCGATGGGACCGTGCAGGAAGTCGGCCGAAGAAAAGCGCTCCGCCACCACGTAGCAGGTCTCCATCAATTTGAGCGACATTTCGAAGGCGTTGGCGTAATTCAGGCCGCGGCCCATGACGACGCAGTGGTCCATGAAACGATAGCGTTCCGAGAGAGCACGGATTTCCGCCTCGAGAGCGAGCGCACTTGCAGCACGCTCGGGAATGCGCGCCAGGTCATCAAGCCGAATCTTTGCACCCAGCGAGTACGCCAGCAGATAGAGCATGAGCACCTGGCCGGTGTAGGTCTTGGTGGCGGCCACGCTTTTCTCTTTGCCGGCGTGGACGAAGAAAACATGCTCAGCGAGCTTCGCGAGCGAGCTGGATTGCTCGTTGGTGATGCCGACGGTTAGCGCCCCTTGCTGGCGCGCTTCCGACAAAATGAGATTGGTGTCAGTGGATTCGCCCGATTGCGAAACCGCAACCACCAGGGCGTCGCGGAAATCCACGCGTGCGTTGTAGAGCGTGTAGATCGAGGGCGCGGCGAGCGAGACGGGAATGCGGGTGGTGATTTCGAGAAGATAGCGGCCGAATAGAGCGGCGTTGTCGGAGGTGCCGCGCGCCGCCAGCACCACCAAACGCGGCCGGCGCTTCTCCACCAGGCGCTTGAAACGCTCCACGCGCTTGAGCTCCCGGCGAAGCGTGCGCTCCAGCCTCTCCGGCTGTTGGCGAATCTCTTCCAGCATGCGAGACATGCATTCCAGGATAGCGGACGGACGCTCTCCGCGCGCGGTGGTTGACGAGGACCCCCGCGTGATTCACCATGTTAGGTCTATGACCACCCCTCCACAGCAGCCCAGAATCCAACTGATCAACTCGCCGGAATACCGCGAAGGCTACGCCAACAGCGTGCAGGTTCGTGTGAGTCTCTGGGATTTCCTCCTGCTGTTCGGGCTGGTGAACCAGACCGCTCCGGATAGCGTGAACATCCACAACTTTCAGGGTGTGTATCTTAGCCCGCAACAAGCCAAAGCGCTGCTGAACGTGCTGCAACAAAACGTAAAGCAGTACGAGTCAGCCTTTGGGGAAATCAAGCTCGAGCCTCAGGCCGGCGCGGGCATCGTGCAATAGCTTCCAATGGCTGCAGCGCCGGCAGGCGAACGCGTCCGCGCTCGATTTTATCTCCTGGTTGCAGCGGTCATTGCGGCGTTCCTTTTCGCCAGCCATCTGCCCTTCCTGAGGCTGCCGTTCTACTGGGACGAACTGGGCCAGTTCGTGCCGGCTGCGCTCGACATTTTCCAAAAGGGAGCTTGGATCCCGCGCTCGACGGTGCCCAACGTTCATCCACCGGGAGTCATGGCCTACATGGCGGCCGTGTGGTGCGTGACCGGCTACTCGATCGCCGCGACTCGCCTGGCGATGCTGGCGCTGGCGGTGCTCGGCGTGGTGGCTACGCTGCGCCTGGGACTCCGCATGGGGCTTTCGACCGGCGCCGCGTGTCTTGCCGCCGGGCTACTTGCAGTGTCGCCGCTGTTTTTCGCGCAATCGATGATGGCGCAGCTCGATATGCCGGCGATGGTGTTTCTTGTGCTCGCGCTGCTGCTCTTTCTCGAAGATCGAATCGTCGCGGCGGTGTTGATCTCCACCGTTCTCGCGCTGGTAAAGGAAACGGGAGTCATCGCGCCCGGCCTGTTTGGCTTGTGGTTGTGGATGGAAGGGCGCCGGCGGGAAGCGCTGTGGTTTCTCTTGCCGGTTGTGCCACTGCTCGTCTGGCTCGTCGTGCTCGAGCGCGGGACGGGGCGCTTGTTTGGCAACGCGGCTTTCACTCAGTACAACGTCTGGTATCCGCTTCATCCGGTGCGCTTGCCGCTGGCGGTGTTGCGGCGTTTGTACTACTTGTTCATCGGAACGGGCCACTGGATCGGCACTAGCGCTGTGATTCTGGCACTGCGAAACGCAACGGTGTTCAAAACTCGCGCCTGGCGCGTGGCGGGCGTGCTCCTGGCCGGGCACGTGCTCCTGGTGAGCGTTCTGGGTGGAGCCGTTCTCGAGCGTTACCTCGTTCCCGTGCTTGCCGTCCTCTATCTCGCGTTTGCGGCGGCGTTGTGGCAATATCGAACACGTTGGCGCATTGTGAGCGCAGCCGCGCTCGGTGCGGCGCTGATAGCGGGGAATTTCGTAAACCCGCCCTATCCGTTCCCGCTGGAGAACAATCTCGCGTTCACCGATTTCGTGGCGCTCCAGTCGCAAGCCGCCGAGTATTTGGAAAAGCGTCTTCCTCAAGCCAGGATTGCGACGGCGTTTCCTCTTGCTTCGGCGCTGCGGCGGCCGGAATTCGGTTATGTGCGACATTCGCTCCGCGCCCGCGAAATCGACGATTTTTCCGCCGCCAACGTCGCGCCGCTGGTTCGTGAGGATGTGGCAGTTCTCGTGCTGTATTCCGAGGCATGGGACCCTCTGGGCTTGATGCAAAATCAACGGTGGACGTCGTTTCTTCGAAAATATTACGGATACAGCCCGCCGGTGGGTCCGGACGAAGTGCAGGTGTTGCTAGGCGCACACCGCGTGGCACGATGGACACGTCACGGCCAGTGGATCGAGATCTACCAGAGATAGAACGCAATACCGGAAGACCAGCTATTGGTATTGATCTAGCGCCGTGCCAACAGGTTCCCCGCGCGGTCTATATGGAACCGCCATCCAGGCGGAATGAGCGCGGTTGCACCGTAATCTAACACTAGCGCCGGACCCTGTGACTCACGTTCGCGGACTTGCTCCCGTGCGAATACCGGCACGAGCCGGAACTTGCCGCCGGTCCACACGCGGCGCACGTCCGATTTATTTCTCGGCCGTGAGCGCGCCCACTCCGGCGCCGCAGTCTTGGCCACCGCGATCGTCGCGCGCACTCTTACCGTCACGATTTCGGTGGGCCGCTCGGGATTGCAATAACCGTAGATGCGCTGGTGCTCTTCGTGAAATGAAGCGCCCCACGGAACGGTGAGCTCGTAGCTTTGGCCGACATAGCGCACGTCAGCCATCCGGTCTAGTTTTGCGCCACGCATATCCCGCCGGGCAGACCGTTCGAGCTGCACGAACCGGCTCTCGATCTGCGCTGCGTCCACCACCGCAGCCGAGTAATCGCGTACACGGTCGGCCAGCAGCGTGCCCAGCGCCGAAAGCGCTCCCGCGAACCGCGGCACGACCACCATACGGATTCCCAGCTCTTCCGCCATTTCGCACGCATGCAACCCGCCGCAGCCACCAAACGCCACGAGAGGAAAATCGCGGGGATCGCGCCCGCGTTCGACGGAAACCACACGGATGGCGCGCTCCATGTTGGCATTGGCCACGCGCACAATCCCCGCGGCCGTCGAGACTCGGTCGCGCTTTAGCACACGAGCAATGCGATCGACCGCCGCAGTGGCGCGAGCTGCGTCGATTTGCATTTCTCCGCCCAGGAACTGGTGCGACGTGATGCGGCCGAGCGCCACGTGCGCATCGGTCACGGTGGCTTGATCGCCTGTCCCGTAGCACGCCGGCCCAGGGTCGGCGCCTGCGCTCTCCGGACCTACACGTAGGAGCCCGCCTTCATCCACCCGAGCGATCGAGCCTCCGCCCGCACCCACCGTGTGGATATCCAGCATCGGCACGCGCACGGGGAGACCATCGACAAAAGCCTCGGTCGTCAGGCGGAGTTTCCCGTCCCAAAGGCTGACATCGGTGGACGTGCCTCCCATGTCAAAGGTGAGGGCCTGTTCGAAACTGCTCCAGTGGGCCGCCGCACCCGCACCGACCACACCGCCCGCCGGCCCTGAGAGGATCGTTCGCACGGCGTGATGGCGCGCCTCAGCCATGGAGATGAACCCGCCATTGGATTGCAGAATCGAGACGCGGTGCCGTGTGCCCCGCTCCAGTTCGGACAGATACGCGTCCATGAGCGGGCCGACGTAGGCGTTGATGAGAGTCGTGGAGGCCCTCTCGTACTCCCGGAACTCGGGCGACACTTCGTACGAACAACAGACATAGTGTTCGCTGCCTAACACACGCGCCGTGGTCCGCTCGTTTTCCGGGTTGGCGTACGCATGGAGGAAGCAAATCGCCACCGAGTCCACTCCGGCGTGGCGTAGACGGTTCCTCAACCGCACCAGCTCCGCGTGCGCAGGACGCTTGCCAATCGAACCATCGAAATGAGCCCGCTCGTTCACGCCGAAGCACAGTTCTGGAGGAACAAGATGCCGCTTTAGCGGTGGAGTGAGATTGTAGAGTTGCGCGCGGTTCTGCCGCCCGATGCGCACCAGGTCGGTGAAACCTTCGGTCGTGACGAAAGCTGTTCGGGCGCCTTTGCGTTCGAGCAGAGCATTGGTGGCTACCGTGGAACCGTGCACCACTTCCGTGCGTGCTGGCGCTGCGATGCGGCGCAACCCCTCCAGAATCACACGCGCCGGTGAGGCGGGGTTCGAGCGCAACTTAAAAGTTTCGATCGCGCCATCATCGCGCAGCACGATGAAGTCCGTGAATGTACCGCCCGTATCAATGCCGATGCGCACGAATCAGCATGGTAACAGAGCGGAATGGCCGCCATCACTGCGCTTACTCGTGTGGGATGTCTCCGTGCGGTTTGTGCTGTGTAATCTCCTCGTAAGCGTCCCGAACCTGACTGGCCAGGTCGTCTCCCACCCAGTTTTTCACACTCTCCGGCAACTGAATCGTGGTGGATAATTTGGTTCCGTCCTTCTTCACGATGTCATTGAGTTTCTTGCCTTGTTTGACGGCCGCTTCCACGGCGTTGTGCAGTTCCGTCATGAACCGGCCCTGGCCTTCCAGGATTTCCTTGCCGCCAGGACCACCATGGCCGGGTAGCACGTGCTCGGCGCCGAGCTTAGCCGCCGCCGCGGTTACCTTCGGCCAGTTGGCAAGGTTCCCGTCCGCCAGGTAATTGTACGGCCCGTTCACGGCCGCGTCGCCGCTGCACAGCACTTTCTCTTTGGGCAGGTAAACGAATCCATCGCCCCGTGTGTGCGCCCAGCCGAAGAAGTAAAAGCGAACTTCGCGCGTGTCGTCCTTGAGAATGAACGGGCTCTTGTCGAAGGTTTGTCTTGGCGGTTCGACACTGTCACTGTGCATGTCGGCAACGTCTTGGCGTTCCTTCGCGGCCTGCTGCCAGCGCTTGGGCTCATAGCGCTTCATCTCCTCGATCACGCCCTTGTAGGCTAGCGTGGTAGCGCCCGCCTGCGTCCACACCGCGTTGCCATAGGAATGGTCACCATGATGGTGTGTGTCGAATACATACTTCACCGGCTTATCCGAAACCTTCTTGGCTGCCTCCATCGCGAGACGCGCCCCGCTCGGAAAATTCGCGTCCACCACGATCAAGTAGTCTTTCATTTCGATGATGACGTTGTTACAGTGCCCCAGGTGCTCCAGGTCGCCCTCGCGAAACCAGACGCCCGGAACAATCTGCTTCACTGTACCCGGCTGCGCGTCACCAGCGGCTACGAAGAAAGCCACCGCGGTGAGAACCGCGAAGGCACTCAGAACCCAAATCCGTCGCTGCATCATGAAATGCCCGCTCAAGGGGAAATCAAAAGAAAGCCGGTGTCTAACCGAACGCCGCTGCCAAACCCATCTTGACAACTACCCAAATTGCCCACGAGCCCGCCACCCAAGTAATCGATGTCGCCCAGGAGATCTTGCGTGCCGCCACGCTGAGGCCGGTAGCCAGCAGCACGATGATCCAGAGCGAAAAGGCGTCGACCGAGCTGGCCAAGCTGTAAAGCCACTTGGGAGTGCTCACCGCGTCAAGAAACGCGCCGACATTGGTGGGCGTCGCGTTCTGCAAATCGAATTGGTCCGGATCCTTCAGCAGCATCACAGCCAAAGCCATGATGCTTGAAAAGATCAGCGGGACCAGCGCATAACAGCAGACTGCGTACACCTGACGGAAAGAGACATCCGCGCCGAGAAAGGTTTTGAAGATGAGCAGAAAGATGGCCGCCACAATCAACGCCATCACCGGTGTTCCGATGACGCTGAAGCCGTAGAAAAAGTAGGGGGCGACTTTGACCTGCACATTAATGGTCTGCTCCCGGGCAGCGGAATCCAGGTTCTGCATGCGTGAGTTCGTCTCCGCCTGCTGGCGATAGAAGCGTTCATAACCCACGCGCTGGCTGAACGCGTAGCTGAACACCAAACTCAGCACGATAATGATGGCCAACGGCGGCCACCACCGGGGGTGCGCGGCGATATCCTTAAAAGCCCCACCCGGTTCCCATAGGACACCGGTGAGCCGGGCAAGCTCACCCATCTGGACAGGTTGTCCGGAGGCCTCAGGTTGTGCTGCTGTTCCAGTTCCCATTTGGCCTGACATTGTGTCGCGACGGCCAGCCGGTGTCAAGGCGGCTATGCCTTCGCGTGATAACTCACGTTGAGATGCGACGTCTCCAGCCGCCGGTGGCTTTGGACGCGCGAGGTGAGGCAGCTTTCCAGCACGCCGCTCGTCAGCAGGGTGCGTTCCACGGGGTACGGCGCCTTGCCGGTCACGAACATCTCTTCCACCTTGCCGATCAGCCTGGCTGAGTACGTCACATTCGGCTCTGGCGTTAGCAGAAACTGCGTGGATATGATGCCCCGTCCCTTCACGCGCGCCGCAAAGTCAAAATCCTGCAAAGCTCCATCCAGCATCAGCAAAGTGGCTTTCAAGCCATCCGCGTACTCGATGAAATAAGCCCACGGACTCCTCGCCAGCTTCGGCAACTCGCCGTTGTGCACAAGGTCCTGCGTGCGTCCATCTTTCACCGTCAGGCCGAGCGGCGTATCGCTCCGCGAAAGCGCCGCTGTCAGCAGTTCTTTCGACCACCGGCCTTCCTCCCCAGCCTTCCAGACCGCATCGCCTTCCACTAACTGCACCGCCTTGACGCCTGTTTCGCCGCCCTTGCGCCGCTCCACCATGCACTGCAAGCCCTCAAGCGCGTGAAAATCCATGGCGTCCGACCCGCCTTCGCCCACCATCAGTGCGTCTTCGATCTCGCAGCCAAGCGGCAATTCCACGTCCGGCAGCCGCCACGTCACCGGCAACGACGAGCCAGCCAGCATCGGAAATCCCAGCCTGCGGGAAGCATCCACCATCCATTTGGCTTTTTCGAAACTGTACGAGAGATGCTTATCGTTGAAAACCGGTACGGCCCTTCCCTCTTTCTCGAACACTTCCACGCACTGCTTGAAGAACTCGTAGCGCGGATAGAGAATTTGCCCCTTCTCGTTGCGCGGATAGTCGCCATGCTCGCCGATGATCATGACCGCATCAACGGCCAATTTGTCGCCGCCGCATCGCACCGCTTCCGCCACGCTCGGGTAGACGTGAAATCCGAACTCGCGCGCGCGAGCTTCGCTGAGATCGCCCTCCGGCCTCTGGTCCACGTAGAGCGACACGATCTTCATGTCCGGCCGGTGCCACTTCCCGTCGCGCGGGTAGCCCACCAGAATCCTGTCCGCTTCGTGCTGCGCATGCGAAAGGTACTTGTAAACCGTGGTGATAACCGCAATCCGCTGCATGGCTGGCTAGGTTCTCCAGAACGTCGATTCTTTCGTGGGCTGGTAGTGAATGTCCAGATGCGGCGTATCGTAGCGGGCCTGGTTCCGATACAAGCTCTCCATCCCAGCCGCGGTCAATCCGGTCGTCAACAGCGTCCGCTCCACCGGATACGTGGGCTTCCCCGTCAGATACATCTGCTCCGCGCCGTTCACCAGCGGACTGAAGAAATTCGCCAGTGTGGTCCGTCCATCCGGCATCGGCAGGTACATTTGCGTCGAGAAGGGCTCCGCCTGCCCCTCCAGGCTGGCTGCAAAATTGAAGTCCCGCACCAGCCCGCTCATCAGCAGCATCGTACACTTGAGTCCGTCCGCATGCTCGTAGCGGTAAGCCACGGGATCCTTCACCAGCCGCCGCATGTCATCGAATGTCGGAAAAACGTCGTTGAAGCCGGCGCGCGCGGGCGTCAGCGTGTGGCTCCGGCACAGCGCAGCCTCCATCAAATCGTGCGGCCAGACGCCTTCTTGATACGCCTTCCAGAAATTTTCACCGCGAAATGCCTGCACCCATTTCACGCCGCTTTCTTCGCCCTGCCGCCGCTCCACCATGCACTGAATCGTTTCCAGGCCGTGAAAGTCATAGCTATCCACGCCGCCATAACACACGCTCAGCGCCTCGCGAACGCGCGCACCAGTGGGCATCTCGACCGACGGCGTACGCCACGTTACCGCCAAACTCGATCCCGCCATGAACGCGAAGTCCATGCTGCGCGATGTATCGTACATCTCTTTCGCCCAGTCCCAGTTCCAGGAGAGATGCTTGTCGTTGAACACCGGTACGGAGCGCCCGCTATCACGAAACACTTTCACGATCTGCTGGAAGAATTCGTATCGCGGATACTTTGTCTGTCCCTTTTCGTTTTGCGGGTAGTGGCCGTGCTCGCCCACCAGCACCACGCCATCCACGGCGAGCTTGCTTCCTCCGAGCGTCAGCGCTTCGGCGATCGTCGGATAAATCTTCATCTCCGGATGCCGAGCGGCCCGCTCCCGGCTCAGGTCACCTTTGTCCACCTGGTCCACGTACAGCGCGACCAGATCCATCGGCGGATGGTGATGCGTGCCATTCCATCCGTACCCATCAAGAAAACGGTCAACGATATGCTGGGTGTGCGAATAGCGGAAAAAGATGGTGCAGACCGCCGCCAGCTTCGGCCGGCGCTGCGCTTCTAGTACAGCAGGCGCCGCTGCCGCACCGGCAATGAACTCTCTTCGGGAGATCGGCATCGCTCACTTCTCCAAATCCACCACCGCGTAGACGCTCATCTGCGGAATCGTGAACTCTGTCCCGCCATCCACCACCTCGTACTCCGTCAGCGCCGCGTCTTGCCCCGCGAACGCCTTCACCTTGCCGTGCTGGTACTCGCCGCGCACGCGCACGCGCATCCCGTCCACTTTGCCGCCGCCATAGTTGATCAGATGCACGCGCACCCGCCGATCGTCCCCGTTCAGCCTTCCGAGCACCACATCGCTTCCGTAAATACGCAACAGCCGTTTTTCGTCCGTCAACTTTTGCCGGACCAGGGTCGCGAATCCGTAAGCGTCAGCCGCTTCCTCCTTCGGAAACTCCTTCGTTCCGATCTGCACGTTCAGATCGTACTTCGGGTCCGGCGCCGCAATCACTCGATACATCAGGTTCCGCCGCGAGAGCAGGTTCAGTACCTCGCCCGTCTCGTCCGATCCGTCATCCATGATCCCGATGTTCGCTAAAACCGGCAGCCCCGGCCCATCAATGCTTCGCAGAAACCCAAGCATCTGCCCGAGGGCCGGCACATCGCGCGCTTCCGGATGCACCACCGCATCCACGCCATAGACGTACGCTTCCGCCGCCGCCAGCGCTGCCTTCCGCCAAGGCACGTTGTAATAGTACCGGCACCGCCCCCCGTCGCGCTCCATTCGCCAGCCGTTTGCGTCCACCCAAGGCAAACTCGTGGCCGCTGCGACGTCCATTCGATACTCCACCCCGGGCGCCGGCAGCTTCACGAACTTGGCCGCATCGAACGCCTGCGCATCAATCCCGGCAGCCTTCCATGCGGCTTCCTGGCCTGCCGGCACATACACTCGCTCCGCGCCGGTCTTCTTCACTGCTTCCGCGGTCTGTGGACTCTGGTCCCAATACAGCCCGGGCAGTAGGGCCGCCAAAAAAAAGCTGAGCATCACAGTTCGATTTTCCTCACCTGAATCTTATCGAGATCGTAGACGCCCAGTCCCAGTGTCGACGCGTATTCGATATGTCCCGGTTCCCGAATGTACCGGTCGATGTTCGGATTGTCGTCGTATCCATTGCCGCTCTTGATGTGCGCCAGCGAGCGGTCCCACACCGAGGTCGCGTGCTCCGCCTTGCGCTTGTCGTCGATCACGTCAAGCAGCAGCCGGTCCATCGCCACCGGGTCCGTCCCGAACATCATTTGCTTCGGATAGAAACGGAACTTACGACTCGGTGAGAACGGACCGCCGTGCCACACGCCGCGTAAACCGTCCATGATGCCGAGCACCGTGCGCGAGCGCAACGGCTCCACAGTGGCCAGCGTGCCGATCAGCGAATAGGTGTTGGTCTTGATTCCGGAATGCGATCGCGCCACGTTGGAAAAATCCCCGTAGGCAATGTTCTTCAGGCAGCCGGTCACCCCTGATGCTCCGTGGTCCTTCATGTTGGGCACGTTGATGATCTTTGTGAAGTGCTCGACGACGGGCCGCGCCAGATTCGATCGCGTGTCGTCTTCGCCAAAGAAGTTCACATCCACGTACGTGTTCGGATCGTAGCCGGCGATCGATCCGCGATTATGCTCGGCCGTCCAGATGTGCACACCCGCGGGCACATAGCGGTCGTAATGCACGCTGTCCACCTGGTCTCGGAAGCGTTCGTAGATCCAGATCTGAATTGGTTTCACTCCCACTACGCCCAGGTTCCTCACGATCTCGCTTACCACCTCGGGAGTGGACATGATCCCCGGCGCTCCCGAGCAGTTCACCTTGATGCCCACCACGTCGGCGGAATTGAAGAAGCGCGCCCAACTGTCGCGGGCGTCGGCATCCCCGGTGAGCGCGCGCATTCCCTGCGCGATCATTTCCCGCACCGTGGGCACGTCCACCTTTTCCGATTTCTCGTCGATCGATTTCTCCGCGTGCACGCGCGCCACCACGCCGGGATACGGCCCAGGCATTCCAGGAATCGCCGCCGGTGCGAAGCGGCTCACAATTCGATACTTGGGTAGGTCCTCATGCAGACTGGCGGCCAGAGCCACAGGAGCCGTGGCTGCGGCCTGCAAAAACGCGCGGCGTTTCATATCATCGATCATAGTCCGTTTTCGGCGGCGGCTCAGGTTTCCGGGCTAGCGGCTTCTCGCTCATCTGAATCGTCTCCGGATGGGCGCCGGCACCGCACGCTCCAAATCTAAAGAGTACGGAACGGATTGTGCGGTCTTATAATTCGGGATAAGTAGGTCCGATACATGACTTCCGCAAGTGAGATTGTCGCTGCCTCCAGGAAAGCGCTCGTCAAAGGCATCGTGCTCCATGGGATTCTGGCAGGAGTGCTGTTTGGCGGCTCTGGCGACGGAAGATGGGTCGCCGCCTGGCTGCTTCTGGCGGTCTTCGTGGCTGCCCAGGTAGCGGCGTTTCGGGAAATGAAACGCCAGCCTGACCTCCTGCTCGAGCGTTCGAAGCTGCAGCCGGGCACGAAGCCGTGGGACAAACTGCTAGTTGCGCTCCTAGCTCTCGTCGTTCCGCTCCTGACGTGGATCACGGCCGCGCTCGACCATCGGTTTGGATGGACAGGTCGCGAGCAAATTGCACGCGTGGCTGCAGGTTTTGTTCTTATGGTGCTGGGCATCAAGTTGACGCAATGGGCCATCGGCGAGAACCACTTTTTCGCTGCAACGGTGAGGATTCAAACCGATCGCGGACAAACGGTCGTATCGACCGGTCCGTATGCCTATGTGCGCCATCCCGGCTATACGGGCATGCTCGCTTTGACGATTGGCACACCGTTCGCGCTGGGCAGCCGGTGGGCGCTCCTGCCCGCGGCGCTGGGCGTGGTAGTCTTGGCCGTCCGAACCGCCCTGGAAGATCGCACCTTGCAGGCTGAGCTGCCTGGTTACGCAGATTACACCCGCCGAGTACGATCCAGACTCGTTCCGTACGTGTGGTAAGCGCGGGCCGGCAGAACCAGATCGCTTCGCGCATCGCCGATGAGATCGTGCAACGTCTGGCTGGCTTACTGGACGCGAAGGTCGAGGTACTGGAGCTGCGGGCCGAGGTCAGTCCTTTTCTGGATGCCCCTCGCCCTCAGCTCTTCGCTCTCCCAAACAACCGTATCCGCACCACGAAGTGCCGGCCCTCATCGCCATAGAACTGCCCGAAGGTCGGCGAGCCAATCACGTTGCTCACCGCCGTCGGATTGCGATGGTCCGTCAGGTTGTTGGCCCCCGCGCGGATGGCGAACCGGTAGCCGCGAAATGTGAACCGGCGCTCCAGGTGCAGATTGAAATCGAGGTTGGAGGGAAAACGGTGTGAGTCCACCCCGCCCTGCACAAGTCCGGTGTCTTGTTCAATCGAATAAGGAAAGCCTGTCCGCCAATCCAACAGATATGCGATCGCCCAGTTCTTCCGGAACCTCTGCAATGGTGGCGGCAGGTACCCCCAACTCAGGAACCGGTTGGGTGCATCCCACGGCATCGGGCCCAGATTGTCGCCCACCTGAAGCGGCTGGTCCACGCTCACGTCCAGCACCGCATTGGAAAGCGCTTGTGAATGCACATAACTCACCATCCAACCGTACTGATCGCCGAAATTGTGACGCACCGTCACAGCTTCTTCGTCGTAGGAATCGCGCCGCAGGTTGGATAATTCATACGTCCCGCCGTACCCGTAGCCCAGCGACTGCGGTTGAATAATAGCGGACCCTCCGTTCTCTGGACTGTATACAAAACCGTCCGCGCCACGTTTCCGCAGCCACGCCACTTTCGCATAGATGCGACGGCCCAGGTCCTGCTCCACACCCGCACTCCAACTGTCATAACGCGGCATGGCGAGTCCGTGACCCGCGATAAAGGTGGTGGTCAGCGGAGCCTCGGGTGCTCCCTCCGGCGAAAAAGGCGTGGTGATCGCCTGCTGATCCAGCGGCCGGCTGAACAGTGCCAGGTTCGTTGCATCGTAAATGACGCTGTAGCCTGCCACGATTTTGGTGCGTGAGTTCGCAAACGGTGCATAGGCTGCCGAGACACGCGGCCCGAACGACGCTCGCCGCACCAACTCGTCCCAATCCTCGCGCAACCCCACATCGATCACCAGCCTGGGCACCGGTTGCCAGTGATCGTTGATATACCAGGCCGTCGCCAGGTTCGGCCGGCGAAAGTCGCCGCTCCCTGTAAACGTGGTTTCGAAAAGTGGCAGCCCCGTGAGCCCAATTACTTCATAGCCGGTGCGGTGCAACTGCGCCGAAAAATCGAGCCGTTGCGCGTCAATTCCAATCTGCAATTGGTGCCGCCCCGCCAGGTGAAAAGCCGACGGGAAGAAATTCACGAAGAGCTGCTTTCGGCCCCCGTGTTGCCTCGAGTCCACGAAGTAGTTGCCGCTGGCCCCTTCCGGCGTCACCAGGTAAAGTGCGGTACCTTCCGGGACCGAGCTCATGAATACCCTCTGCCAGGCAAATCCGGCCTCCACCATCGTGCTGTTGTTCCACGAGTACGTGTCTTTCACCGCCGCCACCCACTCGTTCGCGCTCTGTCCTGATGTGGTCGATTCCGGATCCAGCACGCCCAGCCCGGCATGAGCCTGATGCGTGTAATCGGTCAGGAAATCTCCGTACAGGATGTTGCCAGCCGTTAGGTTTACCTGCGTGTGAAACAGGTTTCCCGCGGCCCAGGACGTGTTTGTGTCCTCGCCCCTGGGCAACCCGTTAACATAGCCCTCGTTGTATTCCCCGTCGAAACTATCGGAGAACCAGGCGCGGCCCTTTACCAGAGGTCCTGAAAAACCAGCGCGCGGTGTCCAGTCGCCTAGCACTAATCCGTTGTGCGTATCCAATCCGGGAATAAAGTTCGTCGTCGTGAAGTGATACTCATCCGTGCCGTTCTCGGTGCTGATCGCCAGCGTCCCTGCCGAGCCGCGTCCGTATTGGGGCGACTCAAGCGAGGAGGTCAAGTCGACCGAACGGATTCCCTCCACCGCCAACCGCGTCGTAAAACGCCCGCTGATGGGATCTGTGATGTCGAAGCCGTCCAGTGTGTATTGCGTTTGATACTCCGCGCCGCCATGGAAGTGCACGCCGGCTGAGGGGTCCTGCACTACACCCGGTGTCAGTTTCAACGCGTTGCGCAAGCTATTGCTCGACGGATACGGAACATTGTTGACCTGCGTCCCGCTCAGGCGTTGTTCATTATCGGTGCTCGCCGGGTCAACCAATGATGGCGAGTCGCCCACCTCGACGCTCTGGAAAACCTCCCGCTCCGGGCTGAGCACCAGCGTCAACTCGGCTTCGCCCTTCTCTACGTGCGTGGGCCGGTCCGTCAGCCGGAAATAGCCTGGGCTCTCGACGCTCACCAGATAGTCGCCGTCTTCGGGAAGAGGAATCTGAAAGGCGCCCGTCGGCCCCGTGAACGTTTCCACCGGCGCCTGCTCGCCTTTGTGCACCCGCACGTGCGCGTTCGCCACAGGCGCCTCGTTTTCGTCCACGACCCGGCCGCTCAGCATTACCTGGGCGTTGGTGCTCGCCGCCGCCGCGAACACAACCAACCCCACGCGAACGATCCACCGCATTGCCACGGGCGATCCCTGCTCCACTATATCGCTCATCCGCCCAACCCGAATTCGTAACTTCTAAGGGAAATGAAGCGAATTAAGGTAGCGAGAGCCAGGAGTCGCACTATTATGAAGAAAAGGCTTCTTGGAGCACAACGTATGGTAGGCACAAACCGATTCACTTTTTCGCCCCGGTGTCTGTGGAAGGCCGCTATTGCCGTGCCATTCCTCACTTTCGCCCTGAGCGCCGCCAATTTTCCTGATCCCACGTTGGACACCCCCCGCACCGGGACTTCAGAGACCGCTGTATTAGCCGGCGGTTGTTTCTGGGGAATGGAGGGCGTCTTCGAATCGTTGAAGGGCGTTTCTGAGGTCGTCTCCGGTTATGCGGGAGGCAACGCGAAAACGGCCCACTACGAAATCGTGAGTACCGGCACGACGGGACACGCCGAGTCAGTTCGAATCGCGTACGATCCTTCGCAAATCTCGTACGGTCAGCTGCTCAAAGTCTACTTCTCCGTGGCCCACGACCCCACGGAGTTGAACCGGCAAGGGCCGGATTGGGGCACCCAGTATCGTTCGGAAATCTTCTATACCAACGAGGAACAGAAGAAGGTCGCCGAAGCCTACATCCAGCAACTGAATGAGGCGAAGGTCTTCCACAAGCGGATCGTCACGAAGCTGGAACCTCTCCAAAAGTTCTATCCGGCTGAAGAGCATCACCAACACTTCATGGCGCGCAACCCGAACTACCCCTATATCGTGTATAACGACGCGCCAAAGGTGAGGAACCTCTATAAACAGTTCCCGGAATTGGTGAAAGGAGACGCCCAATGAACCGCCGGTCATTTCTGGGTCTCCTTGGCAGCGTAGCGCTGGCCGCCGGCAAACAGAGGGATAAGTTATTGAAAATAGTTGAGTTCGACGCTTCTGGCGTCAAAAAAGGACCGGTTGAGGTGGAAAAGATCGAAAAGTCAGACGCCGAGTGGAAAAAGCAGCTCACCCCGGAACAGTTCGAAGTAACCCGGCGCGCGGGCACGGAGCGGCCGTTCACCGGGAAGTATTTCAACAACCACGACGACGGCCTCTATAACTGCATTTGTTGCGGCACGAATCTGTTCGATTCCCGCACCAAGTTCGAATCGGGGACCGGGTGGCCGAGCTTCTGGGCGCCGATTGCCAAGGAAAACGTTACGATACATATAGATACAAGCTTCGGGATGCAGCGCGAGGAAGTCCTGTGCACGCGCTGCGACGCCCACTTGGGGCACGTTTTTCCGGATGGCCCACCGCCCACTCACCTGCGCTATTGTATGAATTCGGCTTCGCTGAACTTCGTCCCACGGGGCAAAGAGCAGTCCTAGCCGCCGTGCTCATGGCCTTTCTTGACGAAAACTTTCTATTAAAAACTGAAACCGCTCGTAGGCTTTACCACGATTACGCGGAACCTGAGCCGATCCTCGACTATCACAACCACCTTCCTCCGAAGGACATTAACGAGGACCGGCGATTCTCTAACCTCTTTGAAATCTGGCTCGAAGGAGACCACTACAAGTGGCGGGCCATGCGCGCCAACGGCGTCGACGAGCGGTTTTGCACCGGCGACGCCGAGCCATACGAGAAGTTTCTGGCGTGGGCGCGGACGGTGCCCTCCACGCTACGGAATCCTCTTTATCATTGGACCCACCTGGAGCTGCAACGCTATTTCGGCATCCACGAACTGCTGGACGAGCGGACGGCTCCAGGTATCTGGCAGAAAGCAAACGAGATGCTGGCTGGTGACCTGACTGCCCGCGGCATCCTGCGCCGGTTTCGTGTCACAGCGCTATGCACCACCGATGATCCGGCGGACGACCTTCGGCATCATCAAGCCATTGCAAAATCAGGATTTACTGTCGCGGTATATCCCGCCTTCCGGCCGGACCGGGTGTTTGAAGTCCACTTGCCGGAACGCTGGAACGAGTGGCTGGGGCGCCTCGAGCTTACTGCCAACCGGGAAATCAACAACTTAACAGCTCTGATCGATGCTCTAGAAAGCCGGCACAACGAGTTTCATGGGATGGGTTGCCGGCTCTCCGACCATGGGCTAAACTTCTGTCCGTCAGCGAGTTGTACGGAATCAGAGGCCGCCGCGATTTTTCGCAAGGCGCGCAATGGCCAGCCAGCATCCGAAGCCGAACAGTCGCAGTTTGCCTCTTATATAATGATTCAGCTCGGAAGGCTGGACGCCGCCAAGAACTGGACCAAGCAACTGCATCTCGGCGCGCTGCGGAGCACGAGCTCGCGCATGCTAGCTCTGGCCGGACCGGATAAAGGCTTCGACTCGATCGGGGATTTCCAGCAGACTCAGTCACTTGCAAGGCTTCTAGACTCGCTCGAACGCGAAAATGCTCTCCCGAAGATGATCCTCTACAACGTCAATCCGCAGGACAACTACGCTTTTGCGACGATGGCTGGCAACTTTCGGCGTGTGCAGTTCGGCAGCGGCTGGTGGTTTCTGGATCAAAAAGAGGGAATCGAGTTGCAGTTGAACGCGCTTTCCAATTGCGGATTGCTATCGCGGTTCATCGGGATGCTGACTGATTCCCGCTCGTTTCTCTCATTCCCACGCCACGAATATTTCCGGCGCGTGCTCTGCAATTTGGTCGGCGGGGAGATGGAAAGCGGCGAGATCCCCGCCGATCTCGAGCTTGCCGGCCGTATGATTCGTGACATTTGCTACGGCAATGCGCGGGCGTTTCTAGAGCTGCCGAAAGCCTGATGTGCCGAACGGCATAGCCGAAAAGCGGCCTTTCGGCACTCGCTGACCCCAGGGTCATTTACTCATACTGAAAGACAAACCGAGAAAACTCATGGACCATTCAACTCCCACCACGCTCATTCCCGAGCGGCCTACGATGCCTCCGCACGTCGAAAACAAACCGCACCGATCCTCGCGGCGCTGGGTTTGGGTGCTGTTGTTCGTGGCGGTGCTGGCCGCGGGCGCCTACTACTATTGGCCGAAGGGCCAGCCGGCCGCGGCTACTAGCACGCCGCCGGCGGCAGCGGGCAAGAAGGGCAGAGGTATGGGCGCGATACCGGTGGTCGCGGTCAAAGCGCAAACGGGCAACATCGGCGTGTACATCGAAGGCAGTGGGAACGTGATTCCCATCTACACGGTTACGTTGAAGTCACGCGTGGATGGCGAGCTCACGAAAGTTCTCTATACCGAAGGCCAACTGGTTCACCAAGGCGATCTGCTTGTGCAAATCGATCCACGCCCTTATCAGGTGATGTTGGAACAGGCCGAGGGGCAACTGGCCAAGGACCAAGCCACGCTGGACAACGCGCGGGTGGATTTGGATCGCTACACGAAGCTGCTGGCCCAGAATGCGATTCCGGAGCAACAGCTCGCCACGCAGAAGGCCACCGTAGATTCAGCGGAGGGAGCAGTGAAGTCCGACCAGGGGGCGATCGACGCCGCCAAACTGGATTTGGTCTACTCGCGCATCACGGCGCCCATTACTGGCAGGGTGGGTCTACGCCTGGTGGATCCGGGCAACATCGTGCACGCGACCGACACGAATGGATTGGTAGTCATCACGCAGGTCGATCCGATCAGTGTCATTTTCACCATCAGCCAGTCAGACCTTCCGCCGGTTATTCAGAGGATACGCGCCGGACAGCATTTGAAGGTGGAGGCACTGGATGACATTCTTCACAAGACGCTGGCAACGGGAACTCTCGAAACCATCGACAATCAGATCGACCAGACCACGGGGTCGGTAAGGCTGCGAGCGCTGTTCGACAACAAAAAGGATGCGTTATTTCCGAATCAGATGGTGAACCCCCGGCTGCTGGTGGAAGAAAGGCGCGGTGTCACGCTCGTGCCTAATGCGGCGATACAGCGGAACTCGCAGTCCGCTTATGTCTGGTTGGTGAAGCCAGACCGGAGCGTGACCGTGCGGCCGGTGACGGTAGGAACCGTGGAAGGGGGTCAAACGCAGATTGTCGCTGGCCTGGCGCCGGGAGAAGTGGTGATCACGGACGGAGTTGACAAACTGCAGGAAGGAAGCAAGGTGATTCCACGGTTCGCCGGCGAACAAAGCGGCGAGACCAAGCACGGCGGGAGCTCCAAGTAATGAGTCCGTCGCGGACATTTATCCTGCGGCCGGTAGCGACCTCGCTGTTGATGGTGGCCATTCTCCTGGTGGGCTGGGTGGCCTACATGCAGTTGCCGGTGTCGGCGCTGCCGGAGGTGGATTATCCAACCATCCAAGTGGTGACGGCTTATCCGGGCGCGAGCCCGGACGTGATGGCGTCGGGGGTAACGGCGCCGCTCGAGCGGCAGTTCGGCCAAGTGCCGGGGCTGCAACAGATGACCTCAACCAGCTCGGATGGAAGCTCGGTCATCACGCTGCAATTCAATCTGAGCCTGAATATCGACGTCGCCGAGCAAGAAGTGCAGCAGTCGATTAACGCGGCGGGAACGTATCTGCCGGCAGACCTTCCCACGCCGCCGATTTACAGCAAGATCAACCCCGCGGATACGCCCATCCTGACGCTGGCGCTGAGTTCCAAGGCTCTTCCCCTTTCGAAGGTTGAGGATCTGGCCGACACGCGGCTGGCGCCGAAAATCTCGCAGTTACCCGGCGTTGGCCTGGTGAGCATCAGCGGCGGGCAGAAGCCCGCGGTCCGCATCCAGGCGAACCCCACGGCGCTGGCGTCCTACGGATTGAATCTGGAGGACCTGCGGAGCGCGCTGGTGGCGGCCAACGTGAATCAGGCCAAGGGGAATTTTGATGGGCCGCACCAGGCCTACACCATCGGCGCCAACGATCAAATCCTTGCGAGCGCCGACTACGCGGCGTTGGTCGTCGCATACCGCAACGGCGCACCGGTGAAGATGACGGATGTGGCGAATGTCTTCGACGACACCGAGAACGTGCGACAGGCCGCCTGGATGAACGACACGCCCGCCGTGATCATGAACATCCAGCGGCAGCCGGGGGCGAACATCATCGCCGTGGTGGATCGCATCAAGCGCGTTCTGCCGCAGCTCCAGAGCTCGTTGCCCTCCTCGATTGTGGTGAAGATCCTGACGGACCGGACGACCACGATCCGTGCGTCGGTGGCGGACGTGCAGTATGAACTCATGCTCACCGTTGCTCTGGTGGTGATGGTGATCTTTCTGTTCCTGCGCAACTTTTACGCAACCATCATCCCCGGTGTGGCCGTGCCGCTGTCTCTGGTAGGCACGTTTGGGGTGATGTATCTGCTGGGTTACAGTTTGAACAATTTGTCGCTGATGGCGCTGACCATTTCGACCGGCTTCGTGGTGGACGATGCGATCGTCATGATCGAAAACATTACGCGATATATCGAAGAAGGCGAGCGGCCCTTGCAAGCGGCATTGAAAGGATCGGAGCAGATCGGGTTCACCATCGTCTCGCTGACGATTTCGCTAATTGCCGTGCTGATTCCGCTGCTTTTCATGGGCGACATCGTGGGCCGGCTGTTCCGCGAATTTGCGGTAACGCTGGCGGTGACGATTCTGGTCTCGGCGGTGGTTTCGCTGACGCTCACGCCGATGATGTGCTCGAAGCTGCTGAAGCATAAGCCGGAGGCTCAGCAGGGACGCTTCTTCCGCGCCTCCGAGCGGGCATTCAACGGTGTGATTGCGTTTTATGGCAAGACCCTGACGTGGGTGTTGCGCTTTCAGACCGCCACGCTCCTGGTGGCGGCAGCGACCCTGGGGTTGACCATCATCATGTTCATCCACATCCCCAAGGGCTTCTTCCCCATCCAGGACACAGGGGTCATTCAGGGAGTTTCCGAGGCGGAGCAGACCGTATCCTTTCAGGCTATGGCACAACGGCAGCAGGAATTGGGCCGGGTGATTTTGCGGGATCCGGCTGTCGAGAGCCTTTCGTCATTCATCGGAATTGATGGAACCAACACGACACTGAACAGCGGGCGCATTCAAATCAACCTGAAGCCGCTCGAGGAGCGCAAGATCAGCGCGAGCGACGTGATTCGGCGATTGCAGCCGGAACTAGAGCAGGTGACCGGCATTACGCTGTTCATGCAGCCGGTGCAGGATATTTCGGTGGACGACCGCGTGAGCCGGACGCAGTTTCAATACACGCTGGAGGACCCGAACGCTGCTGAGCTGAGCAATTTCGCTCCGCGCATGCTGGAAGAGCTGCAGAAGCTGCCGGAGCTTCGCGATGTGGCGAGCGACCAGCAGGTGGGAGGGCTCCGCGTGAAGCTGGTCTACGACCGGGACACGGGGTCGCGCCTGGGTATCACGGCGTCCATGATCGATAACACGCTCTATGACGCGTTCGGGCAACGCCAAGTGTCGACCATGTTCACGCAATTGAACCAGTATCACGTGGTGCTCGAGGTCAAGCCGGATTTCGAGAAAGATCCGGAGTCTTTGCGCCACCTGTACATCCGCTCGTCGGCAAGTTCGACGGGATCCACGGGACTGGTGTCGGGAGGGTCGGCGACCACGATCTTGTACGGGCCATCGAGCTCGTCGACTTCGACTTCTTTGGCTCCTGGCTCCAGCGTCTCGACCGGGGCAAACTCATCGTCAACGAGCGGGGCATCGAGCTCAGCGGCGAGCACGGTATTTTCGTCGGCGCCAGCGTCGGCCGCTGCGTACCCGAACGGAAGCCAAGTGCCGCTGAGCGCGTTCACGCACCTGGAGCAGACCACGGTGCCAATCACGGTGAACCACCAGGGACAGTTTCCGGTGGTGACGCTGTCCTTCAATCTGGCGCCGAATGCATCTCTGGGTGATGCCGTGGATGCGGTGAACCGGGCGAAGCAGGAAATCGGCCTGCCGGCAAGTATTCAAGGGGAATTTCAAGGCACGGCGCAGGCGTTTCTGGCTTCTCTGGCGAACGAACCGGTGTTGATTCTGGCAGCGCTGGTTACGGTTTACATCGTGCTGGGCGTCCTGTACGAGAGCTACATTCACCCGATTACGATCCTCTCCACGCTGCCTTCGGCGGGAGTGGGCGCACTGCTGGCGCTGTACATTTGCCGCGAAGACTTCAGCGTGATCGCGCTGATCGGCATCGTGCTGCTGATCGGCATTGTGAAGAAGAACGGGATCATGATGATCGATTTCGCGCTGGAGGCGGAACGCAAGGAAGGGCGGCCGCCGGAGGATGCCATCTATCAGGCGTGCTTGCTGCGCTTCCGGCCGATCATGATGACCACGATGGCGGCGCTGCTGGGAGGCTTGCCGCTGGCTCTGGGAACGGGCGTGGGGTCCGAATTGCGGCGGCCGCTGGGCATCACCATGGTGGGAGGGCTGATTCTGAGCCAGGCGCTGACACTGTACACGACGCCGGTAATCTACCTGTGGTTTGATCGCCTGGCGCGGAAATTCCGGAGGCCGGCGGAGAGCATCGACGGCCCCGAGCTAATTCCCGCGGACTAAGCGATGAATATTTCGAGGCCATTCATCCATAGACCGGTGGCGACGACGCTGCTGACAGTCGCGGTGGCGCTTTCGGGCGCTATCGCTTTCCGGCTGCTTCCGGTATCGCCTTTGCCGCAAGTGGACTTTCCGACGATCTCGGTGACCGCGGCATTACCAGGCGCGAGCCCCGAGACCATGGCCTCTTCGGTGGCGACACCACTCGAGCGCCAATTTGGCCGCATCGCCGCGGTGACGGAGATGACCTCGGCCAGTTACCTCGGGGTGAGCACGGTGACGCTGCAGTTCGACTTGAACCGCAATATCGACGCCGCGGCGCGCGATGTGCAGGCTGCCATCAATGCGGCCCGCGGCTACCTGCCAGCGAACCTTCCGAGCAATCCCACTTACCGGAAGGTGAATCCGGCCGACTCT
>Ga0181536_10001748_pt1 | contig 25226 bp, 19 predicted proteins | sample PEATcosm2014_Bin_41_FD_121105 | JGI IMG/M metagenome (GOLD analysis project Ga0181536, IMG submission 121105) | Peatland microbial communities from MTU Mesocosm Facility, Houghton, MI, USA - PEATcosm2014_Bin17_60_metaG | ecosystem: Environmental > Terrestrial > Soil > Wetlands > Peat | place...
CCGTTCACCTTCGCCCACGGCTCCATCCGCATGAGCCTGAGCCGCTACAACACCGACGCCGACGTGGACGCGGTGATCGCCACCCTGCCCGGCATCATCCAGCGCCTGCGCTCGATCAGCCCCTTCACCCGCAAGAATCCCGCCCCCGTCGGCTGAGATTCCGCGTGGCGCTAACCGCCGATGGACGCCGATGAATGCGGATACGGAGTTCCTTGACTGTGATTATCGGCGTTCATCTGCGGCGATAGGCTGCGCTCGCCTGTTCGCGCAATCGCTCGGCGGTTCCCAACGTTTTCGCCGCGGAACGATTCATCCTGCCCCGCACATCGTCCGCTCGCTACTTGAAGAAGTTCCCGCCTCCCTGGTTGAGCAGGTTGCCGCCGTTCTGTTCGAGCAGTTTCTTCGCGGCATTCTGGATGAGCTTCTGCACGCCCTCTTTGACGGAATATTTCGGATGGTCCGTCGTGCCGGTGATCGCGATGCGGATCGCCTGGCCCTTCAGCGCCTCGTAGAAGTCCGTGCGGCCGCCGACCAGGGCCGGCGTGATGGGCATCTCGACGGTCATGTCCAGCGTCTTGTCCGCGAGGCCGACCGAGCCGGAGGTCGTGAACGCCCAGCCCGCGAGCGTGAGGAGCATGGGGCCCTGGTACATGCGCCCGTTGCGCAGCGACAGCGACACGCGCTGGTCCTCGATCCTCGCCAGGCCCGTGCCGCCGCCCGTGAGGTCGAGCACGGCCAGGATGGATTGCAGTTGCCCGCCGGAGTTCATCCGGACACCCTTGAAGCCCAGCCCGCCCTCGAACGCGGCCTTCCGGAGCATGTCCGCGCCGAGCGGAACATCGAGGCTCTGCGAGTCCAGGCTCACGCTGCCCTCCGCGACAGTGCAGCCTTTGAAGAGGGGCAGGGCCTTGGCGAGCGCCTCGCGGGCCATGGCGGGGGTGATCTTCATGTCCGTGAGGATCGCCGTATTCGGCGGCAGCGTGAGTTCCGGCGTCGGCCTCGACGCGTCCACCTTGACGGGCAGCTTCAGCGCGCCGCAGTTGACCGTCGCCGTAATGTTCGCCGTAGCGACGCTGTCCTTGACCTGCGCCGGCACGTCGAGCGCGGCCGTCTCGATGCCCATGAACTTGATCAGGTCAATGTGGAGCGCCACGTCGGCGACGGCCGCAGCGAGGAGCGCGCGCGGGCCTCCGGCGCCCAGCGATGCGACGACGTGAAAGGGAGTCGTGTTCTTGCCGGACATCTCGATCAGCTTGCCGGAGAAGGCCGCGACGAGCGGACCGATCCTATCCCAGTTGCACTCCTGCGTCCCGTCCAGCGTCAGGTTCTTCGCCTTGCCCCAATCGGCCAGCGAGCCTTTGGCCTGCAGGCTGTAGAAGGACGACCGGATCGCGAGCGAATTCAGCGTGACCGTCTGCCGGGCCGGCGCGATGTCCGCCGCCGCCGCCACCGAAAGGCTGGCCTCTCCGATCACCGGCCCCGTCGCCGGCGTGATTTCGAGCGAGGTCGCCGCGGCGTCCACCTTCACCGACTGATTGTCCGCGAGCGCGGCGGCCTTCAGAGTGAACTTCGCCTGACCGGTGACACTCATTCCCGGCGGGAGCGCGGCGAAATCCTTGAACGAGGCGAGCGCGCGCTCGATGTCCAGCGCGCCGGTGATCCTCGCGGTGACTCCGGCCGGCGCCGCCGCCCAATCCCGTACGTCCAGCGACTCCACGGCGACCGAGCCGGCGGAGAGGCTGCACGTGAGGTCGCGGACCTTCACGCTGCGGCTGCCGGGGCTTGCCTCGACCGAGCCGCCGAGCACGACCTTCGGCTCGCGCAGATGTCGCTCGCCCAGGGCCGCGTCGAGGTCCGTCAGGATGACGTTGATCGGCGCCACGCGCGCGACGCCGTTGTCCGCGGCCAGGCCGGCGTCGAAGTTCAACTTGCCGCCGAGTCCGATGCCGGCCGGCATGAGACCGGCCGCGTCCGCGAAACTGGTCGCGTCGCCAAGGTCGGCGTTCAGGCTGATCTTCCCGTCCTCGAGCGTCGGCAGCGGCTGGCCTGGCGTGAAGGTAATGCTCTCCGCAGAAATCACCCCTGAGACAAAGGGCGCCGTGAGGTCCACCTTCAGCCCGCTGATGCTCTGGAGGGCCTTCTTCTCGTCGAGGAGCGCCGTCGCGTCGAGCGTCACTTTCGCCTCCGGCAGGTTGACCGGCCCGGGCGTGAAACCGGTCAACGCGAGGCCGGTCAGCGTCGCCTCGCCGGAGACGGTCTTCCTCCGGCGCTCCGCCCCGGCGACGTGCAGCGCCACGCTCGCCTGGCCCGAGCAACTCTTGCCGGCGAGGTCAACGAACTTGGCGGCTTCGCGCAGCGCGGCTTCCAGGTCGCTGGTGACGGTGAGATCGAACTTCTGCATGGAGCCGGCGCCGGTTACGGTGGCGAACGATGAGGTCAGGTGGAGATCGTCGAGCTGCCGGCCCTTGTCCGTCCGCGAGGTCCTGAGACCGAGCACGATCGGCGCTTCGAGGGCGATCCGCTTGCCCGCATACATTGCGGCCACGTCCTCGACGCGCAGCGAGGCGTCCACGCGCTGGCTTTTCTCGTCGGAATCGAGCTTGGCGTCCAGCTTGACCGCGCCGCTTTCGATCGCGAGGCCTTTCCGGAGCTTCAGCGTATCGGGCAGTTGCGCGGCGAGCGCCGGCAGGTTGATTTGCACGTCCACGGCGAGGTGTTCCTTCGCCGGTTTGCCCGGCGCCGCCAGCTCCACCGACCCGGAAGCGCCCGCGACGGCCACCGGCGAGTCGAACTTGAATTGCCTGATCTCCAGCGTCCGGCCCGCCTTCGCGACGTCGAAGGTCAGGCCGACGTGATCGAACTTCGGCCGGTCCTTTCCGAACGGGCCGCCGGAGAGCGCGAGCCGCCTCAGCGCAATCTCTCCGGCCGCCTTGATCGAGTCCGTGCCCTGAACCTGCACGCTCAGCTTTTGCACGGCGAGGACGCCGCCGGCTTCGACCGGCGACCCGTACTGTCGCGCGAGCGCCGCGACCGGGCCGATCTCCAACCCGTCCAGGGTGACGGCGATGTCCGCCTCGACGGCGTTCGGGTCGGGACTGCCCGCATGGAGCACGGTGGCCGACCCGTTCGCCGAAAGCGCCGCGCGTTCATCGCCGAGCGCGGCCTTCACGTCGAGCCGGATCGGCTTCTCGAGCGACTCGATCTTGACGTCCGCGTCCAGCTCGCGGACGAGGAACGGCCGACCGGCCTCGGCAGGTTGGACGCTGATCTCGCCGTTCGTGACGGTGATATCGCCGGCCGCGTCGAAGCCGAGCGGCTGGGGCGGCGTCGGCGGATCGGGCGGGTCGCGTCCAGCCGCGGCCCGCGCCGGCTTGATGAGCCGGGTGAGGCTGTTCGTACCGTCGGCGTACAGGACGATGTCCGCCTTCGGCGACTCGATGGCGACCGCGCCGAGCTGCCTGCGCGAGCCGAGCAGCGCCGGCACGCTGGCCGGAACCGTGACGGACTGGATGGCGACCACCGTGCGGCCCTGCGCGTCTGCGACGCGGATGCCGTAGAACTTAAATCCCGAGAACCAGCCGAACGACCAGGAGTCTATGCCGGCCGTCCCGTTGAGCCGCCGGTTGACGCGCCCGAGGACCATGCTCCTTACCGGCCCGGTCGAGGCGATCGTCGGCAGCAGCGCGACGATGAGCAGGATCAGGAGGAAGATGCCCAGCAGGATCCACAGCCACCGCCGGCGCGCGGACTTCGGCAGAGCCGGCTGCGCCGAGGGCGGGACCGGCGGAGCGGTGGCTTGATCGGGCACGGGTCTTCTCCCCTAGAAGCGTATAACGAAGGTCCTGAGATGCCTAACATTTGGGTCTCGGGTCGCCTTCGCGATCCGCCAGGTGTTGAAGAGCCTCGGTTCGCTAATCAGCGTCCAGCCCCAGCGATTCACGCACAATCCCGCGAAGCTCTCGAGTCGCAGCGAGTGCCTCCTTCGCCATCCGCCGATCTGCCGACTCGCCGGGATAACGAAGTTCGACCGAGTAGGCGTTTAGGACGAGAATGGGTCTATCCAGGATTTTCCAAAGCGGTTCCAGCGTCACACAGGCATTGAAGAGGACAGTGAGATTGTGGGTTTTGCCGAACGGTATTTCCGCTTCCTGCAAGCGGGCCTTTAGATACTTCTCGACGCACTGCTGCGCGTGAAAACATGCGGCATCGTAGTTCGGCGCCTTGCGCGCGCGGACCTCGCGGAGCAACGTATTGAAATCCCCTTCGGCTTTTTTCACCCACTCACGCGTGAGGGTTTTCATACAGCACAACTCCCTCTTGCGCAATTCGGCGAAGGAAAAAATCCCCTTGTTGAATGCGTTGCTCGAATTGTTCGGGAGTGCGCAGCAGCAGGTCCAGCGCGAAGGCCGGCTTAACGCGTTCGAGAATCTCGACCGCCTTCCGGCACCCTTTTCCGCGGAAGGACAGTATGACAAGCAGGTCCACGTCCGATTCTCCGGCCGCCGCGCCTCTGGCGTGAGAACCGAACAGCACGATTCTCTCCGGCTTGAACTCGCGAGCAATCGCGTGGGCGAGTTTCCGAATCTCAGAGAGCTTGACCATACATCTCTATCCTTGGCGGCTTGTTCAAAGAGCGCCGCCGACGCTTTTCGATTATACGCATCTCCGGCGCATCGCTCAAGCGCCCGGGGGACGGGCTTCGACGAATGGGCGCGCGGGAGGCTACATCTCCTCCGGCGCGGCGATGCCGAGCAACTCGAGGCCGTTGGCGATGGCCTGGCGAATACCGTCCACCAGCAGTACGCGCGCGGCGGTCAGGTCCGGGTCGTCGCCGACGACCTTGTGCTTGTGATAGTAGCTGCTGAACCGGCTGCAGAGGTCGAGGAGGTACTGGCTGACCATGGCCGGCTCGCACGCCTCGGCGGCGCGGCGCACGGTCGGACCGAGGCCGGCCATCGCCTTCGCGAGGGCGAATTCCTCCGGCTCGGCCAGGAGCGAGAAGTTGACCCGCTCCACCGGCGGCTTGCCGTGCTTCCTCAGAATGCTGCACAACCGCGCGTGCGCGTACTGGACGTACGGCCCGGTCTCGCCCTCGAAGCTGAGGATCGCGTCCCAGTCGAAGTCCACGTCCTTGATCCGCTGGCGCTTGAGGTCGTTGAACACCACCGCCCCGATGCCGACGGCGGCGGCGATGCGCTCCTTGTCCGCCAGGTCCGGGTTCTTCGCCTCGATCGCCTGCCGCGCGCGCTCGATCGCCTCGCGCAGCACGTCCTTGAGCATGATGATCTCGCCGCGGCGGGTGGACATCTTGCCGGCGCCCTGCGCGCCCTTCATCCGCACCATGCCGAAGTCCGCGTGGACGCAGTCCTTCGCCCAGGGATAACCCATCATCTCGAGCACTTTGAAAATCTGGCGGAAGTGCAATTTCTGGTCGCCGCCGACGACGTAGATCATCCGGGCGAAACGATAGCGGTTCCACCGATCCTCCGCGGCGGCGATGTCGCGCGTGTCGTAAAGCGTGGCGCCATCAGATTTTCGGAGCAGAACCGGCGGCATCTTTGCGGCGGAAAGGTCCACGATGATCGCGCCTTGGTCTAGTTTCGCCAAGCCGAGCTGCTCGAGCCGGCCGATTGTGCCGGGCATCAGCTTGTCGTACTTCGATTCGCCGCTGATCTCGTCGAAGCGCACGCCGAGGACGCGATAGACTTCCTCGAACGCAGCGAGGCTGACCTGGCGGAACCGCTCCCAGAGCGCGACCGCCTCCGGCTCGCCGTCCTCGAGCCGCTTGAACCACGCGCGGCCCTCGTCGCGGAGCGACGGGTCCTTCTTCGCCTCCTCGTTGAACCGCACGTAGAGCGCGTTGAGGTTCGCGACCGCGTCGCCCTGGAGCGTCTCCGGTCCGCCCCAGCGCTTGTACGCCGAGATGAGCAGCCCGAACTGCGTGCCCCAGTCGCCGAGGAAGTTGATGCCGACGACGCGATAGCCGAGGGCGCGATAGATCCGGTCGAGCGCATTGCCGATCATCGTCGTTCGCACGTGATGGATGCCCAGGTGCTTGGCGATGTTCGGAGACGAGAACTCGACGACGATGGTTTGACCTTTGCCCGGATCGGAATGGCCGAACTGGCCTTTGCGCCGGTGCGCCTCCGACAGCGCCCAGGCGATGAACGCCTCGCGCCGGACGGAGAAGTTGACGTACGGGCCATGCGCCGATGCGCCGGCGATCCGCTCGCCCGGCTGAACCTTCGCCGCAAGATCGCGCGCGGCCTCCGCAGGGTTCCTGCTCTGCGCGCGGGCCAGGGCGAAGCACGGGAACGCATAGTCTCCCATCGTCTCGTCCGGCGGCGTCGTCAGGAGCGACTCGACCGTCGCTTCATCCACCGAGGCGAGCGCGGCGAGTCGGCGCGCGATCTCGGCGGAAAACGGGTTGTCCATTTCATCCTCTCGAGTTAGTCCGGCCGAACAAGACTTTTACCACCAAGGCACCAAGACACCAAGGACGACAAGAAGAAAATTGCTCATTTTATTTTGCTGTTCTTGGTGCCTTGGTGTCTTGGTGGTAAGAAATACACCGACGCTAATCTTTCCAGTATGCGCGCAGGAAGTCAATGGCCGCCTTCGGTGTCGGCTCGACGCGGACGATGCCGCCGCGCGTGGGTTCGCTGCTACTGGGCGCGCTGAGGACGGTCCGATAGAGCGGCGCCCAGAAATCGCCAATGAAGATCAGCGGTTTCGGCGGGAGCAGTTTCTTCGCTACAAACTCCCACGCCATGCCGATTTCCGCCAGCGTCCCGGTGGAGCCCTCCAGGGCGATTAACGCGTCGCTGCGGTCGAGCATGAGCCGGATGCGCTCCCATAGGTCTTGCGTCATTACCGATTCGCTGACAAACGGATTGACCTGTGAGGAGTAGATTGCCACGGGGACACCGAAAACGCGGCCGCCCCTTTCCCGGGCGCCGCGCGCGGTCGCTTCCATCGTGCCGCCGTAGCCGCCGTTGAGCAGCGTCCAGCCGGCGCCGGCGATGTGGCGGCCGGTTTCCTCGGCGAGCTCGTAAAGCGGCTCGCCGCGCGAGACACGATTCGCGCCGAAAACAGCCACGACTTTCTTCGAGTTCGCCATGTTATCCTTTCACGCCTGCCGCGTCGGATTCCGCCGGCGCGGACCGGGTCATGAGCGACGCTGCCACCGCCGGGATCAGGAAGCACGCCGAGAGCTGGAGCACGCGTTGCACGGAAAGCAGTTCATCGCCGGTGGCGGCTTTCCAATAATCGCCGAGCCGGCCGAGCGGAAGCATCATCAGCCCGGCGTTGCCGTACGCGAACCCCATCACCATCCCCGACGCGGCGCTCTCGGTCTCCGGCGCGAGCCTCTGCGCCACGGCGATCTGGATCGGCGTCACCATGTAGAGCAGGAAACTGCCGGCCCCGAGCATCGCGTAGAACAGCGCGCCACCGGTCCGAGGCGCCAGGACCAGCGCGACCGCCGCGACGACCTCGCTCAGGACCACGATCCATCGCCCGCTCAGCCGCATACCGATATAACCGCCGGCCAGGACGCCGACCGCGCCTGCAAGCATCGTGAAGGCAAGGCTCTGACCCACCTCGGCCTTGCTCTGCCCGCGCAACGTGGCGAGGACCGGGAGCCAGAGGACGTAAGCCGTCAGCGGGATGAACCGCAGGACCACGTCCAGATGGATCGGCCAGAGCCTGCGGAAAACCCGTCCGATCTGGCCGGCGCGGGCCTTCATGCGCGGCGGTTCGGTCGCCGGCCGGAACCGCATGCACAGCACGGCCGCGAAGATCAGGCCGGGGACGGCGAGCGCGGCAACCCAGCGGATGTCCGCAGCGGCGGCGCGCGGGACGAGCAGCGGCGCGAGCATGACGCCGATGCTTCCGCCGAACATGTATATCCCAATCGCCGCCACGCGTCTCTTTGCGCCGCTACGGCCGGCGAGCGCCGCGCCGATCGGGTGAAAGAGCCCGACGCCCAGTCCACAGAGCAAGAGCGCCGCCGCCAGCGAAGCGGGACTCCAGACGAACGCGAGCAGGCCGGCGCCGACCACCGCCGCGCAAGTGGCGGCGATCACCGCACGGCGGCCGCCCAGGCGGGCTTCGACCATCCAGGCCACCGGCTGAAGGTAGCTCGCGCAACTCGTCAGCAGCGCCGCCAGCCCGCCGATGGCCGTCAGCGTGAGCCCGAACTGCCCGCGGAAATACGGCACGAGAGGGTAATAAAACGCCCCGTAAAAGTCCCCGAAGAAGTGGACCAGCATCAACAGGATCGTCTCGGCGCCGAGAATGCCGTAAGCTATCATATTTCGATGACCTTTGTTCCGCAATGCCTGCAAAGTCCCTTGTCAGGCACCCCGGATAATCCCGCTACGGCGGTTATTTCCCTGCCGCAAGCCGGACATTGCAGACCCAGCTTCCTGACACGTCGCCTCGACGCCTGCCTAACCAGGAGAAACCAGCCTGCGATAAAGACTAGAATGCCGATACCTGCCAAACCCTGAATCCAACTTGCGCGGTTTGCCCTGTCCAGGTAAAAAGCAAGGCGCGAGCAGCCTAACGCCCCTGCAACGAGAAGGAGTGTCGAAACCAAGAAGTGTCCCAACCCTGCCCGTCTCAAAACCTTGCTCCTCGCAATGAACTCGTCCCTTGTCATAACCGGCACAACTTGGGCTTGTTCAGGCTGCCGAAACCAACCCTTGCGCGTAAAGAGACGAAGCATATTCCAAAGCAGCCTGGGAAGCGCCCAGGCTATGACGACTCCAATCGCAAGCCCGGTCGCGCATCCGATGATCATTTTCAGCGGGCTGTGCGCCCACTTGCCCCAAGCTATGCCGATTCCAATTCCTGCCCCAGGAATCCACATGTAAAGGAATAGAAACATTGTGGCTCGCTGACGGGTCATTGTGAGCCACAGCTCATCTCGCAACGTATTGAGAAAACTGTATTTGAAGTAGGTCATGCGCGCTTGCTTCAATGCCACCTGTGCCTAAGAAAAAACACGCCCGGGAGAATCGCTTCTCCCGGGCGCACTCTGTTCGGCGACGCAACCCAGCTACTTCGACTTCTTCTCTTCGAGCGCGGCGTGCGCGGCCGCGAGGCGCGCGATCGGGACGCGGAACGGCGAGCAACTGACGTAGTTCATGCCGACGCGATGGCAGAACTTGACCGATTCGTAATCGCCGCCGTGCTCGCCGCAGATGCCGACCTTGAGTTTGGGGCGGGTGCTGCGCCCGCGCTCGATGCCCATCCGGATGAGCTGGCCGACGCCTTCCTGGTCGAGCGACTGGAACGGGTCTTCCGGCAGCAGTTTCTTCTTCAGGTACTCCGGGACGAAGGAGCCGATGTCGTCGCGGCTGAAGCCGAAGGTCATCTGCGTCAGGTCGTTCGTGCCGAAGCTGAAGAACTCCGCCGTCTCGGCCATCTGCCCGGCGGTCAGCGCCGCGCGGGGGAGCTCGATCATCGTGCCGATCAGGTAGTCGAGCTTCTTGAGCTTGTACTTCGCCTTCACCTCTTCCACGACGCGGTCAATGATCTTCTTCTGGTCGTCGAGCTCGGACTTGGCGCAGGTGACCGGGATCATGATCTCCGGCAGGACGTTCCTGACCTTCTTGTCGAGCGCCAGTTCGGCGGCGGATTCGAGGATGGCGCGGACCTGGTACTCGGTGACTTCCGGATAGGTGACGCCGAGGCGGACGCCACGGTGTCCCATCATCGGGTTGGTCTCGTGCAGGCCTTCGGCGCGCTTTTGGAGTTCGTCCATGGAGATGCCGAGCGCGCGGGCCAACTCCTCCAGGCGGGCGGGGTCCTTCGGGACGAATTCGTGAAGCGGCGGGTCGAGCGTGCGGATCGTCACCGGATGGCCCTGCATCGCCTCCATCGTGGCCTTAATGTCGGCCTTCATGAACGGGTAGAGCTCATCGAGGGCCTTGCGGCGCTCTTCGAGCGTGCTGCTGGCGATCATCTTGCGCAGCAGGAAGAGCGGCCGGTCGGCGCCTTCGCCGTAGAACATGTGCTCGGTGCGGAACAGGCCGATGCCCTCGGCGCCGAATTCCAGCGCCTTCCGAGCGTCCTGCGGCGTGTCGGCGTTCGTGCGCACGCCGAGCTTGCGGAAGCCGTCCACCCACTTCATGAACTGGCGGAGGTCCTTGTTGTGCCGGAGGTCCGGGTCCACCAGCGGCAGTTTGCCTTCATAAACCGTGCCGGACGTGCCGTTGAGAGTGATCCAGGCGCCTTCCGGGATCTCCTTGCCGCTCGCTTTGAGGACCTTGCGGTCCATGTCAACCGCGATGTCGGAGCAGCCGACGATGCAGCACTTGCCCCAGCCGCGCGCGACGAGCGCGGCGTGGCTGGTCATGCCGCCCTTGGCGGTGAGGATCGCCTGCGCGGCGTGCATGCCGTGGACGTCCTCCGGGCTGGTCTCGGTGCGGACGAGGATGACCTTTTCGCCGAGTTCCTTGCCGCGGCGGGCGGCCTCGTCGGCGGTGAAGACCACCATGCCGTGCGCGCCGCCGGGACCGGCCGGCAGTCCCTTGGCCAGCGGTTTGCTCTCGCGCTCCGCCTTCGGGTCCACCATCGGCAGCAGGCACTGCACGAGCGCGTCGGCCTTGACGCGCAGCACCGCCTCTTCCGGCTTGATCAGCTTCTCATGGCCCATGTCCACCGCGATCTTCACCGCGGCCACGCCGTTGCGCTTGCCGACGCGGCACTGGAGCATGAACAGGCGGCCTTCCTCGATCGTGAACTCGATGTCGAGCATGTCGCGGTAGTGCTTCTCGAGCCTCCGCTGGATCGCGTTGAGCTGCCGGTAGGCCGCCGGCATCGCCTTTTCCAGGCTGGTCAGCGCCTTCGTCTGAGCGGTCTTGCCGGCCTCGTTCACCGGCAGCGGCGTGCGGATGCCGGCGACGACGTCTTCGCCCTGCGCGTTCGGGAGCCACTCGCCGTAGAAGATGTTCCGTCCGGTGGCCGGGTCGCGCGTGAAGCCCACGCCCGTCGCGGAGTTCTCGCCGGTGTTGCCGAAGACCATCGTCTGGACGGTGACCGCCGTGCCCCATTCGTCCGGGATCCTCTCGATGCGGCGATACTCCACCGCGCGGCGGCCGTTCCAGCTCTGAAACACGGCGCTCACGCTGCCCCACAACTGGTCCATCGGCTCGTCCGGGAACGGCTTGCCCAGGACCTTGAGCACGCGCGCCTTGAACTGCCCGGCCAGTTCCTTCAGGTCGTCGGCGCTCAACTCGGTATCGAGCTTCACGCCCTTTTTCTCCTTCATCCCATGCATGATCGCTTCGAGCTGCTTGCGGATGCCCTGCTCGCCGGCGGGCTCGATGCCGGCGGCCTTCTCCATCACCACGTCGGAGTACATCATGATCAGGCGGCGATAAGCATCGTAAACGAAGCGCGGGTTGCTCGTCCGGGCGATCAAGCCGGGGATCGTGCTCGGAGCGAGACCGACGTTGAGAATCGTCTCCATCATGCCCGGCATCGAGGCGCGCGCGCCGGAGCGCACGGAGACCAGCAGCGGGTCCTTCGGGTCGCCGAACTTCTTGCCCAAGAGCACGCCGCGTACGGCGCGCGACATGATCCGTTCGGTCTTCTTCAGGTTGTCCTCGACCTGCTTCTTCAGTTCGGCCGGGTACTTGCCCTTGTTCCTGTAATAGAGCGTGCAGACCTCGGTGGTGATCGTGAAGCCCGGCGGCACGGGCAGGCCCAGGTTCGCCATCTCGGCGAGGTTCGCGCCCTTGCCGCCGAGGAGATTCTTCATCTCGGACTTGCCTTCCGCCTTGCCGCCGCCGAAAAAGTAGACGTATTTAGCCATTGATTTGTCCTCCGACGATTGAGGGGGACCAGGGATTCACATCGAAAGCGCAGGCCGGAATCCGTCGAGCCTGGGAAAAACGAAGGATAACACATCAACGCCGGCATTGCAACCGCGCGGCGCACTCGTCGCCGGATCGTCCTGCGAATCCACCGGCCGGGTCGGATTGGCGGCAGCGGAGGCTAAAGGTACAATCTGCCAAAGTCCCGCAAAGACAACCGGCCCAAGATGGGTCTTAACGGTGAAGGCCTTCATGCATTGGTGAGATATGGAAGAACTGCGCGACTGGGTCCTCCAGGCCCGGCAGGGCGACCTGGAGAGCTATGGAAAGATCGTCCGGCGCTTCCAGGACATGGCTTACGGGTATGCATACAGCCTCCTGAGCGACTTCCACCTGGCCGAGGACGCGGCGCAGGAGGCGTTCATCGAGGCGTTTCGCCAACTGGCCGACCTGCGGTCACCGGAGGCCTTTCCGGGCTGGTTCCGGAAGATCGTCTTCAAACAGTGCGACCGAATCGCCCGGAGAAAACGGCCGCAAGCTCTGTCCCGCGAGGCGGAAGGCCGCTTGCCGTCACGGGAGCCGGAGCCGGGCGATATCGTGGCGAAGAAGGAAATGGCCGAATCAGTCTTGCGGGCCATCCAAGCCCTTCCCGAACCGGAGCGCACGGTCACGACGCTCTTCTATATCAACGGTTACTCGCAAAACGACATTGCCGACTTCCTCGAAGTGCCGGCCACGACAGTCAACAACCGCCTGCACAGTTCAAGGAGGCGGCTGAAGGAAAGGGTGATGGACATGGTCGCCGATGAGTTGAAGAATGTAAAGCTGGGGCCGGAGTTCGCCGCCAACCTCTTCAACGGGATCAACCTGGATAAGTGGGCGATTCTGTCTAAGGCGCCGCAATATGAGGTCGCAAACGGTGAACTGGTGATCGGCCAAGGGGGACTGCACGCCGAAGTCGGCGGTATGTCCTGGGATGACTATCGGGTCGGGGTGGATGTCCTTGTGGAACGAGAAGCCTCCCCGGGTAAGCGGGCTTTCAACGTCCAGCTTTGTCCTCGGGGGACATGCGTATTCTGTCAGCTAATGCCAGGCTGTGTCGTGATCGCCTATCAGGACAAGGAGAAAGGCTTCACGAATCTGCGCACCGCGCACGTGGCGACCCCAGCGCAAGTTTGGCATCGGTTTGAGATTCTGGTTCAAGAGGGAGGCGTTGCAGCATTCCTCAACGGCAAGGAAGTTGCCCGCAGCCAAGTCCCGCGCGGCACGGTGGGAAGTCTCGGCCTTCTCGTCAACTTGGACAGCGACGCGCGCGTTCGGCTGAAGTGCTTACAGATCACTTTCCTGAAACCCACGCCCCAACAACTCAAGGAGTTGGAGACGGACGCCGCGACAAACTGGGAGGACTTCAAGCGCCGGGAAACCGCCGCGGGCAGGCGAAAGAGCATGAAGGACGATTCCCTGGAAGGCGAGTAGACGCCGTCGCGCAAGACCTCCCAAGGCCCGACCGCATCATTTGCCGTCCGGCGGCGAGCCGCCGAACTCGAAGGCGTAGAGCGAGCGGTATTCTCCGTCCTGCGCCATGAGCTGGGCATGGGTGCCCTGGCCGACCAGGCGTCCGTCCTTGAGGACCAGGATGCGGTCGGCGTCCTGGATGGTGGGCAGGTCGTGCGTGATGACGAGCGTGGTGCGGCCGTGCATGAGGTTGGCGAGCGCTTCGCGGACGAGGGATTCGGATTCGGCGTCGAGCCCGGCCATGGCCTCGTCCAGGATGAGGATGTCGGCGTTCTTGAGGAGGGCGCGGGCGATGGCGATGCGCTGGCGCTGGCCGCCGGAGAGCTTGGCGCCGAACTCGCCGCAGAGCGCGCCATATCCTTGCGGCTGCGAGACGATGAAGTCGTGGATGTTCGCGGCGCGCGCGGCCTGTTCCACTTCGCCCTGCGTCGCGTCGCGCCGGCCGTAGCGGATGTTGTCCGCGATGGTGCGGTTGAAGAGGAAAGTCTGCTGCGTGACGATGGCCAGCCGGTCGAGAAGGCTCTCGCGGGTGATGCGGCGGACGTCCACCCCGTCAATGGTCACCGAGCCGGCGCCGATATCGTAGAAGCGCGCGATCAGCGCGACCAGCGTGGACTTGCCTGCGCCGCTGCGGCCGACGACGGCGACCGTCTCGCCCTTGCGCAACTCGAACGACACGTCGCGCAAGACCGTCTCGTCGTTGTAGCCGAAGGAGACGCGGTCGAACGCGATGCCGCGCTCCACGCGCGGCAGGGCCACCGCGTCGGGCGCGTCGCACAGCGACGGCTCGTGCTCGATCAGTTCCAGAATGCGGTCCGTGGCGGGAATGGATTCCTGCAGTTGGGTGTAGCCCTTGATGAACTTCCGCACGCCGATGAAGGCGAAATAGTTGCCGCCGATGAAGACGGCGAGCGGGCCCAGCTCTTCGCCCAGGTTCACCGACGCGCCCTTGCGCGCCAGGTACCACGCGCCGACGATGACGCCGAGGCCGAGAAAGGCGCGTCCGAGGAACTCGATGGTCCCCACGCTCAGCCCCTGCGCGGCCACCATCTTCATCATTCGGCGCAGGTAATGCCGGTTGACGTTCTCGAACTCCTGCGTCTCGGCGTCTTCCATCTTGAACGCCTTGATCACGCGGATGCCGCTGAACATCTGGGACATCAGGTCGGTCAGGTCGGCGAGTTTCTCCAGCCCCTGGCGCCCGTACCGGCGGATCCGCAGGGAGAGATAACCGATGGGCAGGACGACGAGCGGCACGGCCACGGCGCTCACGATCAGCAGTCTCCAGTTCGTCAACGCGGCGACCGTCACGCCCATCACGAGGTACGACAGCCCTTCCGGCATGCCGCCGAACAACTGGTTGAAGACCCCCTGCGCCCTGCTTACGTCGTTGGTGATTCGGCTCATGAGGTCGCCGCTGCGGCGGCCCTCGAAGTAGCTCAGACCTTGCGGCATCAGCGCGCGGCAGATCGCGTTGCGCAGGTCCACGATCAACCGCCACGTCACGCACCCCTGGAGATAGTCCCGCAGGAAGAACGACGCGCCCATGACCGGCGCCAGCGCCAGCGCGTAGAGGCCAATGGTCTTCAGTTGGCCGACCGCCAGGCCGCCCTGGGCGACTTGCCCTTCACCGTGCCAGACCTTGCGCGCGGCATTGACGAAGGGCAGCATGAGCGCCAGATAGGCGGCATCGCCGCCGGTGGCGGCCGCCGTCGCGCCGAGCGCCAGCGCAATGAGCACCCAGTGCCGCCGGGCGAAGCGGAGAATCCGCATGACGCTCCGCCATTGTCCACGTTCCGCCACGCGTGAAAGCCTCCGACGGAGACGCGCGAGTCAAATAGAAGGGCGAATGCCCGCCCGCCATTTTCCCATTCCGCCGCGGAAAGTCAAGGCGCCGGGCTGTGCGGGCGCGACTCGATGGCGCCGGCGATCCGGCGGCAGAGGTCCGTCAGCGTGTCGTCGCGCGCGCCCATGACCAGGATGGTGTCGTCCGGCCGCGCCAGTTCAGCCAGCCGCGCGACCAGCGCCGGACGATCCGCCACCGATTCGACCGGCGCTCCCAGCGCCGCGGCCTCGTCGGCGATCGCCGTCGCGCTGATGTCCATCGCCGCGGTCCCGCCGATGTAATAGATCGGCAGCAGGAACGCGCGGTCGGACTTCGTCAGCGTCCGCGCCAGCGCCTCGCACAGCTCGCGGTGCATGAAGCGCGCGGGGCCGAATCCGTGCAACTGAAAGACCAGGAACAGGCGCTTCGTGCGGGCGCGGCGCACCGCCTCGACCGCCGCCTCGATCTTGTTCGGGTTGTGTGCGAAGTCGTCGAAAATCCGCACCCCGCGCACGCGCCCGATCAGGTCCATGTGCCGGGCGATCCCCTCGAACGAGCGCAGTCCCGCATCGAGCTGGTCGTCGCTCAGGCCCAACTCGCGCAGGGCCGCGATCGAAGCGAGTGCATTGAAGACGCTGTACGCGCCGATCTGCCGCAGGCGGAACCGCGCCGTCCCGACCTGAAAGCTCACCTGGCGCGCGCCGAGGCGGATGTTCCGCGCGCGCACGTCGCCCTCGCGCAGCCCGAAGGTCACGCGCCGCGGCGCGGGCGCCCCGAACAGGCTTGCCGCCGCCTGCGCGCTCAAGACCAGCGCCTGCCGCGTGTTCCCCGCGAACGCCGAGTAGAGCTGCTGCAACTCCGCCGCTTCCTTGTGGTCGCGCGCGAAACCGGTGATGACGCCGATGCTCGGCCGGTAATTCACGCACGTCCCGTCGCTTTCGTCCGCCTCGATGCAGGCCACCTCGCCGGCGCCGCGCGCCGCGTTGCCCAGGTCCGTCTCCGTCTCGAAGTTCCGCATAATGCCGCCGTTCACCACCGTCGGGCGATAGCCGGCCGATTGAAGCGTCCAGCCGATCATGCCTGTGATCGTCGTCTTTCCGAAGCTGCCGGTGACGGCGATGCCGCGTTTGCACTCGTGGAAGAGGTCCGCGAGGAGCTGCGAGCGGTGCGTCGGCGCCAGGCCCAGCGCCTGCGCCCGTTCGAGGTCGCGGTTGTCCGTCTCGATCGCCGTCGAGACGACCAGCCGGTCCACTCCGGGATGGACGCCGGAGCCGTCCTGCGGAAAGATGCGGATGCCCTGCGCCTCGAGGCGGACCTGCCGGTCGCGGAGTTGCCCGAAGTCGAAGAACCGGTCCGATCCGCTGACGCTCTCGCCCTTCGCGCGGACCAACTGGGCCAGCGCGCTCATCCCGATCCCGGCGACCCCGACAAAATGATATTGTGACACGGCGATCCGCGGTCAGCTTTCAGCGCTCAGCGCCTCAGCCGGCGGCCTTCAGTTTTCAGTCCCCGGCGCCCGCACGGAACAACCTTTGTCCTTGACGTATTCCTGGACGGAGACGCGCCCGCCGGTCTTGATCCGGGCCGTTCGGCCGAAATCTTCCATGCGCCGGAGCGCGGCCGAATTGAAGACCGGCCCGTCGCGGCAGACGAGCATCTCTCCGCAGACGCATTGCCCGCAGACGCCGAAGCCGCACTTCATGTAGCGTTCGAGCGCCGCCTGGCATTCGACGCCGCGCGCTTCGCACAGGTCGAACACCGCGCGCATCATCACTTCCGGCCCGCAGGTGTAGACGACGCTGACGGCGCGGCGGTCCAGTTCGGCCTTCAGCAATTCGGTCGGCAGGCCGTGCGTCCCGAGCGAGCCGTCGTCCGTGCAGATGCGCGCATCGGGAAACCGCTTGCGGTAGACCACCTCGTTGGCGCTCTGCGCGCCGAAGATCAGCGGCGCGTCCGGCAGCCGGTCCTTCAGCGGCGCCAGGATCGCAATGCCGCAGCCGCCGGCGACAATCACGCCGCCGGGTTTCAGGCCGAAGCCGCGGCCGTAAGGCCCGCGCAGGCCGATCTGCTCGCCGGGTTTCATCCCGCTCAGGCGGGTGCTGAACGGTCCGCGCGCGCGGACCAGCATCGCGATGCGCCCGGGCGCGGCCTGGCTGATGGCGTACGGCTTCTCGTCGAGCTCCGGCACCCAGACCATGATGAACTGGCCCGGCTGAAACGGCATCACGTGCTCGACCCAGAGGGAGCAGAGGCCGGTCGTCTCCGGATGCACCTCGACGATGCGCGCCATTCGCGGCTGCTCCACCGACCGCAGGCTTGCTTGTTCGTTCCCCACAATTCCGTTCACTTTTCCGTTATTAATCGCCATTCGGCATTCGGCAACTGGAAATCTTATCGGTGCGCCGCGCCGATCAACTCCTTCACCTCGCGAATCCCGTTCGCCGTCATCCACTCGGCCATCTCGCGCGCGATCCGGCCGAAGACCTCGATCTCGCCGTCGTACACCGCGCTGCCGACGCCGACGGCGCTCGCGCCAGCCATCATCATCTCGATCGCATGGCGCCCGGTCGAAATCCCGCCGGTGCCGATGATCGGGATTTTCACCGCCGCGTAGATATCGTACACGCACCGCACCGCGATCGGCCGCAGCGCCGGGCCCGTGACGCCGCCCATCTTGAACCCCAGCATCGGCCGGCGCGCCTCGATGTTGATGAGCATGCCCGGCCCCATGGAGTTGACCGCCGTGATCGCATCCGCCCCGGCCGCCTCGGCGGCGCGCGCCACTTCCGCGATGGCCGGGACGTTCGGCGAGACCTTGATGAAGAGCGGCTTCTTCGTGGCCTGGCGCACCGCGGAGGTGATCTCGAACGTCGCCTCCGGCGTGCTCTGTCCGGCCAGCGTCCCGTAGCCGGGCGTGTGCGGACAGCTCAGCGGCAGCTCGATCGCGGCGAACGGCAGCGCGGCCATGCGCCCGGCCACGCGGCAGAACTCCTCCGCGTTCGTCCCGATCACGCTCGCGATCACCGGCGCGCCGACGTCGTCGAGCGAGGCGAACTCGTGCAGCGCCTCCTCAATCCCCGCGTTGCTGTACCCGACCGCGTTGATCAACCCGGCCTCGAAGGTCAGGATCGTCGGGTTCGGGTGTCCGCCGCGCGGCAGCTCGCTGATGGACTTGATCGTCACCGCGCCGGCGCCCGCGCGCGCCACGCGGCGCAGGAGGCTCTTGCACGTCCCGAGCACGCCCGAGGCGAGCACGGTCGGGTTCTTCAGCGCGATGCCGCAGAGGTTCGTCGTCAGGTCGGGCACGGCAGTCCTCGATGAACGACGGACGAGGGGCGATGCCAACGGCGCTCACGGGAGTTTATCAGCCGGCGCGGTGGTCTTGCAAGTTACGGGCGCAAATCGCCTACAGGTCCGCCAGCTTTGCCGCCAGGCGCTCGAAATCGGCGCGATTGAAGGAAGCAACTTCGTCGGCTCCGGCCGCCAATGCGCCGGCGACGATATAAGCGTCGGCGAAGTGCGCGCCCTTGCGCTTCGCAAGAGCGATGGCCTCGGCGGCGATATCGGCGTCAAGCAATTTCAGTCCATGGAAAGCGCCGATGGCCGAAAGCATGTCCAGAATCTTCTCTCTCGGCAAACCATAGCTTCCCCGAAGCGTCCAGGCGACCTCGAACAGGACGGGCGGACCGGTGACGAGCGCCACTTTGCCCGCTGCGGCGCGGCGGAACAGCGCGGCGGCTTTTTCATGCTGGCCGGCGTCGTCGGTGGTGAGGAATCGGAGGAAGACGTTCGAGTCCACAAAGACGGTTTTCACCGCGCGCTCCCTTTCACGTGCGCCGCGACCGCCTTGCGCATGCGCCGTTCTTCCTCCTCTCGCGGAAGCGCTTTTCCGACAACGCCCTCGAACTGAAAGAGGTCCGGCGCGGGTTTGACGACAATAGCTTTGTCCTCGAGTTCGATCACGATCCGGTCATGCGGCTTGATGCCCAGCTTGCGCCTGAACGAAATCGGCAGGGTGATCTGCCCTTTGACGGAGATGGTGGAAACCGGCATGACAGCCTTCCTTTCATGACATTGTCTTTACTTAGTATAAGCGGTAAAGCACATTCTGTCAAGTTAAACGTCGGCTGGCCATGCCGCCGTCACCGGATCGCAGTGCACTTCGAGCACGTCCAGTTCCACGCAGTCGCACGGCGCGCGGAGGATGGCGCTGACGGACGGATGGGTCCGGCCTTCGTCGCCCGAGATGAGTTCCTTGATGTACGTCCCGGACTGGACGCGCGCGGTCAGCTCAAACCGGCGGACCATCGGGCCGGCGTCGGAAATTTGCGCGGAGCAGGTCCGGACCGCGCGCCAGCGGACGAGGTTCGGCCTGCGGTGCAGCACGCGGCGCGGCGTTTCCTGGCGCAGGACCAGATCGCGCAGGGAGCCGAGCCGCTCCACCGCCTCGCGCGGGACCGGCGCAAGGCATTCCACCGCCGCGCGATACGACTTGTCCGGACTCATGCGGACCATGCGGTCGAGCAGGTCGCGGTCCGCGAACTGGAGTTGCTCCACCTCGACCTCGCCGGTGAGCGTTCGGTTGAGCGCCTCCTGAATCGGCGCCAGATCGAACGTCCGCACGCGCGGCATGCCCAGTTCGAGCACGAACGGGCGCCCGCGCCCGAGCATCCGCGCGTCCACGTCCTCGCGCCCGACCGAGTGCATCTTCGTCCCGCCTTGCGGTGCGTCGAACGGTCGGCAAATCGCCAGAACAGGCGCGGCGATCAGCTCCTCCACGCTCCGCAGGAACCGCTTGCCCGTTCCGCCGCACGCATCGCAGCGCCTCGGCTGCGGGCTCAGGGCCAAAAGGCCCGCGCCGTGGCAGCGGCGGCAGGGCCACTTGCTCTGGGGGATTTCGCGCGAGAGTTTCCGATACCGTCCGTAAATGAGCAGCGGCTGCAGGCGCTGTACGCGCGCGCCGCCGCCCGGGTAGTCCAGCTCGATGCGGATCACCGCCCGCTCCAGCGACGCCTCAAGCCCCGGCGCCATCCGCTCGACGCGCTGGCCGACGCGCCGGTTGACTTCCGCTTTGATGGCCAGAGCTTCCTCCCGCGTCACAGGCCCGGCGACGCGCGTCCCGAGCCAGAACGTGCCGAATTCGTATTCGGAGCGCAGCCGGAGAACCTCGCGCGCAAACGCCTCGATCATCTCCTCGGGTATGGGATTCATCGCGCGTCTATTATACAGGGCGACCGCGAAAGCGCGAAAAACGAAGAGTGATTCTGGAACCACAGATGAACACAGATGGGCACAGATACGGATCGCCCTTGTTTTTTCTTCTTATCTGTGGTCATCTGTGTTCATCTGTGGTTTCAATTCGGGATGGGCGCCGGTGATGGCAGATGAACTTGCAGCCAGTTCGTCTCTGCCGCCGAGCCACGGCCGGCGCGTCGTCGTCGGCATGTCCGGCGGAGTGGATTCCTCCACGGCGGCGGCGCTGCTCCAGTGGCAGGGGTACGAAGTCATCGGCGTGGGCCTCCGCCTTCCGTTGCTTCAGGCCGGGTGCAATTCGCCGCGCCGGTGCTGCGGCCCGGCGGCGATGGAGGACGCGCGCGCCGTCGCGAACCAACTCGGCATCCGCTTCGCCGCGCTCGATTACCAGGAGCTCTTCAGCCGGGAAATCGTCGAGCGCTTCTTCCGTTCCTACGCCGAAGGCCGGACGCCGAACCCGTGCGCCGAGTGCAACCGCCTCATCAAATTCGGCCGTCTCCTTGAATTCGCCAGGGTCATGGGCGCGGACTTCCTCGCCACCGGCCATTACGCGCGCACCTCGCGCGATCCGCAGAGCGGACGCCATCTGCTGCTCAAGGGCGCGGACCGGGAGAAGGACCAGTCCTATTTCCTCTATGCGCTCTCGCAGGAGCAGCTCGCCGCCGCGCTCTTCCCACTCGGCGCGATGACCAAAGACGAAACGCGCCGCCTCGCGCGCTCCTTCGGCCTGCCCGTTTCCGAGAAGCCCGGCAGCCAGGACATCTGTTTCCTGGGCGAGGGCGACTACCGCTCGCTGCTGGCCGAACGGCATCCGGAATCGCTGCAACCCGGCCCGATCGTGGACCGGCGCGGCCGCGTCCTGGGGACTCACAAGGGCGTCGCCGGGTTCACCGTCGGCCAGCGGAAATCGCTGGGCATCGCCGCCGGCGCGCCGCTGTACGTCCTGGCCCTCCACCCCGCCACGCGCGCCGTCGTCGTCGGGACGAAGGAGGAATTGCAGCAGGAGAAATTCACCGTCGCCGGGATCAACTGGATGGCGTTCGACCCGCCGCCCGGCAGCCTTGAGGCGCAAGTGAAGGTCCGCTACCGCCAGGCCGAGCAACCGGCCGCTATTCGCCTGATCGAACCGGGCCGCGCCGAAGTCCGCTGGCGCACCCCGCAGCCCGCCGCCGCGCCGGGCCAATCCGCCGTCTTCTACAAGGGCGAGGTCGTCCTCGGCGGCGGGATCATCGAATGAAGCGCCGTGCCGAGAACAGCTCAATTCCTGCGTTCGGAAAGGACGCCAGGACAAGGGCAAATGAACCTTGACTTGCCTTCGTGCGTTAGCATATATTATGGTCCATCATCTTGCGTCTTTATGTGAAGCAATTCATGAAAGGCGAGAGTAGATGGGCAGACCACGCCATACGAAAGAGAGCATAGTTCAGGCGCTCAAAAATCTTGCTGCGAAAATGAACGTTTCGACTCTCTCGAAGCAACAAGTACGGCGCGTGCTTTCTCCATCCTCCATCTCTCACCATTATGGATCACTCGGTGAGGCTTTGAAGGCTGCTGGATTGGCACCGGGACGCGCTTATTCCTTCTCTAAAGGTGTCGGGAATCCGAAGTATCACCAGTTACTTTCGGACGAGCAGCTTTTTAGCTCGGTACGAGCTTTGGAGAAAACAATAGGTCATGAACCAACGTATCATGAGTATGATGCTAGTGGTGCCTACTCACCAAATCCTTTTAAACGATTTGGGAAGTGGAGCGACATGATAGTGGATTATCGGAAATGGAAGGGTGAAAACGGAGGAAGAGGAAGCACTGCCGAGGATAAGCCACAGGAAGGGAAGCTGTCTGATGTGCCACGAAGAAAACCTGAAATTACGCTTCAACAGACAACAGCGCGTGAGACTTTGCAGCGGTTTTACGGGGAGCCTATCGATTTCCGAGGACTTCGACACGCGCCGATCAATGAACAGGGAGTAGTGTATTTGTTTGGGATGGTAAGCCGGGAGTTGGGCTTCAATGTCGAGGCGATCCAACAAGGATTTCCCGACTGTGAGGCCAAATACCTTTTCGACGCCAAAAAGCAACTTTGGGCTAAGGCGCGGATTGAGTTTGAATACAAGGCATCCAGCTTCAATGAACATGGACACGATCCCAACCAATGTGATTACATTGTATGCTGGATAAATGACTGGCCTGAATCTCCGATCCGAGTCATTGAGCTACGAACCAGCATTCTAAGGCTTCCACATCCAAGTAGTCCATGACCTTCTTGATAATGCCTACGGGTGCCACTACCACGCAGAGAAAATAAGGCAGTAGATCCTCTTTCCCTTCAACTTTAAATCATGCGCGAACGGCTCTAACGGTTTTCGCACCTCCCGGCCGATTATCATGGCATTGTGTGATATCACACATCCATTTGCGCGGTTTCACGCTCAGTCGGCGCTGCACGAGAGACCTTTCGCCCGCAATTCAAGCCTTTTTCGCGTTTCTTCCTTTCCCCATGCGGCGGCACGGAGTTTGCTGGCGGTTTTAGGGACTAACTGTTATCCTGAGAGCGAAAGGAGTGGGGAAAATGGCTACGAAGGTTCTTTCCGGAATTCTGATCGCCGCGGCGGCCTTTGTGCTGATCGTCGCAGCGGCGGCGGCGTTCCGCCTGCGCGGCGCGGCGCTGAGTCATGAGGGCCGGGCTGCGCTCGATCCGCCGGGCGCGGCGAAGGCGCCGCTGAAGGTGATGTACCACTGCCCGATGCACCCGGATTACGTTTCCGATCGTCCGGGCAAGTGCCCTATCTGCGGGATGGACCTGGTGCCGTTTACGCCGCAGGAGATGGAGCCGGCGCAGCCCGGCCTGGAAGATCACGCGCCGCTCACGCTCAGCCCGTGGCGGCGGCAGTTGATCGGCCTCCAGGTCGGGACGGTGGAGAAGAGGCCCGTGACCCGGACGATCCGCGCGGCAGGCCGCGTGGCGTACAACGAGAAGGCGCTGGCGACGGTGAACCTGAAGTTCGGCGGCTGGGTCGAGGAGCTGATGGTGAAGTCGGTGGGCGAGACGGTGCGCAAGGGCTCGCCGCTGATGGCGATCTACAGCCCAGAGCTGTTCGAGGCGCAGCGCAATTACCTGGCGGCGCGCGCGGCGCTGGCGTCGCTCGGAAAGGACGCGCCGGCGGATTCGCGGTCGCTCGCCGAGGAGATGCTCCGCAGCGCCCGGGAGCGCCTGCGGCTCTGGGATTTCACCGAGGAGCAGTTGAAGGAGATCGAATCGTCGCAGCAGGCCGAACATGACGTGACGATCTTCTCGAAGGCGGACGGCGTGGTGACCGCGCGGAACGTGACGCTCGGGAGCAATGTGGAGCCGGGCAGGGACCTCTTCGAGATCGCCGACTTGACGACGGTCTGGATGCTGGCAGACGTTTTCGAGTCCGAGGCGCCGTTGGTCAAAGTCGGGCAGCAGGCCACGGTCGCCCTGAACTGCTTGCCGGGCGAGCCGCTGACCGGGACCGTGTCGTACATTTATCCCGCGCTCGACGAGTCCACGCGGACCCTGCGCGTTCGGCTGGAGTGCCCGAACCCGGGCGGCCGGCTGAAGCCCGGGATGTTCGCGGCCGTCTCCATCGCGGTGGACCTGGGCGAGCAACTGGTGGTGGATGACGACGCCGTGCTGGACACCGGCCTGCGCCAGATCGTCTTCGTGGATAAGGGCGAAGGCCGACTGGAGCCGCGCGAGGTGGTGGTCGGCGATCGCGCCGACGGGCTGGCGATCATCGCTAAGGGCCTCGAGGCGGGCGAGAGGATCGTGACGAGCGGGAATTTCCTGGTGGATTCGGAGAGCCGGATGAAGGCCGCGCTCAGGCAGGTCGGCGGCGGCAAGGCCGAGCCGGAGGCGAAGTCCGGCATGCCGGGGATGTAGAAGTCAGGTTCGCCATGGTTGAACGCATCATTGATTTCTGCGCGCGGAACAAGTTCCTCGTCATCGTCCTGACGGCGGCGGCGGTGGCGCTCGGGGTCTACTGCTTGCGGCACATCCCGCTGGATGCGATCCCGGACCTCTCGGACACGCAGGTCATCATCTACTCGCGCTGGGACCGCAGCCCGGATGTGATCGAGGACCAGGTGACGTACCCGATCGCCTCGGCGCTGCTCGGCGCGCCGCGCGTCAAAGCCATCCGCGGATTCTCCGATTTCGGCTTCTCCTACGTCTACGTCATCTTCCAGGACGGCACGGACCTGTATTGGGCGCGCAGCCGGACGCTTGAATACCTCAGCAAGATCCAGCCGCGGCTGCCGGAGGGCGTGCGCACGGAACTCGGCCCGGACGCCACCGCCCTCGGGTGGGTTTACGAATACTCGGTCGTGGACCGGAGCGGCAAAAACAACCTGGCGCAGTTGCGCTCGCTCCAGGACTGGCGCCTGCGGTACTGGCTCCAGAGCGTGCCGGGCGTCGCCGAGGTCGCCTCGATCGGCGGATTCCAGAAACAGTATCAGGTGAATCTCGATCCGGTTGCGCTCCAGGCGTATCACATGCCCATCTCGAAGGTGGTGGATGCAATCCGCGCGGGGAACAACGACGTGGGCGGACGGCTGGTGGAGATGTCCGGCGCGGAGTACATGGTGCGCGGGCGCGGGTACGCCAAGTCGGTGAAGGACATCGAGGAGATCGCCGTCGGCGCGTCGCCGGAAGGCGCGCCGATCCTGGTGAAGGACCTCGGCCGCGTGGCGCTCGGGCCGGACATCCGCCGCGGCGTGGCCGACCTCGACGGCCAGGGCGACACGGTCGGCGGGATCGTGGTGATGCGCAGCGGCGAGAACGC
>Ga0181536_10001753_pt1 | contig 25198 bp, 18 predicted proteins | sample PEATcosm2014_Bin_41_FD_121105 | JGI IMG/M metagenome (GOLD analysis project Ga0181536, IMG submission 121105) | Peatland microbial communities from MTU Mesocosm Facility, Houghton, MI, USA - PEATcosm2014_Bin17_60_metaG | ecosystem: Environmental > Terrestrial > Soil > Wetlands > Peat | place...
AACCGGCGATGCAGAACTGCCCAAATTCGGGGAAACCTGAAATGGCAATCCCGAGCCAAGCCCGGCCGGAACATTCCAGCCGGGAAGGTGTAGAGACTAGACGGGCAGCACCTAAGCCCCGGACCTTCCGGGGGACGGTGAAGGGATAGTCCAGACCGCAAACCTGACGTGCGCGCTTCAAAACGCCGCGTCTGGGCGGCGAAAGCCGTGGACGGTATGAAAATCCGTTGAGCTTAACGGCTCGTGAGGGTTCGACTCCCTCCGCCCGCACACTTTTTCTCCGGGTCTCTTGAGCCGGGAGAAAGCGGGAAACCATCCTGGCCGAGGAGTAAATGGCTCAACGAAAGGGACGGTTCAGAACATGCGATTGATTCATTCCTCCGACCTCCAGATCGGCAAAGTCTTCATGTATTTCGAGCCCGAAGTTGCGGCGCTGCTTCAGGATGCGCGTCAGGCGGCCGTCCGCACGCTCGGAGACCTCGCCATGAAACACGGGGCCTCGACGGTGTTGTTGGCTGGTGACATTTACGACAAGCAGCAACTCTCCCCACAAACCCTCGCGAAGCCGATCGAGGGGATGCGGCAGTTTCCGATGGTCACCTGGCACCTGATGCCTGGCAATCATGACCACGTGCGGGATAACGGCCTCTGGGACCGTCTTTTGCGGACGAATCTCCCGGCGAACGTGCGGCTCCATACGAGCCCTGGCGCCGTGAAGATTATGGACGACGACGGAACACCCGTCTTCCTCCTGCCGGCGCCACTTCCCCATATCGCGAACGTAGACGATCTCACGGCCTACATGGATAAAGAGGTCACGCCCGAGGGAGCCATCCGAATAGGGATGGCACACGGCTCGATCCAGGGTTTCGGCTCGGATGGCGAGGCCTCAAACTACGTTGCGCCGACTCGCGCTGACAGTGCGGGACTCGCTTACTTGGCCATGGGCGATTGGCACCGACAGGCACAGATCAATGATCGCGTGTGGTATTCCGGTACACCAGAGCCGGATCTGTTCAAGCGCCCACCAGCTTCCAGCGGGACGCTCTGCAACGGCGGGACCGCGCTTATCGTCGATATCGCCGGCGTGCGCGCCACGCCCACAGTTTTACCCGTCGAGGTCGGCCGGTACCGCTGGCACCAGGTCATGAAGACGCTCACAGAAGATTCTCAGATCGACCTCCTGGAAGCGGAACTTCGTGCGCTCGAACCCGACTTGAGCAGAGTCGTGCTCGATCTCCAGGTTACGGGAACGCTGTCCCTAGCCGGTCGCAAGAGATTTGAGGAGAGGATCATCCACGGCATCGGGGCCGCCGTGTGCGCCACGCGGTGGCAGGATGGCGGGCTGGTTCTTGTGCCGACGGAAGCAGACATGGACGATATCGACCGCTCGGGATTCGTTCGCGTGGCGGCGGACCGGCTCAAGGTGATGGCCGACGACCGCTCCGATCAAGAGCGGTCGCGCCTTGCTTCCCTCGCCTTGCGCCGATTGTACCTTGAGCATCTGCGGCAGGCAGGGGTCTCATGAAAATCCGCTCGATCAAGCTCACAAATTTTCGCAAGTTCGTCGGCACGGTCGGTGTCGATGGAATCACCGATGGCGTCAATCTTCTCGTCGGCGAGAACGAGGTCGGCAAATCGACGCTACTGGAGGCGATCAACGGTGTCATCTTCGAAAAGGCGAAGTCACAGACCGAGCGTGCAAGAAGCTTCCGACACTTCTTCAACGGCACAGTACCGGAGGTCGAACTGGCCTTCGACCTTGACGGTACGCGCTGGGCCATCCTAAAGCGCTTCGCCGGCCAATCTGGGAAAGCGGTACTGACCAGTTCAGACCACCGTCGCTTCGAAGACGAGGCGGCGGAGCTAGAGCTTCAGCGACTGCTTGAATTCGCGAGCCGCCGGGGCGGCGGCGAGCCTGGCATTTGGGGAACCCTCTGGGTGCGTCAGGGTAGTTCGTTTGGCGATGCCAAGCTTGATGATGCCGGTCGCCGCACCTTGCAGGGTTGCATCGAGGCCCAAGTTGGCGTTGTCACAGGCGGCGAGAGGGGCCGGAGGATTCCGGCGTCGGTAGACCACGCGCTTGAAGAAATTCTGAGTGCGCGCGGGCCACGCGGAAAGTTCAAGGATGCCAAAGACCGGCTCGACAAGGTGGGCGCACGAGCCAACCAGCTGGAAGAAAAACGACGGGAGATCTTTGAATACATGGACACACTCGCGCGCCAAAAGCGCGAGCGCAAAGAGCTTCAGGTCGATTGGAGCGAGGAAGCCCATCGGCGCGAACTTGATGAGGCACGGACCCGCCGCACGGCGGCGGCCACTAAAGCTGCTGAGATTGAGGCGGCCCGGAATGCGGCGAAGCTCGCAGAGGAGCGCGCGACACGCGAACGGATGGCAGTGACGGAGCGCGCGAAGCTGGCGCGAGAACTCGACCCGATCGAGACCGAGATCAAGGCACTCACAACCGATATTGGCCAGGCCGAGAACCACAAGAATGAGACCAGACTTCTGGTCGAGACCTGCGAAAGAAGACTCGCCGAACTCCGCGAGCAGGCGCGTCTTAACGGTGAGCACAGTCGGCGACTCGAGCGCATCCGTAGCGCCGCCGCTCTATATAGCGAGATCGCGCAGCATGAGGCGACGCTGGCCAAAGCGGTAGACCTACAGGCTGAGGATGGCCGGCTCTCCGAGTTAATCGGTCAGATCACCGCAACAGACAAGGCCGTGTCGCGGATCGAGGCTGCCGATACACAGCTTTCCGGCGCAAAAGCGGCGCTCAACGCGGTCGCGACCACGGTATCGCTCGCGATCGAGCCGGATGCATTGGGCCGGGTGCGTCTCGATGGTGTGCCGCTTGATGCGCCGACGATGTCTCTCGCTGTCGTCGCCAAAACGTTGATTGGCGTCGAAGGGGTTGGAAAGATCGCTGTCGAACCGCAAATCCACGACCGCGACGCGATTCTTGAGCGGCGTCGTCTGGCCGAAAGTGAACTCAAGGCGGCGCTTGACGCGGCCTGTGCCGAAAACCTGACCGCCGCCCGCTATGCGGTGGCGCAGCGCCGTGAGTTGGAGCGGCAGCTCGCAGGTGTTCGCCGTGAGATTGCGGGGCTTGCGCCGCGAGACCCGTCGACCAAGCTGCCAGCAGGCCTGGACGCGCGCCAGACTCGTGTGAGGGAATTACGGGGCCGACTCAAAACGGAATTAGAAGTACTGGGCCTTTCCGCGCTGCCAACGACTGCCGACATCGCGAAGGAAATTGCTGAGACTCATGACCGGGCCGAACAACTGGCTGCTGAAATTGCGACGGCTGAGGCGGCGGTGCAGGGACCAAAGGGCGTGCTCGCCGAAGCGACCGCAACGTTGCAAGAGCTGGAGCAACGTCTAGCCGGGCGGCGTGGCACTCTTGTGACGAAGCAAGCCGCCCTTACGGCCGGCCGGTCCCAAGCCAGCGACGAAGAACTCTCGGCCCATGCCGACGAACTCACGCTGCGGGCCACCGAGCAACAGACCGCTCTCACGACACTCCAGAATAATCAGGGAGAAACGGTTGAAGCTATCGACGTGCACATTAAGCGCCTTGAGGCTGCCGGGCGAAATCATCAGGATGCTGTTGCCGGGCTGAACAACGAAATCACGCGGCTCACGACGTTGATCGAGGCCAGCGAGGGTGCCGGTGTCGAAGAAGCACTTGAGGTTACAAGAGCGGAGCAAGCCCGGCTTGAGGCGGCGGTGAAAGGCTACGAGGAGGAGACCGCTGTTCTTCAACTACTCCAGCAGACCCTGCGTGAGGCCGAACGAGAGGCCAAAGCTCTCTATCTGGCTCCAGTAGTGAGCCGCGTCGAGCCATACCTGAAGATGTTGCTGCCAGGCACGGGTCTAGTGCTCGACGAGAACCTGAGCATAAGCGCCATTCAGCGCAATGGGACCGCCGAGGCGTTCGATCGCCTCAGCGACGGAACGCAGGAACAGCTTGCTGTTCTCACGCGTCTTGCCTTTGCGGAACTCTTGCTTACGCAAGGCCGTCCGGCAACCGTCATCCTCGATGACGCTTTGGCTTTCAGTGATGACCTGCGCATCGAGCGAATGTTCGATATCCTGATGCGCGCCGGGCAGAATGTTCAGATCCTCGTGCTGACGTGCCGCAAGCGATTGTTCGCGAGGCTGGGTGCGGCGCAACTAAATCTTAAGGAAATACACGGAGCGCCCTAAGCTCGACATCAATAGCTTGGCCACGGTGCCCAACTATGAAGCTCGCCGCCATTCGCATCAAGAACTTCAGAGCGTTCGCCGCCCAAACGGTCAACCTCAATGACTATACATGCCTCGTGGGTCCCAACGGTGGCGGGAAGTCCACGGTCCTGTACGCTCTTAACATCTTCTTTCAAGAGCGGACCACGCTGACCGGCGAGGATTTTCATCAGAAGCACACGGACAGCCCTATTGACATTACACTGACCTTTACCGACCTTACCGAAGAACAGCAGAGGGATTTCGGCCATTACGTCCGCCAGGGGCAACTGGTCGTCTCAGCAGTAGCCACGTCCGACCAGAACGCCGGCACCGTTACGCTCACACAGTACGGCGAGCGCCTGGGTATGAGCGCCTTTCGCCATTATTTTGAGGGAAACAAGAAGGTCGCAGAACTACGAGAAATATATGCGACGCTCCGCCAACAGTTCCCGGACCTGCCCGACGCTAACACACAACCCAAGATGACCAGCGCTCTCAATGACTACGAAGCGGCCCATTCTCAGGATTGCACGCTTCTCCGAAGTAGTGACCAGTTTTACGGATTCACCAAGGGAACCAACCTCCTTGCGCCCCACATCCAATGGGTTTACGTACCGGCGGTCAAAGATGCGGCGGCCGAACAGATTGAGGCACGAGACTCCGCCCTGGGCAAGCTTTTGGCTCGAACCGTTCGGGCCAAAATAAACTTCGAGGAAGGTCTCGACACAATAAGGGCGACCGCCCGCACAGAATATGACAGGCTATTGCAAGAACAGCAGGTAAGTCTGAACGCGCTTTCCACCTCGCTGCAAGCGCGCCTCAAGGAATGGGCACATCCGAACGTGAACCTACGGGTCGAATGGACCGGCGATCCGGATAAATCCGTACGAATAGACCAGCCATTTGCGCATGTCGTCGCAGGCGAAGACCAATTCGAAGGCGAACTATCGCATCTCGGCCATGGTTTCCAACGTTCCTATTTGCTCGCGCTCCTCCAAGAGCTCGCAGGCGCCAACAGCACGGGTGCCCCACGGCTGCTTCTCGGTTGTGAGGAGCCCGAATTATACCAACACCCGCCTCAAGCACGTCATCTAGCCGCAGTGTTGCAAAAGCTAAGCGGCAGTAACTCACAAGTCATCCTGTCCACTCACAGTCCCTATTTTGTTTCTGGAAATGCCTTCGATGATGTTCGCATGATACGGAAGGACCGGACAACTGGGGCCTCTCAGGTCGCGCAGGTCTCCTACGAGAAGTTAGCGGCTGACATAGCCACCGCGACCGGACAATCATACGTGAAGCCAAGCGGTGCCTTGGCTAAGATTCATCAACTGTTGCAGTCAACCCTTGGAGAGATGTTTTTTACCCAGCGTCTGATTCTCGTCGAGGGACCGGAAGATGTCGCATATCTGACGACGTACTTCGCGCTCCTTGCAAAAGAGGAAGAGTACCGCCGACTCGGCTGTCACCTTGTGCCGACAAACGGGAAAAGCCAAATGGTTTATGCCTTGGTACTTGTCAACGCCATGAACATCCCCACATTCGCGGTCTTCGACGCCGACGCGGATAAACCCGACCAAGCAGGCAGTCGCACGAAGCATGAAAACGATAACAAAGCCTTACTCCAACTCTCGGGGGCGAGCTCGGCCGACCCCATGCCCACAGACCACTATTGGGGCGGCAGTTGCGTCATGTGGGCATCCGACATCAGCGCCGTGGTCGAGAAAGATATAGGGCAGGAAGCCTGGGCACTATACCGACAGAAAGCAGACGCGCAGTATGGTCACGCAGGTAACTTGCGGAAAAACACCTTGCACATCGGTGCGAGTCTGGCACTCGCCTGGGATGATGACAAGAAAAGCGCGCAGCTAATCCACCTGTGCGACGAAATTCTCAAATGGGCGTCATCGCAGAGTTAGGTAAATGGTGAAGTGCGGAATCCTCGCTCGGTCCCACCCGTTGGCGGAATCAAGTTAGACAGCTTCCCCAAAACCTGCACGAATCTCTGCGCCGAGACCGTTGCCGCCCCACGCAACCTCAGCAGAGCGTCCGTTAAGTCCGCTCGCGCGTTCCCCTGAGCTGCTATCGACGTCCTCAGGTTTTTCGCGCGCGTCGCCGGCCGGCGTCCTCATAGCCGCCTGTGACGCGCTGTTCCCTTCGACATTCATCCATCCCTTTCTGAACGGCAACACTGGGACCGCGCCGCTGGAAAGACCGGAACCAAAACCGGCTTGGAGCCGTGCAAAGGCAGGCCGTCTGGTGTATGTCTAGGCGTTGAATCGCGAGTCGCCTTTCCCCGGAGAGCTCAGCCATTTTTTAGGTAGAGTCCGCCATAAAAAGTAGAGACGGGCAGATGAACCCGGTCAATCCAAAACTTGCTGACCAATTCTGGCTACTAAAAGCGGTCGATCCCCTGAATCTGCATGTCCAGGCTCCGCTCTTCATTTGGCTGGCGGCAGGCGGACTTCTGCTTGTGACCGTTGCGGTTCTGGGGCGCTTTATCTGGATCGTTTACCGAGAAAGTCGTCTGCACGCGGCCATCGTGAGCCAACTAAACAAGCTCAGGATTGCCAACCCCGTGACCCCGGCAGAGGGTCTCAGCCACGCCGCCTTCGACGCAGCCGGGCAGTTGTTCGAGATTTCCGCGATCCTACGGGATGCCTGGAGCAGCTTCCAAAGGCAAGTGTTTTTCGTGCGCAACGGGTCAGGCGAAGACCGGTTCTATAGTGCCGACAGCGCCGACGGAGCCTTCAACGATTCCGCAGTAATCGACTCGCGCATTAACCGGAGTTTTTATTCTTCGTTTCCGGGCATCGTCACGGGACTTGGGCTGCTCTTCACCTTCATCGCGATTCTACTCGCTCTGAAGGACCTGAATATCACGCCAGAGGAGGTCAAGGGCGTTCCAGAACTCGTCGAGGGGTTGTCAGGCAAGTTCGTCTCCTCGGTCGTGGCGCTTTTTGCGGCGAGCGTATTCTTGTTTTGTGAGAAACCGTTGCTGCACAAAATCACAAACAGCCGGCGAACTCTTGTCGCCGCCATTGATGCGTTGGTGCCGCGACGCACTGCTGCCAGCATTCTTGCGGACCTTCATCGAGACATCGCCGAGCAATCGGCGGCGTTTCGTTCATTCAATGCCGACTTGTCGGGCAAGCTAAGGCAAGGCTTCTCGGAGGGTATCGGACCGCTTCAGGAGCGGATGGTCTCTGCCATCGACGAACTTAACCGCCTGCTCCGCGCCTCCGAGGCTCAGAAGCAGGACTCAATTACTGGAACATTGTCAGCGGCGATGGAGGAGATGCAGCGGTCGATCGCGAATTCGCTGAAAGAAATGGGCGAGCGGTTCACCGACTCGCTCTCGGGAAACGCCACACAGCAATTCGAACGGGTCGCCGCATCGCTGAACAGCACTGCCTCGCTTTTGGAGAACATGAACACGCAGTTCAGAACCACGCAGGCGGCGCTTAACGAACTGGTCAGTTTTGCCAAGAGTTCCACCACCGAGCAGTTTGCGCTCGGCAAGGCGCAGACCGAAGAGTTGACTGCGGTACTGAACCGCCTGATGAACCAGATGAATGAGACAGCGGGTTCTTCGGTCACAAATATGTCTGCCGCGATGGCAACGGCAGCCCAAGAACTTTCTGTTAAGGTGGCGGAACTAAGCGACAAGATGAGCAGTTCGATGCTGACCGCGACCGAGCAGGCGGCGGGGGCGGCGGGCAAGGTGGTCGAGCAGGCAAATAATTTATCGTCGCAGAATGCCGAACAAATCGCCCGCATGCTGGAACGCTTCAAGATGCAGTTCGAAAAGGTCGAGGACCTTAGATTGCTTTTGGACGGCACCCTCACGCAGTTCAAGCAGAGCCTTCCTGAATTCACCAAGATCGCAGGAGAGCTTCGCGCAACCACGGGGCAGGTTGGCGCCGCCGCGGCGCGCACCGCTGAGACCGTGACGGCGATGCGCACGGTTCAGGAAGCGATAGAGCGCGTCGCGGGACTGTCGCAGTCCCAGGTCGAACAGTTAGCAAGCGTCGCCCGGCAGACGCAGGCCGACATGCAAAAGTATCAGCAGACGTTTGATCAGGTCGGTAAAAGCGCGGGTGAATTGCTCGCGCAGATCAAGCAGTACTTGAACGAGTACACGCAGGCTTCACGAAACGGGTTCGAGGGTATGGTCAAGATTTCCAACGAACAGTTTGAAGAAGCCGTTCGACGCCTTGGCGGTTCAACAGAGCAGCTACGTGACTACCTCGACGACTTGAACGATCTGCTTGAGAAGCTCATACCACGCTTGAGAACATAACACCATGGCGGCGGAAAGTTCTTCCTCGGGCTTGGCTAGTTCCTTTACGGACCTTATGACATCATTGGCCGTAATCTTCATCTTGCTTCTGGTAGCAATCACCCAGAAAACGGTGATGGCATCCGCAGCGCGCAAGCAACACACCGAGAAGGTCCGCGGGGACATCCTGGACGCTCTGCTACCGCTACTCAACGACCCAAGCGTTAAGGTGATGAAGGACCCAAAGGACAAGCTTTCGCTATTGATCGTAGTTTCCGAAGAACGCTTGCAGTTCGAGGTTAACAAAGACAAGGTAAGTACAATCGGCCAACAATTTCTTAACCGATTCATTCCAATCCTTGCAAAGGTGGCCTGCGGTCCGGAGTTTAGCAGTGAGATCGCCTCCATAGCTGTTGAAGGGCACACCGACTCATCCTCATTGAAGAAAAGCCCCGTGGAAGCCGACATCGACAATTTGGACCTCAGCCAAGACCGTTCCAGGGAGGTCGAAGTATATTCACTGAAACGACTTTACGACGACAAAAGCGGCCTGCAGGCGTATTATCCCTGTTTTTTACATAGCCTGACAGCAAGTGGTCGCGGTTCGAACGACTTGGTTTATGTTGATAAAGACCACAAGATTGAGGACTTCGCAAAAAGCCGACGCGTGGAATTCAGAATCCGCGTTCGCTCTTTCGAGCAGAGGGAAAGGGAAGTGCCGACTGGCGAAGCGGCCTTAAATGTCCTCCAAGCGCCCGGTTCTCATAGCTTGTCCGGCGATTCAAATGGAAACCAGCCCAGCAAACATTGACCTGTTGGAAGTCCTCGCCTCACTTCGCAGGGCGAGCCATTCTTTTGCGCAGGAAATTCAACAGCCGTTTGCCGGAATTCCGACCGACAATCCGCGGCTGAAAGCCACGATCGAGTCCCTTCCAGAACGAGCCGCCAAACCCCTCCGATGCCCTCCGGACTACAAACAGCAATGGCACGACCTCATCGACAAGCGCCCCGACAGTCTTGAGCTTGAGCCTCGCGCAGTCCGTTACCTCTGCTGGGAAGCCGACATCGCGACCGATTTCCGGTTCCAGAAATACCTCGACCGCCTTGAATCCGACCTGAGCGCCCGTTCGCTACAGGGATTGGTGCGATCCTGCCATGCTCGATGGTCCTCCGATTTCGCTGCTGGTGGTGTCGCCGCCGATGTGCGGCGCCGTCTGTACCGCTTCAACGGCGCCAACCGGGTGGTCGGCAGATGGAGAGAGAATCTTTCGCTAATAGCCGGGTCGAAGGCTACGGGCGAGCTTGCGAAGTGGATGTTGGAGGGTCTCAAGCCCGTCAAAGAAGCGTGTGAGTTCTGGAAGCTGGAGGAGCAGTCAAGATATTTTCTGCAAGCAGTCGAAGAAGCGGCGGCGGCATGTCTCAAAAAAGTCGGAGAGCGTTCTCCGTACAATCGATACATGACCGGCGAGCTTATTGCGTGGAGCGGATGGCCGATCGACCGTTTCAAAAAGCTGATGAGCGACGCCATCGAGAGCGCGTTTCCAGCCTCCGAATTCGCTCAGGAACTCAAGGTGATGGTGCTCGGCGACAGCCGGCTGGGCGACCCGCGCCTGCCTCTTAATTCGATAAACTGGCTCGGTGTCAGAACCGAGGCACGCAACCGGTTTATCGAATGGCTCTCAAAGGATGATATCATTTTTTTCTTTGAACTCGGCTTGCCAAAAGGCAAGGATCCCCACGGGCGCAAAAAGTTTTGGCTGGACTATGTGGGTAACGTCAAAAAATCGCGCCCTTTGCTTTGCGACGACGATAGAGCCAGGCTCCAGAGCGTGAACGAGAAGGTCGGCAACTTTGGCAGGATAATTGGCGAAACGAGTGCTTTTCTTCTCGACTTTGGGACAGTCGTCGCCATTGAATTCAGTAAATCGGGGAACGCATGTTATCTTTACGAAAAGCCGGCGGCCGAAAAAGTAATCCCCGATTTCTGGAGTCCTAAGCCGTTCTCTGCACCTGGCCTAAAATCCAAGCGGCTAAGCGCCGAAGTGGTAACGCATCATCTGCGATGGCAGGTATATCTTGAAATGATCCTTGCGCGATACGGGGTCCGTCAACGCACGGCCCGCTGAATATGGAAGAAACAAAAAACGCATGGCTGCTGGCTGAACCTCTCGAAGGCGTTCGCTTGTTCGCCGAGGCTGACGGACTATGGTTCCGCTCGGATGACCTTGATGCGGCCAATTTGAAGAATCTGCGCGCGCGTGGCGCGCGCTCGCGACTTGGACGCCTGCTTCCCTTGCTTCTTCCTCAACTTTTCGAGCTTGAGATCGCAGAAGCACACGGTGGTGCGGTCAAGATTTCGTATGCCGACTTGATTGCCATGACTAGCAAGGGCATCGACGCGTTCGATGAGATAGCGCCGTGGGCTCCATTCGCTCTTGAGCTTGGGTCGACGGGAACCCTTGGCCGTGAGGATTTCGGATACTCTTATCGCTATTACTCTGGAACCCAGATCGTTCACTTGGACCGAATCGGCTGCTTTGTCCGCAGAAGGAACACCTTATACCGCCTGGACAATCAAACTTTCCAGTTGGTCGGCGCGATCGATGACTTCAACTCTTTTCCGGCGGAAAAGAAAGCGAGCGTTGACGCGTTTATCGAGTTTGCCAAGATCAAAGGCTTGGGAGAAGGAATCGGCGCCCGGCTTGACACCTTCCTCGGTAGAGAACGTGTGCTGGTGCCAAATCACGTTGGCCTCGATCTGATTGTTGAGGAAGGCAATCGGATTACGTTTGCTCCGAAGGTCGATGGCGTCCCCGACGAAACGATGCGGGCCGCCTTTCTGGCCTCGGATGATGTTGATGAAATATACGCACTCGATGACGGTCACGGCGGCAGAATCCGCGTCGTGCTTGAGGAGAATCAGCGCGAATGTCTCCGCCGGATGCAGCGCGTCCGCCATTTAGGCGGAACGGAACGCGCCGAAGTCCTACGCAATCCTGATGCCGTTTTCGACGGTGTCGGCAACGCAATCGAAATAGACCAAACATTCGGACCCAGGGTGAAGGGCATTGGTGATTTTCCTTTTGTCGCTCGACCGTATGTCCAGCGTTCCGAAACGGGCGTTTTCGAGACTCGGGAGACGGATGACGCTCCGCCATCGCGATCGAACGGCGGTCTAATATGCCAGTACAAAGACGGAACTGCCGAACGGGTTGAATTTGATTCGCTCGATGAAGTTCTGGCCCTCCAGCGCGAGGTGCAAGAAGCCAGGCGAAGCGGGCGAGGCACGGTAGAATTTCGCGGGAAGTCAATCGTGGCGGACCATGCGTTCGCCCAAGCGATCGGCCAACAGGTGCGTTGCCTCATGGGATCGGCTGTCCCGCCAGAAGAGGCAAAAGAGGCTCCACCTCGGCGTTATGTGCTCATATACGACAACGAACAAAAGCTTGATTACAAAGCCAGCGTTTCAAAGGCTCAGCTCCGCGAGATAGAGAAGCAGGTCGGCAAAGTCCCCCGCGCTCTTAAGAAATCTATACTTAAGCCCCATCAGCTTAAGGGCCTCGAATGGTTGCAGCGTAATTTTTTGCTTGGCCGCCATGGCTGTTTGCTCGCCGACGATATGGGTTTGGGGAAGACCCTTCAGGTATTGGCCTTCTTAGCCTGGCTGATCGAACGCGGACAGGGCGACAACGAACCGAAATTTCCAGAGGCTGCGCCATGGGACCCAATTCTGATTGTCGCCCCGCTGATGCTGGTCGATAGCGGCGGCCCTTGGCGCTCGGATATGCGCGAATACTTCGAGAACGACGGCTCAATCTTCAAACCCCTTGTTTGTCTTCATGGAGACGAACTCCAAAAGTTGCGTAAACCAGGCGGCGGCAAGGAGACGGTAATCGGCGAGCCAGTTCTGGACCTCGACAAGCTGCGGCAATCGCGGGTGATCCTGACCAATTATGAAACCGTAACCAACTATCAAATTTCGTTTGCACAAATGAAGGAGCAATGGTCCGTCGTAGTGACCGACGAAGCGCATGAATACAAAACATCCAGCACCAAGATTTCTCATGCTCTGAAAAGTCTCGCGCCACGTTTCCGAATCGCGTGCACGGGAACGCCTGTTGAGACGAGCTTGCTGGACGTTTGGAATATTTTAGATGCTCTCGAACCCGGTGAACTCTTGGGCAGTGCAAAGGAGTTCACGGAGAAGTATGTGAAACCTCTGCGTGAACCGGCGGCGGCAACAGAGTCTCCGCCGATTCCCCTGCTCAAGAAGACGCTCCTGTTCGGCAAACTCGACGCATACCTTCTGAGGAGAGAGAAAGCGGAGCTCGGTGATGTGCTTCCGCCCAAACACCCCCCACACGAAATAATGTGCGACCTTTCGCCTCGACAGCGTGAATGGGATCGCAATCTCCGAAGTTTTAAGGACTCCGATGGAGAGAGCCGCCATTCGCTGGCGCTAATCGACCAATTAGTCAAGGTGTACCAGCATCCGGCGCTACTGACGGGTTATGAATCGCCCTCATCGAAGGAAGCGATCGAACAATGCCCCAAACTCGACGAGTTATTGAAGCTCCTCCGCAAGATTAAGGCTAAACGCGAGAAGGTTCTCATTTTCGCCCGCCTGATCTATGTGCAAAACCTTCTTAAACAAGTCATCGACGCTGAGTTTGGGCTCGACGTGGGTATCGTCAGTGGGGCGACGCCGCGCCACCCAACGAAGCGGGGACTCCAAACCAGAAGCGCGACGCTGGAACAGTTCAAAGAACGCCTTGGTTTCAACGCGATCATTCTTTCGCCGGACGTCGCTGGTATCGGGCTAACAATCGTCGAAGCCAATCACGTCATCCACTATGGCCGATGGTGGAATCCGGCCAAAGAGGACCAGGCGACTGACCGCGCCTATCGAATCGGCCAGACCCGTGAAGTTCATGTGTATTATTTGATCGCACGGGACCCGCAAGGAGAATTTCAAAGCTTCGATGAGATAATGCACGACTTGATTCAGCGGCGGCGCGCCCTAGCTGCCGAGTTCCTCGCGCCAATGCCGGCGGAAGAGGACCTAAAATTGGAACTTGCCAGCAAGCTTTTTGACCAGGAGCCGGGGCCGGAACCCGTCAATGCACTTTCGGACGAAGACGTGCGCCGCCTCCAGGACGATCGCTTCGAGGCGCTCGTGGCGGAAACCGAGAAGAAGCAGGGAGCCGATGTAATTTTGACACCGTTCACCCATGACGAGGGGATCGATGTGATTGCCCTGTGCCGCAAGGAAATCCGGTTAATTCAGTGCAAGCACACGCGATGGGGCGGCAGCATTGACGCCGACGCAGTGGCTGAACTTTTGGAGGCAGTTGACGGTTACCGCGCACGGCGATTGAAACTTTCTACATCGAGTTACGTGCTTCGAGCGGTTCTCAGCACCAATGGAACATTGACGAAGCGCGCCTGTCAGTTGGCCAATGAACGCGGGGTGCTATTTGTCGAGGGCAGCGGACTTAAGAGAACGCTTTTGAACACACCGTGCTCGGCTGGAGAAGTCGAAGCGATGGAGCAGCGTCGGCTTGCGTCAATGCCTGACGTGCAGGCAGCGATCAATAGATTCCTTGCTCCCGCTCCAAAACAGTAGCCGCTGCTTCGTTCGACCGAGACTTGCGGCCAGCCTTCGGATGGTCTTCCTTCTTCTCGTGTCGGCCATTTGTCCTTCCCTCTGAACTATCGCCGCCCGCAGATTTTCGCGCGGCTGGCCGGTCGGCGTCCTTAGTCCCTCCGGTCCCGCACAGGCCGCGCCAGCGTAGCTGTCACGAAACGCCCGTGCAGTCTGGTTCCTCCGGCACGCCCACCGACCCCCCGCGCCGTCCTCCTTTTTCCCTCCGGGTTGAGTTTGCTCTCCGGTTTTGGCGAGAGAGCAAACCTCAACTTCGAAAAAGGAGAGACAACATGAAAAACTGCATCATCAACGGCGATTGCACCGAGGTCCTCAAGACCATCGCAGACGAGAGCGTTGACTTCGTCCTGACCGACCCGCCGTATTTCGTCCGCTACAAGGACCGCACCGGTCGAACGATCGCCAACGACAGCCGGCCGGAAAGCGTCCTCGGCGCCTTCGACGACCTCTACCGCGTACTGAAGCCCGACACCTTCTGTATTTCGTTCTACGGCTGGAACCGCGTCGACGCTTTTTTCCACGCCTGGAAAAGCGCCGGTTTCACACCCGTCGGACATATCGTCTGGCACAAGAATTACGCGTCCAGCACCCGCTTTCTGAACGCCTGTCACGAGCAGGCTTACGTTCTCGCCAAGGGCCGCCCCACAAAGCCCCGCAGCCCGCTGGACGACGTCCGGCCCTGGGAATACACCGGCAACCGGGCGCATCCCACCGAAAAGGCGGTCAGCATTCTTGAACCTCTCATCGAAACCTTCTCACGCCCCGGCGATTTGGTGTTGGATCCATTTTCCGGCAGCGGCAGCACTCTCGTTGCAGCTGCTCTCTCGGGCCGCTCCTATCTAGGCATCGAGCTCGAGTCCCGCTACTGCCAGCTCGCCGAGAAGCGTCTCGCCGGCGCGGCCCGGTTCATACAGCGGCAGGTCGCGGCGTGAACACGCTGCGCGCCTTGCTTTCCGGAGCACGCCGGATGGTCCCTTCCCTTTTCCCGACGTATCGCTTTACGCCGACCACGCGCTCCGCTTTGCGCGCCTGAGCCAAATCGAAAGCAAGCTGCATTCGCATCAGGTGTTCCATCTTCGGCCCAAACGCCTTCTCGACCCTCAAGCCCATCTCACTCGTAAGAGACGTTTTCCCGTTCAGCAGGCTCGAAAGCGCCTGCCGGCCGACACCGAGGGCCTTCGCGGCCTCCATGACCGTCAGTCCGAGAGGCTCAATCACCTCACGGCGGATTAACCCCCCGACATGCGGGGGATTCTTCATCGCCATAATTTTCAACGCCTCCTTCAATGATAATCAACAAGATCAAGATCGAATGCGTCACCCTCCTCAAACCGGAAGATCACGCGCGTAATGCTTGAGAGTTGTTGTCGGGTCAGCGCTCTTTTTGCGGAGGTCGGCAGAAACCTGGTCGAATCGTTGCAACGCCCTGAATTTCTCTACGAAGTCCTCCCCGTCATCGCGCGGAGAATAGTGTTCCAAATGACCGGCGTACTCTGAAAATTTGCAGTCAAACGTCGTCGAATGCAGGATAGTCCAAGACCCTGCCACTAGGGTTGCGGTCCTCGCTTTGCTTTTAGCGCCGCCTCAAGCTTCTCGCCAGCATGTCGGAACTCTTGGGAGATTCGATCAGACTCCTCGGGCGTGTTGAGCTTAAGTTTCTTAGCTTTCAGCAGCTCGCCAAATACGGAAAGCACCGACACTGTTGTGGGATCAGCCATTTCTTCGTCCTTCTCATCTTCCAGGTTAATAAGAAACCCATGCGCAAGGCGCAAAATCCGAAATCTTCGGAAACGGCCCAAACCTCCACCGCTCCTACGTTGGCTCGGTGCAACGAATACCCATCTCATGCGATCATCGCCCGTCGCGCGAAGGGCGTCAAGTTTTATTTCGTTAACACGCCAAACTGCATAACCGCATTTACGCTTTTGCGCTTATAAAGAAAGCACGCCGAAGGCTTAATTGTCGTCGGCATCCCTGGAGGCCAAGGACACGGGCTTTCTTCGCCCGAGGAACTTGCTTGCCAGCACGCTGCGCACGCTCTCCTCGCTCCACGCCAGCCGCTCCGGCTTGCCGCGCATTATAGTTTTCCGCTTGCGCTTGACCTCACTCCCCTTCTTCAGGGTCTTCACTTGGCGCGCCGTCTTCTCGGTGAGGACCTTGCAGCCACGCACCAGCAAGTAAACCCATCCCTCCTCCTCCCGCAGCACTTCGGCAGTGACCCATCGACTGCCAATGTTCACCGCGCGGGCCGACCTTGGCCCCCACCGCTCCCACGCCGATTCCTTCCAGCGGATCACGTCCGCCTCGATAAATCCGTCCTCGCAAGGAATCCATATTGCCATCGGCCCTCCCTTTTTTCTCAGAAAAGCGCATTTCTGTGTTTACAGCAAGACTTAAATCATGGCATACAGAAAACATGATCTATGCTTTCCTCAACCAGAAGGGCGGCGTCGGCAAGACCACCCTCTCGATCCACCTGGCCGACGCGCTTGCCCGGCGCGGCTCGCGTGTCCTGCTCATCGACGCGGACCCGCAGCAAAGCGCTATGAAATGGTCGTCGGTGAGGGCGGGTGAGAGCGCCTTCAGCGTCATCGGCATGGCGAAGCCCACCCTCCACCGGGATATCGTCTCGCTGTGCGCTGATTACGGAAACATTATCATCGACGGTCCCCCGCGCGTGACGGATCTGGCCCGCTCCGTCATCCTGGCTGCGGATGTGGTCGTCATTCCCGTGCAGCCCTCCCCGTTTGACGTATGGGCCACGGCCGAGACCGTGGACCTCGTGAGCGAGGCCAAAATCTACAAAGACAACCTTAAAAGCGTAATTGCGCTTAATCGTAAAATCGTCAATACGGCCATCGGCCGGGATGTCCGGGAGGCACTTGCCACCTTGGGCCTGCCGATCATGCGCTCGGATGTCTCGCAGCGCGTGGCTTTCGCCGAGGCCGTCGCCACGGGACAGACTGTAGCCGATATCGCGCCGGACAGTCCCGGCGCTCGGGAAATCGACGCTCTCGCGTCAGAATTGATGAGGAGTTATGAGCAAAAAGGTAAGCATGACCGCGCGTCCGAGTGCCGTGCCACCAGCGGCGGATAAGTGGGTCGGCGAGCGTACGGCCAAGGCCGCGCCAGCCGGACCCATCAAACGGCTGACCATCGATCTTGAGCTGGCCCAGCACACGCGCTTCAAAGTCCTGTGCGCCGAAAAGGGACTGAAGATGGCCGACGAAATCAGAACCCTGATCGAGCGCCGGATAGCGGAGCTCGAAGGGCAGGGGCGGCGCCACTGATTCCTTGCGCCGGAATTTTAAGGGGGACCAATGACCGCTACCGACGATGGCCCGCAACACTCCGGCGAACTTTTGCCGCCCATCAAGAGCCTCACCCCCATCCAAAGACGCCTTCTCTCCATGCCCACGCCGGAGGAGGACGAGGACATCTCGGTCCTCTACCAGCACTCCGTCCTCTGCCAAACCTCCATGCCTTACCGGAATCCCGGCGACGACGTTAGATTATGGGAACGCCTGAATGGCATCGTCCATCTCGAAATCCAGGCGGGAAGGGCTCTCAACCCGGAAACCAGCAAGTTTGTCGATGTGGGGTTGCCGTTCGGTCCCAAGCCACGGCTTGTGCTCTATCACCTCAACACCGAGGCAATCCGCACCCGTTCCCCCGTCATCGAACTCGAAGACAGCCTCACGGCCTTCGTCAGGCGCACGCTTGGCCTTGACGCCGGCGGGCGCAACATCCGCACCGTCAAGGACCAACTCTCCCGGCTTGCCGCCGCCGACTTCCGCTTCGGCGCCGTCCACGAAGGGCGCGCCGTCACCGTCAAGAGCACCATCATCGAGGGCTCCGAAATCTGGACGCCGCGCGACCCACACCAACTGATTCTATGGCCGAGTACGGTCCAATTCTCTGACAAATACTTTCAAAGCCTTGTCAACCATGCCGTGCCTCTCAACGAAATGGCCGTCGCACGGCTGGCGCACTCGGCCATGGCGCTCGACATCTACGCATGGCTCGCGCAACGCCTTCACCGCGTCAAACCACGGAACCCGGCCCTCGTTCCGTGGGTATCGCTGCACGCACAGTTTGGCCACGGCTACGGCCGCATCCGCGACTTCAAGCGCGAGTTCCGCGACCAACTCCGGGCCGTCAAGGCCGTGTATCCCGAAGCCCGCTTATTCGAAGACGGGAAGGGTATGCACCTTTCCAACAGCCGCCCGCCGATCGCACAGCGCCTCTTGCCCCTCAAATAAAATTTACCAGAGTCTTTCTGTGGATAACCCTGTAAGCACGGCTACTTATCCACGGTCACTTGGTCGCGCATTCCACGGTCACTTGGTCGCGTATTCCACGGTCGATTGGTCGCTCAAGCCTATATGTACCTATAGTCTTCCTATAGTAGGACACACGGTCCTTGGGGACGGCGCACCGGCCGCCCGCTTCATACCGTGGGAAGTCGCGGCCTGAAGGAAGGACGCAACCAGCGGCAATTCATTCTCTTTTTCCAGAAGTACTGCGGGCTCCCGCTTTAAGTAGGTGCCTCAGCAATACGAAAACTCACAGACCGAAAAATATTGCCACTACCTAATTCTTACTCTAGAGTCGGATGTGGATTGTAATTGCAATCTAGGGCCTTAGAAACCTGTCTTAGGGTCGGGGAGGCATAGGTGTATGTCCAGGCTCTTAGACGGAGCTAAAGACTTATGCGGGCTTCCTATGAGCAGGCTTTCTAACTCCCCGATCACCAGACGGAGGAAGACCTGCAAAGAGCAGTCGCAAGCATCTGTTTCATTCACGCCGGTAGGTTCCTATGGAATCCATAAGGACATGGCTGTTTCTCTTTGCGCTCGTCTGTAGCGCAGTCATCAAACGCACCGCTATCGCCCGCCTGCGCCGGGCAGACAAGCTCGCCAACTGCACGGAGACAGCCCCATGAAACGCACCCTCATCTTGCCGGCCTGCCTGCTCATCACCATCGGACTATCATCTCTTCCCGCGCTGCATCACTCGGCACCACCCATTCCGCCCGCACCAACGCCTGTCGCGTCAGCGCTCCCCGCGAACGCCACTGCGCTTACCACCCCGTATGTCCAGACCGCATATATTTCCAGCACCGACGGACTCATCCTGATCCGGCAATCCAAAGAGCCGTACGCCTGCACGCCCGGCTCTGACGGAAGACTCTTCATGAATGCCCGGGCGGAGATCTGCATCTGCGACGGTGCCGCGAAAGTCTGGAGAGTCGCCAACACCGACAAATCCTGCACAGGGAAGACCGCCCCATGAAACGCGTCGGTATCGCCCGTCACGACCGCGCTCCGCCCAAGGCCCGACTCTTTTTCACTTCGTCGATGCCCCGCGCCATCAGGAATTTATTCCTAACCACGCGCCCGCAAAACTTCGCGCCCGCGCGCCCGCTTTCTCTAACCTCACTCCTCCTGACCCTTCTCTTCTGCCTCGCCTCTCACCCCGCCCCGGCGCAAACCATCGGCAGCTCCTGCTCAGGACTTCCGGGCGTTGCGACCGGCTCCGTTGTACTTGTTGGCGCTCCCACCGCCACCCCGCCGGCTTCTTACTTTCTCTACTGCACCAACAGTAGCGGCGGCACGTGGCAGCTCTCCATGCAGATGACCGACACCGGTACGGTCGGCATCGGTCAAACCGGCCCCACGCCAGCCGTCCCGGCCGCCGCGCTCGACGTCAATGGCGGCGTGCGTATCGGCAACGATACCGCGAGCTGCGGCAGCGCCAATGCCGGGGAACTGAAATATAACGGCACCGCCATCAGCTTTTGCAACGGCTCCGTCTGGGGATCCCCCGCGGGCAATTCAGCCAGCGGAACCTTGGGCAGCGGCTCCGGCGTTGTGGTCGAGCTGACCGCCGGATCGGCGGGGGCGCCATCGATGACTTTCTACGCCGACACCACGACCGGAATCTATCAACCCTCCGTCCACGCCATGGCGTTTTCCGGCGGCAGCACCGAACGCGTCCTCTTCGACTTCAGCGGCAATCTTAATCTGCTCCTCGCCGGCGCATCTTATGAGATCGCGTCAGTTCCGGTACTCGCAATTCCATCCCTGGATGCCACCGGTACCAGCCTCGCCGTCGGCAGCTCCGTCCTGAGCTCGGGTTCGCTGAGCGGCGGTTACAATACCGGTGTCGGCTATCATGCTCTCTACAACGACACGAGTGGCGCCTCCAACACCGCGGTCGGTTACGAAGCCGCCCTGAACGAAACCACGCCTGCGAGCAATACGGCTATAGGCGCGCTGAGCGGCGGCTCAAGCGGCACCGCTATGACCGGAGCCTCAAATGTCGCCGTCGGCTATCAGGCTCTTCAGGCCGCCACCACTGCGAACAACAACGTCGCTATCGGCTATCAGGCGGCGTATAGCGGCACCACCATTCAATACGCCACCGCCATCGGCTCCCAGGCGCTGTACTCTGCGACCGTGGCGACGGGCGACTATAACACCGCCATCGGCTATCAGGCGCTCTACAGCAGCACCACCTACCCCCAGACCGCCATCGGCTATCAGGCGCTTAAGTACGCCACCACCGGCAGCCACAACACAGCGATCGGCTATTGGGCGATGATGGGTAATGCCGGCGCGCCACTGACCGGGGGTGAAAACGTCGCCGTCGGCGATTCCGCCCTGGCGGCGCTAGCGGCGGGTTCCGGTTACAACACCGCTATCGGCTATCAGGCGCTGCAATATACCAGCACGACCACCGCCACCGCCTACAACACCGCGATCGGCTATCAGGCGATGCAAAGCATTGTCGGCACGCCACTGACGGGCGACTATAACACCGCCATTGGCACCAATGCCCTGGCCGGAATCACAACCACCAGCGGGTCCAACACTGCCATCGGCACGAACGCTCTTGCCAACCCCGGGGTCAGCTCAAACATGGTCGCGATCGGCACCAATGCCTTGCAGTACGAAACGGCGGGCAACTATGCCGTCGCCATCGGTTATAACGCCATGCAAAGCGTCTCCGGCGGCAGTGCCTACAATGGCGGTACCAGCGTCGCCATCGGCGACTCTGCCATGGCGTCGATAACAAATGCGACCAGCGACGGCAATGTCGCCGTCGGCTATCAGGCGGCCATGAACCTCACGGGCGGCTCCTACGACACCGCGTTCGGCTATCAGGCCATGCTGGGTAGCGCCGGCGCGCAGTTGACCGGCAACTCCAACGTCGCCTTCGGCTATCAAGCGCTCTATGCCATTCAGGGGGCCGCCACCCAAAATATCGCGGTCGGCGCCAGCGCCCTCGCGGCGCTGACCACCGGCGACTACAATACGGCACTCGGTTTCCAGGCGGCGCAGTATGTCACGACCGGCTACTACAACACCGCATTCGGCTATGAAGCCATGCAGGGGGTGGTCGGGGCACCTCTGACCAGCGCCACCGGCGAAAACACCGCCGTCGGCGATGAGGCGCTTTTCCTTCTCCAGGGCGCGGCGCTCGACAACACCGCCGTTGGCTTCCAGGCCGGCTACAACATAACCACCGGCACGGGCAACACGCTGCTTGGCTACACGGCTGGCAGCGTCGTCACCGGCAACAGCAATATCATCGTCGGCGAAGGCGGCAACATCACGTCAGGCGCCAGCAATATCCTGATTGGCAATAACCTGAGCCTTACCACGGCGGGTAGCAGCTACCAGCTCGATATCGGCGACCTCATCACAGGGGCGACCAGCAGCGCCACCAGCCCCAATGTCAGCCTTCAGGCAGCGTCGGCCGATGCCTCGGTCTCAGTCCAGACCCCGACAACCGGATTCAGCATCACGATCACCAACGGCGTCGGGAGTCTTATCCTGACTCCGGCGGGCACCCTCGCCACCGGTACCGTCAACATGCCCTCGACCCCCGTCAACGGCCAGATCATTCGCATCGCCTCCACCCAGATAGTCACCGCGCTAACACTTGGTGGAAACGGCCATACCGTCAACAGCGGCGTGACCACGATCTCGGCCGGAACCGGTGTCGCCTATATGTACTATACGACCAATACCACCTGGTACCGCATAGAATGACACGGAGATGCCGGATGCTTCGCCTTCTAGGTCTTGCTGTTCTTTTCCTGCTTCTGACAGGCGCCAACACGCCTGTCCTGGCGATGGGCGGCGGCGGCGGTGGCGCCGGCGGCAACGCGCCGATGGCGCCACCCTGCAGTCTCTTTGGCGTGCGCGACGGCGGCGCCGTCCTTGGGCACGTCACCCCGGCGATGGTGGATACCAAGGGAGGGTTTTTAATCCCGGGGCTAGGCTCCACCTATGGGTACTATGTCGCGCCTGTCACCGGCGTTCTCATTTGCGAACCCAACACCACCACTCTCTGGCAAGCCATCACGTTTGCCCCTAACGGTAATGTTGGCATATCTTATAACAACATCAACAACTCCGGCTCGTACACTGCGGCCGACGGCGGCCACTACTATAACCTCGTCCAGCCGGTGGCCAAACTCGATGTCAGTGGCGACAACGTCACCTTCGTCAGCACCGATTACTATGCTAATACCACGCCTGGCGGCGTGCGCTTCGGCAACGATGCTGCGACCTGCGACAGCGCCCATGCCGGAGAAATGATCTATACCGGCGGCGCCATCCAATATTGCAACGCCTCTTCCTGGGGCAGCTTCGAGATGAACACCGGCGGAACCGTGGGCGGCACCAGCCCCGGCGTTCTGGTCGAACTGACCGCCGGCTCGGCGGCCGCGCCGTCGCTGACCTTCTATGCCGACACCACGACCGGAATCTATCAGCCCGCCACCGGCACCCTGGCGGTGACGACCAACGGCGTCGAACGCGCCGTGTTCGACGCCAGCGGCAATCTCAATCTGCTGACAACCGGCGGCGGCTACGGGCTTCCAGTTTGTTCGGCATATTGGTTTGGTATTCCCGCTGATGGATGTGAGACATATGCGAGTGCTCCGGCTCTTTGGATGCCGTCCGGCGATTCTTCCGGAACCAGCCTTGGCGTCGGCAATGCTCTTTCCTCCGTGCTCACGGGGCAGGGCAATACCGGTGTTGGCGACCTCGCGGGAGCCAAGCTCACGTCCGGCGCCTGGAATACCGCCATCGGTTATGCGGCGATGCAGTACGCCACGCAATCCAGCTACAGCACGGCTGCAGGCTATGAGGCGATGCAAGGGACTTCCGGCGCGGCGGTAACGGGCAATAACAATACCGCTATCGGCTACCAAAGCCTCGCGGCGCTGACCTCCGGCACGGACAATACCGCCGCGGGTTTTCAGGCTCTCACCAAAACCACCTCCGGGTCGGGTAACACCGTCGCAGGCGTGATAGCGCTATACAGCAATGTTAGCGGCTCCAACAGCGTCGCCGTCGGCTATCAGGTTCTTTACGACTCAACTTCTGGCCCCAACACTGCTGTTGGTTACTATGCGCTAGGGCAGGCCACCTCCGGCACCCAGAACACCGCCGTCGGTTACGGTGCGCTGGATAGCGTCACCACCGGCACCGCCAACACCGCCATCGGCGATGGCGCTTTGTCCAGCACGACCATCGGCAGCTATAACACTGCCGCCGGTTACGCAACCTCTGTCGCCGATGGCAGTTACAATATTTCTATCGGCGGTAACGCCGGCAACGCCGGTAGCTATAATATTGCGATCGGCCAGGACGCCTTCACCGCCAGCAGCGACAACTACAACATAGCCATTGGCGACTACGCCCTGAATTCCAGCACCTCCGGAAACCAGAATATCGCCATCGGAAGCATCGCGCAGCGCTATGCCGCCACCGGCAGCTCAAATATCGCAATCGGTTACGCCGCGATGCAGGCTACGTCTGGCTCCGGTCTCAGTGGAAACGGCAACATCGGCATCGGTTACGAGGCGTTGTACGCCATCCAAACCACCGCGACAGCCAACACGGCAATTGGTACATCTGCCCTGCTCTATGTGACCACCGGCGTCGGTAACACCGCCCTCGATCAAAATGCTATACTCGCCCTCACCATCGGCAACTACAACACTGCCGCTGGTTACCAACCCTTACGCACCGCCACCACTGGCTCCGATAGCACGGCCATCGGCTACGATACTCTTTACGATGAGACTGCCCCCGGTCCCAACACCGCCGTCGGCTACGAATCCAGTTACCACACCAGCACCGGCATCAACAATACCTCTCTGGGCAACGTCGCCATGAACACCGGCACCGCGACTCTTCTCACGGGCAACAACAACCTCGCGATCGGCTACAAGGCGCTCTATTATATCAACGGTGCCGCCGCTAATAACACGGTGGTCGGCGCGCTTGCGGGGGACAGCGCTTCCTTTGCGGCCAACACCGACAACACTTTCTTTGGTTATAATGCCGGCCACCTCGTCACCGGCTCCAGCAACATCATCATCGGCAATAGCGGCGCTAGTAGTATTAGCTCAGGTGGCAGCAATATCCAGATCGGCAATAGCGTTACCGGCGCGACCTCCACATCAAGCAATCAGCTCGATATCGGCGATCTCATCGAGGGCCAAACCAGCTCTGCGACCAGCCCCAACGTCGCCTTTCACGAAGCCCTCGCCGATGCATCCCTCTCGGTGCAAACTCCCGCGACCGGGTTTTCCATTACTGTCGGCAACGGCGTCGGCACGCTGATCCTGACTCCGGCGGCAACCCTCGCAACCGGCACCGTCACCATGCCGGCGGCTCCGGTCAAGGGCCAGATTCTGCACCTTGCCTCGACGCATACCGTGACTTCGCTGACGCTCTCGGCCAACGCCGGCCAATCCGTCCAGAACGCCATCACCACCATTTCCGCGACCACGCCCGCAACCTATATGTACATTGACAGCGCCACCACCTGGTATCGGATTCGCTAGCAACCACCCGACAAAAGATGAGCATGACCTGGGGTTGCCCCGGTTTGATGGACACTTCGAAAAGCGCGAAAGTACGCGCGATAGGAGTGGACGATGGAGAAGGAGCGCAAGCGGAGGAAGTTCTCGGACGAGTACAAGGCCGAGACGGTGC
>Ga0181536_10001754_pt1 | contig 25194 bp, 15 predicted proteins | sample PEATcosm2014_Bin_41_FD_121105 | JGI IMG/M metagenome (GOLD analysis project Ga0181536, IMG submission 121105) | Peatland microbial communities from MTU Mesocosm Facility, Houghton, MI, USA - PEATcosm2014_Bin17_60_metaG | ecosystem: Environmental > Terrestrial > Soil > Wetlands > Peat | place...
CGGGCGCTGAGCGACGGTCTCTGGGCGGCGCGCGCCTGCCGCATGTCTTCGTGTGCGGCGCTCTGGTCGCTTATCGCCGCAAGCACCTGAGGTGCGTTCGCCTGCGCCAGTGCGAGAGCATCTTTGAGGGTCACAGTCAAAGGCGCCGCGGAGTTTGACGCGGCGCGGGGCGGCGCCGTGACCGGGGAGGACGCAGAACCTTGTGATGGATTTATGGCTTGCGCCGTCACAGTTCCGACGTCTAGCGTCGTGTGGGCGGGGGCGCGCAGCGGCGTCGCCACCTGCCCCATTGCAACGCCCGCGAGCGCGCCGGCGGACAACCAGAAAAACAATTTCGTATTCATGGCTTGTTCTCTATTCAGTCAAACATTTGATCCTGAGGAATCCCTTAACCCGTAAATGGCATAGTCTCTCATATTCGACGAGCCCCGGACGCTCAGCGTATTTTCAGATTTCTTTGTTACGATCAAGCTTTGCTAGGAGCAAGGCATGCAGATCCTGGTCGTCGAAGATGAGCAGCGTATGGCCGATCTGCTGGAGAAGACCCTCACCGAGGAAGGCCACCAGGTCGTCGTGTCGCGCGATGGCCGGGAAGGTTTTGAGATCGCCCGCACATCGCCCTTCGACGTAATTGTACTCGACGTCATGCTGCCCGGCATGGACGGAGTGGCGATCGCGCGCAAGTTGCGCGAGGCCCGCAATCAGACGCCGGTACTAATGCTAACAGCTCGCGATCATTCCGCCGACATCGTCAACGGGCTGGATTCGGGAGCGGACGACTATCTCACTAAGCCATTTTCCATCGAGGTATTGCTGGCCCGGCTGCGCGCGGTCAGCCGGCGCGGCGCGGTGCCGCAGACGGTCTATCTGGAGATCGGCGATTTGCGGCTCGATCCGGCGAGCCGCACGGTCACGCGCGCGGGGGAAGTCATCAACTTGACGCCGCGCGAATATAAACTGCTGGAGCTGCTGATGCGCAATCGCGGACGCGCGGTCAGCCGCGACGCTATTTTTCAATCCGTGTGGGGCTTCGATCACGACGTCAGCGAGAACAATCTGGAAGTTTTTATGCGCCAGTTGCGCCTGAAGGTGGACACGCGTGATCCTAAGTTGATTCAAACCGTGCGCGGCTTCGGCTACATCCTGCGGGAACCCTGATTCATGATGCACCGGCAATCCATCCGCTTCCGGCTGACCGTCTGGTACGCGGCAGTCCTCACCGCCGGCCTCGCTCTGTTTGGCGGGCTCCTGTGGCTTTCCCTGCGGCATCAATTGCTAGCGGATATCGACCACGATTTAGCGGGCCGCGCCACGCGTCTGGAATCCTTCTACCGCAGCGAGACGGCCGAAGCGGGTATGACCAGGAAGCACCTGACCATTGAGCTGCGGGAATTCTGTCAGGCGCTGCCCGAAACCAGTTATGTCGGCCTGCAGGGCAGCAACGGGTTTTCCTTTCATTTCCCCGCCAACGCCGTGACGGCACCCGCCCAATCGCGGATGCTGCAGCGCCAGTTCCTGATCGGCAACGAGACGTTTTTTCTCGAACTCGGCGCCCCGACTTCAGATGTGGCTTACGTACTGGGACTGCTTCGATTATTGCTGTGGAGCCTGGTGCCCGTGGTCGTGGCCATCGCCTGCATCGGCGGCTTCTGGGTCAGCCGGAGGGCCCTTAAACCAGTGCAGGACGTCACTGCGGCGGCACTCATGATCAGCATCGAGAATTTGTCGGGCCGCCTTCCCGTGCCGGCTACCGGCGACGAAATTGCGCGCCTCGCCGAGGTGCTGAATTCGATGTTGGGGCGCCTGGAGTCGGCCGTGAAGACGCTCTCGCAGTTTGCCGCGGATGCCTCCCACGAATTGCGCACGCCGCTCGCGGTGATTCGAACCACGGCGGAACTGGCTTTGCGGCGCGGGCGCTCGCCGGAGTCCTATCGCGAATCCTTGCGGAACGTCGTCGCCGAAGCCGAGCGCATGACCCAACTGGTGGAGGATCTGCTGACGCTCGCGCGCAGCGATACGGCCGTGACGGCCATGCCCCGCCTGCCCATCGATCTGAGAGAGATTCTAGCGGATGTGTATGAGGAGATGGCCGGCCTCGCGGAGCAGCGCCAGATTCACATCAAGCTGACGCTGGGCGCCCAGCCGGCCGTGGTCCCAGGCAATCGCCCGGCGTTGCATCGGCTCTTCGTTCTGCTTTTGGACAATGCGTTGAAATATTCGCACAACGGCGGGGCGGTGATGGTGGACATCCATCACGCCGACGGGCGCATAAGCGTGACCTTCCGCGATTTCGGCACCGGCATCCGGGAAGCCGACCTCCCGCACATCTTCGAGCGCTTTTACCGCGCCGACCAGGCCCGCAGCGGAGGTGGACACGGACTAGGCCTCCCCTTGGCGGAAACCATCGCCCGCGCGCATGGCGCCTTTATCGAGGTGCGCAGCACCGAAGGGGAGGGATCTTTGTTCCGCGTCGTGTTCACGCCCCGCGAGACTTTTATGGACGCGCCCGTGTATCCTGCCCAGCCGGGGGGTTACGCAGACGTGCCGCCTGTTCTCCAGGGTGAGCCGGATGCTTTGACCGGAGCTCAGTGATTATGCCGATTCCACGCTCCGGCCTTCAGTAAATCCTCAGGGACACTGAACTATAGTGTGAGATGGCTGGGGACGCGCCCATTTGAAGCGCCTCGCCACGAAAGGAGTTTGCTCTCTTGAAACGAATCTCTCTCTTCCTCTTGGCGACCGCGGCTTTGATGGCTGCGGCGCCCACGTACAAGGTCGTCGGCAAAATCAAAGTCGGTGGCGCGACACGCTGGGATTACGTCTACGTCGATTCGGCTAACCACCGCCTGTACGCCTCCCACATGAGTCAGGTCGAGGTGATCGACACCGCGACCGACAAGCTAGTCGGCACGATCATGGGAACGAATGGCGTTCACGGTATCGCCATCGCCGCGGATCTAGGCCGCGGCTTTATCAGCGACGGCGGCGATAACGACGTCACCGTTTTCGACCTGAAAACGCTGGCTGTGATCACAAAAGTGAAGACTGGCCAAAACCCGGACGCGATTATCTACGAGCCGGTGACCCATCGAGTTTTCACCTTCAACGGGAAGAGCTCCGACGCCACCGCCATTGACGCCAAAACGGGCTCCGTCGTCGCCGCCTCCATCCCCATGGGCGGAAAGCCCGAGTTTGCGCAAGTGGACGGCAAAGGGCACATCTACGTGAATAACGAGGATAAGAACGAAATTACCCAAGTGGATGCCGCGAACGCCCTGGTTGCCAAGCGCTATTCCATCGCGCCGTGCGACAGCCCCAGCGGTTTGGCCATCGACCCCAAGGGCCTGCTTTATTCGGTCTGCGAGAACAAGGTGATGATCGTCAGCGATCCGGTGGCGGGCAAGGTTCTGGCGAACCTTCCGATTGGTGCGGGCGCCGATGGCGTGGCGTTTGACGATGGCTACGCATTTAGCGCGAATGGCGGCGACGGCACCATCACCATGGTCGGCGAGACTGGCGGCAAATATGAGGTGGTCGCTACCATCCAGACGCAGCGCAGCGCGCGTACGATCGGCTCCGATCGCACAGCGCACAAGCTGTACCTGCCGGCAGCCGAAATTGGAGCTCCCGCTGAAACCAAGGATGGCAAGAAGGGCCGTCCGGCGATGGTGCCCGATAGCTTCATGATCCTGGTGGTCGGCCGCTAAGTTTTCGGCCGAGCCGAATCGAATATTTCTAATAACGGAAATGAGCCGGGCCGTTCGAGCCCGGTTTTCCTTTGTGCGGGACGATTTCCCGATCGTCTCCGTCACCTCCTCTTCGTGGACTGGCGTGCCCTTTCTGAGGGATCACTGAGGGAAAACTGAAGGCTTGCTGAAGATTTCACCAAGCGTTCGCCGGTTTCACTCTTCGTGGCAAAAACGTCTGGATTTTGATTGACAGTACAATGACTTTCGTTTAATTTGCATTGGGGTGGTCTCGCGTGTCCTTCGCACTGCGGAGCAGCCTCGGGGCAAACGGGTAGGGGTCAAGGAGAATGAACTCCCTTGCAGGTTGAGGTTGTTGGTCCCCGTGGAGGGGGAAATTTCTATGATGCGCAGTATTTGTAGAACCGCCGTGTTCGCGGCTATGTTTTTGTTGTGCGTCTCGCTTTTCGGACAAGGCAGCGCCGGCAGCATTGCTGGAACCGTTACCGATCAGTCGGGTGGCGCCCTGGCAGGCGCGATGGTGACCGTGACAGACGTGGATCGTGGTATCAACCGCACCTTGACGACCGATGCGTCGGGAGCCTATTCGGCCCCCAACTTGACGCCCGGCAACTACAAAGTTCGGGCCGAATTCAAAGGCTTCAAGACAGTCGAGCGGCAGAACGTCCAGCTTGAAGTCGAGCGGGAGCTGCGAGTCGACTTAAGCTTGGCGCCGGGCGAACAGACCCAGGTGGTCAACGTCACCGAGGCGATTCCGCTCATTGAAACGACCAACGCGGAACTCGGCGGCACGCTGCAAAATCAGGTCATCAACGATCTTCCCTTGAACGGCCGCAATTTCGAGAATCTTCTCGATCTGCGTCCTGGCGTCACCAAGTACCCGGGCAATTCCGGGTGGACGCAGGCCACCAACGGCCTTCGCCCGCACGACAACTTTTTCATGGTGGACGGCATCAATAGCAACGATCCGTGGATGGCGCAGAGCATGATGAACGCCGTCATGGCGGCCGGCGACGCCGGAACCATGCTGCCCATCGACGCCATCGACGAATTCAAGACCCAGCAGAATCCGCGCGCCGAATACGGCTGGAAGCCGGGCGCGGTGGTGAACGTCGGCATCAAGTCCGGCAGCAACGCACTTCATGGAACGGCATACGCCTACGGCCGCACCAGTGACTGGGATGCCAACAACTTCTTCAGCAACGAGGTCGGCCAGGCTCTTCCGCCCTTGTCCCTGGAGCAGTACGGCGGCAGCGTCGGCGGCAAAATCATCAAGGACAAACTCTTCTTCTTTGGCAACTACGAATCGCAGATGTACACGGTGGGCAGCCCGTTTGATCACAGCGTTCCGTCCACCTCGCAGTTGCTGGCCGCGTGCAACGCGGCAAAGGCGGGAGCCGGCGTGAGCGCGCTCAGCGCGCAACTGGCTGGTCTGAGCACCAACTGTACGCAGCTTCCGAACTTTCCCGGGCTGTTTCCGCTGAGCGCGACGGGAGATTATCCGACGGCGCTGGCCAGCACCAACACGATTTATTCAGGAGTTGGCAAGCTCGATTACCACTTGAACGATAAGAATTCGTTCAACGGAATGTTCTTTTGGAGCCCGGGCGCCGGCACTTTCGTCGATAATCCGTCGACCGAAGTTTCTCCGCTGTGGGTGACCACGCAAACCGCACGCTCGAACGTCCAATCCGCCAACTGGGTTTACGTCGCCAGTCCGACCATCGTGAATTCGCTGCGCGTCGGTGATTCCCGCTACATCCAGAAGTTCGGCACGCCCGACCAAAACCAGCAGGCTTCCAACTATAGCTACAACGGCGCCACCTACAACTACTACACCGGTGTCACCGATCCCTATTTCGGCGGCTTCCCCCGCATTCAGATCAACGGTTTTCCCAGCTTTCAGTTGGGCGGCCCCGCGAGCTGGCCGAAGTCGGTGGGACCGGATAGCGTTTATCAGTTCACCGATACCGTTGCCTGGCAGAAGGGCAACCACTCCATCAAATTCGGCGGCGAAATGCTGCTGAATCGGAGCGACGACAACGTCACCAGCAACAACAAGGGGCCGGTCGCGTTCCGCAGCCTCAATAACTTCTTCCTGGGAACCCTCAAGACCGCGAAAATTACGGTCGGCAACACGGCGCGCAGCTTGAGCGATAACGGTTTCGCCGGATTCATCCAGGATGACTGGCGCGTTAAGCCGAGGTTGACGATCAACGCCGGCATACGCTACGAAATCACCACCGTCGTGAAGGATTCCAATAACCAACTCGGGAATTTCCTTCCTGGGCAAGGCCTGTTCCAGGTGGGGAGCACTGAGCTTGGGTCTGTGTTCCACGGCGATCACAATAACTTCGCGCCTCGTCTCGGGTTTGCTTATGACCTTGCCGGAGACGGCAAGACCGTCATCCGCGGCGGCGCGGGTATCTATTATTCGCAGGCCAGCCTGGACACGTTTATGGCCGTCAATAACCTGTACGGTCTCCGCACCATCCCGACGGGCGTGAATCTTTACGCCAACGGCAAACCGACGCCCACCACGGCGGGCGGCACCATCAATGTGGCGACCCTCTCGTACTCGGGCAGCTCGCTGGGTTCGCCCACCACTCCGGGGAGCATCGCGTACGCCTGGTTGCATAACAGCTCGTCCGTGCCGCTGTACTCCTCGACGCCTGCTTGCGGCGACGGCACGGTCACGCTCTCGACTGGCTTTACCCCCCAGCCCTGCTCGATCATGGGAGTCGATCCGAACTTGCGCACTCCTTACGTGGAGACGTGGAACCTGGGTATCCAACGGGCCCTGACGAACAACCTCTCATTGGAAGTCAGCTACGTCGGAAACCATGCCACGAAATTGTACGGTCTGACGGACTTGAATCAGCCGACCACGGTTGGCGGATATAGCCCGGGTTGGGGTAACCCGAACACTCCCGGCACGGCGGCGAATCTCTGCCTGGCCAGCGCCTCCAGCGGGTACGACAACTGCAACCCGAACACGGCTGCCGAAGTCGCCGCCCAGCCCTATAACAAGCTGTTCCCCTACTTGAATTACATCAACTACCTGTCGAACAACAATACGTCCAGCTATAACTCGCTGCAGACCTCGGTGACACAACGGCTGCAGCACGGCCTGTCCTTCGTACTGGGCTACACGTATTCGCACGCCCTTTCCGAAAACCCGGACAACTGGAGCTTTTTCAATCCGATCCAGAGTCAGAACCTGAAGTCCATGTACGGGGCGAGCATGTTCGATATCCGGCATCACTTCACCGCTTCGGTTACGTACATGCTTCCGGGAATCAAGACGAAGAGCCAGCTTCTGGAAGGCTGGGCGCTCAATACCATCCTGCTGATGCAAACCGGCGCTCCGTGGGGCGTCAACGATGTAACCACCGATTTCAGCGGAACCAATGAAATTAACCAGCCCGCTTCGATCGGTGAGGAATGGAATTTCTACGGAAACCCGAGCGATTTCCAGACTAAACTCTCGCTCAATAACACCAATGGTGGAAACACGGGCATCCCGTACTTCGCCGGCACCACCAACCCAGCGTGTCTCGCCCAGGCCCAAGCGAACGGACCGCTGGCGGTCGCGTCGCTCACCAACCTCGGCTGTTATGCCAGCGGGAAATCGATCCTGATTCCTCCGGCGTTCGGAAGCTATGGCACCGCGGGCAACAACATTTTCCGCGGCGCGCCGTATTACAACCTGGATATGTCGATCACCAAGAGCTTCAAATTCAGGGAACGCCTCACCGCGCAGTTCCGCGCGGAAGTGTTCAACGTGTTCAACTACGTCAACGTCGCCAATCCGTACGGTGGTCCCGGCGGCGGCAACGGCTTCACCGATCCCAGCGGTACGGGCGGTGCGGGTTTCGGATTCCAGAATTCGACGCCGGACGTGGTCAGCTCCAACGCGGTGCTCGGTTCGGGCGGTCCGCGCGCGATTCAGTTGGGCTTGAAGTTCATCTTCTAAATCAAAGCTCGACCGAGTAGTAAATTCGAGGGGCCTGAAGTTCAGGTCCCCTTTTTTATTGCCGACACAATCCGCTCTGCAGCCGGCGGTTGGCAATCGCGGCCTGCCCCAGGCACAATCCGCCGTCGTTTGGCGGTACTCGCGCGTGCAAGAAAACCTCGAACCCCGCGCGACGCAACAGGTCAACCGTGGACCGCAAGAGCGTGAAATTCTGAAATACGCCGCCCGAGAGGCAGACGCGGTTCAGGCCGTCGCTCGTTTGGATGCGTCCGCAGATTTCAAAAATCACGCGGGCCAGAGTTTCGTGGAAGCGCGCGGAGGCCAACGTCGTATTCTCGAAATCCTTTGCCAGATGACGAATCGTCTCGCGGAAATCGATCTCTCCGCCGGTGACGTCGAACGGATAGGGCTCGATATCACGGGCCACAAAACTATCCGCGAGAGCCTCAAGCTCCATGGCGGCCTGCCCCTCGTAATTTGCTTCGAGACGAATCCCGAGGATCGCCGCCACCGCGTCGAATAAGCGTCCGCACGACGACGTGTCCACCGTATTGATGCGCCGCGCGATCATCTTCTCCACCACGCCGCGCGCCTTGGCAGGGACACGTTCCGCCAACACGTTGGGAACGCGGCCGGTATCGCATCCGGCGTCCAGCAAATAGGCCAGCGCACTGCGCCACACCTGCCGGACCGCGGTATCGCCGCCGGCCAAGGGGACGTAACGGAAATGAAAGCGGCGTTCGAAATCCGCATAATCACATACGAGAAATTCACCGCCCCAAATTTTGCCGTCGGTGCCGTAGCCCGTGCCATCGAGCGCCACGCCGATCACTTTCCCGTCCAGGCGATTCTCCGCCATGCAGGAAGCGATATGCGCGTGATGATGCTGGACGCCGATCTTTTCGATTCCCTCCATCGACAACGCGAGCCGCGTCGAGAGATACCGCGGATGCAGATCGTAGGCGACGGCTACCGGCGAGATTCGAAAAAAACGCTTCATGTGATCGAGCGTTTCTTCAAAGGACCGCAGCGTCTCCAGGTTTTCGAGATCGCCTATGTGCTGGCTCAAAACCGCATAGTGGTCCTTGGTCAGGCAGAAGACGTTCTTCAGCTCGCCGCCGCAGGCGAGGATCTGCTCGACCGGAATCCCGAGGTCGATGGGAAAGGGCGCGAATCCGCGCGAGCGCCGCAGGGTTCGCTCGCGTCCTTCGAACGTCCGCACGACGGAGTCGTCCACGCGCGTCTGAATCTTGCGATTGTGAATCAGAAAGAAATCAGCCAGGGTGTGTAGTCGCTGCGCGACCTCTTCGTTACGGCTGGCGATCGGTTCCTCGGACAGATTCCCCGACGTCATCACCAGCGCGTCGTAAGATGCGCCGTCAAACAGCAAATGATGCAGCGGCGTGTACGGAAGCATGACGCCGATCCATTCGATTCCGGGCGCGACCTCTCGTGAAACCGGAGAATTTTCGCGTCGGCGCACGAGCACGATCGGCCTGCGGACCGACGTCAACGCCGCGCGGCCGGCGTCGTCAAAATGACCGAGCCTCTCCGCTGCTTCAAGATCTCTGGCCATTAGTGCGAAAGGCTTGCCGGATCGCCGCTTGCGTTCGCGCAGGAGCCGTACCGTGTCGTCGCTCGATGCGAGGCACGCTAGATGAAATCCACCGAGGCCTTTGATCGCCAAAATGCGCCCTTGGGTTAGCAGCCTTTTTGCTTCTTGGATCGCCTCGGCACGCGCATGCAGGCGTCGCTCGCGGTCCCACAACTCCACCCACGGGCCGCATTCGGGACAGGCATTGGGCTGCGCGTGGAAACGGCGATCGAGAGGATCGTGATATTCCGCGGCGCAGGCCGCGCACATCGGGAATTCGGACATCGTGGTGAAAGCGCGGTCATACGGAATGTCCTGGATAATGGTGTAGCGCGGGCCGCAGTGCGTGCAGTTGGTGAACGGATATCCATAGCGGCGATTCCCCGGTTCTCGGAAGTCATCCAGGCAAGCGTCGCAAGTGGCGGCGTCGGGTGGGACCAATACCAGTTCGCTCGCAGCCCGTGCGAGCTCCTCCGCTGCCTGGCTATGGCGAATCTCGAAACCTTGCGTGCCTGCGGGCTCCAGCATCTCTTCCCGAATCTCGTCGATCGCCGCAAGTGGCGGAGGATGCAGACGAAGTTCGTTCAGGAAAAGCTGCTGAGCGTCCTCGCGGCCCTCGATCTCGATGGTCACGCCGAGGGTCGAGTTAAGGATGTAGCCGGAAAGTCCGTTCGCGCGGGCCAGTTGATACACCCACGGCCGGAAGCCCACTCCTTGGACGATTCCCTGAACGAACAGTCTGCGCCGCAAGCCCCAACAATACCCGAAGGACCGGGTGGCGGCAACTTGCGAGGCCGGTTCAAAATTTGAACCGCGGTTGGACCCAGAAGTTGGACCCAGGCCCTCCGCGGCGCACCTTCCGGAGTGTCGCATTCTGTTCGGACATTGTTCGGATAATATGGAGATGGCGCCTGAAAAACTCTGAACAGAAACAAGGAAGATGGAATAATCAAAGGGAACGGGGTTTTGGGCGTTAGCGCCGCCTCCGTGAGTTGCGCATGCCGGATTCGCCATCGCCATCGAATGTGTTCTCCGCCCTGCCGGCGGTCGCGACGGAACGTGTATGCCAGCCGTCTGTGGCGGAACTGGAAGTCATCGAGCTATTCGATCGGTTCCGCGATCGCCTTTCCCGCTATGTGCTGACGTTTGGGCTTTCCGTGCAGGACTGTGAAGAAGTCATCCAAGAAACGTTCCTGGCGCTGTTCCAGCACTTGAAGCGCGGCAAATCACGCCGGAATCTACGCGGCTGGTTGTTCCGCGTGGCTCACAATCTTGCGCTGAAGACGCGCCTGCGATCTCGCCGCGACGGACAAGCGTCCGCCGACGAGCAACTTCCGCTCGGCGGCATTATGGACCTTTCGCCGAATCCCGAACATCAACTCGAAAGCGCCCAGACCCGCCGGCGCCTGCTGGCGGCCTTTCAGGCCCTGCCGGAGCAGGATCAGCGATGCCTGTCGCTGCGCGCGGAAGGTCTCCGCTATCGTGAGATTGCCGGGGTGCTTGATATTTCCCTGGGCTCGGTTTCGGTCTCTTTAGCTCGGTCCCTGACACGCCTCACGCGCGTGAGCGAACGGTGAATATGCGGCACGAAGAACTGCATCCCTCCGATTCCGAACTCTTAATGTGCATAGACGGGGAGCTGTCCGAGCGCGAGGCCGCGCGGACGGAGGCGCATCTTGCCGCCTGCTGGAATTGCCGGGCACGGAAACAGGAGATCGAAGCCTCCATCGCCGAGTTCGTCCACTTCCGCAAGCGTGAAATGGCGCCGGCGCTTCCTCCTGCGGCTGGTCCGCGCGCGTTGTTGAAAGCCAAGCTTTCCATATTAGCCTCTCAAGGAGAGGCTTCGAGCTCGTGGCTCGCGGTCACATGGCTTCCGGGAAAAGCGAGTTTGGGGAAGGCGGCCGCGTTAGTATGTTTGTTGTTCGGAATCGTGATGGTGATGAGGGAAGGAGTTGGAAAGAAAGCCCCGGCGGTATTCGTGCCCGACGCCCGCCTGACGCCGGGAGCGACTGTGCTCGCGGGACGCCAGGAAGTATGCTCGACGTCGGAGCCGAAAAATCGCATGGTCCCCGTCTCGCTACGGAAGCAGGTTCTAGAGGAGTATGGCGTCGGAAACGCGGAGCCGCGAGCCTACGAGGTGGACTACCTGATTACGCCCGCGCTCGGCGGCGCCGACGACATCCGCAACTTATGGCCGCAATCATATGCCGCGGACGGCTGGAACGCGCGGGTGAAGGATGCGCTCGAAGATCGCCTGCACGAGATGGTCTGTGACGGACAGCTGGACCTCACCACCGCGCAGCGCGAGATATCGACCGATTGGATCGCCGCGTACAAGAAGTATTTCCACACAGACCGGCCGCTCGAAACAGCGCAGCCCTAGGGCTCCTGGGTCAGACCCGTGGGTTAACCGGCGAACCCGGGCTTAGACCAGCACGCGTTCCTGGAACTCGCCGCGTTCGTTGATCCAGCAGCGATACTTAGTGCGGACAATGTTCCTGTTTCGCAGGCAGGCATCGGCCTGCAGCATGATGGAGGGCGGCGATTCCTTGACGATTTGCCGCGCCTTGTCCTGGGCCGCGGCAAGCCCGGGACAAAGCACCTCGGCGCTGAATGCCTTGGTACTTTCCTTGTGCTTCTCCATGGTGCGAACGAAATATTGCATCGGGGCGCTCACGATCTTACCTGCCTTAAGTCAGGTTTGCAACCATGCCGATTTGCACGGCGCCGAATTGGCATCAGCGCCGATTTGCATCGGCATCGTCAAGGGCAGCGGGCTATCAGTACCGCCGTTTGTGAAAATCGCCGGTCGCGAAAAATCGCAGGCGACGATATTCGATTTGTTCCGACTAACGTGTCCTGCTCCACACGTTCCATCCCCACCGTCGGGGATCTCCGAAAAACGACATTCTTGAAAAACAACAAGCGAAGGGCAATGTCTCTATCTCTGACGAGATTCCCTCCCACTGCGTTTCCCGATTTCCGCCGCCGGCGCGTGGGCTCTCCACACGGCGAACAAGAATCGGCTCCCCACCCGGGAGAATTGCAAAATTTACCAGCGGGAACCGCGACCGCCTCCGCCACCACCCCCGCTGCCGCCGCGTCCACCACCTCCGCCGCCACCACCGCGCCAACCACCACCTCCGCCGCCTCCGCGCGGTCCACCTCCGCCGCCGGCCGGCTTGGGACGAGCTTCATTGACGTTCATGGCGCGGCCATTCAATTCCGCTCCATTCAACTGCGCAATGGCGGTTTCGGCCTCACGTTTGTCCGTCATTTCCACGAACGCGAAGCCACGCGGCTGGCCCGTATCGCGGTCAGTTACGATATTTACACGTTCCACGGTGCCGTATTGCGCAAACGCCGCGTGCAGTTCTTCCTGCGTAGTCCGGAAATTGAGATTTCCGACGAATATATTGGTCATCAGATGTGCTCCCTTACCCTGGCAACTTCATCTTCGAATAGCAGCGCTGGAACTCAATCTGCGGACCAACACGCGCCTAGTACTTCCCGTACGGGAAGCACGTAACAAAGACTCCTTCAGTTTAGCACTTTGCGGCAGCTAGTGCCGCGAAGATTCACGGACAGGCAGAAACGCGGAATGGCGCGTTTTTAAGACTCTATTTCACAACTTTACTTCGTGAGCTCGCGACTTCACCACTTTGCGTTCATGTCGCTGGATGTGCCGCCCGCAGCCGGGATATAACATTTCAGCGTGTAATCCATCACCATACGGTCGGCGTTGAAACGCCAGCCCAGGGTGCGAATCGTACGCTTCATGCGCTTGATCCAGCCGCGCGGCAATCCGTCGCGATCCCTATGATAATAGAGAGGAATCACCTCTTCGAGCAGGACTCGATAGAGATCCTCGCCGTCTCGTGAATCGTGGACGTCCATGTTGGAATGCGTCCGCCCCGTCCCGATGGAGAATCCATTCAGCCCGTCGTAAGCTTCCGCCCACCATCCATCCGGAACCGAAAGATTCAGTCCGCCATTCAGCACAACCTTTTGGCCGCTGGTGCCGGAAGCCTCGAGCGGACGCCGCGGGTTGTTTAGCCACACATCGACGCCCTGCACCAAATAGCGCCCGACGTTGATATCGTAATCCTCCACGAAAGCGAAGTGATCGCCGAATTTGGAGTCCCGCATCATTTGCGCGATTTGCTGCAGAACCCGCTTGCCCGGCTCATCGTGAGGATGTGCCTTGCCGGCGAACACGAACTGCACGGGACGTTTGGGATTGTTCACCATGGAGGCCAAGCGCTCCAGATCGGCCAGAATCAGATTGGCGCGCTTATAGGTAGCGAAGCGCCGCGCGAATCCGATGGTGAGTGCGTCGGGGCTCAGCACGCGCGCAAGCCGGCGGAGTTCTTCCGGAGATTCCGAGCGGCGCCGCGCCTGCTCTACCGCGCGATAGCGCACGAACTCCAGCAATTGCGATTTCAGGCTGAGGTGAGTTTCCCACAATTCGCCGTCGTCGACGTTTTCGATGCCCTCCCAGATGCGGGCCTCGCCGCTATGCTCGTGCCAGCCCGTGCCGAGATGGCGATCGTACAGCCGGAACATCTGCGGCGCCAGCCACGAAGGAACGTGCACGCCGTTGGTGATGTGGCCGATGGGCACCGCATCCTCCGAGCGGCCCGGGTAAAGCCCCGTCCACATGGCCCGCGAAACTTCTCCGTGCAGTGCGGAAACCGCGTTGGCGCGGCGCGAAAGCTTCAGCCCCAGCACGGTCATGCAGAAATCCTCATAAGGATTTCCCACGTCCACGCGGCCCAGCCCCATAAAACGCTCCGGCGAAATTCCCAGTCTGTCGCGCAGCGGTCCAAGATGTTCCTCGATCAGACCGTAGGAGAAGCGATCGTGGCCGGCGGGCACGGGCGTGTGCGTCGTAAAGACCACCTCGCGCGATACATAGCGCACTGCTTCATCGAAGCCAATCCCTTCTTCTTCCATGCGGCTGCGGATGGCCTCCACCACCGCGAATCCACTGTGGCCTTCGTTCAGGTGCAAGACGGCCGGCGTGATTCCCATGGCCTTCAGCGCGCGGAATCCGCCCACTCCAAGCAGCAATTCCTGGCGAATACGCACGCGGCCGTCGCCGCCGTACAGTCGCGAGGTCAGTTCGCGGTCTTCCGGGCTGTTGCCTTCCACGTTCGAATCGATGAGCAAAAGATCGATCCGGCCTACTTTGACGCGCCAAACTTTGGCGGCGATCGAGGCGCCGCGCGTGTCGATGCGTACAGTAACCGGCTCGCCCTTGGGTCCGATGGCCGGCGCCATGGGCAGCTGGCTCACGTCGTTGGGGAGATAATCTTCATGCTGCCAGCCGGTGTGATCGAGCCACTGGCGGAAGTAACCCTGCTGATAAAACAGTCCGACGCCGACCAGCGGAATGTCCAGGTCCGAAGCGCTCTTGATGTGATCGCCGGCGAGAATGCCCAGGCCGCCCGAGTAAATCGGAAACGATTCGTGCAGACCGAATTCGGCTGAAAAATAGGCGACCGGTCTGGCCCGCAGCACACCCGCATGAGTTGCGCCCCAGGTGCGATCGGCGTGCAGGTATTCCTGATGACGGCGGTACGCGTAGTTGATGCGGCTGTGCAGCACCAACTCCGCCGCGCGCTGTTCGAGCTTCGCGAGCGGCAGCTCGCTCAGCAAAGAAATCGGGTTTTGATTTAACTGCCGCCAGCGCGGAGGCGCAATCTCGTGGAAAACGCCGGTAGAATCGTGATCCCAACTCCACCACAAATTGCGCGCCAGGGACCACAACTTCTCCTGGGTGGGAGCGATGAAGCGATCGAGCGCGCGCGCCTCGCTGATCACTGGGGCGACCTCCGCCGCCGCGGCCGTCAGCATCTCCACTTCGTCGGGTCGAAAAGCGCGAGGCTCGATATTTTGAACCACCAGCACGCCCTGCAGAACACCATGATCGATGAGAGGCACGCCCAGGAAGGACTGATAAGCGTCCTCACCGGCTTCGCTGAAATATTTGAATCGCGGATGGTTCTTCACCTGATCGACAGCGACCGGGCGAAGCTCTTCGGCCACCAGTCCCGCCAAGCCCTCGTGCAGCCCTAATCGCAGAGTTCCCACGCATTCGCGGCGCAATCCGAGCGTCGCGGCCAAAACCAGATTGGCGCGATCCGGCTCCAGCAAATAAGCGGAGCAGACGTCGCTTTTAAAACGCCGCGCGATCAGCGCGACCACGTTCGTCAGAGTTTCCGCCGGTGCGCCGCCTTCCCCGGCGAGGTTGCTGATCTGTTCGAGAGTCAGGACGTTGTGCGCGTCCCTAGATTCGACTGGCATCATGGTTGGGTCCTTAAGACGTCTTAAAATTCGCGACGGACTTGCAACAACGGGGTTCCGGGAGCGCGACGCGGCGGCAAAAGGGAACTTCCCCAGTGTAAATCATCCCGGCTGGGGCAGGGTAAAAAATGCGGCCGTGTATGGGAAGTAGGTCGCGCGGGCGCAAAATGTCTTCGCACGCACGAAATCCCGCTCACGGCGGCGTCATCGTGGACGCGGCGCTCACCCTTCGGGCCGATCAGCGGACCAGGCCGAGTTCCTGTTCGGCGTAGAGCCAGTCTTCCTCGGGAGATCCGAACGGACAGCCGCGCTCCAGCCAGCGGAAATAAGCTCGCTCGGCGATCTGATCGGCGGTGACGGAACCGTTCACCGCGTTATTCAGATTCAGGATCGAGTGGCCGTTGGTCGCAGCCTCAACGTGCTTGGCCTTGGCCGGCTTCGTCCTCTTTGCTCTGGCCGCGGGCGCTGCTTTGGCCGCAGGCGCGTCGATCGAAGGCGCCATGGCAGGCGCCGATGGAATCACTTTTGGCTTTGGCTGCACCGCTTTCGGCTTTGATTCCTCCGCCTTCGGCTTAAATACCGCGGAGTTTGGCTCGGATCGAATCTCTTTCCCTTTTTCGCCAGTAGCCGCGAGGGTGATCGACTTCCCACGAGGTGCGGGCACACGGGTCGCCGGAGCATTACTTTCTGGTGCGTTTTTTCTAGGCATCGATTTGGATTCACTCCTTCAAATCCAAAGAACAGCACGGTTTTTTGGAGAGATTGTGCCTTCTGCTCCATACTATCACCGCAGTCCGTTCACGACAATGATTTGATGACCTTAATAAGATCTTTGAATGACTTAGCGAAGTAGATGTCTGTCAAAATTGAGGTGGCGTAGTATCTTCTTGAAACGGAAGTGCTCCCTAACGGACACCACCATGCAGTTTGGCCAATATCAAACCGATGGCTTTTACGACGAGATGTTCGACCCCCAAGGCGCGGCTCGGCCGGAAGCCCGGTTGTTATTGGAAACGGTGGAATCCCTCGAGGAAGGGCAGCTTCAGCGCTGTCAGCGCGCGGCGGAACGGCTGCTCTTGCAGCTCGGCATCACCTTCAACGTGTACGGGGATTCGGCTGGAACCGAAAGAATTTTTCCCTTCGATTTGATCCCGCGCATTGTGCGCGGCGATGAGTGGATCCGCATCGAACGCGGACTCAAGCAACGCATTCACGCGCTCAACGAGTTCATTGACGACATCTATCACGATCAGAAGATTTTGAAGGACAAAGTCATCCCGGATGAGGTCATTCGCTCGGCGATCTTCTACCGGCCGCAATGCATCGGGATCAATCCTCCGCGCCGCGTGTGGTGCCATATCACGGGGACGGATCTGGTCCGGCATAGCGACGGGCAAATCTACGTGCTGGAAGACAACTTGCGCGTGCCTTCCGGAGTCTCCTATGTGCTGGAGAATCGCGATCTGATGAAGAGGACCTTTCCGCAGATTTTCGAAGGGTTGCATGTCCGTCCGGTAGACGATTATCCGAGCAAACTCCTGGAGACCCTGGAGTCGATCGCCCCTCCCAGTGCGTGGCAGAAATCGCAGAAGCCGACCGTCGTGGTACTCACGCCAGGTATGTACAACTCGGCTTACTTCGAGCATAGTTTTCTGGCCCAAAAGATGGGTGTCCAACTGGTCGAGGGGCGGGATCTGGTGGTGCTGGACGGCTTCGTGTGGATGCGGACCACGAAAGGCCTGCGCAAGGTGGACGTGATCTACCGGCGCATCGACGACGACTTCCTGGATCCCAAAGCCTTCCGTGCGGATTCCCTGCTGGGCGTTCCGGGACTGGTGGACGTCTACCGCGCCGGCCACGTGGCTCTGGCAAACGCGCCGGGCAACGGCGTCGCCGACGATAAAGTCGTGTACGCCTACGTTCCCGACATGATCCGTTATTACGAGGGCGAAGACCCCATCCTGCCAAACGTCCCGACGTTTCTCTGCTGGCGCGAGCAGGATCGAGCGCATGTTCTGCAGAACCTCGACAAGCTGGTGGTGAAGGCCGCCAACGAAGCCGGCGGGTACGGCATGCTGGTGGGGCCGCATTCGACCGCCCAGCAGCGCGAGGATTTCGCCGGCTACATCCGGGCGCGCCCCCGCGACTATATCGCGCAGCCGACGCTGGCGCTTTCGCGCGTGCCTACGCTGATCGACGATCACTTCGAAGGGCGGCACGTCGATCTGCGCCCTTACATCCTTTACGGGCAGGAGATTAACGTCCTGCCGGGCGGACTCACGCGCGTTGCGCTGCGCAAGGGGTCGCTGGTGGTGAACTCTTCGCAGGGCGGCGGCAGCAAGGATACGTGGGTGCTCGCGAACGACAACCAAAACGGCGATTCCAATGGAACATCCGATTTCCATGGAGCCGCCGCGGACTCCCCGCCACAGTCGCAAACGCAGTCACAATCCCAATCACGATCCCAATCACAACCAGGAACACAACGATGACCGGCGACACTCCTCTGCTCAGCCGCGTCGCGGATTCGGTCTACTGGATGGCCCGCTATATGGAGCGCGCGGAAAATATCGCGCGCTTTATCGGCGTCAATTTGAACCTGCAATACGACCTGCAGCTCGATCCGGAAAATCTATGGCAACCGCTCATCGATACCAGCGGCGATACAGAGGTTTTCAAGAAACGCTACGGCGTCGCCAACCAGAACGATGTCATCGACTTTCTAACCTACGACGCCGAGAATCCCAACTCGATTTATTCCTGCCTGCGCTCGGCGCGCGAGAACGCGCGTTCGGTGCGCGAGACGATTTCATCCGAAATGTGGGAGCAGGTGAACGGTATGTACCTGCGCATCCAGGCGAACCGGCAAATGCCGGAGCCCGAATCGCTGCCCGAAGTGTTCCGTTCCATCCGCTTGGGCAGCCATTTGTTCCAGGGCATCACGGACGCAACCATGACGCATAGCGAAGCGTGGCACTTCGCGCGGCTGGGCCGCAAACTGGAGCGCGCCGATAAGACCTCGCGCATCCTGGACGTGAAATACTTCATGCTTTTACCGTCCCTAAGAGATGTGGGGACGCCCTATGACGACATTCATTGGTCGGCCGTCTTGAAGTCGGTAAGCGGATTCGAAATGTATCGCAAAAAGTACGGGCGCCTGCATCACCGCGATATTGTCGACTTCCTAGTGCTGGACCGCGAATTCCCGCGCTCCATTCACTACTGCATTCGCAAGACCGATGAATCGTTGCACGAGGTCACCGGCACTCCCATGGGAGCGTTCGCCTGGCCCTCGGAACGCTTGACGGGCCTGCTGCGCGCGGAACTGGATTTCATGTCGGTGAAGCAGATGCTGCGCGACGGTCTCCACGAACATCTCGACATGCTGCAAGCCAAGATGAACTCTATCGACGCAGGCCTGAGCGAAGACTTCTTCTCCTGGACGCCCGAGGAGCAAGCCACGGCACACGCTAAGGTCACCGCCTGATGTCTATCCGCGTCGCGCTGTATCACAAGACGGTTTATCACTACGACCGGCTGGTCACGCTGGCACCCCAGGTAGTGCGACTGCGCCCAGCGCCGCATAGCCGCACGCCCGTGACCAGCTATTCGCTGCGGGTGGAACCGCGCGATCATTTCATCAACTGGCAGCAGGACCCGCACGGGAATTTCCTCGCGCGGCTGGTTTTCCCAAACCGCACGCGGGACTTCTCGCTCGAAGTGGATCTGGTGGCGGAGATGACCGTCTACAATCCCTTCGATTTTTTTCTGGAGCCGTACGCCGAAAGCTTTCCGTTCGTCTACGAAGAGTGGCAGGCGAAGGAACTCACGCCCTATCTGGAGGCAACGCCGGCCGGCCCCAAACTCACGGCGTTCGTGGATTCGGTGAGCCTCGAGAAAGTCCGCACGATCGATTTTCTAGTGGAGCTGAATCGGCGGCTGCAGGGCATGATCCGCTACGAGATCCGCATGGAGCCGGGCGTGCAGACGCCCGAAGAAACGCTGGTCCGCGCGAGCGGTTCGTGCCGCGATACGGCGTGGCTGCTGGTGCAGATCCTGCGGCATCTGGGCCTGGCGGCGCGTTTCGTTTCGGGGTACTTGATCCAACTGAAACCGGATGTGAAGCCGCTCGAAGGCCCCGAGGGTCCCACTTCGGATTTCACGGATCTGCACGCATGGGCGGAGGTTTATTTGCCAGGCGCTGGCTGGGTAGGGCTCGATCCGACGTCCGGATTGCTCGCCGGAGAGGGGCACATTCCACTGGCCGCGACGCCCGAGCCGCATTCCGCCGCTCCGGTATCGGGCGCTGTCAGCGAGAGCCAAGTGGAGTTCCATCACGAGATGCGCGTCACGCGCATTCACGAAGACCCACGCGTCACGAAGCCGTACACGGACGACCAATGGACCGCCATCTGCCAGGTGGGCAAACAGATCGACGATGAACTCACGGCGGGCGACGTGCGCCTGACCATGGGCGGTGAGCCGACCTTCGTTTCCATCGACGACATGGAAGGCGAAGAGTGGAACACCGCCGCGCTTGGTCCGACCAAGAAGCGGCTTTCGGGGGAACTGCTGTTGCGGCTGCGCGACGAGTTCGCGCCGGGCGGCCTGCTGCATTACGGGCAGGGCAAGTGGTATCCGGGCGAATCCCTTCCGCGCTGGGCTTATACCTGCTACTGGCGCACGGATGGGCTGCCGCTGTGGCACGATACCCGCTGGATCGCCGACCCGGATCGCGATTACGGCTTTGGTGTCGACCAAGCGTGGCTGTTCTCGGAAGAGCTCGCGCGCCGGCTCAAGATCAGTCCGGACTTCCTGGTGGCCGCCTACGAGGATCCGCTTGCCTATCTTCACAAAGAACGCCAGCTTCCGATCAATGTCGATCCCAAGGACAACAAACTGGACGATCCCGAAGAGCGCGAGCGCATGCGTAAGGTGTTCGAGCGCGGCCTCGACCGGCCCACCGGGTTCGTCCTTCCGGTAGCGCGCAGTCAAGGGAAAAATGGCCCGGAATGGCAGAGTGGGTTGTGGATGCTGCGCGCGCGGCACCTGTTCCTGACGCCGGGAGATTCGCCCATCGGCTTGCGCTTGCCGCTGCAATCGCTTCCTTGGGAACCCGCCGACGAGATCCAGCAGGTGCACCCCGTAGATCCGATGGCGCCATTAGAAAAGCTGCCGGTGCCGCAGAGAATGCTCCCTTCGAGACCGCTGCGCCGTAAGAGCAAGCGGAGCGAGAGACCGTGGGAGGCGCCACCAGCTCCCGTCAAGAATGCGGGCGGCGTGGTTCGCACGGCGTTTGCGATTGAACCGCGAGAGGGCCGCTTATGCGTATTTCTTCCGCCAGTGGCCTCTGCGGAGGAATACGTGGAACTGCTGACGGCGATCGAGGACACCGCCGCGCGCCTGGAAATGCCCGTGGTGGTCGAAGGTTACGCACCGCCGTTCGACGCGCGCTTGCAGCACGTCAAGGTGACGCCCGATCCCGGCGTCATCGAAGTCAATCTGCAGCCGGCCGCCACGTGGAAGGAACTGACGGAAAACACCATTACGCTGTACAAGAGCGCGCGCCTTAGCCGTCTGGGCACGGAAAAGTTCATGGTCGACGGGCGCCACACTGGCACGGGCGGAGGCAATCATCTAGTGCTGGGCGCGGCCACGCCCGCGGATAGTCCGTTCTTGCGGCGTCCCGATCTGCTCAAGAGTCTGCTGGGATACTGGCTGAACCATCCTTCGCTGTCGTATCTGTTCTCGAGTGTGTTTATCGGTCCGACGAGCCAAGCGCCGCGCGTGGATGAAACGCGGGCGGATGCGATCTACGAGCTCGAAATTGCGTTCAGCCTTTTGCAAGGCGCGACGAACGACTGCCCGCCGTGGCTGGTCGATCGCATCTTCCGCAACCTGCTGGTGGACGTCACGGGCAACACGCATCGCGCGGAGTTTTGCATCGACAAATTGTATTCGCCCGACAGTTCCACGGGACGCCTGGGACTGCTGGAATTGCGCGCCTTCGAAATGCCGCCGCACGCGCGCATGAGCTTGGCGCAGCAGTTGCTGGTGCGGGCATTGATCGCCCGCTTCTGGCGCCAGCCGTTCGAGGAGCCACCCATTCGCTGGGGCACGCGCCTGCACGACATGTTCCTGTTGCCTCATTTCGTGCAGCGCGATTTCGAGCGCGTGATCGAAGAGCTGCAACGCGCGGGATATCCGCTCGACGCGTCGTGGTTCCAGCCTCATGTGGAATTCCGGTTTCCGGTTTATGGGCGGGTGTGTTACGAAGGCATCGAGCTGGAGCTTCGCCAGGCGATCGAGCCGTGGTACGTGCTGGGCGAAGAACCCGGCGCGGGCGGCACCGCGCGCTACGTCGATTCGTCCGTCGAGCGGCTCCAGGTGCTGGTCACGGGATTCATTCCGGAGCGTTTCGCGGTCTCCTGCAATGGGCGCAGAGTCCCCTTGCGGCCGACCGGCCTGCACGGCGAATACGTCAGCAGCGTGCGCTACCGCGCGTGGCAACCGCCGCGCTGCTTGCATCCCACGATTCCCGTGCATGCGCCGCTGGTCTTCGATCTGATCGATCTGGGGGCCGGAAGATCCATCGGCGGGTGCGCTTATCACGTCGCGCATCCGGGCGGACGAAGCTATGAAACGTTTCCGGTAAACTCGAATGAAGCGGAATCGCGAAGAAGGGCGCGATTTCTCCCGTTCGGCCACACGCCGGGTCCCATGCAGATCCCGCCCGTTGAAGAAAATCCCGAGTTCCCGGTGACCTTGGATCTTCGCCGTCCGGCGCCCGCTCCCGCGCGCCTCCACCGCCCGGCGCGCAGCGCTCTCGGCAGGCAGTGAAAGACGCACACACAACATCGCTGAAATCACGAACGGGCTTGTGGCGCTACGTTCCAGAGGAAGGCCATTGGGACGAGGCGCTGACCCCCGGGGGCTTTCCCCGACGCCACTGGCGCGAACTTCTCGTCGCGCTGGGGCGCATGGGAGCGGAGCAATTGACCCGCCGCTGGCGCGCCGGCCAGCATCTGATCCAGGCCAACGGCATCACCTATAACGTGTACGGCGATCCGCAGGGCAAGGAGCGTCCCTGGAAACTGGACCTGATTCCGCTGGTGATCGACGCCAAGGAATGGGAACAGGTCGAACAATCCATCATCCAGCGTGCCACGCTTCTGAACGCGGTGCTGGCGGATCTGTACGGGCCTCAGAGTTTGATTCACGAGCGCCAGCTACCGGCCGCGATGTTGTTTGCGAATCCGCATTTTCTGCGGCCGTGCTGCGGGATTGTTCCTCCGGGCGGCGTGCACCTGCACATGTATGCGGCCGACCTGGCGCGCGCGCCGAATGGACAATGGTGGGTGATCGCGGATCGCACGCAGGCGCCGTCGGGCATCGGCTATGCCCTCGAAAATCGCCTGGTCAGCGCGCAGACGCTACCTTCGGTGTTCAACCAGTGCCGGGTGCGGCAACTGGCGCATTTTTTCGAAACCGTGCGCGACGCGCTGCTGGTGCTCGCGCCGAATCGGCGGCTGCATCCGCGAGTGGTCCTGCTGACGCCGGGGCCTCACAACGAAACGTACTTTGAACATTCGTTCCTTGCGCGTCAGTGGGGATTTCCCTTGGTGGAAGGCGCCGATCTGACGGTGCGCGACAATCGCGTCTTTCTGAAAACACTCGCGGGACTGGAGCCGGTCGACCTGATTTTGCGGCGCATGGACGACAGCTTCTGCGATCCGCTCGAACTGCGCGGCGATTCGCTCCTCGGCGTGCCCGGCCTGGTGCAAGCCGTGCGGAGTGGAAACGTCGCGGTGGCGAACGCGCTGGGTTCGGGGCTCACGGAGACCGCGCTGCCGATGGCGTTCCTCCCGGGGCTCAGCCGGCAGTTGCTGGGCGAAGAGTTGCGCATGCCGTCGGTGGCGACGTGGTGGTGCGGCGGAAAGGAGCCGCGTCGCTACGTCCTGGAACACCTGGAAGAACTGGTCATCAAGCCGACCTTCCCCCGGTTCGGACAGAACGCCGAGTTTCCAGCCAAGATGAGTGAAGCCGCGCGGCGCGAGTTGGCGGACCGTATCGAAGCGCAGCCGGAACAGTTCCTGGCGCAGGAGCAGGTGGATCTTTCCACCGCGCCGGTGCGCGCCGAACAGGTCATTGCGGCGCGCCACATCGTTCTGCGCGCCTTCGCGGTTTGGGATGGATTGTCCTATACGGTGATGCCGGGGGGACTGACACGAGTTTCGCAGGAAGATAGCTCGCTGGTGGTTTCCATGCAGCTGGGCGGCGGGAGTAAGGATACGTGGGTCCTCGGCGCCCAGAAGGAAGAGACCAGCGCGGCGTCGCGCGCGGCCGAGGCTGTGGTCTCCGCCCCGCGCAGTTCGGCCGAGCTTCCGAGCCGGGTGGCGGATAACCTGTTCTGGCTAGGACGGTACACGGAACGCGTCGAGTCGGGCGTGCGCCTGGTACGCGTATTGCTGCCCGGCCTTTCGGGCGAAGCCGACTTCGGACGCAGCGCGTCGATCGAAACCGCGGTGCATCTGTTGGGGGGCATGGGTTTTCTTCCGCCGGAATTTTCGACCGGCTCGATCGCTTCGCAACGCTGGAATTTGCAACGGCTGCTCGGTACCATGGTCTTCGATCCCACGCGCACGTCAGGCATCGGCTGGAACCTGAAACATATCCGGCGGGTGACGTGGCCGCTCAAGGAACGTCTTTCTCAGGACACGTGGCGCGTGCTGCAGCAACTCGAGATCGATTTCTCGACAACGCCGCCGACCGGGACCGAACAGCGCTTTGTCGCCGCCATGGGACTTTTGGATCGCGCCATCGTCACGCTCTCGGCCTTTGCCGGGTTGCTGATGGAAAACACGACGCGCGGCTACGGCTGGCGATTTCTGGAAATCGGGCGCCGCCTGGAACGCTCTCTGCAAATGACCGAGTTGCTGCGCGTTTCGATCGCGCAGGCGCCCTTCGACTTCGAGCCGTACCTGGAAATGCTGCTGCAAATCGCCGACAGCTCCATTACTTATCACACGCGCTATTTTACGGCGATGCGGACGGAGTTCGTGCTGGAGCTACTGCTGGCCGATGAGACCAATCCGCGGTCCGTGGCGTTCCAACTGGCGACGCTTCTCGATCACACCAAAGACTTGCCGCGGCGCGCCGATGATGCGGGCGAATCGAACGAGAGTTTCGTAGCGGCTCGGTTGCTCGCCTCGGTGCGCGAGGCCGATATGGAGGATTTGGCGACGCGCGACGCGGAAGGGAATACCGGCGCGCTGGAAGATCTGCTCAAACAGATGAAGACGGGCCTGTACGATATTTCCGATGGGATCTCAGCGCGCTACTTCAGCCACCTCACACCGTCGCGGCTGACGTCTTTTTGAGGGAATCGTGCGCTATCAAACGTCTCACATCACCCGTTATCTATACGAAGCGCCGGTTTCGCAGTGTCTCAGCGAAACGCGGCTGGTCCCTCGAGCGATGCCAGGGCAGCGGCTTCTGGCGTCGCGGATTCAGGTGGAACCGGAGCCGGTGGTCACCGAACGCCGCAAGGATTATTTCGGAAACGACGTAAACTCCTTCGCCATCTTCCGGAGTCACGATCGTTTCAC
>Ga0181536_10001758_pt1 | contig 25157 bp, 14 predicted proteins | sample PEATcosm2014_Bin_41_FD_121105 | JGI IMG/M metagenome (GOLD analysis project Ga0181536, IMG submission 121105) | Peatland microbial communities from MTU Mesocosm Facility, Houghton, MI, USA - PEATcosm2014_Bin17_60_metaG | ecosystem: Environmental > Terrestrial > Soil > Wetlands > Peat | place...
AAAAACTCTTAAAGCCCATTCCCAAAACGGTGGTCCTAACCCCTTGAAAATCAAGGGCCACAGGTCGTTTTTTTCGCCTCTATGGGATGGCTGTGACAAATTCTCAATGACCAATTCTCAATTCAGACTCATCCCTTTGGTTGCGGCTTCACCGCGCTGAGACTTTGCCACTTTCCGTTTAAAAAGCGGGCATCGCAGTCAGGGCGTCCCTCCCCGGGGAGATGGGCTTTTTCCAGCCAGGCGAATTCTTCCGGGCGGCCTTTCCTCCAAAAGCGACATTTCACCGGGCGTTCAAAAAATGAGACGCACCCCATTCGAGCCTTCGTGGCGGGTTCTGAGGGACCGCTGACAGTTTGCGCCCAAACCTCATTTCAACCCGCCGTGGAAATAACTCACCTCATAGGACGCCAGTTCCTGGTTCACCTTCTTGAGATCAACTCCTTGCGGCACAATAAACGCCGTCCACGCCGGCCTCTTGGGCATTTTGTCAATGGCCTCAAAGAGCGCTTTCACCCCCTCTGTGCCCAGCGCGCAATTGAGCGAGTTGAGCGTCGCCTTCTTCACGCTCGCCTCCCACTCCGCCGGGGTGATGAAATTATTGATCGGAACCAGTTTGCCTCCCAGCATCTGCCCGGAGTACTTGTTGAAATACCCAAGATACTCCTGGGACAGGCTCAGCGCCATCGTCATCCCCAACATTTGGTTGAAATAGCTGATCTGGTCGTTCATCACATCATCGCCCCAATATCGCTCGATCATGTTCGGCGGCATCGGCGGGGCGTCGTTCCCCTTGGCGCCGGCCAGGGTCAGCGCGTATTGCGCGAAATAGCCGGGCTGGATTCGATCAATCGCCTTGGCATGGGCAATGTAGTTCATCAACTCCACATATCCGGCCGAAACAAATACCTGGTTCAAAAACTTGGTTTGATCCGCCCCGGGAATGGGCGTGATCACCGGCGCGTCCATGGATTCCATCCGCACCGCCTCGGGATTCACCTGCTTCTTATATTTCTCGTCCAGCGTATCGTAAAGGTCGCTGCCGATTTTATGCACCAGCTTGAGGCTGGTTTGCGTGTAATCGTGCGCCGGCGGCGGATTGGGCGCCGCGGCCGCCGCCGTCACCACCACCAGCCATGCAACTGTATATGAATATATTTTCTTCATCTCATTTCAGACCGTCGCGGAAGCGGCATCGCTGTTGAATTCTATACTTGACTGGCAACGTCCGCCGTTTGCGGAACCCTTCACCAGTCGCTTGTCAACCCTTGCTGCCAGGCGCTCTGGCCTGCTTTTCCGCACTCTACAATTAATGCTCAATATAAGTCATTCAGACTTTTGCGCAATGCCTGCCATCAAACTTCGCACACTTGCCAAGTCAGCACTTCATGTGCCAGCCCTAGTTTTGACACCGGGCGCTTCCCAATTGTATTTGCGTTAAGTGCTGTAAATAAACCAGTTGCGTATGTTTTCAGAATGCCCGGGCGGCCGGCCTGGCGATCTGAACCCCAGGCCGAAATGGAAGTGGAACCTCCGATTTCTCCGTTTTCTCCGTTTTTTTTGAATGTAAACTTTCCCGACAATAAAGGGCCGGCGGCAAAGGAACCGAATCCGCCAAAGCACGGTCTGAGCCGCGCTCCCTCTATTTGTATCGGTACACCTTCACCCGCTGGATGGCGCGCTCGGCGAAGGAAAGATGCAGCTGTGAAAAAAGCCGGACGCCAAAGCCCGACTGCTGCTCGGCCACCGCGTTGGCAAGGTCTTTTCGCAGGGTCGAGTCGTCCCCGCCCAGATACCGCGTGACAACCCATTTGCCGTTTTCAAAGCGCCCCGCGGCCTGCTCGACCAACCCCACAAACCCCGGTCCCGGTGTGCCGGGTGAAAAGGTCACCTGCGCGTTGTCTCCCGCCATGAGGAACTCGTCCGGGGCCGTCGCCATGAAGATGCCGTAGCCAATCGGAACTTCGGTGGCGCTGCTACGGCCCCACCCCGCCAGGGACACGTTGAGGATGTAACCGCCCAGCTTGACCTGCGTGGCCGGGTTCTCCCGGGTCAGCCAGACGCCGGCGATCGTGCCCTTGGCCTGATGCTCCAGCACCAGCGGGGCCAGTTGCCCAAGCGTGGCGTAAGCGTTCGGCAGTGGAAGGTTGCTCACATCGGCGGGTGCCACCGACCCGGCATCCCCCGCCCGGAAGGCCGTCAGCCGCTGCAACTCGCCGATGCCCATGGACGAGTAGCCAACCGCCTTATACTGCCCGATCGCATAGAACGCGTTGGCTGCGCCGTGGATGTCGCCGGCGCACTCGGGAATGAACAGCGTGTTGCCGGATCGGCTGTAACGGGCGGCCAGCTCGGCAAAGTTGGTCATGTAAATATCCGGGCACAGCATGTCAATGTGCGGTGCGCCCGCACGCCAAATATCGTGCATGTGCGCCTGCGGGCCGCCGCTCGGGTAATCGCCCGGCCCTTTGTCCGTCGGCGCGTTGAGCCAGGCGTTCACAAACATCGGGATGCCGTATTCGCCCTTGCCCGCCTCAGCCACCTGGTCCACGTACCGGGCGTAGTTCCAGCCCATGAATACCTCGTCGGTCTTCTCGCCCTTCCCGAAAACTTCCTCCCAGCTTCCCGAGGCCTTGAAGCCGGCGGCCTCCCAGACCGCTCGGAATTCCGGCAGCAAATCGTCCTTGTGCTTCTGGAGATAATCCATCAACTCCCGGGGCGCCGGTTTGGCGAATGCGTCGTTTGCCTGTGGCGAGCGGTCCCGCCCATCGCCGATCAGCCCGACCTCGTTCTCAACCTGCGCCATGATCACCCGGTGGTTCTTGTCCACCTGGCGAACATGGCGCATCAGCGCCGCGAACGCCCGCGCGTCCGCCTGCCAGTTGTTTTGGCTCAACGTCGAGAGGATCTCCACGCTCTGGCTGTTCTGAATCTGCGCCTTGGGAAAGCGGGCCTGGTTTGTTTTCACCCACCCGGGCGTGAAGTTCGATTCCCCATTCTTCCAACTCCCAAACCAGAGCCAGACGATCCTGAGATTGGACTTGTTGGCGTTCTCAATGGCCGCGTCCACGAAGCGGAAGTCATACTGGCCCTCCTGCGGCTCGATCCACGCCCACGCCACGGCGGTCAGCACCGTATTCAGATGCACCTGGTTGGCCAGGATTGGAAATATCCTCCGCATGTAATCCAGGTCCGATGGCGCCGTGTTCGCCAGCTCGCCCGCAAGCGCCAGGAATGGTTTGCCGTCCACAATCAATTGCTTGGCCTCCCCCCGCTGCTCCATGTGGGGAAGGCTCTGGGGGTATGCCGTGGCCGCCAGCAGCAGCGCGCACACTATCTGGGTTCTCATCGTGGAAGCACGGTAAGAACCCGCGGCAGCCATGTCAACGCCAGCCTCACACTCGGAATTGCAAGGCGGCCAGGCGGCGATACGTCCCCTCGGCAACGGCTTGCAATTCCGCGTGTGTGCCCGATTCCACGACGCGTCCCCCGGCGATGACAAAGATTCGATCCACATGCCGCACGGTGGCCAGCCGGTGAGCGATGATAAATGACGTTCGCCCCAGCATCAGCGTTTCCAGCGCTTCCTGAATCAGCCGTTCACTCTCCGAATCCAGGGAGCTGGTCGCTTCATCCAGAATGAGGATGGCCGGATTCTTGAGGATCGCGCGCGCAATGGCGACGCGTTGACGCTGGCCGCCGGAGAGTTTGATCCCACGCTCCCCCACCAGCGTGGCGTAACGTTCGGGAAAGGCCTGGATAAACTCGTGCGCGTTGGCCTGGCGCGCGGCTTGTTCGATTTCCTCCGCGCCGGCGCCCGGCTTTCCGTATGCGATGTTGTCCGCGATGCTTCCGCCGAACAGCAACACCTCCTGTGGCACCATGGACATTTGACCCCTAAGCTCGGCGAGCCGGTACTCGCGTGCGTCCCGCCCGTCAATCAAGAGCCGGCCGTCCGACGGGTCATACAGACGAAGCAACAGGGAGATGAGCGTGGATTTGCCGGCGCCGCTCGGGCCGACCAGCGCGATCCTCTGTCCGGAGGTTGCGGCCAGGTTGATCGCGTCAAGAACTTCGACCCCGGGCCGCGACGGGTAACTGAAGTGGACATTCTCAAACACGATGTCGCCCCGCAGTCGCGGCAATGTGGATGGCGGCGCGGGGCTTAGCAGCGCCTCCACTTCGCCAGTTTCCCGGAGCAGTTCCCGTACCCGCTGGGTCGCTCCGATGGCCTTCTGGAGCTGGCTGTATAACTCGGCAAACTGGCCCATCGCTCCAGCCACAAAGGTTGTGTAGAGACCGAATCGGGTGAGTTGGCCGAAGGTGATTTCCCCCTGCTGGAGGAGTCGCGCCCCCGACCAGAGCACCAGCACGATGAAACCGAACAAGGCAAAGACGATGAAGGCGATAAACGCCGCCCGCAGCCGGGCACCGCGCAAGGTGGTGGTCAGGAATGATCCCAAGGCCCGGTGGTAGCGATTGAGTTCGTATCCTTCGTTGGAAAACGCTTTCACATTCAAGATGCCTTGCAGGGTTTCCTCCACGATCGTCGCGCTGTCGGCCAGGCGATCCTGCGCTTCACGCGAAATCTTCCGCGTCTTGCGGCCGAAAACCACCGCCGCCGCGATGATCACTGGAAGGCTGGCGAGCATGATGCCTGTTAATTGCAGCGACGTGACGGCGATCAGGGCGATGCCGCCAATCAGGATTGTCGTTTGCCGAAGAAACTGCGGCAGGATGACGACCAGCGTGTCCTCTATTTGAATCAGGTCGCTGGATAGACGACTGGCCAGCTCGCCCACGCGGCGCTGGGCGAAAAACGTCATCGGCAGCGAGATCAATCGGGCGTAGGTATCCCGCCGCAAATCAACCAGGCTCCGCTGCCCCGCGGTGGCGAAGGAGAGGGACTGGAAGAAGGAGAGACTGGCTTGCAGCGCCAGGATGCCCATCAGCAGCAGCGCCGTTCGATCCGCCCCCGCCATGCTGTTGCCGCCCTGGGTGTGGCCCATGGCGGCGTCAATGATGCTTCCCGCCAGGTAAGGAAACGAGAGACTCAGCAGGCTGGAGACAAACAAGGCGGCCAAGGCCGCGCTGAACCGGCCCCGGTAGGGACGCAGATACCGGAACAGCTCCAACGCCTGCTTGAGGTTTTCCCGATCCAGCTTCGCCTTCGGCAGCTCGATCCCCGCCTGGTCATTTCTTGAATAACGCGCCATTCCACGATTCTAACGGAGATTCATCCCAGAGCCAGCGGCAATCTCCGCCGTGGAGGAACCCATCCGGAGCAACACCAAACATTGGACGTAAGTGCAGGCCGTCTGCTCCAGAGCTTCCGGTGGGTTTCAAATACTGATGTTCGCCGATTGAACTTGTTTGATGCGCAGCCTGCTTCTTAAGATGAGCCTTCAAATGGGCGCTCACCTTAGAATTCCATTTGACAATTTTCATTTCAAGTCGTTCGCGCTCGGTGCAGTCGCCGGCGCGGCTGCGATGTTTGTCCTTGGTGTGCTGTTCCTGGCGGCGCTGGTGATCAACCGCCGTGAGAAGGCCGCCAGGATCGGCGCCGCGCCCGCCTTCTGTCCTGCGATCGGCGATCCAGCGGTCACGCAGGCGCTCCAGCCGATCCGGCAAAAATTCAACATGCCCGCCATGGCGGCGGTGGTGTTGCGTAGCGATGGAATCAAGTTTGCCGGCGCGGTTGGAGTTCGCAAGCGCGGCACGGAAATCCCCGTCACCCTGGACGATCTCTGGCATCTGGGTTCGGACGGAAAGGCGATGACCAGCACTTTGATTGCGCGTCTGGTGGAGCGCGGGCAGTTGAAGTGGGATTCGACGCTGGCGGAGGTGTTTCCCGACCTTGCCCCGCAAATGAATCCACAATTTCAGAAAGTCACTTTGCTCCAGTTGCTTTCCCATCGCGCCGGTCTGCCGGCGAATCTGAACCTGGCCGAGTATGCTGGAAACGATGTGCAATCTCTGCGCTTGCGGGCCGTGCGTGAGTCGCTTGCCAGCAAGCCGCAAAGCGCGCCGGGCAGCAAGTACGAGTATTCCAACCTCGGATACATTATCGCCGCTGCCGTCGTGGAAAAAATTACCGGCAAATCCTGGGAACGGGCCATGACTGACGAAGTGTTTGATCCGCTCCAGATGAAATCGGCCGGCTTCGGCGGGACGGGCACGCCGGGGGCGATTGACCAGCCCTGGCCCCACACCGACGATGGCAAGCCGGCCTCCGAAAACGGCCCTGCGATGGACAATCCACCCGTGATGGGATCGGCCGGGCGTGTGCATTGCTCGATTCAGGATTGGGCCAGGTTCGTGCAGGACCAGTTGCGCGGAGCGCGCGGCGAAGCCGCCTTGCTCAAGTCCGCATCATACCAGACGTTGCAAACACCCCCATTCGGCGGCAACTACGCGCTCGGTTGGATTGTGGCGCAACGCGGTTGGGCTGGCGGCAAAGCTCTCAATCACGGCGGCGACAACACGATGAATTTTGCCAACGTCTGGGTCGCCCCGCAGCGCGACTTTGCCATTCTGGTTTGCGTCAACCAAGGCGGCGACACGGCATTCAAGGCGAGCGATGACGCTGTCGGGGCAATGATTGATTTGCTCAAGAAGCAAGATCCATCGAAATAGAACCATGAACCGGACCTTGGGGTGATTTTTGATTCGCATTTTTAAAAAACCCTGACTATACTTGCACCAATCTCATATCAATCACATGCAAACTCCCTTCTCCCGCCGTCAATTCATCAAAGATTCCGCTCTGTTTGCCGGGGCCGCCGCCAGCCTGCCGCTCCTGCCTTCCTGCTCGAGCAACAGCAGTCCACCCGCCGCCCCTGCGGCCGCGGGCCTTCCACCGGGGCCTGCGCCGATTGCCGCGCCCCCCGGGTTTGGCGTTGCCAAGGGACCGTTTCAGCCGACCTGGGAATCGCTGGCAGGCGGCTATCAGGTGCCCGACTGGTTCCGGGACGCCAAGTTTGGCATCTGGGCGCACTGGGGGCCGCAATGCCAGCCCGAAATGGGCGACTGGTATGCGCAAAAAATGTATCAATTTGGCGGCCCCATTTACAAATTCCATGTCCAGAAATACGGCCACCCCTCCAAGTTCGGCTTCAAAGACGTCATCCACGAATGGAAGGCCGAAGAGTGGGATCCCCAACACCTTATTTCGCTCTACAAGCGCGCCGGAGCGAAGTATTTCGCGGCCATGGCCAACCACCATGACAACTTCGATATGTTCCACTCCAAGTATCAGCCGTGGAACAGCGTGGCCATCGGGCCGAAGAAGGACATTGTCGGCGGCTGGGCCAAGGCCGTTCGCGCCGCGGGCCTGCGTTTTGCGGTGACTTCGCACGGGGATCGGGCGTGGAGCTGGTATCAGGACGCACAGAAATCCGACCCGACCGGCCCGCTGGCCGGCGTGCCTTATGACGGCAAGATGACCAAAGCCGATGGCAAAGGCAAATGGTGGGAGGGTCTGGATCCGCAGGATCTATACGCGCAGTATCATCCAATGGGAAGTTACAATTGGCCGCAGGACGGCAATCCGCCGCTGGACAAGGCCTTCGTGGAAAAGTTTTTCCGCCGCACCATTGACCTGATTAACAAGCACCACCCCGACCTTCTGTATTTCGACGACACCATTCTGCCCATTTATCCCTCCAGCGACATCGGCCTTCGCATTGCCGCCTATTTGTACAACACCAACCTGGCGCGCCACGGCAAGCTGGAGGCGGTGCTGACTGGCAAAGGCCTCAACGCGGAGCAACGCCGCGCCCTCGTGCTCGACGTCGAACGGGGCGTGACCAACAGCGGCGAAATCCTGCCCTGGCAAACGGACACCTGCATCGGCTCCTGGCATTACGAGCGCAGCGTTTTCGAGCAGCACCGCTACAGGACGGCCAAACAGGTCTCCCAGATGCTGATTGATATTGTCAGCAAGAACGGCAACCTCCAACTGAGCATTCCGCTGCCCGGCCGCGGGGTTCCCGATGATGACGAACTCAAATTCCTTTCCGATTTTACTGCGTGGATGGACGTCAACAGCGAGGGCATCCATGCCACCCGCCCCTGGAAAGTTTATGGCGAAGGCCCGTCGGTCACCGGCCCGCAGGAGCGGGGGCAGTTTGGCGGCTCCCGCGATGTGCGGGCTTACACCTCCGAGGACATGCGTTTTACGATGAAAGGGGATTCGCTCTACGCCTTCCTCATGGTCTGGCCCGAAACCCGCGCCACGGTGATCAAAAGCCTTGCCACCAGTTCGCCGCAGATGGACGGGCGCAAAGTCGCCGAGGTCTCGCTGCTGGGTCACGCAGGCAAGCTGGAGTGGACCCAGGACGGGCAGGGGCTTCACGTCAAGCTGCCGGACCAGCCGCCGTGCCAATACGCCGTCACGCTAAAAATCAAAGGCGCTTTGTCCGCTTAAAGGCGCATCGTTGCGTCCCGCAAACGACCTTCAAGCCCATTGGGAGAATTCTCACGGCAGGGGCGGGGTGGCTCCGGCGCAGGAACAGACGTGGCGCGCGACCGCTCCGGCCAGGGCATTAATCTCGTCCAGCTCCATTTTTCGCAGAAGGCCCAGGACCAATGCGGCGGCGAAGGCATCGCCCGCGCCCACGGTGTCCACAATTTTAACGGGCGCCGCCGGGCAATCAGACCAGCCGCCTGCCTGGTAAAGCAGGCTGCCCGCGGCTCCGCGCGTCAATGCGACCAATTGCAAGGAATAGTCTTGCGCCAGATGTTCGATCTGCCGCCGGGTCGAACCATTGAGGGCTAATAACTCCGCAAGGATCGCCAGTTCGCTCTCGTTGGCCTTGAGCACGTTGGCCAGCCGGAGGGATTGTTCGACCAGTTCGCGGGAAAAATAGTGCTGCCGCAAATTGATGTCCAGGAGCCGCAGGGCGCCCGCTGGAGCGGCGGCCACCAGCCTTTGAATGGAACCGCGAGACGGCTCGCTGCGTTGGGCGAGGCTGCCGAAACAAATCGCATCCGCTTCGCCAACGGCCTTGAGCGCCGCCGGCGTGACCGCCAAGCGATCCCACGCCACATTTTCCTGGATGACATAACTGGGAAGCCCATTGCCGGAAAGCGCGACTGTGACGGTCCCCGTGGTGGCCTGGTCATCCACTTGCATGGTGTCCACGGACAAACCCTGTGCCTGGAAGAGCCTGAGAATCGCATGGCCCAGTTCGTCATTGCCGACCCGCGTGACCGCCCGGGCGCGCGCCCCCAGTGCCTGAGCGTGCCAGGCAAAGTTGGCCGTGGCGCCGCCCAACTGAGGTCCCGCCGGGAACAAGTCCCACAGCACCTCGCCGATTCCCACTATTTTGAAGCTCATGCCGGACCTCACGCGATGCCCAGTTGTTCCTGCATTTGCTCCAGCGGCACGCCCTTTGTCTCGGGAACCATGAATTGGACCCAGAGAAGCTGCAGAACCATCATGCCGCAAAAAAATGAAAAGATGCAGCCCGGCGGAAATGCCGAGACCATTTTCGGGAAATAGGTCGTCAGCAACGCGGCGAATATCCAGTGCGTGAAACAGCCCAGTGCCTGCCCTTCCGCGCGATGGCGGTTGGGAAATATCTCGGAGATGAACACCCAGATCACTGCCCCCTGGCCGACGGCGTGCGCGGCAATGAATGCAAAAATGCAAGTAGGCACAATGCGGTAATGCGCGGTAAAGAATGCCCAGGCCACCAGACCCAGTGAAAGAATATAGCCAACAGAGCCAATCCACAGCAAAGTGCGGCGGCCCAGCCGATCAATCAGCCAAAGGCCGACAAAGGTGAAAACCAGATTGGTCACGCCGATGCCCACTGATTGAAGCATCGCCGCTTTGGCCCCCAATCCTGTCATCTGGAAAATGCGGGGCGCGAAGTAAAGCACCGCGTTAATCCCAGACATCTGGTTGAAGAAGGCGATGAGTATGGCAAGCAGGATCGGAACCCGCAGCCGCCGCGTCCAGAAACGCGCCGCGGAGGTCTGTTCGGAAGGGGCGGACATGATCGCCGCCGCCTCGGCTTGAATCTCGGATTGGGAGGCGCCGGGTGTGATGAGTTGGAGGACTCTTGCGCCCGCGGCCAGGTCGTTCTTCTTGCAGAGGAGCCAACGCGGGCTTTCGGGAAGGAACAGACACAGCACGGCATAGAGGAGCGAAGGAAACGCGGCCACCCCCAGCATCCAGCGCCAGGCATTCTCCCCAATCCCGGCCAGCAGCCAGTTGGACAGGTAGGCGACCATGATGCCGAAGACGATGTTGAACTGAAACAGGCCGGCCAGCCGCCCGCGGTACCGGGGGGGCGCAATTTCCGAGATGTAAAGCGGAGCCGCGACGGTGGAAATGCCAATGCCCAGACCCCCGATGGCGCGCGCCAGGATGAAAGACCACACATTGGTGGCCAGGCCCGACCAGACGGCGCCCACCAAGTAAAGAACGCCGATGCACAGCAGCGTGGCCCTGCGTCCGAACCGGTCCGTAGGCCAGCCGCCCAACAGCGCGCCCACGACGGTGCCGTAGAGGGCCGAACCCATCGCCATCCCGTGCATCCCGGCCCCCAGTGCCCACAACGTCTGAATTTTTTGTTCCGCGCCCGAGATGACCACCGTGTCGAAACCAAACAGAAATCCCGCCAGGGCGGATGTGATGGACCAGAAAAAGATGCGGGCGCTCATATTTGCCCACGATAATAAGTTTTACTTGCAATGACACGCCGAAACTCGCAGATTTGCGCTCAATACAACCCAAGCCGCTCACAAACCAAGAACCGACGATGAACCCGCAGACTCTCCCGATTTTTCTGGCCTTTTTCTTGATGGGCCTGGCCGACGCCATGGGCCCCAATGCCGACGCCATCAAGAAGGCCTACGACTTGAACAATGTGAGTTCCACGCTGGTTTCCTTTTCTGTCTTTATCGCCTTTGCGGTCTGCAGCGTTCCCGGCGGCCTGTTGTCGGCGCGGATCGGCAAGAAGAAACTGCTGCTTCTGGGCCTGGGGATCAATGCCGCCGCGCTGGTGATTCCGTCGCTCATGGCGCCCCCCTTCCCGGTTCTTCTGGTTTGTATTTTCCTTTTGGGGATCGGCACGACTTTCCTGCAGGTGGCGGGCAACCCCATCATGCGGGACATCAGCCCGCCGGGCGCCTACAGCCGCAATCTGGCCTTTGCCCAAGGCATTAAAGGCATCGGCAGCACCGGCGCCACTTACATCCTCACCGCCATCGCAAGCCTCGCCTTGTTCCAGAGCATGGGGTGGCGCGGGGCGTTTCCTCTGTACTGCATACTGATGTTGCTGGCGCTGGTGACTGTGGCCATGTTGAACGTGCAAGAAACCAAGGCGGCCGAACCGCCCGGTATTGCCAGCTCGCTGGCCTTGCTCGGCCAGCCGGTTTTCGCCCTGGCCGTCCTCGGCATCTTCCTTTACGTGGGCGCGGAAGCCAGCATGAGCCGGTTCCTCAAACCCACTCTGCACGACTTGGGCATGGATGACCACGCCGCTAACACTTTTGGCCCCACTCTTTTTTTTGGCGCCATTACCGTCGGGCGGCTGGTGGCGGGCATGCTCAAGGTCAGCGCCCGGACGTTCTTCCGCTTGTCGGCGGTGCTCGGCTTGGCGGGCACGGGCTTGGTCATGCTGGGGGACAAATCCGTGGCGCTGGGCGGAGTGGTGATCGGCGGGCTTGGATTCGCCAATATCTGGCCGATGCTCTTCTCGATCACAGTGGAGGAAAAACCGGAGAAATCGAACGAACTCTCCGGCCTGATGTGCATGGCCATTTCCGGCGGAGCCTTGGTGCCCCTGCTCATGGGCAAACTCGAGGACAATGGCCTCAAGGCGATGTCTTTCGCCGTGCCGGCGGCCTGCTTTGTCTATCTGCTGCTGCTCTCGCTCATGGGCGGCAAGAGACCCGCCCCAGCCATGCCGCCGTCTTCATCCTGAAGGATTTCCATGAAACTGGACCTCGATCAACGCATCGTCCTGACGCTGGACGCGGGCGGAACCAATTTCCGGTTCTCCGCCATCCGCGCCAGCAGGCCGCTCACCAAAACGCTGGCCATGCCTTCCCAGGGCGACAACCTTCCGCGCTGCCTGGCCAACCTGGTCGAAGGCTTCACCGCCGTCAAAGCCCAGTGTCCTGCCCCGCCGGTCGCCATCAGCTTCGCCTTTCCCGGTCCCGCCGATTATCCCTCCGGCATCATCGGCGACCTGGGCAATCTGCCGGGGTTCCGCGGCGGCGTGGCTCTGGGGCCCATGTTGCGGGAGAAGTTTGGCATCCCGGTTTTTATCAACAATGATGGCGACCTCTTCGTTTACGGGGAAGCGCTGGCCGGCTTCCTCCCGCACGTCAATGGATTACTCGAGAAAGCCGGCAGCCCCAAGCGTTACAGGAATCTCCTGGGCGTGGTCTTGGGCACCGGCTTTGGCGGCGGCATCGTGCGCGATGGCCGCCTGTTCATCGGCGACAATTCCATCGCCGGCGAAGTCTGGCTCTTGCGCAACAAACTGGCCCCGACGATGAACGCGGAGGAAGGCGCCAGCATTCGCGCCGTGCGGCGGGTGTTCGCGCAACAGTCCGGCATCCCTTTCGAACAGGCCCCGGAGCCGCAGGTGATCTGTGACATCGCTCTGGGCAAGGCTCCGGGCCAGCAGCAGGCGGCGTTGGAGGCCTTTCGCCGCCTGGGCGAGGTCGTCGGCGACGCCCTGGGCAACGCCCTCACCTTGATAGACGGTTTGGCGGTGGTGGGCGGGGGCGTTTCAGGAGCCTGGCCGTTGTTTCTTCCGGCGCTGGTTCAGGAATTGAACAGCACCTACACCGGTCCCGCCGGGAACCAATTCCGCCGCCTGGCTTCGGTCGCTTTCAATCTCGAGGACGCGGCGCAGTTGGAAAAATTCCTCAAAGGGGAGACCCGCGAAATCACTGTTCCAGGCAGTTCCCACAAGGTGAAATACGATTCTCTTCAGCGCGTCGGCGTGGGCATGTCGCGCCTGGGCGCCAGTGAGGCGGTCGCCATCGGCGCCTACGCCTTTGCGCTGCAAAAGTTGGACGATGAACCCTGACCATTCTAATGACTATTCCTAATGCGTAACGCCGCCACCCCGGAGGCCCTCTCTATGAACTCGAACACACAAATCCGACTCTATTCCACCCGCATTCAAGAAACCTCCTCGTTGCCAGGCATTCTGGCTCTTTTGGCCGCGCCTTTGTTGGCCGGACTTCTGGCCGGTTGCATGGCTCCAAATGGCGGTGGCATCGTCGCCTCGACCGCGCCAGCCGGGGGCCTGGACGAAATGACACTCGGATCAGGCTGGCAGATGCAAGAGGCGGGCAAGGTTGCCGAGACCAGCGGCGAAGCCATCTCCCAACCCGGCTACGCGCCCAGGAATTGGTATCCCGCCACCGTGCCGGGGACGGTCCTCACCACATTGGTCAATAACAAGGTCTATGCCGAACCTCTCTGGGGCGAGAACAACCGTCCCGACATCATTCCCGAAACGCTTTGCCGCACTTCCTACTGGTACCGCCTCCAATTCACCGTCCCGGCCGGGAATGTCGGCAAGCGGACCTGGCTCAATTTCCACGGCATCAACTACATGGCCGAGGTCTTTGTCAACGGCCAAAAGGCGGGCGACATCAAGGGCGCGTTCGCGCGCGGCGATTTTGATGTGACGGACTTGGTCATCAGGCCCGGCGAGACGTCCGCGGTGGCCGTGCGCATTTTGCCTCCGCCGCATCCGGGCAATCCTCAGGAACAAACCGTCGCCCTGGGTCTCGGACCCAATGGCGGCGATTTGACCCAGGACGGTCCCACTTTTGTCGCCTCGGTGGGCTGGGATTGGATTCCCGCCATTCGCGACCGGAACATGGGCATTTGGCAGAAGGTCACCCTGACTTCCAGCGGTCCCGTGGTGCTGGAAAATCCAATGGTCACCTCCGATTTGCCCCTGCCGCGCACCGATTCGGCGGATTTGTATTTGGAAACCACCGTGCGAAACCTCACCGACGCTCCCCAAACCGGCGTGTTGCGCGGTTCCTTCGGCGACGCCAACTTCCAGACGCCCGTATCGCTCGCGCCCAAGGAATCCAGGCTCGTCAAGTTGACCCCGCAGGACACCCCGCAGTTGCACGTCCTCCACCCGCGGCTCTGGTGGCCTAACGGCTATGGCGAGCCTAATTTATATACGATGCGGTTGACTTTTGAGACGGGCGGCGGGATTTCCGATTTGAATGTGTTCAACTTTGGCATTCGCAAAATCGAATACTCCGTGCCGGACTCGGAGTTTCTCACCCTCTCCGTCAACGGAGTCCGCGTCTTCTGCAAGGGCGGATGCTGGGGAATGGACGAGGGGATGAAACGCATTCCGCGCGAACGCCTCGAAGCCCAATTGCGCTTCCACAAGGAAGCCCATTACGTCATGATCCGCAACTGGGTCGGCCAGAGCACCAGCGAAGATTTTTATGATCTCTGCGACCGTTATGGCATCATGGTCTGGGACGAATTCTTCGAGGCCAACCGCACCGATGGCCCGGCGGCGACCGACGTGGACCTCTATCTGGCCAACGTCCGCGAAAAAGTGCTCCGCTTTCGCAACCACTCCAGCATCGCCCTGTGGTGCGGTCGCAACGAGAGCGATCCGGCGCCGCCGGCGGTGGCCGCGGGCATTTCCAACATCATGAAGGAACTGGAGCCGTCGCGGATGTACCATGCCAACTCCAACGAAGGGCGCGGCGTCCGTTCGGGCGGCCCTTATTCGTGGCGCGCGCCGGCGGCCTTCTACAACTACAATACCTCCGGACGCGGCGCGGAAGTCTTCAAGACGGAGTTGGGCTGCGTCTCCATTCCCACGCGGGAGTGCATTCTGGCCTGGATGCCGGAGAAGGACACCCAAACTTTTCCCAACGACGATTGGGCCGAACACGACCTGGCCCGCGGCGCGGACAACGGCAATAACTACGTCAACATCATTGGCGCGCGTTACGGAGACATTTCCGGCCCCAACTTCTCGCTGGCCAAATTCGAGCATGAGGCCCAAATGGCCAACTACGAGGCCTACCGCGCCCTCTATGAAGGACGCGACGCCAAATTGTTCGCGGGCAGCACGGCCGTCTTGACCTGGATGAGCAACCCCGCCCAGCCCAGCACCACCTGGCAGATTTACAGTTATGACCTCGAGCCCTTCGCCTCGTTTTTCGGGACCAGGAAGGCCTGCGAACAGGTCCACGTGATGATGAATCAAGCCACCTTCGATCTCATGGTCATCAACCAGACGCCCAAACCTCTGGAGGGCTTGCACGCTCGCGTCCGCGTCATCAACCTGAACGGCTCGGTGGCGTACGACAAGACAACGCCGGTCTCGGCCAAGGCGAGTTGCGCCACCAACCTGGGCGCCATTGAGTTTCCCGCCGGCCTCTCCGCCGTGCATTTCGTCAAGACCGAACTGCGCGACGGCCAGGGGCGGATGCTTTCGGACAATTTCTATTGGCGCGGCAACAATGCCACCAACCTGACCGCGCTGAACGATCTGCCGCCCGCGCCGATTGAAGGGAAGATCCAGCGCCACGATGCCGGCGGCAAATGCCTCTTGGACGTCACGCTCTCCAACCCCTCCAAAGTCGTGGCCCTGATGACTCACATCCAACTGCGCAAACAAACCTCCAATGAGCGCGTGCTGCCCGTTTATTACGACGACAACTATGTGTCCCTGCTGCCAGGGGAAAGCAGAACCATCAAAGTGGAAGCCGCCTCCAAGGATCTGGGCGGGGAAAATCCGTTGGTAGTGGTGGACGGGTGGAATCCGGTCGTGCAGAGCCGGACCTTCAGCGACGGATCGAGCATCGCCCCCAACACCCCGGCCCTGGTCATCGGCGCTCCCGCCGTCAAACTCTGATGCCAATCTATAGGACAGCCGTTTGTCCCTAAACTTCCAACCTAGTCTGTTGCCATGCAAGTTCTTTGCATAATTCTGATGCACAGGGAGCGCGGGCGTCTCGCCCGCTTCCGTCGGCGTCCCGCCGACGGATCTATGCACGATAGTTCAGTGACACCAACCCCGTTCCCATGAAAAGAGTCACTCTCACTACCGCCGTCTGGTTGTTGGTCTGCCTGTCTTGCAACCGCGTTGCCGCCCAGGCGGAAGTCAGCGGATGGGGGAACCTGCGTGGAATCCGCGTGGGAGGCCAACTCGTGGCCTTTACCACGGCAGTCGGCATTTTCAATCCCGATTTTTCCCAAGTCACCTTCTCGCAGCGCGAAGGCCCGCTTCGCACCAGCCAGTATCTGCGCAACGGCAACTCGGTGACGGTTGGGGAAAGCCTGCAATACGGCGCCGCCGCCGCGCGAGGCGGCGCAACCAACACGGCCGGCGGTCTTGGGCGGCGCGGAGGACCCGGCGGCCGCGGCGGAGGCAGCGGCTTTAGCTACACGATCACTTATACGGACTCCGCGCCCGGCGTGTGCGAGGTCAGTCTGAAGATCAGCTCAACGACGGATCAGACTGTCGGCGGCATTTATTACTTGCTGGACTTTCCCGCCAGGGATTTCGCCGACGGCGCCCTCGAACTGCCCACCAACGGGGATTACCGCCTTGTGCCACTGAAAACACCGGGCCGCGAGGGCCGGTATATGTCGGCGTCCTCCACGGCTTTTCGTCTCTCTGGGAAAAACCACCAACAAGTCGAAGTGAATTTTGGGAAGGCAGTGGTCGAAGTTTCGCGCACGAATGCCACATCGGCCGCGGGCCAACAAGTCAAAGTGAGCCTTGACAACCATCTGCCCGTCGTGGTGCAGCCAGCCCGAATCAGCAAAAACCCCAACGTCGCCCCGGACGATATTGAGGTCTATTTCCCCATCGCCGTCGGCAACACCACCGCGGGCCAAACCTATGAATCGCACTTTACGCTCAAGGCTTCGGGCGATGTCGAGGCCGGCCCCGTGACGGTGACGGTTGATCCCTCCAGGCCCGGACGGACTTTTGACGGCATGGGCGGCAACTACCGCATTCAGGGTCCGCGCGACCCGCAGCACATCCAGTACATTCTTGACAACATGCGGGTCGCCTTCGGGCGCGTGGCGTTGCCCTGGAACGTCTGGCAGCCGGAGGAAAATTCGCCGCCCCCGCTATTGGCGGATACGAACGCGGCCACGGCGCCGGCGCCGGCGGCGGGCGGCGGGCGCGGCGGACGCGGCGGACGCGGCGGCGGCGGGATGAATTTCATCACCTCGGCGATGGAGATCGCCCAGAAGCTGGCAAAGCTCAACATCCCGACGATCATCAGTTGCTGGTCTCCGCCATCGTGGGCCGTGGTGGCCAATGATCCGCGGGTCAGCCGCTTCGGCGGCACAGAGCGCGGGCAGCATTTGGACCCGGCCAAATGGGATGCTATCTGCAAGTCCATCGGCTCCTATCTGGTTTTCCTGCGCGACCATTACGGCGCGGAGCCGCGCTACTTCAGCTTCAACGAATCCGACCTCGGCATTGATGTTCATCAAAGTCCTCAAGAGCACGACCAGGCCATCAAAATGCTTGGCGCTTATTTCAAGTCCGCCGGCCTGAAGACCCGCATGCTTTTGGGCGACACCAGTGATGCCGTGCCGGCCGGTTTCATCCAGCCCGCCCTCAACGATCCCGAAGCTGTCCAATACATCGGCGCGGTTTCCTTTCATTCCTGGCGTGGCGCGACGGACGAGCAGTATCAGAAGTGGGCCGACGCCGCCGCCAAACTCGGCCTGCCGCTCTTCGACGCGGAAGGCGGGAACGACGCCCAGGCCTCCAGCTACCCCAACGTCTTTCGCGAAGCCTGGTACGCGCTGGACGAGGCCGCCGAATACGTCCGCATCATGCGCATCTGCCAGCCGGAAGCGATCCTGGAATGGCAGTTGACCGAAAATTATTCCGTGCTCAAGCAGGATGCCGGCGGGGCGTTGCAGCCGACGCAGCGGTTCCACAACCTCAAGCAATTTAACCTTGCGCCCGCCGGCTCGGCCTGGCTGCCCGCCCAATCCAGCAGCGCCCTGGTCCTCCCGGCGGCCGCGGCGGACCCGGCCCGGAGCCTCATTACCGTCCACCTGGTCAACAACGGCGCGAGCCGGCCGGCGACCCTGGCCGGATTGCCGGCCTCGGTCGCGCAGATGAGCCTCTATGTGACCGATGAGAAGCGAGGGATGGAGAAGCTGGACCCGGTCGCCGTGCAAAATGGATCCGCCCATTTCACCCTGCCAGCCCAGGCCTTGACAACCCTGATCAACGCGCGCTGACATGAAGGCTAATGTCGTGTCATGGAAGTTCTTTGCATAATTCTGATGCGCTCCCCAAAAAAATCCTGCCCAAGTCGTCACCATTCCTTCCTTGGCATAATAGCAATAGCTGCATTGAAAAGGAGGAAAAGAAAGCTGAACCGCTCTCGCCTTATCGCAAGAAAAGCCGTCCTCGGCTTATTACTCTCAAGAAACTCGTTTCACAACGCGTTATGTATCACCATGTTGCGCAAGCGGCTACTTGGGTCCTTTTCGTCCCTTGAGTCCTTGTTTCTTACAAACCCATCGCAGGGGTCACCCCATAGTTTGGTGCCTTTTGTCTGAAATCCTGGGGAAAAATGAACAAACCATCGGTTGACCCCTGCTCTCGGCAGCGCCAAAACGGACTTGGTTGTTCAGCGCGAGCACAACGGACGGCAGGGGCTTTCCGGTCGGGGCCAGGTCGGGGATAATTTGCCAGTCTTGGCATCCTTGTCGCAATTTAACACAACCGCAACCAGACCGTCACAGGGTCGTAACGGTAGCTGTGTAAGTTGCTACCGCCTATGAATAAAGGCTTTGCCTCCGCAGTGGCGTTCTTTGCGTGCGCGGCGCTGTGTGCCATGTCCCAAACCGCTTTTCTCCCAGCCTGGAAGCTTCAAACCCGGCTATTTGGCCGTGTTGCGCGCGGGCGATGGCGGCTCCAGCCCGGCGTCCGATCTGGCGGCCCACCAAACACCGGTCTTCATTGACCAATACGACCCCGGCGCGGCGAACCAACCCAGCCCCTCGCTCACGGTGGCCATTCCCCGCACCGGCTCCAATGCCCTTTGGATCAACGGCAACGCCGCTACCGAAGGCGGCTTGGCCCGTTCCGCCGATCACTCCGTCCTGACCATTTCCGGCTATTGCGGGGATATTCTCTCACTGAAAGGGACCCCCTCCCGCCTGGCCTACAAGCGCGGAATTTGTGTGATAGCCGCCGATGGCTCAACCCATTTGGCCTACTCCGGCGACAATTGGTACGGCCTGTCCGGCGCCAAGACTAATCCCCGCGGCGCGGTCACCGATGGGACCAACAACTTCTGGGGCTGCGGCAGTGAAATCGGCACCCTTTTTTACAACTCCGCCGGCAACAGTCTTGTCATTAAATCGGTGCCCAGCACCCGGGCCGTCCGTATTCTCAATGGCACCCTCTACTTTTCCGTCATGACATCCGACGGCCTTGCCGGAGTCCCCGAACGGATCGTGGGCGGGATCTACGATTCTGTGGATGCTTCCGGCGCGCCGGTGGCGCTGCCGACCAATGCGTCGCTCCGCATTAACCTCGTCGTCCCATCCACCGAGCCTTACAATCACGTCGCCGGTTTCGCCATCAATCCGCAAGGCAATCTGGCGTATATGGCCGACGAATTCAGTGGCGTCCAAAAGTACGTCAAAACCGGAAGTGATTGGAAACTGGCCTGCAGTTTCTATATTCCCGGCTACGATGGACCGCACAGCGGCATCCTGACCAATGCCGCCAGCACACAAGTTCGCGCCGGGTGTTTCGGCCTGGCGGTGGATTTCAGCGGCGGGCATCCCATCGTCTATGCTACCACCACCGAGTCGGGCGGCTCCAGCGCGGGCAACGCCAACCGCAATCGCCTCATTCGGATTGACGATACCAACACCGTGGCCGCGGGAGGCACCGTTACGAATTTCGGACGCACCTTGGCGACGGCGGGCGGGACGAACATTACATTCCGGGCGATTGATTTCACCCCCGAGCCGCGGCATTAGTTATGGGACGCCTCTCGCACCTCTGGTGCGCATCCTTCTGTCGTTCTGACTCCGAGCCGTCCGTCGCAGGGGCGCCATTATCCCGGCCATCCCTGTCCCGTCGGTGTTTGCCAAAGACCCGTTTCCGTTCCTGGATGTGGCCGGGAAAAAGAAAATGCTCGCGGCGCAGTCAGCCTTGTTGCGCAAGGCGTGTGACGTGTCGGCGGAAATGCGTTGGCAGCAATCCCAGCCGGCGGAAGCGGACAACATTGATGTGGGTCCAGCGCCAGAACCGGATTTGCAAAGCGATTTGATTGAAGCGTCCGGGAATCCGTTTTAATTCTCGACGAGTGCATGATCGAGGGTCCGCTTTTGGCGGATGGGAACGTCCCGTGGTTGTGGCCCAAACGTGCCTGCCCGCCGTCTTGTCCTCCGTAGTTTTACACAAAGGAGGAAGCTCGAAGAGCGAACGAGGGAGCGGATGCGGATATGGTTGACCTGGCGCGGGTATCAGATTCACAAGTTTCCCGGCGCCCGCGATTGGGACAAGCCGCAATCAGAGGTTGCACGTCATTGACCAGTGCAGCGGCACAGAAACTCTAGGTTTGAAGGCTTGCGTGCTCGATGGGCGTGGGATAATATGCGAATGGAAGTTCGGACAAATAATCGTTAGGTAATACAACGGAAATGGATGATTCCTCTCGACAAACGGATCGGTCTGGCGGTCGTTTTTTCGGCGTCGCACTGATGGTTTTGGTGTTCTGCATCCTACTGCCTTTCATTTACTCTTCAATTATGGTCAGTTGGCCGCCTGCCTGGGTGGAGCGTCGCACACAGCGCCAGCTTGTTTTAAAGCGAGTCCAGGCAGCAGGTGGCTGGAGTGCTTTGAAGCGCGATTGCGATGCGTTGGCTGACAAGTACAAGGATTCAGAAACTGACTTCCATTGGCACGGTCCGAACACAAATGGGCTGCCTCCTGCAATTGCCGCACTGCAACCAAGGAGTGTTGACTTCTTCTCTCGCAAGAGGTTGCCGCGGTTTGGCCTTCAGGGTTTGGCGTATTTTGGCAGCAACACTGTTGTGCGTATTGAGATTTTTGGGCTGCACGCAACCGGAGGCCGCGACCAATCTTGGCTCGGATTGGACGTCGTATGTGAACCTGGTTTACTGAACTACAATCCGCACCTGCTGTGGTCGAAGACTCCACTAAGTTATTGGAGTTACCGCAAGATAACTAACGATATTTACGAGTATTACTGAATAGTGGCCCCCCACGTTGCCGTCCTTGGTGCGTTCACTGAACGTCAAGGATTGCATTGGCTCTTTTCCCCCTCCGCCACAGCGGCAAACAACACTGATACGGGAAACGTGGCTTCGCCTCCATCCCTTCAGCTCCCTGGTGGTGATGGCGGTGGATTCCATGTTGCGAAGGGCAAACAGGGCGCAAGCTGGAATCCAGCGACTTCACGACCAGGCACTTGTCGGGGCGCCCCGTCGCGCCGTCTTGTCGCGCCATAGCGCGCAGCGCGACCGCGGAAGCCAATGCGAAGGCGGGTCCACTCCGTCCACCAAGTCCATGCCGTCCACTCGCTCCCGCCCGTCAACCCGGCATGGACGCCGCCCACCGTGCGCGCCGCGCCAGTTTGAACCCCAAAAAACGCCAGTTGAGCTTTTCATACCCTAGTAAATAACTCATATTACTCATCTTTAACCCAATCCTGAGTTCACATGTTCTATTGTAGTGTGCTCTTATGCAAACACTTGCAAATAAACTGCCTTGCCAGTTTTTGCCCCTTCCCGCAAAAATCTCCTCCCTCCAAGACCTCTGATTTCTCCGATTTCTCCGTTTTTTCGATGACTCCAAGACCTTCCCTTTCCATGCCGGACCAGCCACTGATCAACCGCCTCAGTCAAGTTTACCCCCGTCAGCGACTGCGGAACTGACCGCGCCGCCCGACATGTCGCCAATCCTCGGGGATACAAAGCTAGCGAGGAGGTTCGGTGTGGAACGGGCTGCCGGCTTGGTAGAGTTTAAGCTCCGACTGAAGCATCGCGGCCAGCCTGGTGTTGGATTGCGCCCCGGCCAGGCTCAAGGCGCGCTGCGCCGTTTCCACCGCTTCGGAAAAGCGCCCGGCCTCCGCGAAGGCCGCGGCCAGGGTGTGAAGCACAACGGGATTTTGCCCGCCGGTAAGGGTGTCGGCTTGGCGGGCCAGCGCCACCGCTTTGTCGCCGTCGCGCAGGGAGGCGTTCGGAGAAGTGGCCAGCAGCCAGGCGAGATTATTTTGGAGTGAAGGATTGGCCGGCGTGAGTTGCAGGGCCTTTTGGAAATGAGAGATCGCTTCGGCCGCTCTGCCCTTTTGCAAGAGAGCGCCGGCGAGTTCGCTGTGGGCCGCCGCGAAGTCCGGCTTGTATTGGAGGGCCTGTTGGTAATGGAAGATGGCTTCGTCCACTCTGCCCTTTTGGAGAAGGGCGCCGCCGAGGCTGTAGTGGGCTTCGGGGAAGTCCGGCTTGTATTGGAGGGCCTGTTGGTAATGGGAGATGGCGTCGTCCACTCTGCCCTTTTGGAGGAGAGCGCCGCCGAGGCTGTAGTGGGCTTCAGCGTATTCGGGATTGGCTTGCACGGCCTGCTCGTCCTGGGAGATGGCATCGTCCACTTTGCCCCTTTGCAGGAGAGCGTTGGCGAGCATGAGACGGGCGACGGTGAAGCGCGGCTCGGTTTCCACGGCCTTTTGGTATTGGGCGATGGCTTGGTCCACTTTTCCCTGTTGCATGAGAGCGTTGGCGAAGTTGTAGTAGGCCGCGGTGTAGCCCGGCTTGAGTTGGACGGCTGTTTGGTATTGGGCGATGGCTTCATCCAGTTTTCCCCTTTGCTGAAGAGCAACGCCCAAGCCACAGTCGAGGTAGGCCTGCAAGGCAAAGCCGGCCAGCACATTGAACGCCGCCGAGAAGGCCAGCAACAAACCCCAAGCGCAACGGACCACCCGCCGCCATGCCGGCCAGCCAGCCAGGGCGCGCTCCAAAGCCAGAAAGCCAATCACGGCGAGGAAGACCAGGGAGGCGGAAAACTCCAACTCGTAGCGCATGGCAATGTAATCATAGAAGGCAAGGGTCAGCGCGCACATCCCGAAAAGCAGTGCCACCGCGGCCAAAAACCAGCGCAAAAGGGAGCGCGCTTCCACCGGGCGCCTCCACCAGGCCAGGGGCGCCGCCAGCGCCAGCCAGACCAGGGGGATGTTGGTCAGGACGCCAAAGGGATGATCCTCCCCGAAATAGCCTCTGGGATGCTCCGGGACATTGATGTCATCGGCGAAGGGAAAGCTGCCGCTCCAGCGCGCCGGTTCCAGAAAGGTGACCCGGAAATTGAACCAGAAGTAGCGCGGACTGAAGAGTTGGCGGACGGCCGGGGGCAACTGGTGAAGCAGCCCAAAATCCAGCGGACTTTCGAAGCGCAACTTGTTGTAAAACATCAGCCCCAGCCCAATGAGCACGATCGGGCCGCTGGCGGCGAGCAATAATGGCCAGACCCGCCGCCGCTGGCTCCAGGCCTGCGCCACCGGAACCAGCAGGATAATGGCTCCAAACAAGAGGGAGGGGCGTGCCCCCAAGGCCAATCCGTATGCCAGGCTGGCCGCGGCCAGCCATCGCCAGGAACGCCGCGCATCATGCAACGCCCCCCAAACTCCCGCCAGCGCCAGCATGGTCAGGGCATAGCCGCAACTCACGGCCACTTCGTAAACATCCGCCCGCCTTAGAATCGGAGGCGCAAAATTGGCCAGGCCAAGAGCCAGCGCCCCGGCCACCACTGACGCGACATTGGTTTCCTTAAAGTACCGACGCCACATCCCGAACAGGAGACCGGCGCCGGCCAAAAAGCCCACCGACAAAAAAATCGCCACCGCGGCCTTGTGCGACAGGTAATGCCCGGTCAGCGCGACATAAGGCCAGAAGAGCACCAAGGCGGGAGTGACCCCAAAATAAAGATAGAGTTTGCCTTTGTAATAGCTCAGCTCCGCCAAACCCGAGACCGCTTCGCTTACCCAATCCTGACCGGGAAGGCTGCCAGAATCGGAGATGTCGGGCGGCACATCTCGACTCAGGTAAAGATGGCCGCCGCGAAAGCTGCGCACGAGCAGATTGTAGTAGTTGTCCTGCGCGCCGGCAGCCCACGGCTCCAAAAATCCCGGTCCGGCGTTCCAGGCATAAAACCCAATGACCAGCGCGCAAACCACGCCGAAAATGGCATAGTCCCTCCGTCTGGCGCCGCCTGCAAGGGCCGCGACGTTTTCCTCTTTTGACGGTTTAATTGACATGCCTCAAGGTTTTTGGAAGGAGAGGATGGATGATGAAAGGATTTAAATCAAATCTTGAGGCGACCTCAATGTTGGCGCGGTCCATGTAGGTGAAGTTCAGGAACGGAGCAGCAGTTGATCGGTCTTATTCGGTGGGAAGCCAGAGGCGGCCGAAAACGCGCTGCCAATTGGCCTGGCCCAGCAGGACGCCCGCGCCGATTAGAAGCATCGCGCGCCAAAAGGTGGGGGTAATTTGCTCGTCCAGACAATAGTAAGCCCAAGCCATCGAACTCAGGGGGACTAAATTGTTGAAGAGATAAACCTGGCTGGTCTTCCAATGGCGCAAGGCGCCGTTCCAAAGCGCGAAGGCGGCGATGCTGCCGCCCAGGACGCAAAAGAGCTGGAGCAGCAACAGGTTTAACCGCCACGGCACGGGCTGCATGGAGATTTCCACGAGGGAAAAGGGCGCGAGGAGGATTCCCACGCGCCAAAAGGTCTGGGCGGAGACTTCCGCGCCGCTGAGGTCGCGTCCGAGAATGTGGCATTGCCGGCCAAAAAAGGCCCAGAGGACGCTGCAGACGACGCCCAGGAATTCGCCGGGAACGCTGCCGGCGCCGCGCCGGACGGCAGGCCAGAGCAGAACAGCCACGCCGCAAAAGGCCAGGGCGGCGGTGCCATAGCGCCGGAGCGATTCCCAGTTTCTCCGCGGGCGGCCCTCCCAGAGCAGCGCCCAGACGGGCGAGGCGCCGAGATAAAGATGACATGGGTATTGGCAGGTGAGCGCACAAGCGTTACACCAAGATTGTATGAAACACAATAATACCAATACCCCAAAATCATCATCCACCAAAACGGCTGCCAAAGCCAAGATCATAAAA
>Ga0181536_10001759_pt1 | contig 25155 bp, 23 predicted proteins | sample PEATcosm2014_Bin_41_FD_121105 | JGI IMG/M metagenome (GOLD analysis project Ga0181536, IMG submission 121105) | Peatland microbial communities from MTU Mesocosm Facility, Houghton, MI, USA - PEATcosm2014_Bin17_60_metaG | ecosystem: Environmental > Terrestrial > Soil > Wetlands > Peat | place...
ACCCGATGTGGGCGAGGGGGGACTTGAACCCCCACGTCCTTGCGAACACAGGATTCTGAGTCCTGCGCGTCTGCCAATTCCGCCACTCGCCCGAGCCGGCCTGCCACGTTACTGCCCGCCAGGAAAGAGGGCCTTTCTCCCAGGTAGTCTGTATCTGCCATGGGACTCCAGCAGTTCGAGCGACGGCTCGAGCGCCTGGTCGAAGGGGCATTCGCCAAGGCCTTCCGCGGCGAACTGCAGCCGATTGAACTCGGCCGGCGACTCACGCGCGAGATGGACCTCAACCGGACGTTGTCGGTGCGCGGGTTCGTCGTGCCGAACTCTTACACCGTCGTGCTCTCTCACGAGGACTTCGAGCGCTTCAGAGGGTTCGACGATTCCTTGGAACGCAATCTCGCCGACGCGGCACGTGAGCATGCCCGTACGGAGAACTACCGGTTCATGGGCCCGGTCGAGGTACAGATCACGGCGAGCGAAGAGGCCAAGCGGAGCACATTCGCGATCCTCAGCGAGGTCATCGAGAGCGAGGAGCAACTGTTCGGCTCGCTCGTCTTGAGCGACGGGCATCGCATCGGAATCTTCGAGAAGCCTATGACGATCGGTCGCCTCCCCGAATGTGCCGTCCACCTCGAGGACACAAATGTTTCTCGTCGCCATGCCGAGATCCACGTTGTCGAAGGCGCGGTTTACGTGGTCGACCTCGGCTCGACGAATGGCACGCGGGTAAACGGCTTGCCAATAGGCGAACACCGCCTCCACGATGGTGAGATCATCACCGTTGGAACAACGTCGATGCGGTTCGAAGCCGAGTAGACCGAGGCATAACGGATGTCACACGGGCTTCTTGAAATCTTGCGCTTCTTCTTCCTCGCACTCATCTGGTTGTTCTTCGTCTATGTGGCTCGCGTGGTCCTTGTCGAGGTGCGACGGAGCCGTCCCGAGCATGAAGTTGAGACAAACACCCTAGGAGAAGGCTCGTCCGAGCATCGCCCGGTCCTACGCCTGCGCGTCGTCGAACCTCCAGAAGCACGTGGCAAGACCTTCGAATTGACTGGCGAGACCACCTTGGGGCGCTCGCCCGCGTGTGTCATTCCGCTCGAGAACGACACCTTCGCCTCGTCTGTTCATGCGCGTGTCTTTGCGCGCGGTTCAGAGTTATGGCTCGAAGATCTCGGTTCGAGAAACGGCACCTTTCTCAACAGCAGGCGACTCGCCGCTCCCGCGCAGCTCCACCGCGGGGATCGGGTGAAAGTGGGTACAACTTTGCTCGAGATCTCCCGATGAGCATCTTTGGGCTTGGACGACTCGGCACTCAATGACAGCACTTCGCGCCGCGTCCGCCACGAACGTAGGCAAAGTCCGGCCGACAAATCAAGACCTTGCTCTTGTCACGTCCAATCTCGTCGCTGTCGCTGACGGAATGGGCGGCCACGCCGCTGGTGACATTGCTGCGCGAACAGCGGTCGAAGCCTTGCGTGACGCGTTCAAAGCGAACCGGACGGTCGCGGGCTTGATCGCCGCAACCCAGCGCGCGAATCAGGTCGTGTTCGACCGCGGCGAACGAGAGAACGACCTGCGAGGCATGGGAACGACACTCACTGCAGCCGCGCTCATCACCGAGGAGCGTCACGAGGTCATCGGCGTGGTCAACGTTGGCGATTCGCGCGCGTATCTCCTAGAAGGCGGACGAATCAATCGTCTCACCGAGGATCACAGCCTCGTCGAGGAGATGGTTCGACAAGGTGAGATCTCAGCCGAACAAGCTTCCACGCACCCGCACCGTCACATCCTCACTCGGGCATTGGGGATTGACCCCGGAATTGAAATCGACTCGTGGGTCCTCGAGCCTTACACGGGAATGCGCCTGTTGTTGTGCAGCGACGGACTGACAAATGAGTGCACCGATGAAGAGATCGCATCTGTGCTCACCGAGCACCATGACCCCAGCGAGGCTGCAGAATTGCTCGTCGAGCGCGCGCTCAGCCACGGTGGAAGCGACAACGTCACTGTTGTCGTAGCGGACGTGGAGATCGACATGGTCCCGTCAGGCGCAAAGACACGCGCCGCGACCACACGTGTAAGACGCTCCACGACCGCGCAAGGTCTTGGCCACACGGGTGCTCGTGTGCGCGCGCCGCGCTCTAGTGACCTTGGTGTTGGGGCAAGACCGACGCGAACCCGAGCAGCTCGTCCGCCCGCAAAGAGGCTGCCCCGAGATGTACGCGATCCCTACGAGCACATCCTCACTCCGCGCGTAGCACTCTTCGCGCTTGCTCTCGTGGCGATCTTGGGCGGAGCGTTCGGCTTCATCGCGTGGTTCGACCGCGCTTCGTACTTCGTCGGCCTAGACAACTCACACATCGCCATCTTCAACGGCCGACCCGGTGGATTGCTGTGGTTCAAACCAACGGTCGCCGAGATTACGCCTTTGACAAGCAATGATGTGCTCTCCTCGAGCCTCCCGCTTCTGCGAAGCGGGATCCTCGAATCGTCATTTGCGAACGCAAAGAACACGGTGGTCGATCTTTCGAACGAAGCGGCCATCCTCGGGCAAGCAACCTCGTCGAACACGACAACGACCATTGCCAAGCCTTCGCTGACCACGACATCTTCGACCGCTCCGGTCACGAAGACTTCGCTGGCAAAAGCACCGACCTGAGATGGACCGGCGTATTTACGTTCTCGGGGTGATCCTCTTACTCTGCTTCGGCTTGCTCTTCTTCCAGCTCAACAACTGGCAAGTTCGCCAGGCAAACGCACTGCAGAGCAAGTCCGAGGCATTGCGTCCGCCCGTCGATGAATTCGAAGAGCCACGTGGCGACATCGTCTCATCCGACGGTGTCGTCCTCGCGCAGTCGACCCCGACGACCGACGGGTATGGCGAGTTGCGCACCTACCCCTTGGGTGCTCTAACTGAAGATGTCACGGGCTACTACGACGTCACCCAGTCGGCAGCTACTGGCCTTGAAGCCGAGTACAACAGGTATCTCGTCGTCCATCAATCGCAATCGAACAATCTCCAAGACCTTCTCACCCAGCACAACGGCACGGACACCGTCGTGACGACGTTGTCCGTGCGCCTCCAAGAAGTCGCTGCTGCAGCCCTTGCTGGACGAAACGGCGCGGTCGTCGCGATCGACCCCCAAAATGGCGACGTTCTCGCCCTCTACGGCAATCCGACGTTCAACCCGAACACGCTCAGTTCCCATGACGCGAGCGCAGTTGCAAAGGACTTCACCGCACTCCAGGATCTCAAGGATCCGAGCAAGTCGCCACTCATCAACGCTGCGACACAACAAACCTATCCCCCGGGGTCGACGATGAAGGTTGTGACGACATCTGCGATGTTCGACCACGATCCACAGTTGACGTTGAAGACATGGCCTGTGCTTTCTTCTACGAAGCTTCCAGATACAAAATCGGTGCTCCACAATTTCGACAGCGAAAAGTGTGGCGGGAATCTCGCGAAGATCCTCGCGCTCTCCTGCGACACGGCGTACGCGCTCATCGGCGTCAAGCTCGGAGCCCGCACGTTGTCCGACGAGGCAACTGCATTCGGCTTCAACAAGGTCCCACCACTCGACCTTCCATCGGGCGAGGTCGACGCGGCGACGTTTCCCGCGTTTTCTCAGCTCTCGGGAAATCCGCCCTACTACGCGTATTCGGCAATTGGTCAGTTCGATGTCACCGAAACCGCTCTCCAAGACGCCCTCGTCGCAGCCGGCATCGCGGACAACGGCGTGATCATGGCTCCGCACCTTTTGTCGCGCGTCGTCGATGACGACGGTGCACTCGTGTACGCCTACAAGCCACACAAATGGCTGACTGCGACGTCGGACACAACGGCTTCGCAAGTGCGAACGCTCATGCTCGGGGTCGTGCAGGACGGTACGGCCTCAGCTGTCGGGTTCCCGGCAAGGCTCGACGTCGCTGCAAAAACGGGGACTGCCGAAACCGGGGCCACGGGGTGCTCGGCCACATGGCTCATTGCTACTGCTCCCGCGGGTCCATACGACGTGCCATCGATCGCCGTCGCGGCAGTCCTTCCCCAGACCGCCGGTGGTTGCAGCGAAACAGGAGCCGAGGTTGCTGGCCCGGTCGTCCGACAAGTTTTAGACGCGGCATTAGAGAACAACGGGTGATGATCGGCGTGCTATGCCAGTCCAGGCCCAACGTGGCGAATAGGCTCTCCAAGAGATGACCGCGCCTTCTTCACCGATTTACAACGGGCGCTACGAGCTCAGAAACCAGATCGCGCGTGGAGGCACCGCCCAGGTGTATCTCGCACGCGACTTGCTGTTGGACAGGCCGGTCGCGCTCAAGGTCCTGATCGCCGAGCTGTCGTCAGATCGCTCCTTCGTCGAGCGCTTCCGCCGAGAGGCTCAAGCTGCTGCGAATCTCTCGCATCCGAACATCGTGCAGGTGTTCGACTGGGGTGAATCCGAGAGCACCTATTTCATCGTCATGGAATACGTTGACGGCGAGCCGCTCTCATCGATCATCAGAACCCAAGCGCCGCTCAGCCCCATTCAGGCGGCAACGATCGCGGTCGACATTGCCAAGGCCCTTTCCTACGCGCACAGGCACGGCGTCGTGCACCGCGATGTCAAGCCCGGGAACGTGCTCATCACCGCGGATGGCCACGTGAAGGTGACCGACTTCGGTATCGCGCGCGCAATTGGGGGCTCAGATGACCAAATCACCCAGACCGGCCTCGTCATGGGTACTGCGACGTACTTCTCCCCCGAACAGGCCCAGGGCCTCGAGGTCGACGGACGCAGCGACGTGTACTCCCTTGGGGTCGTCCTCTACGAGATGGCGACGGGAAAGCCTCCGTTTGTGGGAGAGACCCCCGTCGCCATCGCATACCAACACGTACGCGAGCAACCACTCGCGCCAAGAGTCGTCAACCCCGACATTCCCGCTGCGCTCGAGGCGATCATTCTCCAAGCGATGGCAAAGCTGCCCGCAGAACGCTACGCGACTGCCGAGGACTTCCGGGCGGACCTCGATCGCTTCGTGCGCGGACAAACGGTGCTCGCCATACCACCTCAGGCGCGCCTCACGCATTCGGTCCCACAAACCACCATGATCCCCGAGACACCAGCGGCACACGACGAGCAGACGACGAAGAACACCGGCGGACGCATCCCCTCGACCACTGGACGCTGGCTCGCGGCAGGACTCGTGCTTGTCCTCGCGATCGCGCTCGTTGTCGGCGTAGGTGGACGCCAGCTCGGCTATTTCGGAGGAAAGAAGTACGTCACGATCCCCGATGTCATGTTCATGAACGTGACCAAGGCCCGCTCCGTCCTCGCTGCACACGGCTTTAGGTCCTCGGTCGAGACCGTCAGCGGATCAACGGGAAGAGCACAAGGCACCGTGCTCACAGAATCCCCGGGATATCCCACGTCAATCAGGGGCTCGACAACAATCCACCTCGGTGTCGCTGGGGCGCCTCCCAAGGTGTACGTCCCTTCGGTCACCGATATCACGGCCTCCTTGGCGATCTCAACGCTCGAGCAACTGGGCCTCAAGGCGAAGAAGGACTTCGTAAAACAGTCGACGCCATCTCAGACCCAGGGAGAGGTCATCCGGCAAAAGCCCAAGGCGAACAGGTCCGTGAGTGCGGGATCGACGGTCACCATCTACATCGTGCGCGGCAACAAGAACGTGGACGTTCCGAGCTTCCTCGTGGACGGCATACCGGAAAGCGCCGTCTCGGCAGCAGCTGCGATCACAAAGGCGGGCCTGAATGTTGGACCGGTGACCTCACAATTCTCCTCGACGATCCCGACGGGCGATGTCATCAGTTCAGCTCCACCTTCTGGGACTCCGCTTCTTCAAGGGAAGTCGGTGAGCCTCACCGTTTCTGAAGGGCCCGGCGTCACCGTTCCGTATCTCTACGGCGCGGGATTAGCCACGGCTGAGGCGGACCTCACGAGCGTCGGACTCAACTACTTCGTCGGTCGACTCATAGGGACGTCGAATCCCTTGGAAAATGGCACCGTCGCGTATCAGCAGTACGCACCCGGCACGGTTGTCGCGCCGGACACCGTCGTGAAGATCCGTATTGGCGTCACTGTGGGAGGCGCGTCGACGACATCGACGACAACTCCCGTCACCTCGACGTCCACCACGACGACCACCCTTGTCGTCCCCCCAACGACATAAGACGCACTCTCACGTCTGAGCATTCGGCATCTTCGACGCAGGCCGCCGCCCGTTCAGCGCGCGTGTGCTTGCCATGCCGAGAAAGTTCGACAAGAGATCGCGGCCGACGTGCGTGAAGATCGACTCGGGGTGGAACTGCACCCCTTCAACGGGGAGGTGTCGGTGTCGCAGTCCCATGACGATCCCGTCCTCGGTGCGTGCGCTCACCTCGAGATCATCGGGGATCGAAGACGCCTCGACCACGAGCGAGTGATACCGGGTCGCTTCAAAGGGGTTGGCCAAGTCCGCAAAGACACCTTTCCCGTCGTGATGCACGAGCGAGGTCTTCCCATGCATGATCTCGGGCGCGCCTATGACCCTCGCACCGTAGACCACACCGACGCACTGATGGCCGAGGCAGACGCCGAGCACCGGTATCCCTCCCTCGCCAAAGGCCGCGATCGCCGCGCAAGAGATGCCCGCGACCTCCGGCCGCCCGGGACCTGGAGATACGACGAGTGCTGCGGGTTCAAAGGCGCGTAGTTCCTCGAGACCGCAGTCGTCGTTGCGCTTGACGACCGGGGTCGCACCGAGCTCGCCCAGGTACTGCACGAGGTTGTAGGTGAAGCTGTCGTAGTTGTCGATGACAAGCACGCGTGGTCCCACGCCCCACAGGCTAGGTGGCGTGGCAAAGGTAGGTATCCTTCATCTCGTGCCACAGAAGACGACGCCGAGCCGGGACAAGAACAACGTCGAAGGACGTCGACGCGGCCTTCGCGTTGGGCGAAGGGAAAAGACCGAGGCGACAGGTCCAAGGCGCCCCGTGCCGACCGGCAGGTACACGCCTCCGATTCCCAAAGGGGTCAAGCACAGCCCTGCGTGGTACCCCTATTTGATTCTTGGCCTGCTCATTTCCGGGGTCATCGTCATCATCTTGAACTACATCGGGGAGATGCCGTCCAGCCCAACGAACTGGTACACCTTGGGCTGCCTCGTTGCGATCGTAACGGGCGCTCTCTTGGCCACCCGTTATCGCTGAGCCCGAGTAGCGGGATAACAGCGCTGTAATTCTCCCCAAGGTTGTCCACAGGCTGTGGACAACAAAGATCGCACCTGCCAGCACTTTTGGGCGCTTAGGCGTACGAGATCCTCTCCGAAGACCGGCCCTGTTGCCACTCCTCACCTCGCCGACAACGTGTTCGAACGCGGCGATCCAACGCGACAAGGCTACGAAGCCCGCCCTTCCAGGCGCTCTACCTCGTCGGTACCCCTATGCGAAGCACTCAGGATCGCATTTGCTGCTCATTTCCTTCTTTCGTCGCGCACCGAGGGCCATTGAGCGACGAGACCAAAGACGAGACCGCTCAAATCGAAACTGCTGCATCGAGCGCGCGTGGGAGACGATTCGATCGGGTGTTCGAGAGTTCCTCGACGGATAGGTCACAAAGCCCCTCGACGAGAAGTCGCCCGCCTCCGACGACACCGAGAACAACGGCGTCGATTCCGCCGGCTTTGGCGCGCGCGAGGAGCTCGTCGGCACATGGAGTAGCGATGATCACCCGAGAAGGAGCTTCGGAAAACAACTCGCCGTGCGAAGCAATCGCCTCGATACGACAACCGATTCTTGAGGCGATGGCGAACTCGGCGAGCGCTACACCGATGCCTCCGTTTGAGACGTCATGGATTCCGCTTACGCACTCGATTTCGTCACCGATCTTCGAACACTCATTGGCCACGAGTTCCCGCACAACCTCGCAGAGCTTTGCGTGCAGAGCGAAATCGACTCCGACAAGCGCGCCACCCCGGTAGTCTCTGCAGCTCCTCGCCCACTGCGACCCCCCAAGAGCCGACGAACGCGGTCCAAACATCACAATCGAGTCGTCCTCGCGCCAGGCGATGCCAGGTGGGCGACGAGTGAGATGCTCGATGAGGCCCACGGAACCGATGCACGGTGTCGGTTCGATATCGGATCCGCCAGATTCGTTGTACAAAGACACGTTTCCGCCAACAACGGGAATCCCGAAGGCTCGGCACGCTTCGGCCATGCCGTCGATTGATTCAGACAACTCCCACATGACGACCTCATGCTCAGGGTTGCCGAAATTCAAACAGTTCACGATGCCGAGAGGAACAGCGCCGACGCATGAGAGGTTCAAGGTCGACTCGGCCACAGTCGCTGAGGCGCCTTGGCGGGGATTGATCGTGCACCACCCGGGATTCGCATCGACGGAGAGCGCCAGTGCCTTGCCCCTCCATGGAATTTCAGGGCTCGAGAGCATCAAGACGCATGCGTCCGCCTCACCAGGACCGAAAACGGTGTTCAAGAAGAGCTGGTGGTCGTACTGGCGATAGATCCAAGACGGGTCGTACAAGAGGCTGAGGAGGTCCCCTCCACAATTGATCGGCGCTTGGAGCTTTTCCGGCTCATCTTTCTGTCGAGGGAGGAAACCTGGCGGTGGCGCCATTGCACGGTCATAGAGCGGCGCCCCATCGGTGAGCGATGCCGCCGGAAGCTCTGCGAGGATCTCTTTCGAGGCGCTGGAGCGGATGCGTAGGCGTCCGATTCCATCGTCATCGACTGGGCAAACGCGTCCGACGACGGCCGCAGAAACTTCCCAACGGCGACAGACCTCCTCGACGCGACCGACATCATCGGGAACGACGATCGCGAGCATGCGCTCTTGGCTCTCACTCGTCATCACCTCGATGGCAGTCATGTTCGGCTCGCGGCGGTGCACCGCGTCAATATCGAGGTCCATACCGAGATGAGCGCGCGCAGCAGTCTCGCTTGATGCGCAAGCAAGCCCCGCTCCGCCGAGGTCTTGAATTCCGACGACGAGCTTGCCCGCGATGAGCTCGAGACAAGCTTCGATCAGACGCTTCTCCTCATAGGGATCGGCGACTTGCACACTCGGTCGCTTGTGCTCAGCACCTTTACCGTGCGCGTCGCCCAGACCAGCGGACGCGAGCACGCTCACTCCACCAATGCCATCACGTCCAGTGCTCGACCCAAGGAGCAGCGCGAGGTTGCCTACGCCGGACGCCTGACCCAAGACGAGGTCATCGATCTTCAGCACGCCGAGACAAAAAACGTTGACGAGAGGATTCGAGCGATACGTCGCGTCAAAGGTGATCTGTCCGCCAACAGTTGGTACACCAACGGAGTTCCCATATCCGGCGACTCCTCGCACGATGCCGTCGAGAATGAACCGGCTGTGCGGATCTTCTATCGGACCGACAAACAACGGGTCCATAAGCGCAATTGGGCGCGCTCCCATCGTGAAGATATCGCGCAGTATTCCGCCAACTCCTGTTGCCGCTCCTTGATAAGGCTCGATAAATGAAGGGTGATTGTGGCTTTCAATGCGAAGCGCAACCGCGATCCCGTCACCGACATCAATGACGCCCGCATTCTCGCCCGGGCCGACGAGCACGGAGGCTCCCTCGGTGGGCAGACGGCGCAGGTGAATCCGGGACGATTTATAGGAACAGTGCTCGCTCCACATCACACCGTAAAGAGCGAGCTCAAGGTCGTTCGGGCTGCGACCGAGCACCTCTTCGATCATCGAGTACTCGGCATCGGTTAGGCCGAGGATTCGGTGCCGATTCATGGCCTTGAAATCGTGAAAATCGCCTTGCTCATTGGGCCTGTTTCCCGACGTGCTCATGGCGTTGTTCGACCCATTATCGCCGCTGGCATTTGGGCTTTTGTAATGTGTTCTCCTCCGAGCCATAGTGGTAGTCATGGCTCCCCAAAGAAAACACTCCGCGATGACTCAAGCGCACAAAACGGCGCTCGCCGCGGGCCGATCTCAAGGTCTTGCCGTGCGTCGCTACCTCGAGGCACTTGAGCGGACTCGGCCGCGGCGCGGACGCCGCCCGAGCGTCGAGTCGCTGAAAAAACAGCTCAAGGAAACAGAAGCGCGCCTTAAGGACGCGGATCCCTTGAAGCGGCTGCACCTCATCCAGCAGCGAAAGTCGATCGAATCGCGCTTGAACGAGGGCGACGGGACCGAGGACATCTCGAAGCTCGAAGAAGGATTTATTTCCGCAGCCGCTGAATACGGATCGCGCCGGGGCATCGATTATTCGACGTGGCGCGAGGCCGGGGTTCGGGCCGACGTCTTGCGTCGAGCGGGCATTCACCGGAGCAGCTCGCCCTAGGAAGCTACGTTCGCCGACACGCTGGGGTCGGGCGAACGCTCGGCGAATGCGATAGCCGCGTCGAGTAACGACGCCAATAGCACCTGGCCGTCGGTCGAACCGAGGAGTTCATCGCTCGCGCGCTCAGGATGCGGCATGATCCCGACGACGTTTCCGGCCCGATTCGCGATTCCAGCGATCGAGCGGGACGATCCGTTCGGGTTCGAGGCATAAGAGAGCACGACCTGACCGTTTTCCTCGAGCGCATCAAGGGTCGCTTCGTCTGCGACGAAGTTGCCCTCGTAGTGATTGATCGGGAGAAAGAGCCGCGCGCCAAGGACAGCATTCGCGGTGAGGACAGAATGCGTGGAAGAGACAACGCACTCGATCGTCTCGGAGATGAACCGCATTCCGGCATTGCTCCGCAGAGCACCGGGGAGCATGCCCGATTCGGTGAGAACCTGAAAGCCGTTGCAAATACCGACGACCGGGCCGCCTAGCTCACCGAACGCGCGTACCGCGGCCATGACAGGAGAGAACCGTGCGATCGCGCCGGTCCGTAGATAATCTCCGTGAGCAAACCCGCCAGGCAAGACGACGGCATCAACCTCGCCGACGCTCGCCTCGGTATGCCAGATGATCTTGGCACTTCCCCCGAGATGCGAGATCGCCCGGCACACATCGTGTTCACAATTGGACCCGGGAAAAGAAACGACGCCGACTTGATGTGTCACGAGCCCTCCAAGAATCGACCCTGCTCGCCTTGTCGGATCGTCACTTCGAAACGTTCGATAACAGGATTCGCGAGAAGCCGTTCGCACATTTCCTCGGCGACGCGCTGTGCTGCTTGTTCGTCATTTGCCGCTAGGCGAAAGCGCACGATCTTTCCGACGTGCAGGTTCGAAACGGCGCCAAAGCCGAGGGCTGGGAGCGCCCGTTCGATCGTCTGGCCCTCGGGATCAGCAAGACCGTCGATACCGCGGATCTCAACACGCACGTCGAAGTTCATATCGATGGCCCAGACGATACGCCCCACCAATTTGAAAAGCTCAGACCCGATATGCGCTCATATGCCGTGACGTAACGAGCTCGCGTCGCGGCGATGACGTCACTTGGGATGGGAGGCGGCTCAGATGCTTTGTCCCAACCCGTTCGTTCGGCCCAGTCGCGCACGGGTTGCTTGTCAAATGATGGGGGAGCCTTTCCTGGCTCCCAAGCGTCAGCTGGCCAAAAGCGAGAGGAGTCGGGTGTCAAGATCTCATCGCAAAGAGCAAGCTCACCGTCGATGATCCCGAGCTCGAACTTCGTGTCCGCTATCACGATCCCGCGTTCGAGCGCACGCTGTGATCCGGAAATGTACGCGCGAAGAACGATGTCTCTTGCGCGCGCGGCTTGTTCGGGACCAATGAGTTGAGCGGCACGTTCGAAGGAGATGTTCTCGTCATGTCCGACGCTCGCCTTCGTGGAGGGCGTGAAGATCGGCTCTGGCAATCGATCCGACTCCTTCAGGCCTTTTGGGAGCGACATGCCGTGCATCGTCTGGGTTGCGAGGTATTCCTTCCAAGCCGACCCGCTGATATAGCCGCGCACGATGCACTCGATCGGGAGCATCTCAGCGCGACGCACGAGCATCGCTCTGCCCTCGATATCGCCCAGTTCTTGGGCGCCGTCTGGGAACTTCGCGGGATCGGTCGTGACGAGGTGGGTCCGAGCCACTCCCGAAAGCTCTTTCGTCCAGAACTGCGTCATCGCGGTGAGCACACGGCCCTTGTCTGGGATCGGTTCGCGAAACACGTGATCGAACGCAGAGATCCGATCCGAAGCGACCATGAGGAGCAGCCCGTCGCCGGCTTCGTAGACGTCTCGGACCTTGCCGGAGTAGATGTGCCGAAGGCTCATCCGTTCACCTCACCAAGCGCGTCGATACCTCGGGTTGCGTGACGGAGCGCGCGACGAAGATCGAACGCTTCGTCGAGCACGTCTTCGATCTTGCTTTCTCCAAGCGCCGTGATCAGCTCCGTGTCGGACCGAAGGACGTCGCGAAATGCGCGATTCGACTCAGAGGCATTTCGGGCGTCACGCTGGACGATCCGGTATGCCTCGTCGCGATTGCAACCAGCTTCCACGAGGGCGAGCAGCACGGGCTGGGAGAACACGAGGCCGAGGGAGCTTTCGAGCAAGTTCGCGTTCATGCGGTCTGCGTGGACGACGAGCCCGTCTACGATTCGCGTCATTCGACGCAGACTGTAATAGGCGAGCATGCTCGCATCGGGGAGCACGATGCGCTCGACGGAAGAGTGCGAGATGTCCCGCTCGTGCCACAGAGCCACGTCCTCGAGTCCCGCTAGGAGGTAGCCGCGCAGCACCCTTGACATCCCGACGATGCGCTCCGACACGACGGGGTTGCGCTTGTGCGGCATCGCCGAGGATCCCTTTTGTCCTTTCCCAAAGGGCTCCTCCACCTCATTGACTTCGCTCCTTTGGAGGTGGCGGATTTCTGTCGCAAGCGACTCGAGCGTGGCGCCGATCGACGCGCACCCATAGAGGTACTCAGCGTGGCGATCGCGTGCGAGCACCTGGGTGGCCGGCACCGCCCGCAACCCGAGCGCGGCACAGACTCTTTCTTCTATCTCGGGCGAGATGTTGGAATACGTGCCGACGGCCCCGGAGAGCTTTCCGACGGCGATTGCCTCTCGGGCGCGGCGGATACGCGTCCTGTCCCTGTCCACTTGCAAGCAGAAGAGCGCGAGCTTTGCACCAAAAGTCGTCGGCTCGGCGTGCATCCCGTGCGTTCGACCCACCATGGCGAAGTCGGCGCATTCATAGGCGCGACGCTTGAGCACCTTGATGAGATCACCGGCCGCGTCCAAGAGGAGGTCCGACGCACGGACAAGCGTCGCAGACAACGCCGTGTCGACAACGTCTGCCGAAGTGAGGCCGTGATGCACCCAAGAACCCGCTGGTGGTCCTATTGCCTCTTGGACGACGTCGACGAACGCCGCAACGTCGTGATCGGTCACTTGCTCTCGCTCGTTCACGCGTGCGACAAACGCTGCATCCACAACGGGTGCGCGCTCGCGTACGGCGATCGCGTCCTTCGTCGGAATCGTGCCGATCAAGGCACCCGCCTCGACAGCTTGGACCTCGATTTCGAGCCACAGCGCGAGCCGCGTCTCGTCGCTGAACAGTTCCGCCATCTCCGGCAACGCGTAGCGCTCGATCACGCAAACTCACCTACATCGGTCGCATTCGCGATGTCTGATCGAAGCTGCATGCCAGGGAACGAGATCTTCCCGGCCGCTTCGTAGGCACGCGAGCGCGCGACAGAAATGGTCGGTCCAAGGGCCGAAACGGTGAGCACCCGTCCCCCCGCGGTGACGAGCTCGCCTCCCTCGAGGGATGTCCCAGCGTGGAAGACCGTCACGCCCTCGACCGTACCGGCTTCTGAGACTCCATGGATGGGATCACCCCGGCGTGGGGACTGGGGGTAGCCGTGTGCCGCGAGCACGACGCAAACAGCAGCGTCTTCGTCGATCGCGGGGGGCTGTTCCATGGCACCCGAGGCCGTCGCAAAGAGCAGCTGCGCGACATCGCCCTTGAGCCTCGGCAGTATCACCTGGGCCTCAGGATCCCCGAAGCGCACGTTATATTCGATGAGCTTTGGGCCATCGTCTGTGAGCATGCACCCTGCGTATAGCACCCCTCGGTAGTCGACGCCCCGGCGGCGCAACTCGACAACAGTCGGGGCGACGATCGTTTCCATGATGGTTTCGACCATCTCCTTTGGGGCAACAGGCACGGGTGAGTACGCGCCCATTCCTCCGGTGTTCGGCCCGGTTCCACCGGAGTGGAGGCGCTTGTAGTCCTGGGCCGGTGGGAGGGGCTCGATGTTGCGCCCATCGCAGAGCACGAGCAAGGACACCTCGACGCCCCGCAGGCACTCTTCGATCACGATGAGCTTCCCGGCGTCGCCAAATGCCGCACCGGAGAGCTTCGCGTCCGCGTCGTCGATCGCGCCTTGGAGGTCCATGCCCACAAAGACGCCCTTGCCCGCGGCGAGCCCGTCGGTCTTCACGACGTATGGGCCCGGTAGATCCTTTAAGTAGCGAGCTGCTTCGTCGAGGCGGTTACAGATCGCGTAGCGCGCAGACGGGACATGGGCACACTGAGCAAGCTCTTTCATGAATGCCTTCGAGCCCTCAAGGCGCGCCCCGTCAGCTGACGGCCCGAAAACCACGTTGTTCTTCGCACGCAGCCTGTCGGCTAGCCCATCGACGAGTGGAGCCTCCGGGCCGATGATGAAAAGGTCGGCTTCGATATCTTCGGGAGCTTGTACAACAGAAGAAAGCGAGTGTCCTTCTTTGGAGCGTCCGCATATCCCGGGATTGCCGGGCGTGGCGATGACATCTGCGGTGCGTGCACATATTTGGGCAAGAGCGTGTTCACGCGCGCCCGAGCCTACGATGCAGACGATCATGCCGCGAAGGAGACGTACTGCTCTCGATCGGGGCCAACTCCCACGAGGCTGATGGGAGCCCCGGCGCATTCTTGAATGCACGCGATGTAGTCACGTGCTTCGCGAGGAAGATCCGACACCGATGTCGCGCCGGAGAGATCGTCGTGCCATCCATCCAGCACTTCATAGATCGGCTTCGCCTTGTGCAACACTGATTGGTGATAGGGAACGCGTACGAGCCGCTCTCCGTCTGCTTCGTATGCGATGCACAACTTGACCTTGTCAAGGTGCGAGAGCACATCGAGTTTGGTGAGCGCGATCTCTGAGATCGAATTGATGCGCACCGCATGGCGCAACATCACGAGATCGAGCCATCCGGGACGACGCATGCGCCCTGTGTTCGTGCCGTATTCATGCCCGCGTTCGATCAAGGTTGTGGCGAGCTCCCCATGAAGTTCGGTCGGGAACGGACCCGCGCCCACGCGTGTTACATAGGCCTTCGCTATGCCTACGACGCGCGATATGTCGCGGGGGCCGACGCCAGAGCCGACGCATGCCCCGCCTGCCGTCGGGTTCGAAGAGGTCACATAGGGGTAGGTGCCGTGGTCGAGATCGAGGAAAGTTGCCTGCGCACCTTCCAGCATGATGTCTTGCCCATCGTCGAGCGCCTCGTGGATGAGACTCACCGTGTCACAGATCATCGGCGCGATCTGCGGTGCAAGCTCGCCAAGATAGGTCCGCTCGATCTCGTTGCCATCGATCGCGAGCCTGTTGTAAACCTTGGCGAGTATCGCGTTCTTTTCCCGCAGCACGATGTCGAGCTTCTGTCGAAAGATCCGCTCGTCCAAAAGATCCTGGACCCGAAGACCAATACGTGCTGCTTTGTCCGCATAGGCCGGACCGATGCCGCGTTTGGTCGTGCCGAGCTTGTTCTTGCCCAAGGACCGTTCGGCCGCTCGGTCAAGCTCATAGTGATAAGGCATGATGAGGTGCGCATTGCCTGAGACAACGAGCCGGCTCGTATCGACTCCCCGTTCCTCGAGGGCGTCGCGCTCTGCGATGAGCACCGCCGGATCCACGACGACGCCGTTTCCTATGACGGGGATCGTGTGGGGGTAGAACACCCCGCTCGGAATGAGCTGGAGCGCGAAGCTCTCACCCCCGATGACAACTCTATGACCGGCGTTGTGGCCGCCTTGATAGCGGACGACGAGCCGCATGTCCTTGGCGAGGAGGTCGGTGAGCTTTCCCTTCCCCTCGTCACCCCACTGAGTACCGACCACAATGGTCGCGGGCACGAGACTCCCTCCGGTTTCTTCGCTGGCAGTGTAGCCGGGGAGCACCGTGAGAAGGAGATGGCCCCGGCGCTCCTTTCTGGCCATCCAAAGGGTCTAAGACAAGGTGATTTCCCCGCCCTTTTGCCTGACGTGGACGGTCGAACCCTCGGGGAACCGGCCGTCCAACAATGCGACGGCGAGCTTGTCCCCGACTTCTCGCTGGATCACGCGGCGTAGGGGTCGCGCGCCGAAAGCGGGGGCATAACCGTGTTCGGCGAGGAGCTCTTTGGCCTCATCGGAGACTTCGAGGCTCAAGCGTCGTCCTTCCAGTCGATCGTTCAGATCTTTGAGCTGGATATCGACGATTCTCGCGATGTCGTGTCGCTCGAGGGAATGGAAACGAACGATCTCGTCGATGCGATTCACGAACTCGGGCTTGAAGACATCTAGGGGATCGCCGCGCAGATTCGACGTCATGATCAATACGGTGTTCGTGAAATCAACCGTGCGGCCCTGGCCGTCGGTCAGCCTTCCGTCGTCTAAGACCTGCAACAAGATGTTGAACACGTCCTGGTGCGCCTTTTCGATCTCGTCCAAGAGCACAACCGCGTAAGGACGCCGGCGGATGACCTCGGTCAGCTGCCCGCCCTCTTCGTACCCGACATATCCCGGTGGCGCGCCAATAAGGCGCGCGACCGTGTGTCGTTCTTGGTACTCGCTCATGTCGATGCGCACCATCGCCCGCTCATCGTCAAAGAGGAACGCCGCGAGCGTCCGGGCCAGTTCGGTCTTGCCGACACCGGTCGGACCGAGAAACAGGAACGACCCGATCGGTCGATTCGGATCGGAAAGGCCGGCGCGTGAGCGGCGGATCGCGTTCGAGACGACTGCGATTGCCTCATCTTGCCCAACGACCCGTTCGCGCAACGCGTCTTCCATGCGAATGAGCTTTTGCACCTCGCCCTCCAAGAGGCGAGACACAGGGACGCCGGTCCATCGCGATACGACCTCGGCGATGTCCTCCGCGTCGACTTCTTCCTTGAGCATCTTCTCGTGGGCTTGCAACTCGCTCAGATACGCATCGGCTTGTGCAATTTGGCGCTCGAGCTCGGGGATCTCTCCGTAACGGATCTCAGCCGCGTCCCCGAGATCACCGTCGCGCTCGAAGCGCTCGGCATCGCCTCGCCTCGTTTCGAGCTTTCCCTTAAGGTCCCTGATCGTCGTGATCGCGTCCTTTTCTGCTTTCCAATGCGCTGTCAGAGCACTCTGTTGCTCACGTAAGTTCGCGAGATCCTCATCGAGCTTTTCGAGATGCGCATGAGAGGCATCGTCGGTCTCTTTTGCGAGTGCAACGCGTTCGATCTCAAGCTGGCGGATTCGGTGCGCCACGACATCGATTTCCGTGGGCATCGAGTCGATCTCGATGCGAAGGCGACTCGCCGCCTCGTCCATGAGGTCGATCGCCTTGTCAGGAAGGAACCTTCCCGACACGTAACGATCCGAGAGCACCGCCGCCGCAATGAGCGCGGCGTCTTGTATCCGCACCCCATGGTGAACTTCGTAGCGCTCCTTCAAGCCACGCAAGATCGCGATCGTGTCTTCCACCGAGGGCGGTCCGACATAGATGGGCTGGAAGCGCCGCTCGAGGGCCGCATCGCGCTCTATGTGCTTTCGGTACTCGTCGAGCGTCGTCGCGCCGATCAGGCGAAGTTCCCCCCGCGACAACATAGGTTTGATGATGTTCCCGGCGTCCATCGCTCCCTCGGCTGCGCCTGCACCGACGATGTTGTGCAGTTCGTCGATGAAAGTGATGACTCCGCCCTCAGAATGAACGATTTCTTGCAAAACGGCGCGCAAGCGCTCCTCGAACTCGCCGCGGTACTTCGATCCAGCAACCATTGCCGCGAGGTCAAGGGAGACCACCTTCTTGTCCTTCAACGGCTCGGGAACATCGCCCTCCACGATCCGATTAGCAAGACCTTCGACGATTGCTGTCTTTCCGACTCCGGGTTCGCCGATGAGTACCGGATTGTTCTTCGTTCGGCGAGAGAGCACCTGAATGACCCGCCGAATTTCTTCATCGCGACCGATGACGGGATCGAGACGACCGCGACGCGCGAGGTCCGTGAGGTCCCGTCCGTACTTTTCGAGCGATTGGTAGGTGTCTTCCGGGTTCTGCGTCGTGACGCTATGTGAGCCTCGGATCTCTTGGATCGCCCCAAGCAATTTGTCCCGCTGCACTCCGAGTCGATCTGCGCACCCGAGCAAGAAATGCTCGATCGACAAGAAGTCATCGCCCATTTGTTTCTGCGCTTCTTCGGCGGACTCAAGTGCGGCCAACAACGTGCGGCTCGGTTGCGCTGGGCTCGTCCCATAGGACTTTGGCAACTTGGAAAGCACATCCTCGAGGCGATTTCGCACCGCACGAGGGTTCTCCCCCAGGCGTTCGAGAATCGGTGTCCCCACACCATTTGTTTGATCGATCGCCGCAAGAAGCATGTGCTCGGGCGCAATCTCGGCATGATGATTCGCCGTCGCGAGGCGCGACGCGTCTTCGAATGCTTCCTGGGTCTTAAGCGTCCAGCGACGCGGGTCAATGGCCATAGCTCGGTGCCTACTTCTTCTCCTTCTTCTCCTGAGTGAACCTGCTAGCCACGCCGACGCGCCGGTAGGTGCTCCGCGCGCACTGGGACGAGGTCACGTCGATACAGCCGATGTGTGCGCTCAATCGCGGCGCGCACATCTTCTCGAAGACTCTCGAGCTCCAACTCGAGCCGGAGGACGTCCCGTTCCAAATCGAGGATGCGCTTTACCCCCTCGAGGCTCACGCCCGCGTTCGTGAGCTCTTGGATCCGGCGAAGCTGCGCGATGTCGGCGTCGGAATACCTGCGATTTCCGCCACCTGACCTCGCCGGTCCTACGAGACCTTTGCGCTCATATATCCGCAGAGTCTGTGGGTGCACACCAGCGAGCTCCGCGGCTACGGAAATGAAATACAGACCCTTCGTCGAAGGTCCCATCGGTATGACACGGGCCACATTGATCACACTCCTAGATGCGCGCGTGGAGACGACTTCGTCGCGTTAGCCAGCGCTTCGAGCGCCTTGCGCTGGTCGTCGTTGAGACCTGTCGGTACGACGATCTCTACCGTCACGAGCAGATCTCCTGTTTGGCTGTTGTGGTGCAAGCCGCGTCCGCGGACCCTGAAGGTCTTGCCCCATTTCGTTCCAGGTGGGATCTTCAAGCTCACGGGTTCGGCCAGAGAAGGAACGGTTACCGTCGCGCCGAGCGCGGCCTCGGGGAGCGTGATGGGCACGACGAGCGTGAGGTTGTAGCCGCGGCGACCAAAAAGCGGGTGTGGCGCGACGCGAACGGTCACGTACAGATCTCCTGGCGGTCCCCCGTTCTTCCCGGGCTCTCCGCGGCCTTTTACCCGGATGCGCTGAGCGTCGTCGACGCCTTCGGGGATGCGGACTTTGACCTTGCGATCTTTGCGCTGGGATCCGGTGCCAAGACACGTCGGACACGGGTCGACAACTTTCATTCCCCTCCCGCGACATTCCGGACACGGTGAGGACAACGAGAAAAGCCCTTGGTTGTCGTTCAGTACTCCGCTGCCGTTGCACCTCGGGCACACAACGGGCATCGTCCCTGGTTTGGAGCCCGACCCGTTACACGTCGCGCAAAGGACGCCCGTCGTGACGTTCACGGTGGTGACAACGCCTTCGACGGCTTCGCCGAAAGAGAGGTGAAGTTCGGCTTCTAGATCCGCTCCACGTTGGGGAATCGTTCCTGGAGCGTTCCTGCGACGCGACGTCGATCCTCCTCGGAACAGCCCACTGAACAGGTCGCCCAGGTCATCGACTTTGAAGCTGAAGTCGCCGGGAGCGCCGAAGCCCCGGCCAACGGCTCCGAGGCGTCGTACCTCGTCGTATTCCTTACGCTTTGCTTCATCACCGAGCACGTCATAGGCCGCGGAGATCTCCTTGAACCGGTCCTCGGAGCCGGGATTCGCGTCCGGGTGGTATTGCTTGGCGAGCTTGCGATAAGCGCGCGTGATTTCCTTCTCGCTCGCTTGTTGGGAGACGCCTAGGACCTTGTAGTAATCCGTCTCGTACCACTCGCGTTGAGCCGGCACGGCGTGTCAGCCCCTAACAGTGACCATGGCCGGCCGGATCACCTTGCCCTTGAGCGAATAGCCGGCCCGCAGGACCTCATAAACGACCGATGCGCTTGGTTCTTCGCCCTCTTCGAGTGGTATGTGGGAGACCGCATTGTGGAACTTCGGGTCAAAGGCCACACCGGCCTCGTCGATACGCGCAAGTCCTTCTCGCTCGAGACTTGCCCGTGCAAGCCCGGCGATCTGGATAAGGGCGACACGGGCGTCATCTTCGCCTGCCTCAAGGTTGGGATCACCGATGTGCACGAGAGCGAGATCGAATGCGTCCAAGATCGGCAAGAGCCGTTCAATGAACGACGCGATGCCGCGGCTGATTGATTCGCTTTCGTCGCGCGCAATGCGCTTTCGGTAGTTCTCGAACTCCGCTTGGATTCGGCGCAGTGCATCGAGATACTCGTCGCGCTCGGTGAGAAGTCTCTCGATATCGACAAGCTCGTCGTCCAAGTCACTTGCCGAGCCGTTCATACCCGATGACTCGTGGCCTTGTGCGCTGTCATGCGATGAAAGCGAATCGTCACCGAGTCGCTCGTCTCCTGGCAGCGCCTCGGGCACGACGCCGCGCTGTGTGCTCGCGGCCTTGTGCCCTTCAGGGCCCAAGGCCGACTCGTCGTTGCTCATACCTCAGCTTGGCCTGGCTCATCAACAATTTCCGCGTCGACGACTTCGTCATCAGATGGAGCCGACGTGCCGGATCCGCCGGAGGATCCTGTTGATGCGCTTTGATTCGACGACTGTTCATACAGGCGCTGGGCGAAAGCTTGCGAAGCACGCAGCACGTCTTCGGTTTTCGCGCGAATGGAAGATGCGTCTTGGCCCGCGAGTGCCTCTTTGAGTTCCTTTAGCGCCGATTCAACCTTTTGCTTTTCGTCGCCCGTGAACTTGTCGCCCTCGTCCTTCAAGAGCTTTTCTGTCCGATAGACAAGGGTGTCGGCGTTGTTGCGCGCTTCAGCTTCTTCGCGACGACGATGATCGTCTTCGCTGTGCTGTTCGGCGTCGCGAATCATCCGTTCGATGTCATCTCTTGGGAGCGAGGACTGTCCAGTAATCGTCATCGACTGCTCCTTGCCCGTCGCGCGGTCCTTCGCAGAGACGTGCACGATGCCATTCGCGTCGATGTCAAAGGTCACCTCGATCTGCGGCACGCCCTGTGGTGCAGGCGGCAAGTCCACAAGCTGGAACTTCCCGAGCGTCTTGTTGTACATCGCCATCTCGCGCTCGCCTTGGAGCACGTGTATCTCGACGGAGGGCTGATTGTCCTCTGCGGTCGTGAAGACTTCCGATCGCTTCGTCGGGATCGTCGTGTTCCGCTCGATGAGGCGGTGCATGATCCCACCTTTGGTTTCGATACCGAGGCTGAGCGGTGTGACGTCAAGGAGGAGAATGTCTTTGACCTCTCCTTTTAGTACTCCGGCTTGGATTGCAGCGCCCACAGCGACGACTTCGTCAGGGTTGACCCCCTTGTGTGGCTCTTTACCCGCGAGTTGCAGCACGAGTTCTTGAATCGCTGGCATGCGCGTCGAGCCCCCGACCAACACCACGTGGTCGATGTCTTCCTTGGTGAGGTTGGCGTCGCTGATCGCTTGTTCGAACGGTCCGCGACATGCGTCCGCGAGGTCCGCGGTGAGCTCTTGGAGCTTCGCGCGCGTGAGCTTGACATCCAGGTGCTTTGGCCCCTCCGAAGTCGCCGTGATGAAGGGCAGGTTGACCGTCGTCTCCTGCAGCGAGGAGAGCTCGATCTTGGCTTTCTCGGCGGCCTCTTGAAGGCGCTGGAGCGCCATTTTGTCATTCGAAAGATCGACACCATCGGTGCCCTTGAAGGACTTGACGAGAAAATCGACGACGCGTTGGTCCCAGTCGTCCCCGCCAAGGTGGGTGTTGCCGGACGTCGACTTCACCTCGAACACGCCATCGCCGATTTCGAGGATCGACACGTCGAAGGTCCCGCCACCTAGGTCGAATACCAAGATCGTCTGGTCAGCGGTCTCTTTGTCGAGCCCATAGGCGAGTGCAGCCGCGGTCGGCTCGTTGATGATGCGCAGCACTTCGAGCCCGGCGATTTGACCCGCCTCGTTCGTCGCGGTGCGCTGGGCGTCGTCGAAGTACGCCGGAACGGTGATCACTGCCTGGGTGATCGTGTCTCCGATGAACGCTTCGGCATCTCGCTTGAGCTTCTGAAGAATGCGAGCGGAGATCTCCTGGGGTTTGTAGGCCTTGCCGTCGATGGAGATGGTCCAGCTCGTTCCCATGCGGCGCTTGACGGAACGAACCGTCCGATCCGGGTTCGTGATCGCCTGGCGCTTCGCAACTTCGCCGACGAGCACCTCACCTGACTTCGCGAAGCCAACGACGGACGGTGTCGTCCGACTCCCCTCGGCGTTGGGGATGACTGTGGGCTCGCCACCTTCCAGAATGCTGACGACAGAGTTCGTCGTACCGAGGTCGATGCCAACCGCCTTGGGCATGTGCCGTGCCTCCCATTTCGTCTCGTCCTGTACACCTCACCAGGCCAACGGGATAAATCCCCTGCCTAGCATTTCTTATAGCTGCCATTATAGCGAACTTGAGTGCCTGATTGTCAAGGGGAGAACGGCGGCGGCTTCGCCCAAGAGATGCCGCGAATGCCTTATTCTTTGGGCAGGTCAGGCGCTTTTTTGCGCGGGTCATCGTCACCACACGCCATCCGAGGCAGCGCCATTCGACGTCTACTTGAACCGTGAGCGTTTTGTGGCCTTCAGCGAGTCTTCATCCGATGGATATCTGGCCCACGTCGGGTGGTTGACCGTCATTATTCAGGCCACATTGGCCGACGCTTCTCCGAAGGAGAAACTTGATCATTCCTCGCTCGGCTTTGCCCAACGCGGTGTCCAGAACGGGGCGAAACAAGGTAAGGGGAAAGATCACAAGATCAACTGGCACTACCTAGATAGGGACCAGTGTGAAATTGTTGACCCCAAAGAGTTCAGCGAGCCACCGTGGCCGGACCTCTACCAAAGTTCGGCACGTCCAATCCGATCTCGTGAATGCACACGCGAAGAACGCACGAGTTGTGCGCGATGACCTTGCAGAGCACTTCGTTCATCTGTCCAACGTCGGACTTGGATCGCCACGAGCGACGCGGGATCCCCTGGTAGAACGGCGTTGGCGTCCGTTCAAGAGGAGCGCGTCGGGTTCGTGCGCAAGGAGTCGCGGGCAACGAGCTCACGCCAGCGATGGTCCGCAATGCGCGCGAGCGTCGCAAGCTGGCGCCGCTCCCTGGCGCGAAAGGGCCTGCCGCTCCGTCCCACCAACAAGGCGAGCCCGGACACCTCGAGCCCGGCCCAGGCGATATCTGAGGCAAAAGCGGTCGCTTCTTTGCTCCCGATTGCGGCGCGCGTCCCCGTGATGAAGGCCTCGAGCCACGACTCGGTCGGCGTGTCGGGCGAACGGGCGAGCACCGTGGCGCTGTGTGGATCGACGACTGCCGCCCACTCGGCAGAGAAGGCCGCGTCGGTCCCATTGACCAACGCGTCGAACAGCGTGGCGATCGAGTCCTCGCCGAGGAAGTCTGCGGCGACTTCAAGCGCATCGGCCAAGGGATGGGGCAAGCCCGCGACGGCGCTGCGGATGTCTTCTACGTCGACGGCATCGAGCTCGTTCACCTTCGAGAGCATGAGCGGGATGAGATCCCCGTTCGGCAAGTTGATCGTCAGCTCGTCGATGACACGACCTTCACCGCGTTCGAGGATGTCAATCCCGATGAGGTCACCTCCGACGGCGCCGATGCGACTTGCGATAGCTCCGAGCGCGCCGGGACGATCAGCGAGCCACACGCGCATTACATACGTGGCCATCGGCTAAGCCTACGCAGAACGTGTAAACGCAACATTGCGGCAGTGCGACGTCACTGTGTCAGACAATTCCACGTCATCATTTGCAAGGGTAGGCTCGGCACATGCCAACGCTCGTCCTGCTCCGTCACGGTCAAAGTGCATGGAACGCCGAGAATCGCTTCACGGGCTGGATCGATGTCGACCTAAGCGCCGAGGGCGAGGACGAGGCGCACCAGGCGGGCAAGCTCATCGCTGCCGAAGAGGGCCTTGTCATCGAAGTCGCCTTCACGTCGGTTCTCACCCGCGCGGTGCTCACCGCAGACATCGCGCTCGCTGAAGCGGGGAGGAGCTTCGTTCCCGTCCACCGACACTGGCGGCTGAACGAACGCCACTATGGCGCGCTCCAGGGCCTGAATAAGGCCGAAACAGCGAAGAAATACGGCGACGACCAGGTCAAGGCTTGGCGCCGCAGCTACAACACACAACCCCCGCCTCTCGCACTCGACGATCCCATGCATCCGATCAATGACGCGCGCTATGCGAACGTTCCCGCGCGCTCGTTGCCCGCGACCGAATGCCTGAGAGATGTCGTCGTGCGCCTCATCCCCTATTTCGAGGATGCGATCGCCCCTGAATTGCTGTCGGGCCACACCACGTGCGTTATCGCGCACGGCAACAGTCTGCGAGCGCTCGTGAAGTACCTAGAGGAGATCTCCGATGACGACATCATCGACCTTGAGATCCCAACCGGTGTGCCGCGCATCTACGAACTCGACGCCCACCTCGCCGTTGTGAGCGCACGGTACCTCGGCTCTAGCTAAATACCAGCTCGGCACCTACGAAATCACGACGATCGCGTCGAGCGCAGCACGACGCGCATTCGCACGTCTCTTGGGGTTCTGGAGTGGGAGTTCACGCAGCGTTAATAAACTGGTAACAGCGCGTTCTCTCATGCGCCACAGCAAGGAAATGGAGCCCACGTACAGTCCGAACGTCCACTGATGCCGCCTGGAATGGAGACCCTGTCACCGATGGGAGCGCTTTAGATGAAAGTTGTCACCGCAGTGATCAAGCCCTTCAAGTTTGAAGACGTGAAGGAGGCGTTGAAGAACCTCGGCATCCAGGGCCTCACGATGA
>Ga0181536_10001760_pt1 | contig 25148 bp, 28 predicted proteins | sample PEATcosm2014_Bin_41_FD_121105 | JGI IMG/M metagenome (GOLD analysis project Ga0181536, IMG submission 121105) | Peatland microbial communities from MTU Mesocosm Facility, Houghton, MI, USA - PEATcosm2014_Bin17_60_metaG | ecosystem: Environmental > Terrestrial > Soil > Wetlands > Peat | place...
ATCGACGATACCTGGGAAGGTCCGCGCGACGCGCAGGGTAACATCACCACCAACTCCAAGTTCCCCGATATGAAAGCCCTCGCCGACTATATCCACTCCAAAGGACTCAAGCTCGGCATTTACTCGTCGCCCGGACCCAAAACCTGCGCCGGTTACGAAGGCAGTTACCAGCACGAAGCGCAGGACGCCCGCAGTTATGCCTCCTGGGGCATCGACTATCTCAAGTACGATTGGTGCAGCGCCGCGCGCGTCTATGCTCCCGACCGTCCCACCATGGAAGCCGCTTACGCCAAAATGGGCAACGCCCTGCTGGCTTCCGGCCGCTCCATCGTTTATAGCCTCTGCCAGTACGGCCTGCTGGATGTCGGCGAATGGGGAGCCGCCACGGGCGGAAATCTCTGGCGCACCACCGGCGATATCTCGGACCACTGGGATTCCATGTCCCACATCGGCTTCGATCTCCAGCCCGGCCGCGAAAAATTCGCCGGCCCCGGCCATTGGAACGATCCCGACATGCTCGAAATCGGCAACGGCGGCATGACCGATACCGAATACCGCACCCACATGAGCCTGTGGTGTCTCCTGGCCGCGCCCCTCCTGGCCGGCAACGATCTGCGCGACGTGCAGCCCAACATCCTCCAGATCCTCGCCAACAAAGAAGCCATCGCCATAGACCAGGATCCACTGGGCAAGGAAGCCATTCGCGTTTCCAAACAGGGCGATCTGGAAGTCTGGGCCCGGCCGCTGGCGGGCGGAGGTTACGCCGTCGGCCTCTTCAATCGCGGCGCAGCCTCCGCCCGCGTCACCGCCCCGTGGAGCGCAATCGGCATCTCCGGCCGGCACAAAGTGCGCGATCTCTGGCAGCACCAGGACCTCGGCAACCTCGCCGGCCAGTATGCCGCCGACGTTCGCGCCCACGGCGTTGTCCTGATCCGCATCGACAAATGACGCCGCCCGCGGGGGCCGCTAACCGCCGCCGCGATGGGGTCACGGACGGGCTTGCGCGGCGGGCCGGGATGCGCCCGGCCGGCAAGCATGCCGCACCCGCCAGCAGGAGTCGCCCATGAACCTCGACTTCATCCGCCGCCACTGCCTCTCGTTCCATCACGCCGCCGAGGAAATCCTCTGGGGCAACCGAATCGTCTTCAAATCGGCGGCAAAATGTTCGCCGCCGCTCCGCTCGAACCCGCGCCCGTCTGCCTTTCCTTCAAATGCAGCCCGGAGGAGTTCGCCGAATCGGTCGAGCGCCCCGGCATCATTTCCCGCGCCCTATAGCGCGCGCTGCCACTGGGTCGCGCCGCGGCATGCGGGCCTTCCCGCCGCCGCAGTGAAACGCCTGCTGCGCAGCTCCTACCGTCTGGTCTTCGCCCGGCTGCCCCGCAAAACGCAAGCCGGCTGGCGATAAACTCCGCTACTTCTTCTTTTCCCGGTTCCACAACTGCCGCGAAAGCGCCCGCCCGCAGAACGGGCAGTAGTTGATTCCGGCGTACTGGCGGCGCTCCTCGCCGAACACCAGAAAGTATTCGGTGTCGATCTCGGTGATGATGGTGCCGTTGCTTAAACGCTGCGGCTGCGCGTTTTCCGCCAGGCCGCGATCCATCAGCCGGTCCAGAGTCTCGCAGCAGGTCATTGAATCGTGCTGGCGCCTTCCACGCCCAGGTCCGTGGTCGCCACGTTGCGATTCACGTGCCGGTCCAGATTGATCACGTAAGTTTCCTTCGCCTCGATCAACACCGGCGAGTGGGTGGCGCACACGATGCGGAATTTCTTCTGGTCCACCAGCTCCAGCAGCATTTTCAAAATACGCCGCTGGTTGGAAACCGAAAGCGCCATTTCGGGTTCGTCCAACAAGAGCATCGTGCCCTCCGGCAGTTTCGGAAAAGTTTCGCGGAACAGGGAAAGCATCACTTGCCCGTGGCTCGCCAGGCGCAGAAACTCCAGCATCTCCGGCTGCTCCCGGAACAGCTCGAGCTGGGTGCGCGGATTGTGCCGCTCGGCATCGAACAGAAACGATTTTCCGATCTTGACCTCACCCGTCTCCAGACGATACACATAGCCTTCCACCTGCTGGCCCTTGAGGGCATAGTCCAGCGAGTGCAGCAGGGTGGATTTTCCGCACCCGTTCTCCCCCGCCAGCATGACCAGCGGATGCGAAAGATCCACCATCATCGGCATGTGAAAATGGAGCGAGACGAATACCGGATGAGCCAGGATTTTCAGGTACATAGGCCCACAGGATAGCAAATCGGCCCGGCCGCGCCGGCCGTGTTACGATAGAAGTTTCTACTACCCTAGAGGTTTTTCGTGGCTAGAATCACGCGCAAAGAGTTGAAGAGCGACAAGTTCGCCCTCGAAGTCGGAAACACGGTAACGTTTTTCGAAGAGCACCAGCAGCTCATCGTCCGCTATGGAATTGCGGGCGTTGTCGCGGCTGCGCTCATCTTCGGTTATGTGATCTATTCCCGGCACCAGCGTGCCGCGCGGGAAGAGGCGTTAACCCAGGCAATCCAGGTGCAGGAAGCGTCCGTGGGAGGCGTGTCCGGAAATGGCTCGCTGGTTTTCCCCACGCAGGAAGCCAAGGATCAGGAATCCACGCGCGTCTTTTCCCGGATCGCCAGCCAATGGCCGGGCACCGCCGAAGGCGAGATTGCCCGCTATTACCTGGGCTCCATTCTCTCCGATGAAGGCAAGCTGGCCGAATCCGAAAAGGATTTCCAGGAAGCCGCGCAGAAAGGCGATGCCGATTATGCCTCCCTGGCCAAACTGTCGCTCGCCCAGATCTATCTCGCCGATGGACGCACCGCGCAGGCCGAGAGCACGCTGCGCGACCTGATCGCCCATCCCACGGTGTTCGTCTCGCGCGACCAGGCCAGCATCGCGCTGGCGCGTTTTTTCATCGACACGGGCAAGCCCGCCGAGGCGCGCAAACTGCTCGATCCGTTGCGCAATACGCCCGGAGCCGTGGGCCAGGTGGCCGTCCAGATCTACGGCGAACTGCCGCCGCAGTAAGCGCCGCCCATGCTGGCGCGCCTCCGTTTTCCCGTGAACCAGAGCCGGGGCCGGCGTTATCCCGAGCCCCCTCACCCTTACCGCAACGGTTTCCAGAGGGACCGCGACCGCGTGGTGCATTCGCGCGCGTTTCGCCGGCTGGAAGCCAAAACCCAGGTCTTCACGCCGGGATTCTCCGATCATTTCCGCAATCGCCTGACCCACACCATCGAAGTCGCCCAGATTGCCCGCACCCTGGCCAACGTTCTGCAATTGGATGAGGACCTCACCGAAGCTCTGGCGCTGGCGCACGACATCGGCCATCCCCCCTTCGCGCACGCCGGCGAAGAGGAGCTCGACCGCCAGATGCGGCGCGCCGGCGAAAGCTTCGATCACAACCGGCACGCGCTGCGCATCGTGGAGAGCTTCGAGCAGCGCTACGCCCGGTTTCCGGGCCTCAACCTCACCTTCGAAGTACGCGAAGGGATGGTCAAGCATTCCCACGATTTCGCCGCCGGAGAATGGCCCGGACTGGAGGACTATCTACCCGGCCTGCGGCCGCCTTTGGAAGCCCAATTGATCGACCTGGCGGACGAAGTGGCCTACAACGCGGCCGATCTGGACGACGCCTTTTCCGCCGGCCTGCTCACCGCCGAGGACGCCGCCGCCGCCGTGCCCGAGTATGCCGCCATTCACCAGGCCATCGAAACCGAGTTCCCCGGCGCCACGCCGCGCCAGCGTTTCCACGAAGCCCTGCGGCAACTGATCGATCTGCTGGTCACCAGCCTGATCGAAGGCACCGCCGCCGCCGCCGCCGAGTCCCGAGTCCGCCACGTCGAAGACGTGCGCCAACTGCCCCGGCGCCTGGCGGTATTCACCCCCGAAGGCGCCGCCGCCAGCCGCGCCCTGAAGCGTTTCCTCTTCGCCAAAGTCTATTCGTCGCCGGCTCTGAACCAGGACCGTCAAAGATCCATGGCCATGATCGCCGAGCTCTTTCAGTTCTTCCTCGACGATCCCGGCCGCCTTCCCGATCTCTATTCCCAGCGGGCTCGGGAGGAGCCTCCGCACCGCGTGGTTTGCGACTACATCGCCGGCATGACCGACGTTTTTTTTCGCCGCACGTACGAGCAGGCCATCGGCCCCATTACGCTTCGACCGTCGTAAAGTTGGAAAGTTCGGCCGCCCGTACGCCGTACTGGCGCAGCAACTGGCGGCACAGCTCGTCGCCGATTTTTTCCGCCTTCTCGGTGGCGTCGTGTTCCACCTCGACCTTCAAAAAGAGATTGGTTCTGCTCATCGGTTGCGCATGACCCTTGCCTTTATACTAAGGGAATGGCCTGCGCGATCTGCGAAATTCGCCGCCCGCGGCGTTTCTGTCCCGGAGTTGGCGGCGAAATCTGCACCATCTGTTGCGGCACGGAGCGGGAAGTCACCGTCACTTGTCCGCTCGATTGCGCCTACCTGCAGGAAGCGCGCCGGCATGAAAAACCAGCGCCTCCCGCCGAGCTTCCCAACCAGGACATCCGCGTCTCCGAAGAATTGCTGCAGGAGAACGAAGATCTGCTTTTTGCCCTCGCCACCGCCCTCTTCCGGGCTGCCGCGGCTGCGCCCGGCGTGGTCGATAGCGACGTGCGCCAGGCGCTCGAGGCCTTAATCCGCACCTACCGTACGCTCGAAAGCGGGATCTACTTCGAAACGCGCCCCGCCAATCCCCTGGCGGGAGCGGTCTGCCATGCAATCCAGCAAGCCGCCGGCGAGTTCCGCCGGAACGAGCAGCAAAGGACCGGGATCTCCCACACGCGCGACGCCGACGTGCTCCGGGTGCTGGCGTTTCTGCAACGTTACGAGCTCAACGTCAATAACGGGCGCCCGCGCGGTCGGGCCTTCCTGGACGCTCTGCGCGGGTTCTATCCGGAATCCACGGGCGGGGCGGACGCGCCGGCTTCCTCCATCATCCTGCCCTGAGAGCGCTGCACTTTCACGGCTTCCACCAGGCACGCCCTCTTCTTGCCGGTGCTCACCACTTGCGCGCTGAATTTGGGCGCGCCGTTTACCATCAGGTCCAGGGGCCGCTCCAAAGGATGATCTAGGCTCAGCAGATGACCCTGCGCCAGCCGCAACAGATCGCGCACGGTCAGCGTTTGCCCCTCCAGCCGCGCTTCCAGCGTGAGGGCCGATTCGCGCAGCAGCCGCAAGATGCGCCCCTGCTCCGCCGCGCTGGCGCGCGTCTTGCGCACGCTCCATTGCTGGTCGAACTTCTGCCGCATCATCTTGATCACGATCGACGGCATCGCCAGATTCATCATGCCGACCGTCTCGCCGATGCGCACCTCGACCCCCACCGACACCACCGCTTCGTTGGGCGCGAGGATGTGCAGCAATTGCGGCTCGGTTTCCATCGATTCGATCGTGAAATCCACTTCCGTGACGCCTTTCCAGGCTTCCCGCAGATCGTGCAGGATGATGCGGAACAGACCGTCCAGCAGCTTCTGCTCGATCTCCGTCATGTCCCGCTGGATGGAGGCCGAACTCTTGCCCGTGCCTCCCAACAGCATTTCCAGAATGGGGAACACCAGGGAAGGGTTCAACTCCAGCACCCCGTTGCCGTCGTAAGGGCTGAGCCCGAGCGAGACCATGCAGGTCGGCGAGGGCAACCCATCCAGGAATTCGGCGTACGACAGTTGTTCCACGCTCACCAGGTTTACCGTCAGGTAAGACCGCAGGTACGCCGAAAGGCTGGATACGAGGTTGCGGACGAACGTGTCGTGCAGCAGGTGGATGGCGCGCACCTGGGATTTCGGAATGCGGTCCGGCCGGCGGAAGTCGAAATTGACCGCGGGAGTCTCCCGCTTATGGTCCTGCACATTTTCGAATACCGCGTCGATTTCCTGCTGCGATAACTGGCGGCTCACGCTTTTGCGCTCCTGACCATAGATCGGCATTCCCGCGCCCGGACATGAGAGCATTTCCCGCGATCTTCCAAATTTTTTCGCCTTCCCTCTAATGGAAATCCCGTTCCCTCCGATAAATGGTTTGTAAGGAGTCCCATGGAGTCAGACGTCTTGGTTGTGGACGATTCGGCCGCGATCCGCAAGATCTTGCAGCGGGTGCTCCGGCAAACCGGCATGGCGATTCGTACCATTCATGAGGCCGGGGATGGCCAGGAAGCGCTGGAACTGTTGAAAGCCAATACCGTTCACCTGGTGCTCACCGATATCAACATGCCCAAAATGGATGGCCTGCAACTGCTCGCCGCCCTCAAGGCCGACGCCCACTGGAGGAATGTTCCAGTGGTCATGATCACCACCGAAGGCGGCGAAGCCAAAGTGGGCGACGCGGTGCGGCTGGGAGCCGCCGGTTATGTGCGCAAACCCTTCACTGCCGATCAAATCAAGGAGAAGCTGGTCGGAATCCTCCAGCCGGCGCTGCCGCTATGAACCTGAACCTACAGGACTTTATCGTCAATTCCATTGACCAATCCACCAGTCAGGTGTTTTCCACCATGCTGGGCGTGGAGGTTGCGCGCGGCGCATTCACCCTGGAGACCAGCGCGCCCGGCTCCAACGACGGGGTGGTCTCTTTCATCGGTGTGGCCGGCTCGTGGGCCGGCAGCGGGAGCCTCTCCTGCTCTCCTTTTCTGGCGTGCCGCATCTGTTCCCAGATGCTCTTGACGGAAACGTCATCGGTCAACGAAGAAGTTCTCGACGCGGTCGCCGAACTCACCAACATGATTATCGGCAGCGTCAAAACCGACCTGGAAGCCAAGCTCGGGCCGTTGGGGCTGAGCATTCCCACGGTGGTTTACGGCCGCAACTTCAAGACCAAGAGCGCCGGCCACGCGGAATGGATTGTGGTGCGGTTTCACTGGGATGCCGAGGAACTGGAGGTCAAACTGTGCCTCGCGCCTCACGAGAAGAACGCCCACCCCTTCTCGCATACCGAGTCGCAAGCCTGCGCCCTGGAAGTTTAAAAGAAAACCGGAGAAGAATCGATGCCCCCAAGCACCCTCGCACCCACCGATAGCGCCGCCCAGGCGGACAGCCGGGCCGGCAAGTATCTGACCTTCCAACTCGACCGGGAGGAGTTTGGCATTGGCGTTTTGAAGGTGCGCGAAATCATGGGGATTCAGGAGATCACGGCGGTCCCGCAAACTCCCGCGCACATCAAGGGCGTGCTGAACCTGCGCGGCAAAGTGGTGCCGGTCATCGATCTGCGCCTGAAATTCGGCATGCCCGCGGCCGAATACACGCCGCGCACCTGCATCATCGTAACGCAGGTGCGGGGCGAGGGGGGCCCCGTATTGATGGGAGCCGTGGTGGACGGGGTCTCGGAGGTTCTCAACCTGACCGGGGCGGAAATTGAAGATACGCCCGACTTCGGCGAAGAAATGGCCGTCCAATATCTGCTGGGCATGGCGAAGGTGAAGGGCAAGGTGAAAATTCTGCTGGATATCGACCGGGTTCTCTCGGCGCAAGACATTCACAACCTGGACGCCATTCTGCATTAGAGGATTCCCATGACGACACGGAAAATGACATTCGGAACCAAAATCGCGATCGCTACCGCCGGGCTGGGCTTGGCGCTGATGCTCACGGCCGGATACGGGCTGCTTACCATCTCCACGATGAACGAAGCCTCGGCCGATTTGGTCGGAAGAACGGCGCGCAAACTACAACTGGACGGCGCCATCAACACGGCGAAATCGGACATGGCGGCCGGGGAGAGGGGGATGATCCTGTTCACATTTTCCGCCGACCGCGAGCACTATGCCGCCGCCCAGCGGCTCTTTCAGGAGAGCAGCGCCGACCTGCAGCGCCTGCTGGCCGAAATCCGGCCCCTGATCTCGTCCACGCGCGGCGAGCAGTTGCTCTCCGACATGGAGGAGCGCATGCGGGGCTGGATGCCCGCTTACGAAGACATGCAGCGGGCGCTGGAGGCGGGCACTGCGGGGCCGGCTGCGCAGATTCTATCGACGCGCATCACTCCCGAATATACGTTGATGAGCAAAGACGGCGAGGACCTGGCGGCGGTTTGCGGCGCGCAACTGCAGCAGGCCAGGCAGGCGGCGGAAGACCGCTACGGCACGGCGCGCTGGATCCTGCTTCTGCTGCTGGCCGCGGGCGTCGCCGCGGCGCTGATCTCCGCGGCCATGGTGCGCGCCGCCAGCGCGCAGATCCGCCAGTGCGCGGCCGAAATGATGGAGGGTTCCGGGCAGGTCTCGGCCGCCGCCGGACAGGTCGCCTCGGCCAGCCAGTCGCTGGCGCAAGGCACTTCCGAGCAGGCCGCGACGCTCGAGGAAACTTCCTCTTCGGCCACCGAGATCACCGCCATCACGCGCAAGAATGCCGAGAATACGCGAACGGTCTCCGGCCACATGGGGGAGACGGCCCGCCTGGTGGGCGAGGCCAATCACAATCTGGAAGAGATGGTTCAGTCCATGAAAGAGATCAACGGCTCGAGCCAGAAGATTTCCAAAATCATCCGGGTCATCGACGAGATCGCCTTCCAGACCAACATTCTGGCGCTCAACGCGGCGGTGGAAGCGGCGCGCGCCGGCGAAGCGGGCATGGGTTTCGCGGTGGTCGCCGACGAAGTCCGCAACCTGGCGCAGCGCAGCGCCCAGGCGGCTAAGGATACCGCCGGACTGATCGAGGAGTCCATCGCCAAGTCGGGCGAGGGCAGCGCGAAACTGGACCGGGTAGAGAAATCCATCCGGCAGATCACCGAAAGCGCCACCCAGGTGAAGACCCTGGTGGACGAAATCGACGTGGGCAGCCAGGAGCAGGCGCGCGGCATCGAGCAGATCGCCGGGGCGGTGGGCCAGATGGAACAGGTCACGCAGCGCAGCGCCGCCAATGCCGAGGAAAGCGCGGCGGCCAGCGAAGAGCTGGCGGCGCAGGCGCAAAGCCTCAACTCCATCGTGGAGCGGCTGCGCAACCTGGTGGGCGCCGATGGAAACGCCGCCGATGGAGCGGCCGGGCAGGCGGGCGGCCGCCGCCCGGAGAGCGGCCCCGGCTGGCATTCGGGCGCGGCGGGTTCGCGCGCCATCTCAGAGCTGGGGGGCGCGCGCGAAAGCGGCGCCGGCCGTGCCGCGCCAGCGCCCCGGGCGGCGCCGCGCCATCCCTCCGCCTTTCCTCTGGACGACATCGAAACGGGTCTGTAAGAGGCAACCGTGACACCATCGGCCGAACTGCGCCAACAAGTCGAAGACTTGGCCCTCCGCATCGTGGTTTCGGGAGACGGCCAGCCGGAGGAAACCGCCCAGGCGGTCTGGCTGCCCGCCCTGGAGCGGATTCGGGACCGGGCGCGCGGCGAACAGGCGCGCGCGGTCGAGGAAATTGCCGAGAGCATTCTGGCGGCCATCCGCGGCGGGGGAGTTTCCCGCGCCGCGCAGGAAATCCAGCAAGGCATTGCGCGCCTGCAGAACGTCCTCGAGAAGAAGGGCGCGCAGCCGGCGGCCGCCGACCTCTCGCCGGCGCAGGATCCGGAACTGCTGGCCGATTTCGTCATGGAGAGCCGCGATCACTTGAGCCAGATCGAAACCCAGGTGCTCGGCCTGGAGCGCGATCCGCACGACGGGGAAGCGCTGAACGCCGTATTTCGCGGATTCCATACCATCAAAGGACTGGCCGGATTCCTGGAGTTGTGGGACGTGCAACAGTTGGCGCACCACGTGGAAACGGTGCTGGACCGCGCCCGCAACGGCCAGTGGATCATCACCCCTCCCGCCATCGACGTGATTCTGCAAAGCTCGGACCTGCTGCGCCGCTGGCTGGCGCATGTGGACGCCCGGCTGCATGGCGCCCCTAGCGAGCCGCCCCCTCCGGACGGGGGACTCGTGGCGCGCATCCGCTCGCTCGCGGAGGATCCGGCGGATCCCTCCCCGCCTTCGCCCGGAATTGCCGGGATGGCCGCCGCCGTGGAAAGAGCCGGGGCGGAGGAACCCGCGGCTGCCGCCGGCAAGCCGGCGGCGCGGCGCGGCGAAGCCATGACGGTGAAAGTGGACACCGCCAAACTCGACTATCTGGTGGATATGGCCGGCGAGATGGTGATTGCCGAATCCCTGGTTCGCCACGATCCGGACCTGGGAACGAACAAGAGCCAGCGGCTGCAGCGCAACGTGGCGCAGCTCACGCGCATTACCGCGGAGTTGCAGAAAACCGCCATGGCGATGCGCCTGGTGCCGGTGGGACCGCTGTTCCGGCGCATGGCCAGGCTGGTGCGCGACCTGGCGCGGCAATTCGCGAAATCGGTGGAGATGGAAACCCACGGCGACGACATCGAGCTGGACCGCACCATCGTCGAGGAACTCGCCGATCCGCTGATGCACATGGTCCGCAACGCCCTCGATCACGGCATCGAAACCCCCGCGGAACGCGAGCGGTGCGGCAAGAATCCGCAGGGCCGGCTGTTTCTCCGCGCCATGCATCACGCCGGACAGGTGGTCATCGAAATCGCCGACGACGGCGGCGGGCTGGATCGCGAGGGAATCCGCCAAAAGGCCATTCAAAAAGGGTTGATCGCGCCGGACGACAATCCGGGCGACAGCGAAATCTACAACCTGATTTTTCACCCCGGCTTCTCCACCGCCGCGCAGGTCACCAACGTCTCCGGCCGCGGGGTGGGGATGGATGTGGTGCGCAAGCATATCGACAAGCTGCGGGGAAGAATCGAGATCCGCTCCACCGCCGGCCAGGGCACGACTTTCCTCCTCAAGCTGCCCCTGACCCTGGCCATCATCGACGGGCTGGTGGTGTCGGTTGGAACGGAGCGTTACATCATCCCGCTGTTCGCCGTGCGGGAGATGTTCCGCCCCGCGGCCGAAACCATCTGGACGGTGCAGGACCGCGCGGAGATGGCGCTCTTGCGCGATTCGCTGCTGCCGGTGGTGCGGCTCTACCGCCGCTTCGGGATCGCTCCGCGGACCGAGAACCCGCGCGAATCGGTCCTGGTGGTGGCGGAAGTGGAAGGCCGCAAATTCTGCCTGCTGGTGGACGAGTTGATCGGCAAGCAGGAAGTCATGATCAAGGCTCTGGGCGAGACCTTCAAAAACGTGCCCGGGATTGCCGGCGGAGCCATTCTGGGAGACGGCAAGGTGGGTCTGATTCTGGATGTCGAGCGCCTGCTCAAGGAAGGGCCCACTTGACGGCGACCGCTGGTTTTCGGGAATCGGAACTGGAGCATCCCCTGGCTCCGCGGGAGTTCGAGGAGGTCCGCAAGCTGGCCTACGGCAGCTTCGGCCTGGAGTTGAAGCCGGGGAAGGAAGAACTGGTATCGGCGCGCCTGGGGAACCTGGTGCGCAAAGGAAACTTCCGTTCCTTCGGCGACTACTGCGCCTGGGTGCGGAGCGATGCGAGCGGCCGATCGCTGGCCGCCATGATCGACGCCCTGGCGACCAACCATACGGCATTCCTGCGGGAGCCCGACCACTTCCAATTCCTGCGCGAGCGGGTGCTGCCCGAGTTGGCGGCGCGCCGGACCCTGGAGTTGTGGAGCGCGGCCTGCTCGACGGGCGAAGAGGTTTGGACGCTGGCCTGCCTGATCAACGAGTCGTTCCCGGCCAGGGACGTTCGCATTCTGGCAAGCGACGTCTCGGGGAAAGCGCTGCGCACGGCGCAGAACGCGCGTTACCCGGCGGAGCGGTGCCAGGATCTCCCGTCCGCTTGGCTGGCGCGTTTTTTCGCGGCGCAAGGGCGTCCCGTCCAAGCCTACCAGGTGCGCCCGGAAATTTGCCGGCAGGCGGCTTTCCGCCGGCTGAATTTGATCGAGACGATCTCCGGCGTGGGTCCGCTCCCGGTAATCTTCTGCCGCAACGTGATGATCTATTTCGACCGCGCCACGCAGGAAAAAGTCGTGCGGCAGCTAACCGGTTGCCTGGAACCCGGCGGGTATCTTTTCGTGGGGCACGCCGAAAGCCTGACGCGGGTGCCGCATTGTTTGGAGTACATTCGTCCGGCCGTGTACCGGAAACCGGTGAAGCGCGAGGGCAAGTGGACCAAATCGTGGTAGGGATGGCGGATTGCAGAATGTCGGAGAGCCCGGGGGAGATCCTCGCGACCTACGGGCTGGGCTCTTGCATCGGCCTGGCGGTATACGATCCCCAAGCGCGCGTGGGCGGCCTGCTGCACTTCATGCTGCCCGATTCTTCGATTGACGCGGCGGGCTCCGCCGGCAATCCGTTCAAATTCGCCGATACGGGAATTCCGCAACTGCTCCAGATGGTATGCGGGAGGGGCGCGTCGAAACGGCGGTTGATCGCCCGCGCGGCCGGGGGAGCGAGCATGGTGGCGGGGGCGGACGTTTTCGAAATCGGCAAGAGGAACTACGTCGCCATGCGGCGCATTCTCTGGAAAGCGGGCCTCCTGCTGCACGCCGAAGCCATGGGAGGCACCCAGTTCCGGACCATGAAGCTGGAAATCGGCAACGGCCGTTTGTGGCTGCTGGAAGGCGGCGGGCCAAGCGAACTGCTGGCGGGGATCCCGCCGAAAGGAGCCGATTCGTGGCATACCGCGTCTTGATCGTGGACGATTCGCCGGCCATGCGGGCGTTTGTGCGCCGCGTCATCGAGCTCTCCGGATTCGACATGGCGCAGTGTTTCGAAGCCGCCAACGGGCGCGAAGCGCTGGACCTGCTCGCGAGCGAGTGGGTGGATGCGATTCTGACGGACCTCAACATGCCGGGGATGGATGGCGAAACGCTGCTGGGCGAACTGGCGGCGGACGGGATGCTGCGCTCGATCCCGGCCATCGTCATCTCCACGGACGGAACGCGCCAGCGCATCGACCGGCTGATGGCGCTGGGAGCGCGGGGCTACATTAGCAAACCGTTTCTGCCGGAAGACCTGCGCGGCGAGCTGGAGCGGACATTGGGGGTGACGCATGGTTGAAATCGTGCAGGCCCTGCGGGAAGCGACCGGCGAAGTGCTCGAAAAGATGTTTTTCGTCCGCACGGCGGCCGCCGGGCTGGAGGCGCCGGAAAACGCGGGCGTGGAGATGGAAGCGCGCCTGGGTTTCACGGGAGAGCCGGGGGGATGGCTCGGGTTGCGCGTGACGGCGGCCGCGGCACGCTCGATTGCGGCGGATTTTCTGGGCGCGGAAGAGTACGAGCTGGAGGAGCGGCAGATCGAGGAAGTGGTCTGCGAACTGGCCAACATGATTTGCGGCTCGCTGCTCAGCCGGCTGGAAAGCCAGGCTACCTTTCATCTCTCTTCTCCCGCGATTGTCGCGCCGGGAGCCGGCGGCCCAGCGGGCGCGGCCGAAGGCGAGAGCCGGGCGGTTTACGCGACAGCGGTGGGAAGAGGCATTCTTACGGTCCGAGTCATGACAGAGAGGCCGGTATGTTCGCTGAGCGAAAAACGCGCGTCCTGATTGTCGACGATTCCGCCATCGTCCGCAAGATTCTGAGCGAGTCGCTGGCGCCGGAGCCGGATATCGAAGTGGTGGGAACGGCGCCGGATCCGTACGTCGCGCGGGACAAGATTCTTTCCCTGCGGCCGGACGTGCTCACGCTGGACATCGAAATGCCGCGTATGGACGGCCTGACCTTCTTAAAGAAGCTGATGCACTTTCATGCCATGCCGGTGGTGGTGATCAGCTCGCTGGCGCAAGCTTCCTGCCGGGTCGCGCTGGAGGCTCTGGAATGGGGAGCGGTGGAGGTGCTGGCCAAGCCGGGAGGGCCGTACTCGGTGGGCGAACTGCGGCAGACGCTGGCGGCCAAGATCCGGGCGGCCGCGGCCGCGCACCCCCGGCGGCCGCCGGCGGAGTCCGCTTCGCAAGCTCCCGAGCGGACGATTTCGAGCGCCGCACATTCGCCGCAAGCGGTCCTCGCGATCGGCGCGTCGACTGGAGGAACGGAGGCCATCGCGGCGGTTCTCGCCAGAATGCCCGCGTGCGCGCCGGGAATCCTGATCGCGCAGCATATCCCTCCGGAATTTTCCCGCGCCTTTGCGGCCCGGCTGAACGATCACTGCGCCATGCAAGTCAAAGAGGCGGCGGATGGCGACAAGCTGCGGCCCGGCCTTGCGCTGGTGGCTCCGGGCGATCTGCATATGGTCCTGCGGCGCGCCGCCGCCGGATACTTTGTCAACGTGAAGACGGGGCCGCGCGTGTGCTACCAGAGACCCAGCGTGGACGTGCTGTTTCAGTCCGTGGCGGAAGCCGCGGGAGTTCACGCGGTGGGAGTCCTGCTGACCGGCATGGGAGCGGACGGAGCGCAAGGGCTGCTCAAAATGCGCCAATCGGGCGCCCGCACGATCGCGCAGAACGAAGCCACCTGCGTGGTATTCGGGATGCCGCGCGAAGCCATCAAACTGGGTGCGGCTGAAGAGGTGCTATCGCTGGATGCGGTGGCCGCGGCGGCTCTGGCCCCGCGGCGCGGGCCGGCGATGTCCTGACGTTGAGGCGCGACCGAAGGGGTGATATCGCTGGATGCGGCCGCGGCGGCTCTTGCTCCGCGGCGCGGGCCGGCGATGTCCTGACGGCCCCGCGCGATGCTGGAAACGCGCCGCGGCAGACCGCGCAAGCGATGCTTCGCCAAAGCAGCCCGGCCACAATTCCGCATGTCATAATACCCTCGTGCGTTCACCCGTTCTACTGATTCTGGCCTTGCCGCTGGCCGCGCAGCAGGGCTCCGATCTGGATCGCAAGCTCAGCGAAAAGATCGCCGCCGCACTCCACGAAACCAACGCTCCCGGGGCTTCCGTGGCCCTTGTGAAAGACGGTCAAACCGTCTTCGCCAAAGCCTTCGGCAAGGCCAGGATCGATCCCGATCGGCCGGCCGCGGCGGAAACGCGCTACGCCGTCGGCTCCATCAGCAAGGAGTTCACCGCGGCCGCCCTGCTGCTGTTGCAGGAGCAGGGTAAGTTGTCGCTGGACGACAAGGTTGCGCAATATTTCCCCGAACTGACTCGCGCCGGCGAAGTGAGCATCCGGCAGCTCCTTACCCACACCTCCGGATACGAAGACTACGCGCCGCAGGATTACATCATTCCAGAGTGGCTCGAACCCACCACCCCGCTCGCCATCCTGGACCGCTGGGCCAAAAAGCCGCTCAATTTCGATCCCGGCACGAAGTGGCAATACAGCAACACCAATTACGTGCTGGCCGGTGAGATCTTCGAAAAAGTGTCCGCGCAGCCATTGCCGGCTTTTCTGCGCGAGAGGATTTTCCAGCCGCTGGGCATGCAGTCCGCGGGCGATTGCTCGCAGCGTTCGCCGGCGGACGCGGCCGCTTATACGCGTTTCGCCCTGGGACCGCCGCGCCCCGTGAAGCGCGAAGCGCCCGGATGGTATTTCGGCGCCGGGGAACTGTGCATGACGCCCAGCGACCTGGCCAGGTGGGATATCGCGTTCTTACGCAAACGGATTCTCTCGGCGAAGTCGTACGAAGAGTTCACGCACGAGGCGCGCCTCAAGAACGGCGACTACACGCACTACGCGCTGGGATTGCAAATCGGCGAGTTCAACCGCATGCCGCTGATTTCGCATTCCGGCGAAGTCTCGGGGTTCATTTCCTACAACGGCATCTATCCCACGCGCGATGGCGCGGTGGTGGTGCTCACCAACGAGGACGGGATCAACCTGATCGGTCTCATTTCTTCGGCGATGGCCACCATCGCCTTCCTTCCGGAGGAACCGCCGGCTTCGGAAAAGGCCACCGCCCAGGTGAAAACGATGCTGGAGGGGTTCGGCGCCGGCAAGATCGATCGCAGCCAGTTCACCGCCGACGCCAATTCGTATTTCACCGATGTCGCGCTGCGCGACATTCGGAAGTCGCTGGCCGGTTTGGGGAAGCTGAAATCCGTGACGCGCACCAGCGAGACGCTGCGCGGCGGCATGGTTCATCGCGCTTATCGCGCCACTTACGCCAAGAAGAGCCTGTCGCTGAATATTTACGTCATGCCCGGCGGCCAGTACGAGCAGTTCATGATCGAAGAGTAGGGCCTGCCTCCCGGCCTGTCCTACGTTACAATAGCGCCGATGCGATCGAATCCTTCCGAATCGCCGGCCTTGCGCAGGCGATCCTTCCTGGCGCTCGCGGCGGCGGCTCCCGCGGCGGCGCAAACCCAGCGCGACTGGAGCAATCGAGAGCCGGTGCGCTATCCCGATCCCGACGTGGTCGCGGTGGATAAGAGCTTCGCCAAATATCAGTTGTTCAATGCGGCCATCCGCCGCCATTACGTCGGCACGAAGTGGGCGGAGGGCCCGGCGTGGTTTGCGCAGGGCCGCTACCTGATGTGGAGCGACATCCCCAATAACCGGCAGTTGCGGTTTCTGGAAGAAGATGAGCATGTCGCCACTTTCCGCAGCCCCTCCGGTTACAGCAATGGGAACACCTGCGATTTCGAGGGGCGGCAGCTTTCCTGCGAACACGCCGGACGCCGCGTGGTGCGCTACGAGCACAACGGCTCGGTCACCACCATTGCGGACCGCTATAACGGCAAGCCGCTGAATTCCCCCAACGATATCGTGGTTCACCCCGACGGTTCCATCTGGTTTACCGATCCTCCCTACGGAATTCTGGGCAATTACGAGGGCGACCGCGCCAACCCGGAACTGAAGGAAGCGGTGTACCGCGTGGATCCGAAAACCGCCCATATCGAGGTCGTGACCGATGCCCTCGATAAGCCCAACGGCATCTGCTTTTCCCCCGATTACAAGCTGGTATATATTTGCGATACCGGCGCCCCGCACGATATCCAGGTCTTCGACCTGGTGGATACCAAACTGCGCCGGCAGCGGCAGTTCACGGACATGAAGCTGGGCGCGCGGAGCGGGCTGGCCGACGGCATCCGCGCCGATATCGACGGCAACATCTGGGCCGGCGCCAACGGCGGAGCGGGCTACGACGGCGTTCACGTCTTCTCGCCGGCGGGACAGCGCATCGGCATGATTGTGTTGCCCGAGATCTGCGCCAATCTCTGTTTTGGAGGCGTGAAGCGCAACCGCCTGTTTATGGCGGCCAGCCAGTCTTTGTACTCGCTGTATGTCGGAACCCAAGGAGCCCATGTCACGTAGGACAGGCCTTAGGGCCGGTCCAATTCTGTTCCGGGGAATGCGCCCCTTTGCCGCCGGCCGCCTGCCCGATGCCGTGGCGGGAATCGAGCTGGCGGCCATGAGCATCCCGCAGACGCTGGGCTACGCCAGCATCGCCGGCATGCCGGCGGTGGCCGGATTGTACACCTTGTTCCTGCCGCTGGGGGCATTCGCCACCTTCGGCGCGTCGCGCTACCTGGTGGTCGCCGCCGATTCCGCCACTGCCGCTATTCTGGCCGGCGGCCTTTCCCCCATGGCTCCCGCCGCCAGCCCCAGGTATGTGGCGTTGGCGGCCATGGTCGCGATGTTCACCGCCGTGTTCCTGCTGCTGGCGCGCTTGCTCAAGTTCGGTTTCCTGGCCGACTTCCTGTCCCGTACGGTGCTGGTCGGTTTCCTGACCGGCGTGGGATTCCAGGTGGGGATTGCGGTCTTCGGCCAAATGCTCGGGCTGCCGGTTCACTCGCATAGAACCGTGGAGCAAATCGCGGAGATCGTCCGCGGGCTGCCGCACACGCACCTGCCATCGCTGGCTCTCTCCGCGGCGGTGGTTTCGGGCGTTCTGGCGCTGGACCGTTTCGCGCCGCGCGTACCGGCTGCGCTGATCGCCGTGGCTGGGGCCATGGCGGCCAGCGCCGCCTGGGATTTCGCGGGCCACGGCATTGCCGCCATCGGCCCGGTGGCCGGCGGTTTGCCGCATTTGGGCCTGCCCGCCGTGCGTTGGACAGACATCGAGCCGTTGATCCCCGTGGCCGGCTCGTGCTTTTTGATGATTGTGGCGCAAAGCGCCGCCACCGCGCGCAGTTACGCTCTGCGCCAGCAGCAGGGCTCCGATGACAATGCCGACCTTGCCGGGCTGGCCGCGGCCAATGCCGCCGCGGCTTTGAGCGGCACATTCGTGGTGAACGGAAGTCCCACCCAAACCGCCATGGCGGAGCGCTCCGGCGGCCGGAGCCAGCTCACGCACCTGGTTACGGCGGCGGTAGTGTCGCTGGTGCTGCTTTTTCTGACGCGCCCATTTCAATACCTGCCGCGATGCGTGCTGGGAGCCATCGTGTTTCTGGTGGCCGTGCGGCTGGCTGACGTGCGCGGCCTGCGCGCCATCCGCCAGGAGAGCCAAGGCGAATACGGGTTGGCCGCCGGCACCGCGGCGGTGGTTGTGCTGGCGGGCGTGGAACAGGGAATCATTCTCGCCATGGTGCTTTCGCTGCTGCGCGTGGTGCGCCACAGCTATCGCCCGCACACCGCGGTGTTGGTGCAGGGTCCGGGTGGCATCTGGCAATTGATCCCCGTGGTTGCGGGCGCGGTCACCGAACCGGGCCTCACCATCTACCGCTTTGGCGCGACCCTTTTCTATGCCAACGTGGGACTGTTCGCGGACGAGATCCGCCGCCTGGCCAAGCCGCCCTTGCGCTGGCTGGTGGTGGATGCCGGAGCCATTACGAATGTGGATTACACCGCCGCGCATGCGGTGCGGGATCTCGAGCGGGAACTGGCCCAGGTTGGCGTCACGCTGGTTTTGGCGCACGTGCAATCGGACCTGAAGCCGGACCTGGACCGGCACCGCCTCACGGAAGCCATCGGCGCAAACTACATTTTCGATAGCCTGCACGAGGCGCTGGCGGCTTATCACGCCCTGCCGGCCGCGTGAGGCTGCAAGAACGTGTCCGCATGAGTGCGGACACGGCACGTTGAGAACGCGCGCCACGCGGCAGCGGCGTTTTGCAATGCCAAACCACGGCGGGCGCGCTTGCGAGACCGAACGTAGTGATTTGCACACGCGGTATTTCGGGGAACAAAACGCCGCAAGCGCGCGGGCGGACGGCTTGCGGGCGGTTGCGGATTCGCATAGCATCGAAGACCGGAAGATGAAGCTAGGACGAAACGGATGAGACGGGCGGCGCTGATTTTGTTGACGGGGGCGGCGTGCCTGCTTGCCGAAGTGAAACCGTCGGCTCTCTTCAGCGACCACATGGTGCTGCAAAGCGGCATGGCGGTTCCGGTTTGGGGAACGCCCGGTGCGGGCGAGCGGGTCACGGTGACGCTGAATGGGCAGACCCAATCCGCGACCGCGGCGGCGGACGGCAAATGGATGGTGCGGTTGAAGAATCTGAAAGCGGGCGGTCCGTTCCAGATGCCGGCGGCGCCTTTCCGGACGGACCGGTGGAATTACGATTACGGGCCGAATACGCCACCCGCTGGTTAGCGAGGGTGCTCCACCGGGGCAAGAGGAGAATTATGCGGACGATTTTGCTGGCGGCGCTGGCGGCGGGGTGGGCGAGCGCGCAGACGCCGGTGTTGCGGATCAAGGCCGATGAAGTAGCGGCGCATGTCAGCCCGGCGTTGTACGGGTTGATGACGGAAGAGATTAATTACTCCTACGATGGCGGCTTGTACGGGGAGTTGGTGCGCAACCGCAATTTCAAGGAAGACGCCAAAGATCCGGTGCACTGGGCGCTGGTGGAGGAGCATGGCGGAAGGGGCGCGATGGCGCTGGACCCGAGCCAGCCGTTGAACGGCGCCGTGCCGGCGAGTTTGAAACTGACCGTGACGCAGGCCGCCGGCGAACAGCGCGTGGGAATTGCGAACGACGGTTTTTGGGGCATCCCGGTGCGGCCTAACACGCGCTACCGGGCGACCCTGTACGCGAAGGCCAATGCGGGTTTCAACGGGCCGCTGACGGTGGCGATCGTGGGAAGCGGCGGCGCGGCTGCCGCCAGCGCGCAGGTGAAGCGGATCGCCAGCGAGTGGCGGAAATACGAAGTCACGCTGACCGCGGGACAGGTTGCGGCATCGGCGGATAACCGGCTGGTGATTTCCACGGGAAGCGCGGGAACGGTGTGGTTCGGTTTCGTCTCGCTGTTTCCGCCCACCTGGGACAACCGGCCGAACGGCAACCGGCGGGACATCATGCAACTGCTGGCGGATATGCACCCGGCGTTTCTGCGCTTCCCGGGCGGAAACTACCTGGAGGGCCACACGCTCGAGACCAGGTTCGACTGGAAAAAGACGCTGGGCGACGTAACGCGGCGCCCGGGGCATTATGACGACTCGTGGAGGTACTGGTCTTCCGACGGCATGGGACTTTTGGAATTCCTGGAATGGTGCGAGGACCTGCACATGCAGCCGGTGCTGGCGGTGTACGCGGGGTTCGGACTGAACGCGGGAGTGCGCATCAAAGCGGGACCCGAGTTGAAGCCGTTTGTGGACGAGGCCTTGGAAGAGATTGAATACGTCACGGGCGGGACCCATACCACCTGGGGCGCGCGGCGGGCCAAGGACGGGCACGCGGCGCCGTTCCCGCTGCGCTATGTGGAGGTGGGGAACGAAGACCAGTTCGACCGCGAGGCGGGAAGTTACGACGGACGGTTCGCGCAATTCTACGATGGCATCAAGGCCAGATATCCCCAGCTTCAGGTGATCGCCACCACGCGCGTCACCAGCCGCACGCCGGACGTGATGGACGAGCATTACTACCGGCGCAGCGAGGAAGAGATGGCGTCGCACGCGCACGATTACGATGGGCGCAGCCGCTCCGGGCCGAAGGTGTTCGTGGGCGAATGGGCCACGCGCGTGGGCGAGCCGACGCCCAACATGAGCGCGGCGCTGGGAGATGCGGCGTGGATGACGGGGATGGAGAGGAACTCGGACCTGGTGATCATGTCCAGCTACGCGCCGCTGTTCGTGAATGTGAACAAGGGCGGGATGCAATGGCGGACGGACCTGATCGGGTACGACACGCTGCACAGCTACGGCTCGCCGGCATATTGGGCGCAGCAGATGTTCAGCACGAATCACGGCGACACGGTGCTGCCGATCGATGCGGAGGGAGTTCCCACGCGCGAGTGGCAGCCGCCCGCGGGCAAGAACGCGGCGGCGCCTCCGCCGGCGCAGCAGGCGCCGACTTTATTTTTCGACGCTACGCGCGATGCGAAGAACGGGACGATCTATCTCAAGGTAGTGAACCGGGCGGGTGCGGCGCAGGACGTGCGGGTGGAGATCGGCGGAGCCGCGGGGATCGAGGCGAAGGGGCAGGCGATCGCCCTGAGCGCGGGCAGCCGCGACGATACGAATTCGATTACCGAGCCGCGGAAGATCGTGCCGGTGACAAGCGAAGCGGATGGATTGAGCCCGGCTTTCACGAGGAGCTTTCCGGCGTATTCGATTACGGTGTTGAAGATCAAGGCCAGGTAGGCACGCTTCAGGCAGCGGCGGTTGGCAACCGCCGCGCAGGATGACATCCTGCCCCACGGTTGTGGCGGTTGTGAGAAAATTTCTGCGGCGCACGGAGGCGTAGTCGCGCCAGGGAGGGTGCATGGAACGAAGAGAGTTTGTGGGCGGGCTCACATGGGCGGCTGTTGGGAGGCCTGTACCACCGGGCGAGATGATCTATCGCAAGTTGGGGAGCACCGGCGAGCGGGTTTCGGCACATGGACGGCAAGTGCGAAGTGCGCATGGGGAAGGCGCTGCGCGACGGCTACCGGCAAAAGGTTTTCCTGATGACCAAGTTCGACGGGCGCACCAAGGCGTCGGCGGCGCGGCAGATGGACGAATCCTTGCAGCGGCTGCGGACGGACCATGTGGACCTGATGCAGTATCACGAGAACATTCGCATGGAAGATCCCGACCGGTTCTTTAACGAAGGGGTGGTGGACGCGCTTTTGGAAGCCAGGAAGGCGGGGAAGATCCGCTATATCGGGTTCACGGGACACAAGGACCCGGTGGTGCATTTGCGCATGCTCGAGCTGGCGCAGGCGCACGGTTTCCATTTCGACGCGGCGCAGATGCCGCTGAACATTCTGGATGCGCAGTTTCGCAGCTTCGCGCACCTTTCAACCGTTGAGCGGGGGGAGTTGAAAACGCTGCTGGCGAAGACGCGCGAAGGCGGCGCTTTCGGGAAAATACGAGGGGTTCAAGACGACCAACCGGCAGGACGGGACGGCGCGCAATCCGCAGTGGATGGGATGAGGGGCAAGCCGAAGCTTGCGCGACCTTGATCCCGGGCAGGCGCAGGGCGGATAATGGCTGCGAACTCATGCCTGTTTCCCTGAAAAACCAAGTTGCGCTGGTGATTGGCGCATCGAGCGGCATTGGCCGCGCCACGGCGGTGCTGCTGGCGCGGGAAGGCGCCAAGGTAATGGCGTCGGCGCGGCGCGAGGAGCGGCTGCAAGAACTGAAAGCGGAATGCGCGGCGGCGGGCCATGCGATTGAAGTGTTCGCGGCGGACGCCAAGAACTGCGCGGACATGGACCGGCTGGCGGAGGCCACGCGGGAGAAGCTGGGGCCCATCGACATTCTGATTTTCGCCGCGGGGACGAATACGCCGGACCGCGCCATGCGGCGGCTGCGGCCCGAGATCTGGCGAGACTTGCTGGAGACCAACCTGGACGGGGCGTATTACGCGGCGCAGGCGGTGATTCCAGCGATGCGCGAGCGCGCGAGCGGGCATCTGGTGTTCATCGCGTCGGTTTCGGGGCACACGCCGGATGTGTCGGGGCCGGCGTACCAGGCGTCCAAGCGCGGGTTGATCGGGCTGGCGCACGCCATCCGGCTGGAGGAGAAAGAGCGCGGCATCCGCGTCACGGTGGTGAATCCGGGGCTGGTGGATACGGAGATTCTGGAGAAGCGGCCGGTGAAACCGACGGCCGAGCAACTGGGGGTGGCGCTGCTGGCGGAGCACGTGGCGGAGGCGGTGCTGGCGTGCGTGGCGATGCCGGCGCGGGCGGTGGTCACCGAATTGACGATCATGCCCAGCGCCATGTGAGAGGGGGGTCCTTGAAAAACACGAGCGTGAAGGTTGGCGCGCTCAAAGAGAGCGAACTGGCGGAAGCGGACCGGATTATGCGGCTGGCGTTCGGGGCGTTTCTGGGAATGGCGAATCCGCTGGAGTTCATGGGCGACCGGAATTTCATAACGCCGCGGTGGCACGCGCCGCACGTAAAGGTATTGGCGGCGCGGGAAGGCGGGCGGCTGATCGGAACGAACGTGGCGACGCGCTGGGGACGGTTCGCGTTTTTCGGGCCGCTGACCGTGCTGCCGGAGTACTGGAATCGCGGGGTGGCGCAGCGGCTGATGGAAGCCACCATGCGGACTTTCGACCGCTGGGGCGTGCGCCACAGCGGGCTGTACACGTTCGCCAACAGCGCCAGGCATGTGGGCTTGTACCAAAAGTCCGGCTACTGGCCGCGCTACCTGACCGCGCTGCTGACGCGCACGCCGGAGGGCGGCGGCGCGCCCGCGATGCTGCTCTCGGGATTGTCCAAGAGCCGCCGCGAAGAGGCCATCCGGGCGTGCGCGAAACTGACGGACAGGATCGACCAGGGGCTGGACCTGAGCGGCGAAATCCGCGCCGCGCTGGCGCCGGGCATGGGCGACGTGGTGCTGACGTATTCGCGCGGCGTGCTGGACGGCTTCGCGGTGTGTTTGAACGGAGCGGGATCGGAGGGCGGGTCGAAAACCTGCTACGTGAAGTTCGGCGCGGCGCGCGGCGGCGCCGGCGCGGGGGAACGCTTCGAAAAATTGCTGGAAGGGTGCGAGGCGTGGGCGGGCTCGCGCGGCGCGGCGGTAGAGGCGGGGGTGAACCTGGCGCGCGAAGATGCGTACCGGCGCATGCGGGCGCGCGGATACCGCGTGACCGCGCAGGGGGTCGCCATGCAGCGGCCGCATGCGGAGGGCTTCAATCGGGCGGGGGTGTATGTGATGGACGACTGGCGGTAGGCGCTTCCAGCGGGCTTGCTTCTATAATTCCATTGTTATAGAATGATAGAAGCCGTGGCAATGAAACCGACCGAAGAGGAGATCACCCGCTTTGCCGATATGTTTTCGGCGATGGGCGCCGGCCCGCGCCTGCGGATCATGCGCCTGCTGCTTTCGGCCCACCCCGACGGCATGGTGGTGGGCGAGATCGGAAACGATTTAGGGATTGCGGCATCCACGCTTTCCCATCATTTGGAGAAGCTTAAGAACGAAGGCCTGGTTAAGGTCAGGCGCGAAGGCACCTATCTGTGGTATTCGGCGAACGCCGACGCTCTGGAAGAGCTTTTGGGTTTCCTGTACGCCGAGTGCTGCACCCGCAACAAAGCCGTAGAACCGCGGGCGATTGCGCGCCTGTGCCGCTGAGGCGTGGAAATGGCGGAAGCATTTCCGCGGGGACGGCGCGCGTCGCGCAGCCCGTTCGGGAACATGCATAACGGAAAGGCAAGACCATGGAACTGAAAGATGTAGTGAAAGAAAAATACGGGCAGGCGGCGTTGCGCGTCCATACCGGCGGCAGATCCTGCTGCGGAGCGGGGGCCGCGCTGGATGGCTGCTGCGACCCCATCACCTCCAACCTGTATGACGCCGCGCAAACCGGCGAACTGCCCGCGGAAGCGGTGCTGGCTTCGCTAGGCTGCGGCAACCCCACGGCGCTGGCGCAGCTCAATCCGGGGGAAACGGTGCTGGATCTTGGATCGGGCGGCGGCATCGATGTACTGCTGTCGGCGCGCCGCGTCGGGCCCGCCGGCAAAGCCTATGGCCTCGATATGACGGACGAAATGCTGGCGCTCGCGCGGGAGAACCAGCGCAAGGCCGGGGTGGAAAACGCGGAGTTTCTCAAAGGCGAAATCGAGCATATCCCCTTGCCCGACAATGCGGTCGATGTGGTCATCAGCAATTGCGTCATTAACCTGTCGGGCGACAAAGACGGCGTGTTGCGCGAGGCGTTCCGGGTTTTGAAGCCGGGAGGCCGTTTTGCCGTCTCCGACGTTGTCACACGGGGCGCGGTGCCGGAGGGCGTGCGGGAAAACATGCTGCTGTGGGTGGGCTGCATCGCGGGGGCGCTGGAGGATCGTCAGTACAGAGACAAACTCGCCCAGGCGGGGTTCGCCGGCATCGGCATCGAGCCGACCCGCGTGTACGACATCGAGGATGCGCGGGCCTTCCTGAGCGGGCAGGGCGTGGATGTGGACGCGCTGGCGCCGCAGGTCGAAGGGAAGTTCATGAGCGCGTTTATCCGCGCCACCAAGCCCGCTAGTGTAGTGTCTGCGAAATAACTAGACAGTTCATTTTTTCCGCTTTCTGGACTTGGGGCTGGTGCAGCCGGGCTTGATCTGCTCCAAGGTCCGTCGACAGCGGGTGAGCTTCTCCTGG
>Ga0181536_10001761_pt1 | contig 25128 bp, 25 predicted proteins | sample PEATcosm2014_Bin_41_FD_121105 | JGI IMG/M metagenome (GOLD analysis project Ga0181536, IMG submission 121105) | Peatland microbial communities from MTU Mesocosm Facility, Houghton, MI, USA - PEATcosm2014_Bin17_60_metaG | ecosystem: Environmental > Terrestrial > Soil > Wetlands > Peat | place...
CACCGAGTTCCTGGCCGCCGCCGCGGCGTACGCGCGGGCTCAGGCGGACCAGAAATCCGGGTCATGAGGTTGCGATCGGCCCGCGACACCCATATTGATGACTCCTTCCGTCCCGCCGCCTTAGTCCAGGAATTTGGCACACAGTGAACGAACTCATCCAGACGACCCGCCTGCCCTCCGGCCTCACCATCGTCACCGAGCGCATGGACCGGGTCGAGACGGTTTCCTTCGGCGCCTATGTCGCCACCGGCTCGCGCAACGAGAGCGAAGCCGAGAACGGCGTCTCGCATTTCCTCGAGCATATGGCGTTCAAGGGCACTGAGACCCGCTCCGCCGCCGCCATCGCCGAGGAGATCGAGGCAGTCGGCGGCCACATCAACGCCTACACCGCGCGCGAGCAGACCGCCTATTACGTCAAGGTCCTGAAGGAGGACACCGCGCTGGCCGCCGACATCATCGGCGACATCCTGACCCATTCGACCTTCGAGCCGGAGGAGATGGAGCGCGAACGCGGTGTCATCCTGCAGGAAATCGGTCAGGCCAACGATACGCCGGACGACATCATCTTCGACCATTTCCAGGAAGTGGCTTATCCGTTGCAATCGCTCGGCCGGCCGATCCTGGGGACGGAAGAGGGCATCCGGGAGATGCCGCGCACGACGCTGACCGGCTACATGAAGCGGCATTACGCGCCGCCGAATGTGGTGGTCGCCGCCGCCGGGAAGCTGGAGCACGCCCAAATTCTTGACCTCGTGCAGCGCCACTTCGCCGATCTGCCGGCGCAGGTGCCGCCCGGCATGGAGAACGGCGTTTATCAGGGCGGCGAGTTCCGGGAAGATCGCGATCTCGATCAGGTGCATATCGTGCTGGGATTTCCGTCGATCGGCTATTCCGATCCGGATTACTACCCGACGCTGCTGCTCTCGACCGTGCTCGGCGGCGGCATGTCGTCGCGGCTGTTCCAGGAGATCCGGGAGAAGCGCGGGCTGGTGTATTCAATTTATTCGTTCGCGCAGCCCTACATGGATGGCGGCCTGTTCGGCATCTATGCCGGGACCGGGGAAAGCGAGGCCGAGGAACTGATGCCGGTCACGCTCGAAGAATTGCGCAAAGTCCAGACCTCCGTCAGCGTCGCCGAACTGGGCCGCGCCAAAGCCCAGGTGAAGGCGAGTGTGCTGATGTCGCTGGAAAGCACCGGCAGCCGGTGCGAGCAACTGGCGCGGCAGATCCAGGTCTTCGGCCGCGTGCTGTCGACCGAGGAGACCGTGCAAAAGATCATGGCGGTCACCCCGGAGGACATCCAACGCGCCGCGGTGCGCCACTTCCGCGGCAAGCCGACCCTCGCCGCCATGGGTCCCGCCAACCGCGTTCCCGGCCTGGCCTCGATCGCCGAGACGCTGGGTTCGTAACGCGACGCCAGGCGGCTCGGCTGCCCCTCCGCCCGGCTCCCCCCCCCGCTCTCGTCGAGCCGGGTCACCCCTCACGGCACGCTGCTGGCTCAGGTGGCCCGGACGAGCCGGGCCATGACGTGGAAGGACGGTGCCGAAACGTTGGCGCCGCTCCGTTCGCGCCGATGGGGGGAAGCCCCTCCCCGGCGGTTATGACCCGGCGCTGCCTGACCGCGCGATACCGGCCAGCTCGAGTACTGGGCGCGCGACGATCGCGGGCCCCAGGCACCAGCGCCTGCCAGCAAATTCTGGCACCCGGCCACCGACCTGTGCTTTACCTCCGCCGCACCCGCGAAAAGGATTCCCCACGTGCGCATTACGATGATCGGTGGCGGCTATGTCGGCCTCGTCTCCGGCGCCTGCTTCGCCGAATTCGGCACCGATGTGGTCGTCGTGGAAGCCGACGCCGGGAAACTCGCCGCGCTGCGTGACGGGCGGATGCCGATCTACGAGCCGGGCCTGGAAAAACTGGTGAATGAGAATGTCGCCGCCGGCCGCCTCGCGTTCACCGGCGACCTCACGGAGGGCGTGCAAAACGCTGAGGCCGTGTTCATCGCCGTCGGCACGCCGACACGACGCGGCGATGGTCACGCGGATCTGACCTATGTTTACGCGGCGGTCGAGCAGGTGGCGCGCGCCTTGACGCAGCCCTCGGTGATCGTCACCAAGTCGACGGTTCCGGTCGGCACCGGAAGGCGGATCAAGGAAATCGTCGCCGCCGTCCGGCCCGACCTGGAAATCGACGTCGCCTCCAATCCCGAGTTCCTGCGCGAAGGCAACGCCATCACCGACTTCATGCGCCCGGACCGGGTGGTGATCGGCGCCGAAACCGACCGCGCGCGGGAGGTGCTGAGCCTGCTGTACCGCCCGCTCAATCTGATCGAAACGCCGATCCTGCATACCGGGATCGAAACGGCGGAGCTGACCAAATACGCCGGCAACGCGTTCCTGGCGATGAAGGTCACCTTCATCAACGAAATGGCTGATCTGTGTGAGAAGGTCGGCGCCGACGTGCATGACGTCGCCCGCGGGATCGGCCTCGACGGCCGCATCGGCCGCAAATTCCTGCATCCCGGCCCAGGCTATGGCGGGTCATGCTTTCCGAAGGACACGCTGGCGCTGGTGCGCACGGCGCAGGATCACGGCGCGCCCTCCCGCCTCGTCGAGGCGACGGTGCTGGTCAATGACGCCCGCAAATCGAGCATGGCGATGCGGGTCATCAATGCCTGCGGCGGCTCGGTCCGCGGCAAGACGATCGCCGTGCTCGGCCTGACCTTCAAGCCGGAGACCGACGATATGCGCGACTCGCCGTCGCTGCCGATCGTGTCGCGGCTGGTGGGCGACGGCGCGGTGATCCGTGCCTTCGACCCCGAGGGCATGGACCAGGCGCGGCCGCTGCTGCCGGAATCCGTCACCTACTGCCGCGACGCGCTGGACGCGGCGTCCGGCGCGGACGCGGTGGTTCTGGTCACCGAGTGGAACGAGTTTCGCGCGCTCTCCCCCGTCCGGCTGCGCGACACGATGCGCGGCCGCGTGTTGGTGGACCTGCGCAACGCCTGGGACCCGATCGCGATGCGCCAGGCCGGCTTCGATTATCAGGGGATCGGCCGGCCCGGCTGAGCCGGCACCGGGTAACCATCTGAAACAATTTCCACGACAAGGGGACAGAAACCGCCACGCCGGGTTAAGGTTTCATCAATCGCATCGCGTTATTTCTCGGTCATGGACCTGACCGTCTGCGTCTGCACCCATAATCGGCCGGGCTACGTCCGCGACTGCCTCGCGGGCCTGCGCCGCCAGAGCGTGGCCGACGATCGTTTCAGCGTCCTGATCGTCGACAGCTTCTCGCCGGAGCCCGTCCGCTCGGAACTGCGCGACCTGGCGCGAGACCACCCCGGCGCCCGCCTGATCCGGGTCGACGAGCCGGGCGTCAGTGCCGCCCGCAATGCCGGCGCCGCCGCCGCGGCTACCGGCTACATCGCCTATATCGACGACGACGCCATTCCCGCCGAAACCTGGGTGGCGGCGATCCTCGCCGCGATCGCCGCGCCGGGCGCGCGTCCGGCGGTCCTCGGCGGCCGCATCCTGCCGAAATGGGAGTCGCCGCTGCCCCGCTGGTGGCCAGGCTCCCTGCGCGGCCTGCTGTCCATCATCGAACACGAGGGCCTGGGCGAATACCGCACCGCCGCCCTCCCACCTGGGCTGGAACCTTATGGCTGCAACATGGTCGTGCATGTGGCGTCGCTGTTGAACACCGGAGGCTTCGGATGCGGGATCGGCCGGATCGGCGGCGCGCTGTTGTCGGATGAGGACGTCCAACTGGCCTGGCGCCTGCAGGACGCCGGCCTGTCCGCCCGCTACGATTCGCGCATCGTGGTGTTCCACCAGATCCAGGCGACGCGGCTCAATCCGGCCTGGCTGCTGTCGCGCCTGTATTGGCAAGGCGCTTCGACCGTGCTGACCCGCCGGCTGTTGCACAACGGCGCGGCGGTCTGGCGCGAACTGCCGCGCCGCCTGCTGGTCGCCTTCCTGTTCGCCCCGGCCGCCCTGTGGCCAACCGCGTCGACACGCTGTCTCGCGGTCCGCTGGCGGCGGGCTTACGCGGCGGGGTTCGTCCGCGCCGCGCTTGGCTGGCGCGCGACCGACGCGGCCCGCCGTATCGCCCAGCCAACGCCGGCCGATCCCGCCGCCGGCATCGCCCGCGCCAGCCCGCGCGCCCCGCCGCGCGAGCCCACGCGCGAGCCGCCCCGCGAGCCCATTCGTGAACCCCCGGGCCGGCCCATTCCCGAGCCGTCCGGGCGCGCCGTCTCATGATCCTCTACCAATGGCGCGGTCCGCACCGGAACTTCGGCGACGAGTTGAACAGCCTGCTCTGGCCCAGGCTGCTGCCCGACTTCTTCGATGAGAAACCGGAGACGCGCTTCCTCGGCATCGGGTCCATTCTCGACGATCGCCACGATGCCCGGGTCGTGAAACTGGTCGCGGGCTCCGGCTATGGCGGCTACCAGGCGCGCATCGCCCTCGATGAGACCTGGATCGTGCATTGGGTGCGCGGCAAACACACGGCCGGGCTGCTGGGTCTTCCTCCCACCGCCGGTATCGGCGATCCGGCCTCTCTGGTGCCGCTCGCCGGCCTGGCGCCGGTGCGCGAGAGCCGCGACATCGGCTTCATCCCGCATTTCGAAAGCGCGGTCCGCGGCGCCTGGCAGGACGTCTCGGCCGCCGCCGGAGCAACCCTGATCGATCCGCGCGACGATCCGCTGGCGGTGATCGCCGCCATCGGCAAATGCCGCGTGGTGATGAGCGAAGCCCTGCACGGCATCATCGTGGCCGACGCGTTGCGCGTGCCCTGGATCGCGATCCGGCCGCTCGCCCCCATTCACCGTCCGAAATGGTTCGACTGGGCGGGAACCCTCGATCTGGCGGTGACGTTCCATGGGCTGCCGCCCTCGACGGCGCTGGAGCGGGCGCATCTCACGCAGTTGTCCCGCTTCCACATGGGCCGCAGCGTGCTGTACCGGCAGGCGGCGCGGCTGCGCTACATCGACCGGGCCGCCCAATCGTTGCGGGCGATCGCTCAGGTGGAGCCGCAATTGTCCAGCGGCGCGCTGCTGGACGAGGCCCAGAGCCGGATGCTGGAAGCCATCGCCGCGTTACGCCGGACGCCGATGCGCGGCTGGCGGCACGACGGCCAGGGTGGGGTCCGGAACGGAGCGCCGCTGGCGCCGCCCTTGGATGGCCGCCCGGTTTCCGCCTGCGAGGAGATGCCGGGGCGGCTGACTGCCTGATCGGGCGGCCAGTCGGTCGCCGGGGGGTGGACCGGCGCCGTTGAAGGGCGGGGCGCGCAAAGGCTAAAGCGCCCGTGCAATTGGCCGCCTTTCTGGTCGTGGGTTTCGCAAACCGCCGCCCCACGGTTTCGCGAGGCCGGCGTCGCCGTCGACAGCGACGCCATCGCGGATCAGCCTGAACCTCACCGGATGTTGATGTTCAGGCCGAAGCCGGGGCCGTAGACGACGGGTGGCACGTAATATGGCGTGCCATACACCACTGGCGGAGCCCGATAATAACCGCCGTTCCAGTCGCGGTGGTGATAATCGCGGTGATCCCTGCCGCGCTCTTCAGCACTGGCGGACCCCGCCAGGCTGCCGAGCGCAAGGGTTGAGGTGAGAACGACCGCCGCCGCGACCGCCGGCCAACGGCGTTTCGTAGTGCTGTCGGTAATCCCTGGCATGATGATCTCCTGTGATCAGTGGGTTGTCACGATCGCGCCAGGCGATCGTGAGGCTGTTCAGCTGTGGGCGGCGGCGTTCTGGTCCGCGGACTCGAACACGGTATCGGCGACCTTCTTTTGCGCGTCGGGCATCGCCGAATAGAGTGTCGAGAACGATGCAATCAGGTTTTTGAGCCCGTCGACATGCGCCTGGGAGAATTTTTGATACATCTTCAAATCGTCCACCGCGCTCATGCTTTGTGGCGCCGTCGTCCGGCTTTCCGCGGTGAGCTTATCCATGTTGGACGCATTCTCCCGCATGGCCTGTGCCACCGCGTTCCATTTCGCGTCTTCGTCGGGCGTGATTTTCAGCGCCGTGTGAAGAGTGATGATGCGCTGCTCCACGGTCTCCCCCTTCGTCGCGGTGGCTGCCGCGCCAGCCTGGCTCGGAGGCGTCGCCACCTGAACTGCCGCGTTGCCGACGGTCGCGGCGCGCGCCGCGGTCAGCGGACTGGCGAGCATCGTGGCACCCATCAGCGCCGCGAGAGCGAGCGAGCGGCTGAACCGTGCGGGCAAAGTGATCGGATGAGCAAGGATTGTCATGGTTGTTTCCTTATCGGGTTTCGCGGATCGCCGCGGCCGCCACTTCGCGATGGCGCGAACGAGACCGCTGAGTTTTAACCGGATGCGCAATGATCGCTTCGTTATTTACGTTGCGCGTCCTGCTCCGTCGTCGTGGTTATCGTGGAAACCACCGGGGCTGGCGTTGTGGTCGTGGTCAGCTCGGACGTCGTGGTGCGGCTATAGGGCGCCGGACCGCAGCCGGACAGAACCGCGATGCCGCCGATCAGCGCCATGCTGGTCGCCACGCGGATGCACGATGTACTGTTGATCATGATCTGGATCCTTGAAGTTCGAGGAATGGAATTCTTCGTTTCAGGTGGCGGCGAACCGGTTAGCGGGTGGTCGTTTCAGTGGTTTTCACTGTCGTCGAAGTCGTTGCCGCCGGTGTCATGGTCGCGTCTGTCGTGGTGGTCTTTTCGCTGGTCGTGTCGCTCGTCCTGGTTGGCCCGCGATGATGGTGCATCGCGTACCGCGCATGCTTGTGACGAACGCGCGCGATGTGCACGGGCGCGGCGGTTTGCTCGGTCGAGGACGTCGTCGTTGATACCATTGGCGGTGGCGGCGGCGTTGTCGTGGTCTGTTGGTTCGTGGTGGTCGTGGTGACCGGCGGTGTGCCGCAACCCGCCAATAAAGCGGTGCCCGCGAGCAGTACCGCGCCAATCGTAAGGCGGTAGCGTGATTGATTAACGATCATTGTCTTGTCCTGGAAGGTTCATCCGGTGCTCGTGTCGCCGGATTTGGCGACACAACATTGATCCGCCCGAAGTAATGGCGGCCGCGCCTCGAGAACGGCGCGGTATCCGTCAGGCCAGGCGATCAGCGGACGGTGGTGGTCTCGGTCGATTTCCGCGTCGCGGTCGTTTCACCCATCGGAGAAACGGTCGTGCCGCTGGAGGTCGATCCTGTCGTGCTGGTCACGACGCCATTGACGCTGGTGGTTTTCTGGTTGCTGGTCTCAACGGACGCAACGGGTGCCGGCATGACGGGGGTTGTCGTGGTTTGCGTGGTCGTCGTGCTCGAAGAAGAAGACTGCGCGAAGGCGCCGCCCGTCATTAGCGTAACGGCCATCGTCGCGGCGAGTAAGGATTTGATCATTTTGAATTCTCCGGGGGATGAGGTGAGAGCGGGGATCGCTCGCCTCGGTACTTTATTTAGGGATATTGATGGACTCGCGGCAGGCTCGGAAACTACTCAATCGTTTTTGGCGTCTTATCGGCCCCAGCCGCCATTGGAGCCGCGGTCCGAATGATATTCGCCACGCTGGCCATCACGATAACCACCTCCGGGTTCGACGATGCAGCCGGTGAGCGCGAGTGCGAGCAGCAGTAACGTCAGGAATTTCTTTTTCATTTTGGTCTCCTTCGCGACGGAGTTGCTTACGCGCGTGCCGGACTGACCGCTGTCGCGCCGCGGACAGAATTGAAATCGCTCTGTTTAAAGTAAGTCCGCGATAGGAGCCGCGGCAGCCCCGGAAACTACTTAGCTTCGCCGCCGAAGCGCGGCGAAGCGGATCAGCGGCGCGCCGGCGGCACAACGATGCTGTCCCGCGCCGCGGCCACCGCGAGGCGGGCCAACGCCGGCAACGACTTCGAGCCCGTCTTCTTCATGATGGCGGCTCGGTGGTTCTCGACGGTGCGCTGGCTGATGCCAAGATCGGCGGCGATATTCTTGCTGGGGTGCCCGGAAAGCACCATTTCCATGATCTGGCGCTGCCGTAGCGTGAGGCCAGCGACGTGGTTCGCGGCATCCTCTCGCCAGGCCGCCTTTTTGCTCGAATCCCGCCCTTGTTCGAAGGCACGATCCACGCAGGCGAGCAATTCATCGTGCCCAATGGGCTTTTCGATGAAGTCCGAAGCGCCGGCCTTCATTGCCTGAACCGCCATCGACACCTCGCCATTGCCGGTGATCATGATGGCGGGCAGGCGGTCAGCCGAATCATGCAACCGCTGCAACAGGTCAGGTCCATTCATCCCGGGCAAGTAAGCGTCAATCAGCAAACATGCGTCGCGGCCTGGGCAGTAGTCCGCGAGAAACGCTTCGCAACTCGGGTAGTCCTCGACCGTCCTTCCATCGTCTTCCAGCGCGTCGCGAATCGCCGCGCGAACCGTGTCATCGTCATCGACAACGTAAAATAGCCGGCTGCCCAGAACTTTTTGTCGCTGAGGGAGGCGTGGTGGCACGCGGCGCCGTCAGCAGACGTTGAATGACCTCAGTCAGTTCCGCGAGTGTCACCGGCTTGTTGAGCTGCACGTAATTCCGCGCCGCGATCTCTCGTAAAGTACTGGTTGATATATCGCCGGTCAGAATGACGATCGGGATATCGCCGCCAAGACCTTCGCGCAACCTGGTGGTCAGCTCGACCCCATTCATCCCTTTCGGTAAATTGTAGTCCGCGAGCACGAGATCGGGCCGGACTGCGCCGCGCGCCACCATGTTGATCGCCACGACGCCATCATGGGCTGTTGTCACGCGGTAGCCGTCTTCGGTGAGAACCAGTGCCAGCAGCTCGCACAATTCGAGATCGTCCTCGACCACCAGGATCGCGCGGCCGCGCGGCTGGGCCGCTGCGACGGAAATCTCAGACCGGTACTGGGCATCCCGCGGCATTAGCGCGGTGTCTTCGGCTGGCCGCATGACCTCGATGCTGAACACCGAGCCTTTTCCGAGGCGTGATCGCACACGCACGCGATGGCCCAACAGATTGCCGAGACAGCGAACGATCGGGAGACCGAGACCCCGGCTCCGCTCACGCGCGTCGTTGCCGATCTGATGATACTCCTCGAAAATCGCCTCGAATTCCTTGGCCGGAATGCCGATGCCGGTATCCCAGACCTCGATGCTGAGCGAGCTCGCGCGGCGGCGGCAGCCGAGGAGCACGGTACCCTCATTGGTGTATTTCAACGCGTTCGACAGCAGGTCGCGGATCATCTGCTCAAGCAGGCGCGGATCGCTTAGCACCAGCATGCCACATGGCACGACGCGCAGCGCGACATTCTGTTCCGTCGCGTGATAAGTGAAATCGTTCCGCAACCGGTCAAGCAGATCATTGATGGGAAATGTGACGACCTCGGTCCGGACAGTTCCGACATCGATCTGATTGATGTCGAGCAGCGTGTTCAGCATGCCGGTCACCGCATCCGACATGTCGTTGAGCCGGCCAACCAGCGCCAATGCTTCTTCTGTTTTGTTTTCCTTGATCTTCTTCGCCAGCATCCCGCGCACCAGGCTGAGGGTTTGCAGCGGCTGACGGAGATCATGACTCGCGGCGGCGAGGAAGCGGGTCTTCGCGATGTTCGCCTGCTCCGCCTGACGCTTCGCCACGCCCAGAGCGTCCGACGCACGGGTCCGTATGGTAATGTCGGCGAAGGTTATGACGACGCCTTCAACCCGGTCATCTCGCGTGCGGTACGGCAGAATGCGCCGGATATGCAATGCGCCGCCAAGGGCTTCGACCTCCCGCTCACGCGGCATGATGGTTCGCGGCACCGACTTCGCATCAGTCAGCAGCGCATCATCGACGGCGAGCGCATTGAGATCGGCGAGCGGCCTGCCGATATCGCCCGGAATGACGTTGAATACCGCCTTGGTGGCTGGTGTGAAAAACCGGATATTGAGGTTGGTATCGAGTAAGATCGTCGCGACATCGGTGCCGTGCAATATACTCCGCAATTCGTCCGCGGTGGTCCGCTGCTCCTCCAGCGACGCGATCAAATCCTGCTGCACCGGCGACTTCAAGGTGGTACGAGTATCGGCCGGGTGAGCGGCCGTTCGCTTCTCGGCCATCCCGCCCCGGGGTATCACGATTTCAGACATTTTTCATCGAATCCGCGGAGCATTGGCTCCTGATCGAATGGCTATAGTTGACACATTCCCTCCCCCGGGTCGATGTCAATTCACTCAAATGAGTAGATTCCGAAGCTGGGCTGACTTTCGACCGGACGAAATTCAATTCGGAGATTCGAGGGCTGGCGCGCGATCCAGGATTTTTCTTTCACCTCACGGAGATGCGGCGGTTCGGGCCCGTCAGGTGGCACTCAGACGATCCGAATGGATTGCCCGCGGCGGTCGCGGCACTCATGTAAGTAGAATCCGATGCTGCACCGGAAACGAGATGCGTCCTAAACGCTGTTGACGCTACCGAGGTGAAAGCCTTCGCAGCCGGATTTTTGGAAAGGAATGACAAATGACCAGGTTTCTACTGGCCGGCGCCGCCGCGCTCGGCATGATGACGGGCGCCGCCATGGCGCAATCATCGGGGCACTCGTCAACGACGGAAGAAACGACGACGATCACGCCGTCCGTTAGCGCCCCCTGGACCACCTCGAGCTCGTCAACCACCGGGCGAGCGGCCACGGCCGACGGCGACCAGACCGCTACCAACGGCTCGTCGTCCACCGACAGCAGCGGCAACCGGACCGAGACCACGATCACCAATACGTCCTATCCGCTTACCAACATGATCACGACGACCAGGACAACGACCGTCACCACGAATGGCGTGGCGACGGAGACCGTGGCGACCACGAATACCTATCCTGCTTCGTACAATCACCCACCCTCGACCACCACGGCGACCCGCATGTATACCGTCGGCACCAGGTAGGCCTCCGATTTTCCTCCTTAAGCCCAGGGCGATCGGCGTCGGATCGTCCATGGTGCCGCCGAAACTCAGTTCGTGGATTCCGCGCCTGGCGCGCGATCCGTGATCGTTTTGACATGCTCACGATCTCAATCGCGGACCGGCGTGGATTCCAGCGGATCTGGAATTGAACCCAGGCAAGGAACATAACCATGCGCCAAAATCTTTCGATCGTCCTCACACTTCTCGTGCTGCTCGCGGCGTCACCGTTGTTGGGCGCCTGTCAGACCACCGCGGGCGTCGGCGAAGATATCTCCTCGGGCGGACACGCGCTGACGAACAGCGCGGAAAAGCATGCGCCGTAGGCAGTGAGCATAAGTCGGGCGAGATCGTCTTCCACTGTCTGAGGACAGGATGTCGCCCGCCTTTCACAAACGCCGCGAACTTTGAGAGGGTGTTGTAGCATGAGCACGATTTTGATCATCGTCGTGTTGCTCCTGTTCTTTGGCGGCGGTGGCGGCTATTACGCGCATGGCCGTTACGGTGGCGCCGGACCTGGCGGGGTACTTGGTACGGTGCTGGTGGTTCTCCTCGTGTTCTGGCTGGTCGGTGCCCTACGGTTCACATGAGTTGAGCACAACGGGCGTCGGCTGGCGCGCTGGGTAGCAACGCCAGCGCGGCCGTTGAAATAATCGTCACCGCCCACACTGATGATTCTGCCCGTAAATCTCTGTCGGTAGCTGAAAGCCGAATGCCGCGGAATATATATGTGATATCAAAAGCGCAACCCGGATGACCACGTGCCGTCAACGAACCACCCCATCCGCCGCGCGGCGCCCTAGCCTCTTTGTCGCGCCATCGCCAGAAGACCCTCCGCATCCCCCACCGCGCCGCCCTTGCATGGCCGCGCGGTTTCCGCCTACCAGGATGGGCTCGGCCGGCTGACCGCCTGATCCCGCCGCCGTTTCATCGCCAGGGAGTGGACCGACGCCGATGCCCCCCTTGCCCGACCTGTCGCGGCTCATTCCGCTCAGCGCGCGCGTGGTGCTGGATGTCGGCTGCGGCCGCGGCGAGCTGGGCGCCGCGTACCGGCGGCTGAACCCCAACGCGCGCCTGCTGGCGATCGACAACGATCCCGCCATGGTGTCCGCCGCGCGCGAGCATTACGACGCATGCGTCGTGGCGGACGCCCAGCATGGCGGCCTGCCGTTCGACACCCCGGACGGCATCGACTGCATCGTCTACAGCGCGATCCTGGAGCACCTGGCCGACCCCTTCGCCACGCTCGCCCGCCACGCCGAAGCATTGTCGCCGGACGGCATGATGCTGATCTGCGTCTCGAACGTCGAACATTGGAGCCTGACCGAGCGCCTGCTGCGCGGCACGTTCCGCTACGAGGACTCCGGCCTGCTGGACCGCCGCCACCTGCGCTGGTTCAACCTCGACGCGCTGCCCCAGGGCCTGAACGAAGCCGGCCTCGTGCCGATCGACGTGCAGCCGCGGATCTTCGATGAGCGTTCCGGCCGCGCCTTCATCGGGGCGATCGCCCCGGCGTTGCACAATCTGGGCATCGACCCGGCCGACTACGCGCGGACCGCCCTTCCGTTGCAATATATCTGGCGGGCCCGGCGCACCCCGGTCCGCCGGCTTGTGGTCGCCGGCGACATGCTGCGCCCCATCGGCGGCGTCTCGCATCTGCGGGTCATCCATCCGTTGGCGGCGATGGCCTCGGACCCGGCCGTGATCACCCATTTCGCGCCGGTGGCGAACCCGCCGGACCCTCAGGAGCCCGGCTTCGGCCCAGGCTTCGGCGATAACGACGTGCCGCGCGTCTTCATCATGCACCGGCCCGCCATGTTCGGCGCCGAAGGGCAACGCCTGATCAACAACATGATCGACAAAGGCTGGGTCGTGGTCACCGAGTTCGACGACCATCCGGATTTCATGCGCGGCCTGAACAATCCGGCCCTGGTCTCGTTCCGCGGCGTGCACGCCGTGCAGACCACCACCCCGGAACTGGCCGCGTTGCTGCGCGAACGCAACCCGGAACTGGCGCTGTTCCCGAACGCCGTCGCCGCGCTGCCCGACATCCGCAACTTCACCGATCCCCGGGTCCTCACCGTCTTCTTCGGCGCGCTCAACCGCGAACCCGACTGGCGTCACCTGATCGGCGCGATCAACGCCGTCGCCGCGCGCGCCGGCGACCGGCTGCGGTTTCGTGTCGTGCACGACGAGGGCTTCTTCCAGGCGCTGGAAACCCCGAACAAAACCTTCACGCCGCTGTGCGACTACGACATTTATATGGATTTGCTCGGCACCTCGGAAATCTCGCTCATGCCGCTGGACGACACGCCGTTCAACCGCGCCAAATCCGACCTCAAATTCATCGAGGCGGGCGCCTGCCGCGTCGCCGCGCTCGCCAGTTCCGTGGTCTACCGCGACAGTATCGCGCATGGCGAAACCGGGCTGATCTTCGACACTCCCGATGAGTTCCACCGCCAGTTCACGCGCCTGACGGCGATCCCCGACCTCGCGCTGGAGCTTGGGAACAACGCGCGGCGCATGGTGAGCCGGCATCGCATGCTCGCCGACCAGGTCGCGCCAAGGATCGCGTGGTATCGCGATTTATGGGAACGGCGGGCGGCGTTGACGGAGGCGATTCGGGCGCGGATCGGCGGACTGCCATTGCCCGCCGGATGATGGTACGCGAGGGATCGCGCCATGCCGTTCATCACCATCGCCATTTGCATCACCGCCGCGCCGGTGACCGCGCTCGTCGTCATGGCGCTCACCGGTCTCGCGGCGCCATGGCCGGTGGCCGCGGCGATCGCCGTCACGGTTTTGTCCGCCGCGGCGTTCACCCTGGTCTGGGCGCGCGATCTCGACCTGCTGACCGCGGCGGTGCGACAGATCGAGGCCGACGACACCAGTTCCGCCGCGACCGAGACCCTGGGCCCCACCCTGATGGAGCCGTTGGGTCTGGAAATCGCCCGGCTGTCCCGGCACCTCGCGGCGCGGGCGGCGCGGACCGAACAGGAGCGGCGCGCCGATACGCTGATCCTGGAGCGGTTGCCGGACGCGCTCGTGGTGTTGCGCCAGGACCGCACCGTCAGTCGGCGGAACCCGGCGGCCGACGCGATCTTCGGGGCGGATCTGCCGGCGGTGCTGCGGCACCCGGACCTGCGCACCGCGCTCGATCAGGCGGTGGGCGACGGCGAGACGCGCGCCGCCGATCTGACCATCGCCGGCCCGATCGCCCGCGAGTTGCGCGCCACCGTGGTGCCGATGCACCCGCCGCTGCAGGATGGCGGCCGCGCCGTGGTGGTGCTGTCCGACCGCACCACGGAACACAGCACCCAGCGCTCGCACACCGATTTCGTCGCCAATGTCAGTCATGAGTTGCGCACGCCGCTGGCCTCGCTGATCGGCTTCACCGAGACCTTGCTCGGGCCGGCCGAGGACGACCCACCGGCGCGGAAGCGCTTCCTGACCATCATGGCCGAGCAAGGCGCCAGGATGAACCGGTTGATCGACGACCTGCTCAGCCTGTCGCGGATCGAGATGGTGGAGCATCAGCCGCCCGCCGACACCGTCGATCTGGCGACGTTACTGCCCAGGATCGTCGCCGGTTATGAGCCGCGGCTGGCCGGCGGCCAGACCCGGATCGCGGTCGAGATCGCGCCGGACACGCCGCCGGTCACCGGCGATGCCGACCAGATCGCGCAGGTCACGCAGAACCTGCTGGACAACGCGGTCAAGTACGGCAAGGAGGGCGGTACGGTACGGCTTTCCACCGGCCTCGCCGAGGCCGGCAAGGGATGGCCGTCGCGTCCCGGCGTGGTGCTGGCGGTGGCCGACGAGGGCGCGGGGATTCCGCGCGCCGACATTCCCCGGCTCACCGAGCGGTTTTATCGCGTGGACAAGGGCCGCTCGCGCGCGGCGGGGGGTACCGGGCTGGGGCTCGCCATCGTCAAGCACATCGTCAGCCGGCATCGCGGCCAGTTGTCGATCGAGAGCGAGGAAGGCAAAGGCACGACGGTCAGCGTGTGGCTGCCGCTGGCGCAACCGGGCGCGCGCGGGCGGGACGGGGACTGATCGCGGATCGCGCGTGGCCGGAAATTCCGGGTCCCCGCGTGGAACGGTATTTCATGAACGACCCAGCAACAGCTTCATGCATCGGAAGGCGATGTTGCTTCGGGCTGGGAGGGCGTTTCGCCCACCGGTTCGGCAAAGGATATCGTTAACATGTCGGAACAGAGGCCGCGGTTGAATACAACCTCTGGTTGCTCGCGTGCGGCTCAGTAAAAACTTTTGGATGTCTTGACTTTTTTGAAATGTTGCGCGATCCTGTCGGATGGTGGCGGCAGTCACCAGCATACCGGCGGACCCTCGGCGAAGCCGGTATCGTGGCGACCCTACCAAAGCGGTTTACCCAATTAACGGACGCGTGGATATGCCAGGAACGATTGCCAGCACATCTTACCCGGGCGGGCGGACCAGGCCGGCCCTCCGGCCATGGCTCGTCATGCTACGAGACTGTGGCGGCGGCCCGGCGATTGAGTTCGGCATCGTCGCGCCTATCTTTTTAATGATCCTGCTCGGAATTTATCAATTTGGCCTGGCCTGTAGCAACTACCTGTTTCTGACCAACGCGGTGATCGCGGGCGCGCAAACGCTCTCGGTGAGCTGAGGCGCCACCACGCCGTATACCAACACGGTAAACGTGATCAAAGCTTCAGCGCTTATACTGACCCCGGCGCAGTTAACTATCACGATGACGGTGGGCGGTAACGCCTGTGCCGGCGCGAATGCCGATTCAGAATGCGCTGGTTATCTGACCGCCGCGGTTGCTCCAGGCAATACCATCGCGCAGCAAACCGCGACTGTGACGGCCACCTATCCCTGCAACCTGACAATCCTGGGCGTGGTCTACGCGAACCCCTGCACGATGACCTCGCAGGTCGCCCAGATCGTACAATGAAAGGTGTTTAGCATGATCCGGTCAATGTCCTTCGCCATCTCGCTGGTTCGCGGCCTTGGGCGCGACACGAACGGCACCATCGGCATCATGGCCGCTGTTTCAATGCTGATGTTGTTGGGCATCGCGGCCCTGACGATCGATATGGGCAATCTTTACGCCGCCCAGTTGCAGCTTCAGGCCGCGACAAACGCGGCGGCGATGGCCGGGGCCAACGCGCTGATCGCACCCGGTGCCACGGCGGCCAGCGCGCAAGCCGCGGCGTCGAACTGGGCAACGACTTACAAGGTGCCCAATGTCACGATGACGGGTGTCACGGCGACGACGTCATGTGTCGGAAGCTCAACCGTCTCGGGCCTTCCGAATTGTACCTCCGCCACAGTAGCCCCGAACGTTGTCACGGTAGGGCAAACGGCGACCGTACCGGCGCTACTCGCCAAGATCGTGGGCTTCCAGGGGCCATTCACCATCTCGGCGAAGGCGAGCGCGAGTAAAGCGGGCGGCACCGCGGTTCCGCTCAACATCATCTTCGTGCTGGACGCCACGCAGTCGATGTCACAAGTTCCGTCGGGTGGCGAGACTATCACCTGCACCGGATCCGGATTGAAAGGCAATAATTTAACGCCGGAGAACTGCGCGCTGTACGGGATCCAGCAGGTCCTGGCTGTGATGGTGCCACCGGAAGACCAAATCAGCCTCATGGTCTTCCCGGGTTACAAAAGCGCATTGACCACACCATGTACCAAAACGACGCCCGGAACCGTGGTGCCCTATTATACTTCCCCTATCTATTTTACCGTTGTTCCTTTCAGTACCACCTATTCAACCCTTACCGAGGCGGTAGGCAACGGGGCAACACTGGGTTGCTTCCAGGCCGTGGGCGGGGATGGTAGTTACGTATCCGAAACCATCGCCGCGGCCCAGGCGGCGTTCCCGCAAACCAAGGGAACGCAAAACGTGATGATTATCATGACCGATGGGCAGGCCAATGCCAAGTCCTCGGATGTGGCGGGCGGCTCGACGGGAAGCGCCTGGACAAAAGCGTATCCCGCCGGCATGAACAGCGGTAACGGGGAATGCACCCAGTCGGTCACGGCGGCCACCTCGGCGTCCAAGGCCACTGGTGCCGCCGGCGGTACCTGGGTTTATTCGGTTGCCTACGTGATGCACGGTGAAACCGCAGAGACCACCAATTGCGCGAATGACACAATCACCCCATGCACCGAGATGACGAACATAGCCTCCGATCCAACCAGATTCTTTACCACGGACAGCAGCGTCTGTGGGGCGAACACCACCAACCCGGCGGCGGATTTGCCGGTCATTCTCCAGGAAATATCCTACACCCTGAACAAGGCGCGGCTGCTCCCCCCAGGCAGTTAGACCCAACCTGTTCGTGACGTTGTCCGTCGCGAGGCGGCTGTTATATTGCTTTGATGCAGTAATTTAACCGCGTACGCGGTCCCGCCAGCCGGCGGGGCCGCGTTTCCGATCGTTTCGGTAATAAGCACGAGGCGCGTGTTCCACCTGGCGGCGCGGCGCGCGCGGTTCACCGCCGCGGCACCCTGGCCTGGAGCCGCGCCAAAGAGCCTGAACACGCGCCGATCAGATTGCATCCAACGGTGCTCCACCCCTATCATTGCAAGCACAGCCTCTGCGAGCGCCCCCCTGTCATTGCGAGCGCAGCGAAGCAATCTCCGTGTCCCCACTGATGGAGATTGCTTCGCTGCGCTCGCAATGACAGGGGCTGCGCTCGCAATGACAGGGGCTGCGCTCGCAATGACAGGGGCTCGAGCCGATCGCAGAACGTTCCTGTATGGTAATAGGAACCAGAAGCCGATCGAAACGGCCGCGTCACGGGCACGCCCACCGTCCCGGATTCACGGCGCGAGGCGGTACAGCACCACCTCCCGCTCGGTCCGGTCCTCAAGTTCCAGCGAGGTCGGTACAAGATATCGTGCAATGGGCGAAAGTCCCGCTTTTGGCAAATAGGCACGCCCAGGGTCGGCGATCCACACCTCGGCGTCGCGGGCCATGGCACGCAGCCAGGGCAGGATATGCGCGGTCATCGGCGCCTCGTAGCAAACGTCGCCGCACAGGATGACGTCCCAACGGCGGGCCGCGCCCACGACGTCGCCCGCGGCCACCGTGACGCCGACGCCGTTGACCTCGGCGTTCAGCCGGATCGCCGCCTGGGCCAGATCGTCGATCTCCGCCGCCTCCACCGATGCCGCGCCGGCCCGCGCGCAGGCGATGGCGGCGATCCCGCCCCCGGCGGCGAAGTCCAGCACCCGTCGGCCGGCGACCAGACCAGGGTGATCCAGCACATGCCGCGCCAAAGCCTGCCCGCCCGGCCAGGCGAAGGCCCAGAACGGCGGCTCCAGCGCGCGCTCCCGCAGCCAGTCCTCGGTCGCCTGCCAGATCGGCGTGATCTCGGTCGCCAGATACAAGCTGATTTCCAGCACCAGAGGCGCCGTGCTCAGAACCGTGTTGGCACGAATGAACGCGACCGGGTCCGGCCGCGTCACGACAACCCGGCCTGGATCGCGCCAACCAGCAGCGCCAGGCCGAACGCCAGCCCCACCTCCCGGTTGGCGCGGAACAGAGTCAAACACCGTCCCGGATCGTGGATATCCAGCGTGACGACCTGCCATGCCAGCAACCCGGCCGGCAGCGCCAACGCGAGAAGAAACCAACCGCCGAGCCCCGAAGCCCAGCCGGCCAGCGCGAACAGCAGCACGGCGGTGCCATAGCAGACCGCCAGGAACGGCCGCGTTCGCTCGCCGAACAAGCGAGCAGTGGAACGCACGCCGACCAGCGCGTCGTCCTCGCGGTCCTGATGCGCGTAGATCGTATCGAAGCCGAGGTCCCAGCAGATCGCGGTGGCATATAATAAAGCCCAGGCCAGATCGATGCGCCCGGCGGCGGCGGCGTAGCCCATGGGCGCGCCGAACCCGAAGGTGAAGCCCATCACCAGTTGCGGCCACCAGGTGACCCGCTTCGCCAGCGGATACAGTCCCACCAACACCAACGACGCCACCCCAAGTCCCTGGGCCATCCGGTTCAGGCTCAGCAGCACCAGCAGCCCGCACCCCAGCAGCAGCGCGAGAAACGCCAGCGCCTGGCGCGGCCGGATCGCGCCCGAGGCCAACGGCCGTCCCGCCGTGCGCGCGACGCGCCGATCGATGTCGCGGTCCCACAAATCGTTCACCACGCAGCCCGCCGCCCGCATCACCAGGCTGCCGATCCCGAACAGCACGACCAGCCGGAGCGTTTCCGGCCACGCCACGCGCGCCAGCAGGATCCCCCACAACCCCGGCAGGAACAGCAGCCAGATGCCGATCGGCCGGTCGACCCGCGCCAGCAGCAGATAAGGCAGCCAGGTCCGCGGCAGCCGGGAGACCCAGCCGGTGGCGGCGATATCCGTGCGCGCGGTCATGATGCTACTCTGAACCTCAGCATGACGAGGTCAACCGGAAACCCAGCTTCGCATTGGACAGCGCCGCGGCTGTTCGTCGCCGGGGCACTGCGCGAAGGCGCGGACATCGTGGCCTCGGCCGAGCAGGCACATTACCTCGGCACCGTGCTGCGCCGCGCGTCTGGCGATGCGGTGCGCCTGTTCAACGGCACGGATGGGGAGTGGGCGGCCTGCCTCAACTTCTCGCGCCGGGATCGCCTCTCTTTGACGGTGGAGACAAGACTGCGCGCCCAAACGCCGGAAGCTGGCCCATGGCTGGTGTTCGCGCTGCTGAAACGCGATGCCACCGACCTCGTCGTCCGCCAGGCCGTCGAACTGGGCGCGTCCCGCCTGCTGCCCGTCATCACCGAGCGCACCAACGCCGCCCGGGTCAACAGCGAGCGCCTCCATGCCATCGCGATCGAAGCCGCCGAACAGAGCGAACGCCTGACGATCCCGGTCATCGACCCTCCCGCCCGCCTCGATGCCGTGCTGGCCGGCTGGCCCCCGGAGCGGCGTCTGTTCGCGGCCCTCGAGCGATCCTGGCCCGCCGCCCTCCCGCGCGATGCCCAGGCCGGGCCGGCGGCATTGCTGGTCGGGCCGGAAGGCGGCTTCACGCCGGCCGAGCGCGATTTATTGCGCCGGTTCGACTTTGTCACGCCGATTTCACTCGGTCCCTTCGTACTTCGGGCCGAGACCGCCGCCGCGGCGGGTCAGGCCCTGTTGCTTGGCATGGGGTGGGCCGAGTACGTTCCCCCCAACCTGAAACGCCCCCCGGAAAGTCCGAGTACCGCATGTCCAATCCAGTAGACGGCGACGCGACCCCGATCACGTCGCTTCGCCAACTCGCCGAGCATATCGCCGAAGGGTGTAAGCCCCCGGACCAATTCGGTATTGGCACCGAGCACGAGAAGTTTGGCTTCCGCCTGAAGGACCTGAAAACCCCGCCGTACGAGCCGTCGGACGGCCAGCCCGGCTGTATCCGCGACCTGCTGCATGGGCTGGAGGCGTTTGGCGCGACCCCGATCCTGGATCACGGCAATACCATCGGACTGAAACAGGGTGACGCGTCGGTGTCGCTGGAGCCGGCGGGCCAGTTGGAATTGTCCGGACGCATCACGGCGACGCTGCACGAGACCCGCGCCGAGCTCGATACGCATTTCGAGCAGGTGCGCACGGTGTCGCGCGACCTGGAACTTGGCTTCGCCCCGCTCGGGTTCCATCCGCTGGCGCGGCGCGAGGACATGCCCTGGATGCCCAAGGGCCGCTACGCGATCATGCGCCGCTATATGCCCCGCGTCGGTTCGTTGGGGTTGGACATGATGACCCGCACCTGCACGGTGCAGGTGAACCTCGATTACCAGTCGGAACGGGACATGGTGCGGAAGCTGCGCGTGTCGTTGCTGTTGCAACCATTGGCGACCGCGCTGTTCGCCAATTCCCCGTTCACCGAGGGCAAGGAAAATGGCTTCCTGTCCTACCGCGCGCAGATCTGGACCGACACCGACAAGCTGCGTTCCGGCATCCCGCGGGTCATGTTGGAACCAGGCTTCGGGTTCGAGCGTTACGCCGCGTGGCTGGTCGATTCCCTGCCGATGTATTTCGTTTATCGCGCCGGCCAATATATCGATGTCGCCGGCGCCTCGTTCCGCGATTTCCTGAATGGAAAGGTACCGGCGCTGGCGGGGATCACGCCGACGATCGGCGATTTCGCCGACCACATGACCACGGCCTTCACCGATGTCCGCGTGAAACGGTTCCTGGAGATGCGCGGCGCGGACGCGGGCCGCGCCGACATGATGGTGGCGCAGTCGGCGCTCTGGGTCGGGCTGTTGTACGATGACGCGGCGCTGACCGCCGCCGAGGCACTGGTCCGCGGCATGGGCTGGGACGACGCGGTGGCACTGCGCGGCGCGGTACCGCGGCGCGGCCTCGCGACTCCGTTCCGGGCCGGCAACCTGCGCGATCTCGCGCGCGACGTCGTCGCTATCGCGCGCGACGGTCTGCGCGCGCGAAATCGCCGTGACAAATACGGTAACGACGAGTCAATTCATCTGACTCCGTTATTTGAAATTTGCGCCGGTGGACCGGTGCCCGCCGAATATTGGCTGGAGCAGAATCGTACCGTGTGGAACGGTAACGTTCGGAACATCTTCGCCGAGGCCGCGATCTAGCATCACGCGCTGCGCGGGCCTATCCGCATTGGCTCGCGCGATCGATGCGCGCGGCGAAGCATGGCCGCCACCCGGACAGCGGACCGCGAAATGCTTAACGGCAAATAAACCGGGCGCGGTCCCGCGCGATCATTTTCGGAATAAAATGACCGCGGCCACGCGGCGGGACGCAGATTATTTTTGAAATTCATTGCCCACGAAGGGAGAAATCGCGTGCAACTGGTTTCTCCCGCCAATCAGTTTCCTTTAAAACCATTGACCTGGAACAATTCTCTCATGCTAAGGAAACGTTAAAATCGCCCGCGCCGATTAAGGAATCGGCACGCATGAACGGCAATTCGACGAACCATCTACCACTGGCATGCGACATATTATTGCTGTATGCTTCAATTTAACGGGAGTATCACACATGCGGGCACAGCCTTTTCCGCGGGAGGATGAATATGGGCCTCCCGCCGTCCCGGGTCAGATCGTCGTCCGTCTCCGGCTGATCGGCCAGATGGAAGCCTGGACCGTCTCCAGCGAGAATGTCCTCCCGGCGGGCCGCAAGACCCGCGCGCTGCTCGCGGCGATCGCGTTGTCGGGACCGCGCCCGGCGCTGCGCGGCCGCCTCGCCGAGTTGCTCTGGAGCCGCCGTCCGGAGGAGCAGGCGCGCGCCTCATTACGCCAGGAGATTCACCGCCTGCTGGAGGTGCTGGCGCCCGCGAAGACCGACATCCTGCAGGTCACGCGCGATCATTTGTCGCTGAAACCCGGTGCGGTCTGGATCGACGTCGAGGAAGTCATGCGGGCCACCACCGCCCAGCCGGCGGCCTTGTCGTTGCTGGATGGCGAGCTGCTGGAAGATCTGGTCGGCATCGACCCGACATTCGACATGTGGCTGACGGCGGAGCGGGAACGCCTGCGCGACCGTGCCCGCGGCGTGGCGGAGGCGCTGTTGCGCGAGCAGCTTGAGCCCGACGCGGCCATCGCGGCGGCCCAGAGGCTGCTGCAGATCGACCGCGCCCACGAAGGCGCGTGGCGGGCCCTGATGCGCGCGCACGCCGAACAGGGCGAGCGGGGCATGGCGATCCAGGCGTATGACCGGTGCCGCGCGGTGCTGGCCGATCTGCTCGACGCGGCGCCGTCGGCCGAGACGCAGCAGTTGTTGGCGGACATCCGCGGCCCGGCGAGCACCCGACTGCCGATACGGTCGCTGGCGCCGGCCCGGCAGGCTTCGCCGCGCCCAACCGAAACGTCCGACGACGAAGCGCCCGGGACGGAGATGCCGCCCAAGGAAGAACGGCATCGGCGGGGCGGCGCGCATATCGGGGTGCTGCCGATGCAATGTGTCGGTTTGTCCGAGGAAGACTCCTATCTCGGGCCAGGCCTCGCCGATGAGATTACCACGGCGCTGTCGCGGTTTCGCTGGATGTTCGTGGTCTCCTCCAGTTCGATCACCCGATTCGCGCAGGACAACCGCGACGAGAGCGCCATCCGGCAGGCCTTCGGCATCGACTTTCTGTTGGACGGCACCATCCAGCGCAACCGCGACAGGCTGCGCATCACACTGCGGCTGCTCGACCTCAGGGCGGGCAATCAGGTCGTCTGGGCCCGCCGGTTCGATCGTAAGGCGGACGATCTGCTGTCCGTTCAGGATGAGATCGCGGCCGAAGTGGTCGCGCAGGTCGATCCGGAAATCCTGCTGATCGAGGCGAAACGCAGCGCGGCGCGGCCCAGGGTCAACGCGACCGCCTATGACCTGGTGTTGCGGTCGATTCCGCTCATGACCCGGTTCGAACGCGAGAGCTTCTCGCAGGCCGGCGAATATCTCGCGCAGGCGATCGCGCTTGAGCCGGACTATGCCGCCGCCCATGCCTGGTACGCCTACTGGCATATCTTCCTTGTCGGTCAGGACTGGGCGCCGGACCAGAATGAAACCATGATGCGAGGCGGCGAGTTCGCGGAACGGGCGATCGTCCTGGACCCATTCGACGCCCGGGCGCTCACGATCGCCGGGCATGTGCGGGCGTATCTGCATCATAACCTGCGTGAGGCGGCCGCGTTGCACGACCGTGCGCTGGAACTGAACCCCAATCTCGCGATGGCCTGGGCGCTCTCGGCGATCACCTACGCCTATTTGGGGGACGCGGATGAGGCCGCGCGGCGGAACAAGCGCTATAAGGAGTTGTCGCCGCTCGACCCGCATGCGTTCTTTTTTGATGCGTTTTTCGCGATGATCCAGTTGCTGAAACGGAACTATGAAGCCGCGGCTACCATTGGACGCGCGGTCACGCAACTGAACCCGTCCTTTTCGGGGGGATACAAGCCCTATTTCGCGGCACTCGGTTATCTCGGCCACATGGAGGAAGCCGCGACCGTGCTACGCCGGCTGTTGGCGATCGAACCCGACTTCACGATCGAGCGTTTCCTGAGCAAGACACCGCTGGAAACGGCGGCGGACCGGAGCCACTACGCGGAAGGCCTGCGGCGCGCCGGCGCACCCTGATCACAGGGTGACACGGATTTTCAGGCCTCGTCAGGCTTGCCGCGGGTTCCGGATTCGACCGCGCGGCGCTTGCGGGAGGCCGCCGCATACTGGCCGCGCGGGCGTTCGCCATGACGTTGGGGCGGACCACGGTGTCGTAGAAATCGTCCCAGTCCGCTGGTGCGAACTGTTTCAAATCGGGTACCAGCTCATAATTATTCAGCGTCGATTCCTGGTACGCGATGCGCGGAATTGGCTGCACCTGAAGCATGGGGTGTTCCTGGCGGAAATCGATCGGGGTGTCGGTCTTGATCAGACGAATATTGGTGATCAACGGGCCGAACCAGTGATCGGTCTCGATCACGCCCTCGAACGGCTCATAACCGCCGGGCCGGCCGAAATTCGCCGGCGACCGCACGAGCAGGCTCCAGCCTGGAGCGGTGCGGGCCATCAGGCCGGACCACAACTGCATGAACCCAGGCTCTTGCAGGACGGCCATGAAAGGCGGCGCGAATTCCGCGCATTCGGGCGGCGCGACAGACGCGAAATAGTCCCGGAAGCCGGGGAACTGCACAGAGCTGAGTTTTGGGATCGGAAACCACTCGCCCACGCCGGGATAGGTCCACAAAACGTCGTAACCATCAAACCGCAACGAGAAGTCCATCGCCGGAAAGATGTAATAGCCGAAGCCCGACGCGGTGCTGGATGGCTCGCAATATCGAAACGCGCGGGTCGGGAGCATGCCCGCCGCGGAACTGTCGGCGCGCTGCGGTAAGCGCGCGGAGGGGATGAGCCGATGAAACGTCACCAGCTTCTTTGGCGGCGGTGGGATCGCGATTGTGTCGGCAACTGTCATGGCGCCCCTCCCGGATGGTCGAAACAGCCATGGACCAGGATTCCGGATCCTGGTCCACTGGTCTTTTCCCGTTCATGCCGCTGTCCGTCAGCGGCAGAACTTAATGGCGGGTCACTTGCGCATCGGAAACGACGGGGCGAAGCCGCCCAGACGGACCTTGCCGGCATCGGCGGTGCTCAGCGACGGAGCGAAGCCGCCCAGACGGACCTTGCCGGTATCGGCGGTGCTCAGCGACGGGGCGAAGCCGCCCAGACGGACCTTGCCGGCGTCGGCGGTGCTCAGCGACGGGGCGAAGCCGCCCAGACGGACCTTGCCGGCGTCGGCGGTGCTCAGCG
>Ga0181536_10001762_pt1 | contig 25126 bp, 17 predicted proteins | sample PEATcosm2014_Bin_41_FD_121105 | JGI IMG/M metagenome (GOLD analysis project Ga0181536, IMG submission 121105) | Peatland microbial communities from MTU Mesocosm Facility, Houghton, MI, USA - PEATcosm2014_Bin17_60_metaG | ecosystem: Environmental > Terrestrial > Soil > Wetlands > Peat | place...
CACCAGAAATATATCCAGCCAGCCGTCGCTGTCGTAATCGAAAAAGGCAGCTCCGCAGCCGGTCGTCTCCATAAGGAACCGGTTTCTGTGTTCGCTGCCGAAGATGGTCCTGGCACGCAGGCCCGCTTCGCGCGCGACATTCAAAAACTGCACCCCGAGGGGAACTCCGCGCATGAGCTGGTCAAACGAAAAGACCGGAACAGTCGCGCAAAGTGACCGGATGAAATCTCTGCGGTGCATGTGGTGCGTTTTGGTACTTCCAACGATTGTAGCCGATGCTCGTGACGAGCCCTTGGAATTTCCCTAAAGAAATCTAATGCGAACCCAAACAGGCGGTTGACAGGTTGCCGGGGCTGCTTTAGTACTATTTAGCACGGTCATCACGATCGACGGAAGTGCGGCGCGTGGCGAAACGCCATTGTAACTTGCGGCAACAAAGGCGCGCGATTCGCGTAACAGTCCATTTAATCTACTGAAACAAATTGACTTATTCGGTTTAACTGTAACAAACCTCTTTACCTCTTGTTCTCCTCTCTAATATAGATCTATTATTCGTGAATCTCGTTAATCACCTCATGTAAAAGGTTGGGAGGAAAAGATGCTCGGTTCGCGCAGATCGGCCTTGTTTGCCATGCACGTTTCTCTTGCGCTGCTTGTTTGCTTCACCGGGAGACTCAGCGCACAGCAGGTTTTCGGTAGCATCGTGGGTACCGTTACGGACGCGTCGGGCGGGGCGGTGAACAACGCCAAGATCACCATCACAGACATCCAAAAGGCCACCAAATTCGAGGTGACCACCAATGAGTCCGGCTACTACACCAAAGGCCAACTCATTCCAGATCAGTACCAAGTGAGCATTGAAGCAACCGGATTTCAGAGGGCCGTCTCCAACCCGATTACGGTACAGGTCGACGCTGTTGCCCGCTTCGACGTTGCCTTGCAGGTCGGCAATGTCACCCAGGAGGTGGAGGTGACGGCGGCCGCTCCGTTGCTTCAATCCGACCGCGCGGATGTGTCGCAAACCTTTGATGCCCATCAGATCGAGGAACTGCCGAGCGTGGGGCGCAATCTCCAGGCGTTCGAGTTGATGAATCCGGGGACCGTACCGTTCGGATGGGCGCACGCCTCGGATGAAAACCCGCAGGGCAGTGTGCAGATGATTTTCAACGGCCAAGTATTCGACTCGATGGGGTACGAATTGGACGGCACCACCAACCAGGATCCTATTCTGGGGATTATCGTCATCAACCCGACGTTCGATTCGGTAGCCGAGGTGAAGCAATCGGTCCAGGACTTCGATGCCGAGTTTTCGTACACAGGCGGCGGCATGGCGGAATACTCCACTAAGTCCGGCACCAACGAATATCACGGGGATGCGTTTGAGTATTTGCAAGTAAATACGCCTGGATTCCAGGATTTCGCCCGCAACCCCTTTACAAACGCCAACCCGGTCTACCGGCAGAATCAATTTGGCGGATCGATTGGCGGCAAGATTCTCAAGGATAAGTTGTTCTTCTTTGCCGATACGCAATTGAACCGTCAGGCCCTGGGCGGATCTGTGAATACATCAGTACCGACGGCCTTGAACCGCACCGGCAATTTCAGTGATTGGCTGGCCCTCGGTTCGGAGTATCAGCTTTACAATCCGTTCACTGGAAATCCGGCGAACGGCACCGGCCGACAGCCATTCGCGGGCAACATTATCCCGCAAAGCCTTTTGAGCCCACAGGCTCTGGCCATCATGAACTACTGGCCGCTGCCCAATACCTCGCAGTTTGGCACCGTAGGCAACAACTATGATGCCAGCGGCGACGTCGCGATTACGGGCAACTTGTGGAATACCCGTTGGGATTACTACCTGAACAACAAGAACACTATTTTCGGCCGGTACAGTTACGCCGCCTATACGGAACAGGCGCCGGGCGCATTCGGCCTGGAAGCGGGTGGACCCAATTTCGGCAACTATGCAGGCGACTCCCAGGCGTTGAACCAAAGCGTAGCTATCGGATGGACGTACACCTTCAGTCCGACGGTCATCAATGAATTCCGGTTTGGCTACATGCGGTATCACGTTTTCGACGTGCCCAACGGCTACGGAACCGATCCCGCCAAAGAAGCCGGCATTCCAGGTTTGAACCTGGACAGCACCTACACGTCCGGCATGCCGTACTTCGACGTTCAAGATCACGGCTACGGGGACGCCAAGCTCGGGTATGGTCTGGGCGTCAACCAGTGCAACTGCCCGCTGACGCAGACCGAGCGTCAGATCCAGTTCATCGACAACGTAACCAAAATCCATGGCAACCACAGCTTCAAATTCGGTGCGGACCTGCGGTATGCGGAAAACCTGCGGGTCCCGAGCGATAGCCACCGGGCGGGCGAGTTGTACTTCAATGGCAACCAGACAGGATTCGTCAGCGCGCCGGGCGCGAGCCCCATTGATGGCTTAGGGCTGGCATCGTTCCTTCTTGGGGATGTGAATAACTTCGACCGCTATGTCAGTTCCAGCACCAATGCTCAAGAGCGTCAGAAGCGCTTCTTCTGGTACGGGCAAGATCAATGGCGCGTAACCAACAAGTTAACAGCGTCACTCGGTGTGCGTTGGGAAATGGTGTTCCCGGAGAGCGTCAATGCAGCGGGGAACGGCTCCACACTGGATTTGTCGAACGGCCTGATGTACGTTTTCGGCGAGGGAGGGGTTTCCTCGCACGGCATTCAGAACATGAACTGGCACGAGTTTGCGCCGAGAGTGGGCCTAGCTTATCAGCTTGACAAGAAGACTGTCATCCGCGCGGGGTACGGCTGGTCCTACAATTTGGGAACCTTCGGCTCGACGTTCGGCCACAACGTAACCCAGAACCCGCCAGTTCTGGATTATCAGCAGATTAATAACCCGGCTTCGACACCGTTCGATGCGGTGTTCACTCTCGCTAACGGGCCGGCGGCTCCGACACCCATTACTGTGGGTTCCAATGGAACTTTCCCGCTGCCTAATGGGATTTCGCCGAAGTTCCGGCCTGCCGAGATGACTATGCCAGTGGTCTATCAGTACAACTTCACTGTCCAGCGGCAGATCAGGGACAAGATCTCGATCAGCTCCGGCTATGTGGGCAATTCCCAGCGCCACGGCTGGATCGGTACCAGCAACACCATCAATCCGAACGAGGCTGAATGGAATCCGCAGACCAACACTGCGACGCAGCCGTACTTCGCCCTCTACGGATGGACGCAGGGTTTGGGCTACTATTGCAACTGCACGAACCAACAATACAATTCCTGGCAAACCACGTTCACGGTGAAGAACTGGGCCGGCTGGACCCTCCAGGGAAGCTACACGTACCAAAGGCTAAACACTTGGGACGGGCCCTATGACACGAACTACTACTTTATCTACGGCCCCCAGAACGGAGCGGGCGGCTATGGGGGCAGCAGCTTGATACCGCATAATCAGATCACGCTGGCCAACAACTACGATGTGCCCTTCGGGCATGGCCAGAAGTTTGGTTCCAGCGCCAGCAAGCCGTTGGATGCGGCACTAGGCGGCTGGACGCTCGGTTTGACCACGACCTATTACAGCGGCCTTCCCTTCTCGCCGACTATCGACTACTACGGGGCAGGGTCGGTCAGGCCGAGTACGGGACCTAACAATCGGCCCGTTTTGGGAAGCGGTCCCGTATATGCGCCCAACCAGAACCGTAACCAGTGGATTGAGGGCTGTCCCGACCAGCAGTGTACTTCGGGGCCTTATATGTTCCCGTCGTCTTCCGCGTTCGGCAACTACCCGATTGACACGCTGATCGGCCCGCGATTCATCAACTTCGACTTCATGGCGATGAAGAGTTTCCACATCACGGAGAAGATTTCATTCGCGCTCCGCATGGATTCTAGGAACTTCTTCAACCACACTAACCTCGGCGGCCCGAATGCCGATGTCACGGCTCCCAATGTGGGCCAGATCACCGGCATTGCCTTCGGTGGCAACAACGGCGTTGGGATGAGGACGCTGCAGTTGTCGGGTACTATCCGGTTCTAGCGCGGAGCGGTTAAGCCGCGATTGAATTGAGGCCGGCAGGGCTGATGCTCTGCCGGCCTTTCTTGTGTGGGCAGTAGTCCGAGCGTGCTCGGCGCTATAGCAAATCGTCAAATGTTCAGACGTCGGGCCACGCCTTACCGCGTGCCGACGTTGGGATCGATCTTCTTGGCCAGCGCCAGTTCCGCCTCCGATTCGGCTGTCTTGTTCTCCTGCTCCAATGCCAGACCCAGGCTGTAGTGAAGGGAGGCGTATAGAGGGTTCACGTCGATGCCTCGGCGATAGATCTTAATGGCCTCGTCGTATTGGCCCTTTGCATAGAGCGCCGCGCCCCAATTGAGATAGGCCAAAACATAATCGGGATCGATTTCCAGGGTGCGGCGGTATTCGGGAATTTCCTCCGCGTTGCCCAACGCGCCGTAGGCGAGCGCAAGGTTGAAGTGGGCGCCGGCGTCCTGGGGATAGAGCTGGGTTGCGATGGTCAGAATCTTTACACCCACGGCCGGATTGCCGCTTTGCCCATACGTGGCGCCGAGCCAGGTCAGCGCGCGCAGAAAATGCGGATAGATCTTCAACGCTTCAAGCAATCCGTTTACTGCTTCCTGATGCTTACCTTGCTTCTGCAAGGCCATCGCCTGGTTGAATGCCGCTTCCGCCTCCACGCGGAAATTCCGCGGCATTCGCTGCAATATCACGTACTTACCGTTTGCTTCGATGACATTGGAGATCTCTCCGGGCTGGAGCTTCAGCGCAGCCGCGGACCATGCCGGATCGAGCTGGCTTCGCTCGAGATCCCCCAGATAGCCGCCTTGGCTTCCCGTGGCGCGATCGCTGGAATTGGCGCGGGCAAGCTCGAAGAACGATTCTCCTGATAAGAGCTGCTGGCGGATGGCCGACGCTTTTGCGCGGTCGTCCATAACCATCATGCGGAGAAACAGATGCTTCGGCGTGACCGTGGTTCGCCATGCCGGATTCAGCGCCGCCACTTTGATCCTTTGGTCGGGATTGACGCGAATCCAGTGCTCCGCTATGACAAACGCGCCGCGTGTCTCATCCAACATATGGCATCCCGCGCAGCCTGTGGACCGATTCACCGGGCACAAACCCGCATGATTCGTTACCGTCGCGCTATGGCAACGCAAACACGTCTGCTCGGCCCTGGCCTCCAGCACAGAACGAGGCGCATCCTGATGCGGGTCGTGACAGTTGATGCACGTGATCTCACCCCCGCTTTGACGCCAGCACTCGCTGTTTCTCAACGCCGTCACTTGATCGGAAATTAGCACGTCGTCGGGCATCGGATCTTCAATGATACTGGAGCCCGCATGACATTGCGTGCATGGCCGCATGCGCTCAGACATGGGCAGCTTGCTCGGGTTCCACATGGCGAGGTCACGCGAGTGGGTGCTGAGCGCGGCTAAATGCGGTTGGCCTGGGCCGTGGCAGTTTTCGCAAGAAACACCCGTCTCGACGCGCGTTCCATGAGTTCTCGGCGCGCCATGGCAGCTCAGACATCGCTTTTCCAAATATGGCGTCAATACGCGGCCCATGGCCGTTTCGTAAGTCGTGGGCTTCTCTTCCGGAAAACCTAGCGAGAAGGCGAGTTTGTTCTGCAAGGCATAGTGGAAGTAGCGGGCTTCGAGCAGGCGCGAGACCGGCAGGGGCAAGCCTTGCAGAGAGGGAACGCGAAGCAGAAAACTGATGCCATGGCGCTGACCGCCGACCATGGTTTCCACCGGATAACCAACCGCCGGCTGCCCTGGCATTTGCACTTGAAATCGCAGATTCGGGCCCGTTCCCTTGAGCTCGTACGCGATCTCAGGCGCCGGTCCCTCCGCGACGGTCTCGGCATAATTTACGGGGGGGTGGCGGGTAGCAGGGTCCTGCCAGGTGCGCGCCATATTGGTGCCCGACTGCACCTTGGCAATATCCTTGTGGCAGCCGGCGCATACGTCGCGCCCCAGATAGCCGCTGTCGCTAGCGCTCGCGAGCGAGGAGACCATCAGCAGCAGGTAGATCAGACGCACGGGTGAGGCGCACCATCGGCACATATAGTTTGCCGAACTCATCACAGTTCCAGCCTCTTGCCCTTCACGCCAACAATTTTATCTACAATCCCACTTAGCCAGTGAATCTCTAAGTCCGTCTTGGGCGCCTTATTCAATCCGAAGCGCACGCGCAGATTTGAGCGTACTGTCGCACCGCAAAAGCTGCGGCAAGGTTGTGATACGTTTACCCTGTGAAGTTGGTGTCTACCCAACCCTCCACCAACGCCGGGCGGCAAACGCTCGAACTGCTCACGCTCCCCGTACTCTTACTCGGTTGCCTTGCCATAGGCCGCGCCGAGGAACATCCCTGCGCCCGCTGCCACCCCTCCGAAGCCGCCGCCTTCGAGCGCTCCCCGATGGGCAGATCCATAGGCCCTCCATCCGTTTTTACAGAAGGCCACGTCGTCCACAAACTTTCGGGAAGCACTGTCACCATCCGCCAGCGAGACGGGCTTCTGGAGCACCGGCTGGAGCGGCACGGCGTGGTTGCCGAATATCCCGTAGCGTATTCCGTCGGAGCCGGTATCGTCGGATACAGTTACATGGTTCGGCTGGGGCGATACCTGTTTCAATCGCCGGTTTCCTACTACACGCAAACCAAGAGCTGGGACCTAACGCCGGGCTACGAGACCGAACCGCATCTCGATTTCACGCACCAAATCTCTAGCGGCTGCCTGTTCTGCCACACCGGCTCCGTGAACTTCATTGCGGGAACGGCGAATCAGTTCGCAGATCCCCCATTTACGCCGATCTCTTGCGAACGGTGCCACGGTTCGCCTGCCGCGCACCTCAAGAACCCCGTCCCGGGCACCATTGCAAATCCCGCCAAGTTAGCGCCGGCCCATCGTGATAGCGTGTGCGAGCAGTGCCACCTCGAGGGGGATGTCAGGATACTCAATCCCGGCCGCGATTGGTGGGACTTCCATCCGGGCCAGGCGGCCGAGAGCGTTTTTGTCACTTACCTAAGGACCGCCGCTCCGGGCACACTGCGCGCCGTGAGCCAGAGCGAGTTGCTCGCCCAGAGCCAGTGCGCCAGGCAAAGTGGCGGCCGCTTGTGGTGCGGCACTTGCCACAACCCGCATGCCGACGAACAGAACCGGGCGCAGGCCGTGAAGCAGGTCTGCCTCTCCTGTCATAGCGATCTCTTTACAGCCGGACGTCATCAGCCCGCCGCCGAATGCGTGAGCTGTCACATGCCCCGGCTTCGCCCCACAAACGTGGCCCACTCCGCCGTCACCGATCACAGCATTCCGCGCATCCCGCGTGTGCAACAGTCCGAAGGCGGCGCCAATCCCGAGCTGAAGGCGTGGCGCGAACCCGATCCCGCGCTTGTCCGCCGCGATCTCGGCCTGGCGTATTTTGATCTGGCGGCAAGCAAACACACCACGCCGGATCTCGCACAGGCCTATCAGATCCTTTCCCTATTGCCGCCGCAAGAGAGGCAAGATCCAGCAGTCGAAGCCGACCTGGGATCCGCCTTGTTGGCGCAAGGCCAGACGCCCTTGGCTGTCCGGATGTTCACGCGTGCGTCGGCGCAGGAACCCTCGAATGCGCGCTATGCCTATTGCCTGGGAACGGCGCTCGAACGTGCCGGCAAAATGGAGGAAGCGGTTAGGCAGCTAAAGCGAAGTATTGAACTCGATCCGTCGCGGCCGGATGCATACTTGGAGTTAGCCCAGTTCTATCGGAAAGCCGGCCACGAAGCGGAAAGCCGCAACACGCTTCGCGAGTATCTGCGCTTCATGCCGCAGAATGTTGAACTGCGGCTGCCTGAGTGATCACGGCGCCGCACACGCTCTGCCAGCCTTTTTCATTCTGGGATAATGTCTCCATGCTGCGGCTGTTTGCCGTGCTTTCGTTGGAAGTATGCGCCGTACACGCCGGGCCCGTCACATTCTACAAGGACGTCGCGCCCATCGTCTACCATTCCTGCGCGCCCTGCCATCGTCCCGGTGAGCCGGGTCCTTTCCCGCTGCTCACCTATGAAAACGTACGGAAGCACGGCCAGCAGATTGTCGCGGTCATCCGGCGGCGCTACATGCCGCCCTGGCTACCCGAACCAGGTCACGGCGATTTTCAAGACGAACGGCGTCTCACCGGCGGGCAGATCCGGACCATCGCCGAGTGGATCGACCAGGGCGCGCCTGCCGGCTCCCCATCGGACGCTCCACCGCAACCGAAGTTCACTCCCGGATGGCAGCTCGGCGCGCCGGACCTGGTCATCGAGGCGTCCGCGCCGTATCATTTGCGCGCTGACGGCCCCGACGAATACTGGAATTTCGTGCTGCCGCTCAAGCTGGATGGCGCCCGTTGGGTCAAGGCCATCGAGATCCGCCCCGGCAACGCCCGCGCCGTGCATCACGCGAACGTGCTCATTGACCGCAGCCGCTCGGCGCGCATGCAGGAGAAAACACCTGGCGCAGGTTTCCCCGGCATGGACCTGAGTATCGAGTCGGACACGTTCGATCCCGACAGCCATTTCCTGTTCTGGAAGCCCGGCGGCACTCCGTGGATCGAGCCCGCCGGCATGGCTTGGCGCGCTGACTCCGCGACGGACCTCGTCCTGAACGTTCACATGCAGCCCACCGGCAAGCCCGAGCTCGTGCAGCCTTCCATCGGGCTATACTTCACGGACCGTCCGGGAACGAAGTTTCCCATGTTAGTGCAGCTTGAGCACGATGGCGCCCTCGATATTCCCGCCGGCGACACGGATTTTCTCGTGACCGACGATTTCGCTGTGCCGATGGACATGGACGTCCTCGCGGTCTATCCGCACGCCCATTATCTGGGGCATCTGCTGGAAGGCTACGCCACCCTGCCCGGCGGCGAGCGCAAGTGGCTGATCCGCATTCCGGATTGGGATGTGAACTGGCAGGCCGTATACCGCTACCAGCAGCCCGTGTTCCTGCCAAAAGGAACCGTGGTCTCCATGCGCTTCCACTACGACAACTCGGCTGGCAACCCGCGCAATCCCAACCAGCCGCCGATACGCGTACGCGGTGGCAATCAGGCGACCGACGAAATGGGCCACCTGTGGTTGCAGGTCTTGCCGCGCGGCGACGAGGATCGCCGCATGGAATTGCAGGAAGCCATCATGCGCCGTCGGCTCGTAAAGTATCCAGGTGATTTTTCGGCGCAGTTCAACCTGGGCGCACTCCTTCTTGCGCGCGGTGGCCAGGAGGACGCCATTCCTTACTTGCGTGGCGCCGTCGCGGCCCGGCCCGATCAGTCCGTGGCGCTGAACACGCTCGGCGCAGCCCTGCTTTCAACTGGAAACGCGAGCGATTCGACAAGCCTTTTCGAACAGGCCTTGCGTTCGAATCCGCAGTATACGAATGCGCGCTACAACCTGGCCAACGCGCTCGCGGAGCAGCAACAGTGGGATCAATCGGCGGCGCAGTTCCGCAAAGTACTCGAGGAGAGCCCGGACGATGCGGGAGCCCGCCAACACCTGGGAGAGGTGCTGCGGCTCTGGGGTGACAAGCTGGCCACGGCTGGAAATCTGGAGGAAGCTGCGGCCCGGTTGCGGGAGTCCCTGCACTTCCGAGAAAACGATGCGGTGCTGCATAGCGACCTCGGTACGGTGCTGGCGCGGCTCGGCCGAATCCGCGATGCCGTGCCGGAGTTCGAAACGGCGCTGCGCCTCGATCCGCATTTAGAATCAGCTCAACACAACCTGCAGGCGGCCCGCGCACGCCTGGCCGTGGATCAGCCGAACGGGAAACGGTAACCATGGGGCCGCTTCTTCTATTGCTCCTCCAGTCAGGTGCCCACCAGGCGGGTTTGCAGGCGTACAACGAGCATCGCTATGCCGACGCCGTGCAATATTTGAGCGAGGCGCTCAAGACAGAGGCGGCGGGCAGTAAGGACTACCAGGAATCAGCACTGGTGCTGGGCGAGAGCCTGTACTTCGAAAAAAGGTTCGATGACGCCATCCCGTGGTTTGAGAAAGCCGCGGCAGGTGCGCAAACGCTGGTAGCCGAGTTTATGCTGGGCAATGCCTGTCTTCGGGCGCGCCAGGACGAGAAGGCTTTAAAGGCCTTCGCCACGCTCTTTCAGGTAAGCCCCGATTCCCCGGCAGCGCACCTGTTGACGGCGGAAATGATGCTGCGGGAGCAAATGGAACAGGGTGCGGAAGGCGAGGGCCGCCGCGCGCTCGAAATCGATTCGCATATTCCGCAGGCGCACTTCATTCTGGGCGAGACGGCGCTCGCCCGAGGTGACGCCGCGCAGGCCATTGCCGAGTTCCAGAAGGAGATCGCCATCAATCCGAACTTCCCCATGGCCTACTACCGGCTCGGCGAGGCCTACAGCAGGCGGGCAGCCTGGGAGGACGCGATCTCGGCGCTCGAACGCTCCATATGGTTGAATCCGAATCACAGCGGCGCGTACACAGTCTTGGGCAAGGCGTACCTGAATCACGGAGATCTGGATGATGCGGAGGGCACTTTGCGGCATGCCCTCCAGATGGACCCGCGGAATGCGCCGGCCCATCACCTGCTGGCAGAGACGCTGATGCGTGCCGGGAAAAGTGAAGAGGCTAAGAAGGAACTGGCGCGGTAAATGGTCGGCAACCTATTAATATGTCTGCTGCTCTGGCAAACGCCGGAAAACGCAGTCGCTCGCGCCACCGCGCTGATGGAAGCTGGAAAGCTCAAAGAGGCCCAGGAAATGCTGGCTGGGGCGGACGCCTCGTCACCCGGCGCGGCATACCTTCGCGGGATCATCAGCTATCGTTTGCATGATTATATTGCGGCTGCGAAAGCGCTTCAGGAAGCCGTGGCTGCCATTCCCGGGAATAGCCCGAAGTATCGGGAGACCGTCCGGATGATTGGGCAAAGCGAGTATCTATCGGGGCATATTGCCGCCGCCATTCCTTGGCTGGAGAAGGCACAGGCATCCGGTGCCCGTAGCAACGAACTGTTCTACATGCTCGGAAACAGCTACCTGCAAGCGCGTCAAATCGAAAAGGGTCGCGCTGCGCTGGCCAGGACGTTCGGTGTGCCGGCGGATTCGGGAGCCGCGCGTCTATTTACGGCACAGATGCTGATCCGCCTGGAGTTCGAAGACGATGCGCAGCGCGAACTGGAGGCGGCCGTGGCGCGCGAGCCAAAACTTCCCGGGGCGCATTACATGCTCGGGGAACTCGCCATATATCGCGCCCAGACCAGCCGCGCCATCGACGAACTGAGCCGGGAAATCGCCCTCAATCCAGATTTTGCCATGGCCTACTACCGGCTCGGCGATGCCTACATGCGCCAGGAGGACTGGGATCACGCTGTCCCACCTCTCGAGCGGGCCGTCTGGCTGAACCCCACCTATAGCGGGCCATACATCCTGCTGGGCAAAGCCTACTTCAAGAAATCGGATTTGCCCAATGCCGAGCACATGTTGCGCCGGGCCTTACAGATGGACCCGCGGAATGCATCGGCGCACTATTTGCTGGGCCGAACTCTCATACAGGCCGGTCGCACCGAAGAGGGCAGGAAACTCTTGCGACGCTGGGAGGAATTGCGTCAGGAATCGGGCCAGTGACACCTCGTGCCTTCTCTATTTTACTGAGTCGTTCCTCTGTAGCATCGTGCCCAACTCGGCCTCTTTGGCGCGCTTCACTTCTTGACCTTTGGCAAAAGCAGCCTTGCTCCCTTCCAAATCGCCTTTCTGACGCAACAGTTGGCCGAGCGTGTTGTAGGGGCCCGGGTCGCCCGGACTCAAACGAATAGCGGTGCGCAGCGCGGTCTCAGCGCCATCCAAGTCTCCCTTTTGCTTCAGCGCGGTTCCCAGCATGAGATGAGCTTCACCGAAATCCGGGCGCAACGCGACGGCCGCCCGCATCTCCTTGGCCGCCTCGTCGAAGGCGCCCGTCTGCCAGTACGCGATGCCTAAGGTGTAATGCGCTTCAGACATGCTCGGGTCAATTTCCAGGGCGCGCTGCAGCTCAGCCCTGGCAGCCTCGATTTCATCCTTGTTCTTTAGAGCGACGCCTAGGTCATAATGCGCACCGGCCAGGTTCGGATCGCGCCGCAGGGCCTCCTGGAACTGTTCCACGGCCTTGTCCAGATCGCCCTTTTGCAGGTAGGCGCGCCCCATATTGACTCGCGCCATGATGTACGATGGATCCGCCTCGAGGATTTTCTTGTACTGTGCAATTCCTTCGTCGGCTTGGCGCGTGTTGACCAGCGTGGTTCCCAGGTTGTTGCGGGCATCCAGGTTGGCCGGATCGAGGTCCACGGCGTGCCGGTACGCATCCAGGGCTTCGGTCAGATCGCCGGTCTGCTGCAAGGCCATGCCCAGCGAGTTCCACACATCCGCGCGCTTTGGATTGAGGGCGACAGCTTGCCGCAGATGCGGCACGGCTTCCACGAATTGGCCGTCCGACTTGAGCGCTTCTCCGAGCCGGTAACGATAATCGAAGTTGCCAGGGTCGAGTGCCACGGCGCTTGCGAGAAGTGGAATACTGCGGACGTGATCCTCCGCCAGCCAATAAGCCACACCCAAATGATATTGCGCAGGTGCGAATTTCGGATCGAGATCGATGGCGTGCCGGAATCTCTCAACGGCTTCTTCGCGGCGATGTAAGACCGCCAGCAGAAAGCCGGCTTCGTCTTGCAACCGTGCGGATGTGGGATCCTGAGCCGCCGCTTGCTCATAGGCGGCCAGCGCTCCCGCTGCGTCACCCCGAGACTTCAACGCCGCGGCGCGGGATTCGAGATCTTGAACAGACTCGGCTGCACTCGACACCACGTAAATTGACAGGAGTAAAGCCACCACCCGCACTTGGGCATTATAGCCGCCGCGCCTTACTACCGTACACGCCACAATTGTTACAGCCACTAAAATTCTATCTTGCAAAACTTTGCGGGCCTTGTTACTCTGCGTGTCATGTCGGTTACTGGGGTCACAGTTGCCGAATATGAAGAAAAACTTCGGCAAGTTGAACGGGTTATTGGGAGTGAGGTATTACACGGGTCCGAGTCTCTATGCAAATTACTGCGTTATTTGGCAGAACATTGCATTGAGCACCCCGGCGCAAGTGTAAAAGAATATCAGATCGCAACCGAGCTATTCAAACGGCCGGCGGATTTCGACCCGCGCATGGATTCCACAGTGCGTGTGCAAACAGGCCGGTTACGCTCAAAACTAGCGGAGTATTACGCGCACGCGAGCGCTGAGGATCACTGGATCATCGAGATCCCCAAGGGCGCGTATTCGCTGGTGTTCTTCCCGCGCACTTCGCCAGGCGCGGATCCGATAGTCCAAACGCCGGTTCCCGAGCGCCAGCTAGCACGTCCGCCCGTGCCCAGCTATAAGCCCTGGTTTTTCAGTACGATCGTGCTCTCTATTGCGTTTACTTTCAGTGCTGTGGCACTGCTTTGGATGGTTCTCAACCAGCCCAGAGAGGCGAACGCGGTGCGCGCCCAAACAAAGCCAGTCGGACCGTTGGCGTTCCTTTGGAGCGACTTCGTAGATACCCCCTACGAGCCCTGGGTGATATTCAGCAACGCCGAATTCATCGGCAGGCCCGAGACCGGCATGCATTACTTCAACCCCGCGGTGGACCGGAGGCAGCCGATCCTGGATCATTACACCGGCGTCGGCGAAGTCCTTGGTATTCATGAGCTTGACCGCGTATTCGCGTCTCTCCACCATGGGCTGCGAGTCAAGCGAGGGCGTCTGCTTTCGCTGGATGATGCGAAAAACAACGATTTGATCTTCGTCGGATCGCCCTCCGAAAATCTATCGCTGTTGGAAATTCCCACAACCAGGGATTTTGTATTTCGGCGGGTGGAGCACGGCCCCCGCAAGGGTGACCTCTCCATCCGTGACGTGCATCCAAGGCCAGGCGAAACCACTTCGTATCTGAGCACGGCAGAACTGCCAATCACGGAAGATTACGCAGTGATTGGACTTATGCCAGGAATGAATCCGTCTAGGCACGTCATGCTGCTGGCAGGCCTGACAACCATCGGGACACAAGCGGCAGTCGAGTACGTTAGCCGCCCCGGCACCGTGGAGGACCTGTTAAAGCGCATCACTGGTTCAATATCCAGCAAAGCCGCTCCGTTTGAGGCCGTTCTGCGGGTGAAAGTGACGCAGGGGGTACCGGTTGAGAGCGAAGTTGTCGCACTGCATTTGCGAGGCTCACTCGGCCAGTAACTCCTTTTGTTGCTCCGGTGGAAGCTCGTCCAATAACGCCGTAAATGCGGCATTGGTCCAGCCAAATCCAGCCTCATTCGAGCTGTAGCCGAAGTGAATATTGCCACTTACCCGCGAAGTGCGGCGAACGGCATCGTATTTTTCGACGATAATCCCGCTCTCGCGGTACTGATTGAGCACAAGGGACAGGAATTCACCGGTAATACGATCGGCTTCGGTACGATAGCCGTAGCGGCGCAGCCCCTGGACGGCGATCATCTCGAGAGGAGCCCAGGCAAAGGGAGCGTCCCACTGGTTGCCGCTCACGTTGGTACTGGTTTGGAGACCACCAGGGCGCTCGAACATGGGAAGATTACGCACAACCGCGGCGGCCTGTTCGTTGGCTGCGAGGCCTGCCCACAAGGGATAGAACGTCGTGAGAAACGGGTACACGCGCCGGCGGCCGTGAACGAATTCGTAGTCGAAATAAAGCCCAGCCCGCTCGTCCCACATCAGCTTATTGATACGCTCTGCCCGCTCAGTCGCGCGTTTTTCCCAAATGGCCGCATCTGACGGCCGCTCCAGGATGCGGAGAATCTCCGCGGTTTGCGATTCCATCAGGTAGAGGAGCGAGTTCAGACAAACCGGGTTGTAGTGGATCACGTCGACATTAAACTGGCCGAAGCGGTTGGAGGGGTCGAATCCGGATTCCCGCATGGAGCGATCCCCTTTGTAGAACAGCGTGGTGAGGATGTCGCGCTTGGCGTCGAAGTATTCACCCACATCGTAGTCCGTGACCGTGTGGGTGCGGTAATACTCTTTGATCAATTCGTAGTGCGTGCGCCCCTGCGCGTCTTTCTCGGCCGAGAGCACTTCCGGCGCGGGACCTTCCCCAAGATCGTAGTAACGAGATAGACCGGTAGCGGGCGTCAGGTGCGGTTGCGTGGTCCAGTAGCTGTAATATTTTTCGATCGCAGGAAAGGAACTCTCGAGCCACTTGCGGTCTGGCGCCTTGCGGTACACGCCGAGCAGCATTTCAGTAAGAAACGGGGGCTGCGACCGGGTGAGGTAGTAGGTGCGATTCGCGTTGAGTATCTTGCCGTATTCGCGGATCTCGTACAGGAAATTGTCCGCCATATCCCGGGCGAGATCGATCTCGCCATCGCGCAGCAACCCGACCTGGATGAAATAGCTGTCCCACCCGTACATTTCATTGAAGCGCCCGCCGGGCACGACATAAGGATGCGGAAGATACAGCAGGCCGGGATCACGAGGCTCGGCAGCGTCGGCGGGCAGGCGGCGCAGGTCGATTTTCGCCAGATCGGGCGGCGAAAGTTCCTGGCGCAATTGCTGCTGGATGCCGGCGAGATTCGCGGTCGAAGGGACATACACAGGCCAACGGCCATCGGGTTCGGCATGAAATTTTGGATCGACGGCCGCCGACGCCAGAGTGTGATTGGAGCGCGTCAACACGGCCCACGTGTGCTTGATGTAAGCCAGAATCGGCTCGCGCGCCTGCTGGGTCTGCTGGGCCGCGAGGGCAAGTGTGGCCAGACACGAAATCGTGATCGTGCGCGATCGGGTCATTTTTGCCTCCTCACCAGGTGAAGGTTACTGATGCTCGTTGGTAGCCGGTGCCGGATGGTATTCGGAGCCGCAGTCTCGATCCGGAAATCTCGGCACCAGTCGCATGGACGTTTTTGACATTCAGTCGAAAGGGGAGATCATATTCGGCACCCGCCGGAGCTTCGAAATCCACTGCGAAACGATTCGCTTCGCGGCGCTCGCCGACAACCTTTAGGCCGGCGGTCTGAGAACCGGGTAAAGGCAGTTCGCTCGGAACACCAAGTTCCACTTCGGGCAGCGGCAACGTGAGTTCGTGTACTAAAGCGGCTGGTTCGTGGCATGGCTGATCGCGCGGGGCCGACTGGCCGACCAGGCACACGACCTCAGGCTTTGCCGAACGCGCACGCACAATCAACCGGTCTGCCTGTCGGGTGAACTCGACATCGAGCCGGGAATCGCCAAGCGGCACATTGCGTAGACGCGCATGGTCCCATGCCGCAGGAAGGCTGGGCGCAATTCGCAATGTGCGATGCAACGCGTCCCAATGCAAGCCGAACAGACCGCGCAGCGCAGGCGTCAGCACCATGGCCGATGACCAGATCTGATGCGAGCTGCTGCGGCCCATGGGCTGGAAGAATTCGCCGGACAACAGTTCCGTGACCGAGCCAATATCCTGCGCCCACGTGAGCCCTGCATTCTGCATTAAGTGCGCGTACCCGGAGAGCGGCCTGCCGGCGCGATACTCGGCAAGGGAGACCCAACCGGTGAATAGCGGCCAGACAGAGCCCTGGTGATAACTGAGCGGATCGTAGAACGGGGTGCGATCGCTGATGTCGCGCGTACCCCAATCCGTAGAGAATTCGGACGATGCCCAACGGCTCAGCATAGCGCCGGCGCGCGGGAGGGCAAGCCGCCCCGTCCACCAGGCCACCGCCGGATAAATGGTTGCTGTGTGGTCGAGACTGCCGTCCGGATTGCGGCTGAATGCGTAGAACTGAGTGGACGAATCGTAGTATTCCGGGTCGAGCTTGGCGCGGATCTCGTCCGCCTTCCGGCGAGCTGCTAGAGAAGCAGCGGTGTCGTTCATCATTGCGGCAAGGCGCGACATGGCTTCGGCAGACTGCTGATCGAGCGCGGCCAGGTAGGCCTCCTGGTGCGGCATACCCGGTGGCCAGGATTCGACCCAACCAGTGCCCTCGGTGTTTTCATAGATTCCGTCTTTATCCGAGTCATGCGCGCGCGTGAACGCGTACGCACGTTGCACAGCATCCCAATGCGAGCGCAGGAACGCAACGTCGCCGCTGGTATTGACGTAATCCTCCATGGCCATCACGAATAGCGGAGTCGAGTCGGCTGCGGCATACCAATAGGGCATGGACTTCCAGTCCACCAGGTCAGCGGTTTGGGAAAACTCGTGCATGATTTTGCCGTCGGCGCGCTGCCGCCGAGTCAGGAATTCGAGCACCTGTCGGGTCAGCTCGAAATCCCCGTAGCTATTGACGGCGTACGAAGTCCAGAGCGAATCGCGGCCGAAGAACCAACCATATCCGGGCCGCGCGGAATCGCTGGACTCAAAATAGCCCGCCACCAGGCCATTTTCGCCGTGAAACGTGACGCGCCCCTGATCGATGGCGACGGCAGCCCAGCGCAGGGCACGGTCGAAATCCGCATCCGGTGTTTCGGCGGTCAGACGCGTGTCGAAGAAATGCGCGTAGTAGTCCCGTGTCTTCGCATAAAGCTCCGGAACGCGATCATTGAGGGCAGCGAGCTGGCGCTCCGGATTTACTTTCGGGTCGCCCATCGCAATCAGCAAGGGAAAGAACAGGTTTGAATCCGTTTTCGGGTCAAAGGCAAGCGTCCATTCGGGAGGATACGCCTGCGGGCGATCCTGGTAAGGAGGCAAGACGCCGGGCTTTGCTCCAGGCATAGCCACGGCGGCGAAAAAATCCGGGTTGTCGGTGCCCAGCGTGTAATATCCGCCATTCTCCCAGTCGGCACCCGGAACACCGAAGTTGGGCGCGGGCCACATGCGAAGCATTTCGGGCTTAAAGCGAAATGTCAGGCGCATGGGCCGGACGGCGGCGATTTCAAAGAGCACGATGATGCCCGCGCTGTCGCCGCGCGTAGCGAACATGCGCTGCTTAACGGTGAAGGCGGCGTCGGAATAAGTGATCGTCGTCATGGCGGGCGAGACTTCGATGACAGAGGCCAGCTTGTTCACGTCGACCGGTACGGGGAAATCGGCCATTTCCGCGGTAATCCGAAACTGGCTCAGAATCTTGACCGGGTACAACCACGCTTCGAAGATTCCACTCTGTTCGCCGAGGATGGCGCCGTGTTCCCCGGCGATGGTGAATGGCTTGCCCGCCTCCACGGACCGCGTGATGGTAAGGGGATCGGCACTGAGTGGGAATCGCGGGACGGGCCGCAGAGTGGCCGATGGCTGCGCGGCCGCCAACGCGACGGCGAGCCAGACGGCCGGCGCAAGGAGCAATAACCTCCGCGTCTGATCGCGCATAGAGTTCAAAGTAAAAGAGTATGAAGCAAAGTTCTCCGCATTGCCAGCCATATTCAAAAAGATAGCCTGGAACCAATCCCAAAAAGTGCCTCCTTAACGGGTAGTGGCGCGTATTTGTCTTGTGAGTGAGAGGAGAAATCATGAGAATCGCAATAATGATGGTGGCGGCGCTGGTTCCGCTCTGGGCCCAGGAAATCAAGCTGCCGGCGAATCTGGACGCGCTGTCGGCAAAGGCCGTTGAGTCGGTGGATGTGACCTTGGACGGTTCCATGCTACGGCTGGCGGCGAAGTTTATGTCCGACAAAGAGGATACAAATGCCAAGGTGAAGAAGCTGCTTGCCGGACTGGAAGGTATCTACATTCGGAGTTACCAATTCGCCGGAGAAGGCGAATACAACAAGGCGGATGTGGACGCCGTTCGCACCCAGTTCCAGCCGCCAACCTGGGCGCGTGTGGTGGGCGTGCGATCGAAACTCCACGGTAACGACGTCGACGTCTACTTCAAGACCGCGGGAAGCGGGACCCTGGGCGGCATTGTGGTCATCAGCGCCGAGCCAACAGAGCTGACGATCGTGAACGTCGTGGGAACGATCGACCCAGGGCAACTGACGCAGCTGGGTGGCCAGTTTCACATTCCGGAACTCGACGTGACTGCGGGCCTGAAGGAGCCGAAATGAGATTCCGATTGCTTGCCGCGTTTCTAGCCGTGTGCAGCGCCGCCGTCGCGGGGGATGCGCAATTCGACCGCGTTGTGAAAGCCATTGAATCGCACTACGGAACCAAGCAGACGCACATTCCATTTATGGGCGTGGCGGATTTCTTCCTCAAAGTGCGCCGTCCGGAGGGTGCGGGCGAATTCAAGCTGGCAGTGTTCGAGAATCTCGACTCCTCGCGGGCATCCGGAGACCCAGCCGAACTCGACCGTGTTATGTCCGGGGTGTCGGGCCTCCATCCGTTGGTGCGCGTTCACTCGCGCCGCAACGGGGAAGCGACTTACATCTACGCGGACGAAAGCGGAAAATCGGCAAGAATGCTGATCGCGACGTTCGAGCGCAATCAGGCAACGGTGGTCCAGCTTAAGGTCGACGTGAACACGCTGCTCAGGACAGTGGGGGACCCGGAAGGGGCAGCTAAGTCGTTCGGTCCGACAGACGACCGTTGATTCCAGGGGGACAGCCCAGTTGACAGAGTGAGCTTCGGGCATTAAAAATAAGACCATCTCCCAAGGCTGGTAAAAGGAGCGTCATTTGATGCCCACTCGCAGAGCCTTCTTCAAGATTGGCGCTGGCGGCGCAGTCGCCTCGGTCCTGGGTTTCGACTTAAAGCCCGCCTACGCGCAGTCCAGAGAATTGAAAATTGCCCGCACGACGGAGACGCGCTCCACGTGCCCGTACTGCTCGGTCAGTTGCGGTGTGATTATTCACACACTCGGCGACAAGGCGAAGAACGTCACGGCGCAGGTGATACACGTCGAGGGCGACCCGGACCATCCGATCAATCGCGGCACGCTCTGCCCCAAAGGATCGTCGCTGATGCAGGACATCCTGAACGAGCGCCGCCTGCTCAAGCCGCAAGTGCGCCGGCCAGGGTCCGATCATTGGGAAGACATTGGCTGGGACCAGGCGATCGACGAGATCGCGCAGCGCATCAAGAAGACGCGCGACGAGACATTCGTCGAGAAGGATGCGCAGGGCCGAACTGTCAACCGCTGCGAGGGCATTGCCTGGAACGGCGGCTGCACCGATACCAACGAGTTCAATTATCTAGTGATCAAAAGCATGCGCAGCCTGGGGGTCTGCTACCTGGAAAACCAGGCCCGTGTTTGACACGGCCCTACGGTCTCCAGTTTGGGGCCCACATTCGGACGCGGTGCGATGACCAATGGCTGGATCGACATCAAGAACACAGACATGATGTTGATCATGGGTGGGAATCCGGCCGAGAACCATCCGTGCGGCTTCAAATGGTCGATTGAGGCCAAGCGCAATCGCAATGCCAAGATGATCGTGGTCGATCCGCGGTTCACGCGCACCGCGGCGACAGCGGACTTGTTCGTGCAGATCCGCACGGGCTCGGACATCGCGTTTCTCGGCGGGATCATTCGCTACGCCATCGAAAACAATCGCTTTCCGAAAGATTACCTGACGCAATTCACCAACGCCGCGTTCGTCGTGAGGAAGGGATTCAAGCTTCCGGAGGATGGCCTGTACTCGGGCTTCGATGCGGCGGCACACACCTACGACAAGGCGACGTGGAATTACGAAGAAGGCGGCGATCTGAAAGGGAAAGCAGACACGCCGGGCGATGGTGGGGCATCGGCAAATCCGCCGGCGCTACCGGCGAACGTGGCTTACGATCTGACGCTCGAGCATCCACGCTGCGTGTTTCAATTGATGCGGAAACATTTTTCCCGCTACACGCCGGAAATGGTGGAGCGCATCACAGGCGTGCCCAAAGACGAGTTCCTGAAAGCAGCGGACCTGTTCACTTCCATCCGCAAAGACGGCGACATGAAAAAGGTTGGCACGATCATCTACGCCGTGGGATGGACGCAGCATAGTTCCGGCACGCAGACCATCCGCACGGCCGCGATGTTGCAACTACTGCTGGGCAACGTTGGGCGCGCTGGCGGCGGAGTGAATGCGCTGCGCGGCCACTCCAATATTCAGGGCGCGACGGACATGGCCGGCGTTTTTGACCTTCTGCCCGGTTATCTCAAGATCCCGAACCCGGCGGACGTGGATCTCAAGGCTTACCTCGCGCGCATCACGCCGAAACCGGCCAAACCCGGGCCTTGGGATTCTTTCAACTACTGGTCGAACACGCCCAAGTTCGCAGTCTCGCTTCTCAAGGCCATGTACGGCGAGCACGCCAGGAAGGAAAATGACTGGGCCTTTGACTATCTGCCCAAGATCGACCGCCGTTATTCCTGGGCCGAAATCTGGGATGACATGTATCGCGGCCACATCAAGGGCCTGCTGGCGTTCGGCATGAACGGCGTGGCCATTGGCCCGAACTCATCCAAGAACATCGACGCGTTGAAGAAGGCCGAATGGCTGGTCGTCTGCGAGATTTATCCAGACGAGACCAGCGAATTTTGGAGATCTCCGGGCATCACGGCGGAGGAAATGAAGCAGATCCAGACGACCGTCTATCGCGTGCCCGGCGCGGGTTTCGCAGAGAAGGACGGAACGTTCGTGAACTCGGCACGCTGGCTGCAATGGAAGAGCGCCGCCGTGCCGCCGCCTGGGTTAGCAAAGCTCGATCAGGAAATCCTGGCGCGAATTTATCTCAAGGTTCGCGAGCTGTACCAAAAGGAGGGCGGGAAGTTCCCTGATCCTGTTCTGCACGCGACCTGGAATTACACCGATCCGAAAAACCCTTCTCTATCCGAAATTGCCAAAGAAATCAATGGCCGCGCGCTCGCCGACGTCACCGATCCCAAGCTCAATCAGACGATCAAAGCGGGGCAGCAACTGCCGGGATTCGCGTGGCTGCGCGACGATGGCTCGACGGCCTCGGGCAACTGGCTCTTCTGCGGCTCATGGACCGAAGCCGGCGCGCAGATGCAGCGGCGCGGCACCGAAGATCCGTCCGGTCAGGGCATCTATCCGAACTGGGCGTGGTCGTGGCCCTCGAATCGCCGCGTGCTATACAACCGCGCGTCGTGCGATCTCTCCGGCAAACCTTGGGACCCGGATCGCGCGCAGGTGTGGTGGAACGAAGCGCAACAGAAGTGGGTGGGCAACGATGTGCCCGATTTCAAACCCGATTCGCCGCCCAAAGATCACATGGGCCCGTTCATCATGAACCCCGAAGGCATCGGGCGCCTCTTCGTGCCGCTGGCGGGCATGGCCGATGGGCCGTTTCCCGAGCATTACGAGCCGACCGAGAGCCCCATCGAGAACCCGCTGCATCCGCAGCAAACGCACAATCCGCTGGCCAAGCGATTCACGACGGATCGCGACAAGTTCGGCACGCCCGCTGAAGGGTACAACATCATCTGCACCACGTACCGGCTGACCGAACATTATCATTACTGGACCAAGAACAATCCGATGAACGTCCAGTTGGTGCCCGAACCATTCGTCGAGATTCCCGCCGAGCTCGCTAACGATCTGGGACTCCGCGGGGGCGAAAGGATCAAAGTGAGCAGTGCTCGCGGGCACCACATCGCCAAAGCCATGGTCACGCGCCGCATCAAGCCGATGATGGTGGACGGCAAGAAAACGTACCAGATCGGCATCCCGATTCACTGGGGCTATCGCGGCATCGCGGAAGACGAGGGCAGAACCGGTCTCACCATGGCGAACCAGCTCTCGCCGGCCGTGACCGATCCCAACGCATACACGCCGGAGTTCAAGGGCTTTCTGGTGAAGATCGAGAGGGCATAGATGAGCAACGGGCCACTGCAAATCAAAGCCATCTCCGGTCACGCCGGACCCGTTCCGGGCCGCGATACGTCGCGCGATTACGATGTCTGCAAAGTTGTCGATGTCACGACCTGCATCGGCTGCAAGGCCTGCGAGGTCGCGTGTCTGGAATGGAATGGCTACCCGTTCCGCCAAACCGTTTTCGACAATACGTACCAGACCATGCCCGATCTGGCATGGAACTATTACAACCTGATCCGCTTCAACGAGCACACGGCGAGCGACGGAACTTTCAGTTGGCTGATGCGCAAGGACCAGTGCATGCACTGCGCCGACCCCGGCTGCCTGCGCGCCTGCCCGGCAGATGGCGCCATCGTGCAATACGCCAATGGCATCGTCGATTTCCAGCAGGAATATTGCATCGGCTGCCAGTATTGCGTCACGGGTTGCCCGTTCAATATTCCCAAGTTCAACCCCGAGACTAAGAAGGTCCACAAGTGCACCCTCTGCTCGGACCGCGTGGGCGTGGGGTTGGAGCCTGCCTGCATCAAAGCTTGCCCCACCGGCTGCCTTCACTTCGGCAGTAAAGATGACATGAAAGATCTTGCCGAGCGCCGCGCCCAGCAGTTGCGCGGACACACATCGCATACTAACGCCGGGGTGTATGATCCTCCGGGCGTCGGCGGCACACATGTCATCTACGTCCTGCACGACATCAATAATCCTGAAGCCTACAGCGGACTGCCGGCTGATCCGCACGTGCCGTGGACCGTCAAGCTCTGGAAGGGGCCGCTCAAGTGGCTCGGCAATGTGGCCATGATCGGCGGCCTTATTGGCGTGACGCTACATTACTTGCGTTTTGGACCGAAGCAAGTGAAAGAGGAGCAGGCGGAGGGCGAGCCATGAACCAAGCGCATTCGCCTGACCGGATTCTGCGCTACACGCTTGCCGAGCGTGTGATCCATTGGGTGGCTGGCGTAACGTACGTCTACCAGTTGCTCACGGGCCTGGCATTCTACTCCCCGCACCTGTTCTGGATCGCGATTCTGCTGGGAGGCGCTCCCACCGTTCGGTATTGGCATCCCTGGGCCGGTCTCATGTTCACGGTTGTGCTGCTCCAGATGCTCAAAATCTGGCGCACCGATATGCGCATTACCGCACCGGATCTTGCGTGGGAGAAAGCGATGCCGCACTACATCCGCAACGAGGATGAAGACCTGCCGCCCATCGATCGCTTCAACATCGGGCAGAAGTACTTTTTCTGGGCCATGCTCTGGGCCGGGATCATCATGCTGATTTCCGGCGTGGCGCTATGGCTTCCCGAGATGATCCCCTGGCGATTGCGATTCCTTCGTTACGCCGCCGTGCTGCTGCACGTCAGCGCCGCGCTAGTCAGCATCGGCGCGTTCATCATCCACGTTTATATGGGCACGGCCATGGTGCGGGGCGGATTCACTTCGATCATTCGCGGCGAAGTATCGCCAGCGTGGGCGAAAATGCATCACCGTCTCTGGTACAACCGGGTCACCGGTGCGCCCGCGACAAGGAGATGAGCGCGTTCCCGTGGGACCGCCGCATTGAGCGGGCCGAGGAACTAGCCAGATTGCATGAGCCGGCCGCTGAGATCCTGCGATTTTATAGCGAAGTCGCACGGCTCCAGAAAACCATCTACGGCGAGCTCAAGGCCGCTCGGCACCCACATCCGGATATTTCAGCCCTTCTGCTGCACTTCGCTCCCCTACTCTCGCTCGCGAAACGCGCCGGCCCGGCGCCGCTGGCCCGTGTAGCGACCGAAATTGCGCAAGATCAAACGACATGGCGGGAAGTTCTTGCCAACCACAATCCCGGCGAGGAGGAAGCCTTCTTTTCGCGCGCCCTGTTGCAGCCCTTTTTCGAATTTCAAGCCAGCCAGAGTGACACTGCGGTGGGCGTGGTTCAAGCTGACTGCCCATTTTGCGGCGAGCGGCCACAGGTTGCCGTTTTGCGCGGCGAGGGCGAGGGTGGCAAACGCTCGCTGATCTGTTCCCTTTGTGCCACCGAGTGGGATTTCCGCCGCTTGCTATGCCCGCATTGCGGCGAGGAGACCGAGCGCCAACTGCCGGTCTACACCGCGGAACAGTTCGCCCACGTCCGCATCGAGGCCTGCGACACCTGCCGCACCTACATCAAGTCAGTGGATCTTACCAAGAATGGATTGGCGGTGCCGGTGGTCGAAGAACTCGCCACGGTCGCGCTCAGTCTATGGGCGGAAGAGCACGGATACACGAAGCTGCAATTGAACTTGTTCGGGATGTAGGCAGAATTGTTACATCGTGACGGTCGGGGCAGCCGACGCCGCCTTCAGACGGCTCAGAACGTCCACAACTTGGTCCAAAGCCGCCGCCCGCTGATTCTGCGCCTCACACAGCGTGTGCAGTGCTTGCCCCTGGCCGTCGAGGCGCTCGCACCAGACATC
>Ga0181536_10001764_pt1 | contig 25115 bp, 16 predicted proteins | sample PEATcosm2014_Bin_41_FD_121105 | JGI IMG/M metagenome (GOLD analysis project Ga0181536, IMG submission 121105) | Peatland microbial communities from MTU Mesocosm Facility, Houghton, MI, USA - PEATcosm2014_Bin17_60_metaG | ecosystem: Environmental > Terrestrial > Soil > Wetlands > Peat | place...
GGACAAATCCAAAAAGCCCAACTCGGAAAAATCAAAATCTCATTTTACGCCCAAGCCGCATGAAACCCTTGAAAATCAACGAGGCAGCAAAAAGATTTTGCCCCTATGAGACGGGTGTGAGAACTTTTATCTCTTTCGAGGTGATCTTGATTTCACGATGGCCGAAAACTACCTTGGAACCGCGTGGAATCAGGCTATTACGGAAAACATCAATGAAAAGAAAACTTACGTAGCTCTTTCCCGCCTGCTTCGTGACTTGGGGACCCAGCACGATTTTAGATACATTTTGTGCGACGTCGGGCCAAGTACAGGCGCGATCACTCGATCAGTTGTCCTTGCATCCGACGGTTTTTTGATCTCTTTGACCCCCGACAGATTTTGCAATCAAGCTGTTAAGGTTTTGGGCCGCGTAGTCACACAATGGATCAATCGCCACGCAGAGATCGCCCGGACGCTGCCTCCCTTTGGCCTCGAATCGTTTCCCGGCAGTCCTGTGGTTTATGGTGCGATCATCCAAAACTTTAAGGTTTATAGCGGTAAAGCAAAACAATCTTACGTCAAATGGCAAAGCCTGATTGCGGAGAATATAGAGAAGGAATTGCTTTCTCCAGGCGGACTCAAGCTGGGTCCAAAGTGCGATCCCCGTAACCCATTTGTCGCAACAATTCGTGAAGTTGGGCCTCTCGCCCCCGTTGCTCAAATGTTCGGTCGGGCCATATTCGACATCCAACAGGAAGACACTAAAGAGGCATCTACTACGGGAAGTATGTATTACGGCACCGTCTGGCAACCCTGGCTGGACAAAATGAGAGAATATAAGGGTGAAATTGCCAAGATTGCGTATTCTATCCCATGAGCGAACCTGTTCCATACGTTCTGGCGGCACTCCTTGATGTCATGGGTTACCGCGACCATTTGGAACGAGACCGACAGTCTGGACGCCTAGACTTTAACGCGCCGGTGGGCCAGGCCAGATCAAAACCACATCCTGTCAATCCAGTTAATCCTGTCAAAATCCTGCCCCCCGGGGGTCGTAGGGGTCAATCAATACCATTGCCCAATACAACATCCAACATATTGCACAGCAAGGGGTTATTGAAATGTACTTGCGATCACACCTTTGCACTGCTACCCCTCAGAATCGCTCCTTTCTGCGAAGATTTTATACCACGGATGACACGGATCACACGAATTTAAAACTTCTTCGGGTCTCCCAGCTTTCATCCGTGCCATCCGTGTAATCCGTGGTTTAAATCATTTTTGGTTGCGGTTTTGCCGCGCTGCGTTCTCTGCACTGTACTTCGTCAACATCACTCATTCTCGCGAGGATTTTTTCCTGTCGGAAGACAAGGCGATTTTAACGCCGACGCAAAGGCGAGAAGTCGCAAAGAGTTTTTTCCGTCTTGGCGTCTTGGCGTCTTGGCGACTTTGTGTTGAAAGGTCTTTTATCCGTGCCATCCGCGAAATCCGTTCGCACCTCTGGTGCGCTTCCCCTTATTGTGCTGACTGTTCAGTTCATTTGGTTGCGGCTTCAGCGTTCTGCGTTTTCGCCTTAAACCGCTCTAAACTAAACGCCGTCCGCGCACTGGATTGGACCCGCACTGGATTGGAAAAAAAACTTGCAAATCTGCGGAGCAGGCGTAAAATGCCAAAAACGGCCCGCGCCGGTCGTGGGCAAGAAGTCAAATAGCAAATCCCGCATTCAGCCGGAGAGCCCGGCTTGAGGTTGGCCCTCCAAGAGCCGGTCGGCACGTTGCCGGCCGTGACGGGCAAGTTGCCGGTGCCACCCGGACCAGATGCGGATGTCACAGCGGCCTCAATGAAACAGCCGCTGTTCAACAAGAACTGCCCCAATGTCCAAAAAATTCTATTCCGGCATTTTCTGCGTCCTGACGGCGGTCGTCCTTTGCGCTGGCTGCAAGCCGAAGCCTGTCAACCCAACCTCCATCTCGCGCGGTTACTTTCAGACATCTTTCCAGTCGGAGTCCCAGTTCATCGTGGAGGCCATTGTATCCGACTTGGCGGAGGAGATTTATTACGCGGCAAATCACCACTTGCCGGACCATGAGTTCTTCTCCGTCACAGCCAAAGAAAAGCCCTCCCACATTGACGCCCCTGTGTATGGATTAGACATCGCCTTGGACGAGAAACACAGAAGCCTCAAACTGGATGTCAGTGTCAATGGGCCGATCTGGTCGCCCGAACTTTACCAGCAAGTGGTTGAGGCGCTGGCCCAAACCGTCGGCCTGAAGCCCGACGCCGCCTTGACGAGGGGCGACACGGAACGGCTGTCCGAATTGCTGGATGCAAAAGCCGAGACCCTTGAAAAGGAGAATCAGGCCCTGTCCGCCGAATTGGTAAACGGTTTCACCGATCCGGAATTGCACGAGCAAGCCGCCCTGCTGCTGGGCGCATTTATGCTGCGGGAACATTCCGGTTCCTTCTTCGAAATCCGATCCCCGCTTTCGCGCCTGACGGCGCATCTGGTCCTGGCCCGGTTTTTCAGTGGCTCCAAGACCTTTGGGGTCAACGGACAATTGGCGCAGGCGACGATGCTGACTTTGGTGAACGATCAGGCGATGGCGTTGGAGGAGTTGAATTCCGTGGACACCAAGAATTCCGCGGTGGGGCGATGGGTCCGCGCGTTGCAGGCGCGGATCACGGGGGATTTCCGCCCTTTGGCTCAAGCCACCAACCGTTCCCCGGTCGAGGACGTCGCCTGGTTCGCCGCCATGTCCGATCGTGTCGGCGCTCCTTTTGCCTGGGTGAAACTCAGTGAGACCCAGCAGCAAACGATAGATTTCGTCCGAGTCGCCTACGAAGTGGGGTACTCGGTCGAAATGGGACATCAATTGTTACAGGCAGCCTTGCCGCTGGAACTCCAGGAAATCGGGAGCGTTTATAAACTTTCGCGCCAGAAAGAACTGCCGCCAAACGGGCTGATCCCGGCGCTGAACGAAATGCCGGAGCGCTGTTTCACCACCGGCTCCGCGCGCGGCGTCCAGGTGCGGGTCATCGGCTGGGGGCAATGGGCCGCATTTTTCCAGCGTCAACTGGGTCACGCCATGCAACAGAATTTTAGCTTCATGTATTGGAGGTGGGGAGTCCCTGAGGACGCGAAGGAATTCGCCGCCAAGTGCGACCAGGAATTTGGCGGTCTGCGCTTGTACCCATTTGTGCGCCGGTTCAATTGCACCGATGAGCCGTCTTATCACAAGTCGGTGGACGACGGCTTTAAAGTCACGGTGGCCACCCCGCAACTTGTCTCGTCGGAATGCTGGAATTACCTTTGCGACCAGGTGTCCTTTGCTCCGTGGTACAAGCCCAATCCCAATCCCCACATCAATGAGTGGCACAATCATAACCCCCCGCCGGGGACCGTTTACGATCTTCAACCGCGTCTGGTTCATCCCAGTCTGGTCAATCGCCCCAATGCGGTCGCCCGCTTCGAGCAACTCCAGCAGATGGCCCCTTGCGATCTCCGCGTCGCCAACTTCCTGGTCCAAAGAAAATACAATAATACCCCCACCTTCCGCCAGGCGATGGATTTGTACCAGCCCATGATGCCTTATTCGGTCAGGGCCTTGTATGCGGTCGCGGCGACAGTCAGCAACCAGCCAGACCAGTACGAAAAATACGTCCTGCAGGCCGCGGCGCTAAGTCCGGCCTGCTATTATCGGCTGGGCGATTATCTGCTGAACCAGAATCAGACCAACAAAGACCAAGCCGCGCTTTATTACGACAAAGCCTGCGACAACGATCCGGACGCCGTGCGCGCCGCCGGCTACGCCGAATGGCGGATGCGCTATTATTTGGGAAAAGGTGATACCAACAAGGCTCAAGCCATCGCCGACTTCGCCGGCGACGTTTACTCCGCGGCGGGCTTGCAAGCCAAAGCGGACTTCATGGAGGCCACCAGCAACTTCGGGGGGGCGCTCGAGTGGTTCGCTAAAATCGAGGAACGCTACCATACCCCGGCTCCGCTGGTCTCTTTCTGTGTGCGTTACAAAGCGCAGACCGGCGACACCCGGTTTGATGGAGAACTGGAAAAGCGCATCCAGACGTTGTTCCCAAAGGGAAAGGAGAAAGTTTCTTTGCGCGATTTGGGCCCTGCGCCATCGGATGGCGTGGTGATCATCGGGCAGAGCGATCTCCTGCTCTCCGCCGGTCTGAAGCAAGGGGACGTGATCGTGGCTATTGACGGCTTTCGCGCGCACAATCTTGAGCAATACAACTACGTGCGGGATTCGCAGCCGTCGCCAGAATTGGATCTCATCGTCTGGCAAGGCGATGCCTATTACGAAATCCAGTCAAGTCCGCCCAATCATCGCTTCGGCGTGAATATCCGCGATTACCAGGGCAAATAATCCTAAAAACGCCAGTTGAGTTTTTCAAACCTAAGTAACTAACTCATATTACTTCGTTTTCAACCCATCCGCAGTTCACATGTTATGTTGTAAGATGCTACTATCAAAATAGTTGCAAGTAAATAGTGTTGACACTTTTTGCGCCTTCCCCGACAAAACTCCCCACTCCCAAAACCTCCGATTTCTCCGATTTCTCCGATTTTTCCGGTGCCGCCCGCCCGCTCCACAAAAAACCTCATTTCCCTGTTGCACTTTCCCCAAATCGAGTAAAAAATATCAAAAGTACTTGTGATACAACAAGACCGCGACCAGATGAGTCCAAAAACAGACAGGCCGGCCAGGACCCCGGGATTACCGCCCAGGCAGGGCCTCTATGATCCCCAATACGAGCACGAGTCCTGCGGCGTCGGCTTCGTTGTCAACATCAAGGGAAAAAAATCCCACAAGATCATTCGCGACGCCCTGACCGTCCTCATCAACCTCAACCATCGGGGCGCCTGCGGTTGCGAGGCCAACACCGGCGACGGCGCCGGCATCCTCATGCAAATGCCCCACGGCTTCTTCCAGGAGGTCTGCCGCAAGGACAAGATCAACCTCCCCCCCGCGGGCCAATACGGCGTGGCCATGGTTTTCCTGCCGCGCGACGCCAATGACCGGCGCGCTTGCGAGATGATGTTCGAGAATATCGTCGTCGAGGAGGGGCAAAAGTTTTTGGGCTGGCGCGTCGTGCCGGCCAACAATGCCTCCCTGGGCGCCACCGCCAAAGCCGGCGAGCCTTTTGTCCAACAAGCCTTCATCCGGCGCGACGCCAAATTGACCGACCCCATGGCCTTCGAGCGCAAGCTCTACGTCATTCGCAAGCGGGCCGAGCGGGCCATCCGTTATGGCGCCGTGCAGGGCGGCCATTGGTTTTACATCTCCAGCCTTTCCTCCCAAACCCTCGTTTACAAGGGCATGCTCCTCACCGAGCAAATGGACGAATACTATCCCGACCTCAAGAATCCCGCCATGGAAAGCGCCCTGGCCCTCGTCCACTCCCGCTTTAGCACCAACACCTTCCCCAGTTGGGACCGCGCCCATCCCTACCGCTACATCGCCCACAACGGCGAGATCAACACCCTGCGCGGCAACATCAATTGGATGCACGCCCGCCAGGCCATCTTCCGAAGCGACCTCTTCGGCAACGACATGCAGAAGCTCCTCCCGGTCATTAACACCGACGGCAGCGATTCCGCCATGTTCGACAATTGCCTCGAGCTCCTCGTCCTGGCCGGCCGCTCCCTGCCTCACGCCGTGATGATGATGATCCCGGAGCCGTGGACCAATCACGAAACCATGAGCGACGAGAAAAAGGCCTTTTACGAATTCCACAGTTGCCTCATGGAACCCTGGGACGGGCCTGCCTCCATCGCTTTTACCGACGGACGAAAAATCGGCGCCGTGCTCGATCGCAACGGCTTGCGTCCTTCCCGATATTATGTCACCAAGGACGATCTGGTCATCATGGCCTCGGAGGTCGGCGTTCTCGACGTGCCTCCCGACCGGGTCTTGCTCAAGGGCCGCCTCCAGCCCGGCCGCATGTTCCTGGTGGACACCGAACAAGGCCGCATCGTGGCCGACGAAGAGATCAAGGCCGCCATCGCCTCCGAAGCCCCTTACCGGCGATGGCTCAACCAGCACCTCCTGGAATTGGCGGCCGTGCCGAAGGCGGTGCATGAGCCTGAACCGGCCCATCACACCGTTTTCCAGCGCCAGCAGGCCTTTGGCTACACCTTCGAAGACCTCCGTCTCATCATGTCCCCCATGGCCCGCGACGGGGTGGAAGCCGTCGGCTCCATGGGCATAGACGCGCCCCTGGCCGTTCTATCCGACAAATCGGAACTGCTTTACAACTACTTCAAGCAACTCTTCGCCCAAGTCACCAATCCGCCGATTGACTGCATCCGCGAAGAATTGGTCACCTCCGCCGAAACCACCATCGGCTCCGAGCGCAATTTACTCAAGCCCAAGCCGGCCAGTTGCAATTTGATCAAGCTCGATACCCCCATCCTCACCAACGAGGAATTTGCCAAGCTCAAGTACATTGACCACGCCGGCTTCAAATCCCACACCCTGCCCATCCTCTTCAAGGCCGGCGGCGGCGAGGCCGCTCTGGCCAAAGCCATGGACGACTTGTGCGCCTGCGCCAGCAGCGCCGTGGAGTCCGGCGCCAACATCCTCATCCTGTCCGACCGGGGCGTGGACCCCGATCTGGCGCCCATTCCGGCCTTGCTCGCCGTGGCCGGCCTCCATCATCATCTCATTCGGGAAGGCACCCGCACCCGCGTGGGCATCGTCCTGGAATCGGGCGAACCGCGCGAAGTCCATCATTTCTCCCTCCTCATCGGCTACGGCGCGGGGGCCGTCAATCCCTACGTCGCCTTTGAAACCTTGGACGACATGATCCGCCAGGGCTTGCTGACAAAAATCACCCACAAGGACGCCTGCAAAAACTTCGTCAAAGCCGCCGTCAAAGGCGTCGTCAAAGTCATCTCCAAGATGGGCATCTCCACCATCCAGAGCTACCGCGGCGCCCAGATCTTCGAGGCCATCGGTCTCCATCCCTCCCTGGTCGAAAAGTATTTTACCGGCACCGCCTCCCGCGTCGGGGGCATCGGCCTGGACGTCATCGCCGGCGAGGCCCAGGCCCGCCATCAACACGCCTTTCCCAGGCGCCAGGTCAACGGCCGCGCCCTGGAGGTCGGCGGTCATCACCAATGGCGCGTGGACGGCGAATATCATCTCTTCAACCCGCAGACCGTTCACGCGCTGCAAAGAGCCTGCCGCAACGGCGACTTCAAGGCCTTCCAGGAGTATTCGGGCCTGGTCAACAACCAATCCAAAAAACTCTGCACCCTCCGGGGCCTGCTGGAGCTCAAACCCTCCGCCCAGCCCATCCCCATCGAAGAAGTCGAGTCGGTCGAAGCCATCACCAAACGCTTCAAAACCGGCGCCATGTCCTACGGCTCCATCAGCCAGGAAGCCCACGAATCTCTGGCCGTGGCCATGAACCGCATCGGCGGCAAAAGCAACACCGGCGAAGGCGGCGAAGACCCGGCCCGTTACGTCCTGGAGCCTAATGGCGATTCCAAGAACAGCGCCATCAAACAAGTCGCCTCCGCCCGCTTTGGCGTCACCAGCCTGTATCTGGTCATGGCCCGGGAACTTCAAATCAAAATGGCCCAAGGCGCCAAGCCCGGCGAAGGCGGACAATTGCCGGGCGGAAAGGTCTATCCCTGGATCGCCAAAGTTCGTTACGCCACCACCGGCGTCGGCCTGATCTCTCCTCCCCCGCACCATGACATCTATTCCATCGAAGACCTCGCCGAGCTCATCCACGACTTGAAAAACGCCAACCACCGCGCCCGCATCAGCGTCAAACTCGTCGCGGAAGTGGGCGTGGGCACCATCGCCGCCGGCGTCGCCAAAGCCCACGCCGACGTCGTCCTCATCAGCGGACACGACGGCGGCACGGGCGCCTCGCCGCTGACCGGCATCCATTACGCCGGCATCCCGTGGGAATTGGGCGTCGCCGAAGCCCATCAGACTCTCGTTCTCAATAATCTGCGCAGCCGCATCGCTCTCGAAACTGATGGCCAGCTCAAGACCGGCCGCGATGTGGTCGTGGCCGCCCTCCTGGGCGCCGAAGAATTTGGTTTCGCCACCGCCCCATTGGTCTCCCTGGGCTGCATCATGATGCGCGTTTGCCACCTCAACACCTGTCCCGTCGGCGTCGCCACCCAGGACCCCGTCTTGCGAAAAAGATTCACCGGCGATCCCGTCCATGCCGTCAATTTCATGCGCTTCATTGCGTGCGAAGTCCGCGAAATCATGGCCCAGCTTGGCGTCCGCACTCTCAACGAAATGATCGGGCGCACCGATCTTCTCGAACCCAGGGATGCCATTGAACATTGGAAGGCCCGCGGCCTGGATTTCACCAATATTCTCTATCAGCCCAAAGTCCCCGACCAGGTCGGCCGCTTCTGTCAACTCGATCAGGATCATGGCTTGGACAAGGCCCTGGACAACACCCTCCTGCTCCAACTCTGCGCCCCGGCCCTGGAGCGCCGGCAAAGCGTCACCGCCACCATCCCCATCAAAAACACCAATCGCGTCGTCGGCACCATCGTCGGCAGCGAACTCACCCGCCGCTTTGGCGAAGCCGGGTTGCCCGAAGACACCATCCAGATCCATTTCCAGGGGTCCGCCGGGCAAAGCTTCGGCGCTTTCATCCCTCGAGGCATGACTTTTTTCCTGGAAGGCGACGCCAACGATTACCTCGGCAAGGGCCTCTCCGGCGGTAAAATCATCGTCTTTCCTCCCGCGGGCACCACCTTTGTGCCGGAGGAAAACATCCTCATCGGCAACGTCGCCCTCTACGGCGCCACCCTGGGGGAAGCCTACATTGGCGGCATGGCGGGGGAGCGCTTCTGCGTGCGCAACAGCGGCGTCAACGCCGTCGTCGAAGCCGTGGGAGATCATGGCTGCGAATACATGACCGGCGGCCGCGTCGTGGTCATCGGGCCGACCGGCCGGAATTTCGCCGCCGGCATGTCCGGCGGCATCGCTTACGTCCTCGATGAGGCGCAGGATTTTCCCCGCCGCTGCAATCAACAGATGGTCGCCTTGGAACGCTTGCAGGACCCGCGCGAAATCCAGCAAATCCGCCAGATGATTCAGCGCCACGCCCAGTACACCCGCAGCCAGAGGGCCTTCCAGATTCTGGCCCTTTGGGAGGAGATGGCCCCCAAATTCGTCAAAGTCATGCCCAAGGACTACAAGCGCATGCTGGAGGAGATTTCCAAGGCCGAAAACGCCGGTCTCACCGGCGACGAAGCCGTCATGGCCGCCTTCGAGGCCAACGCCAGGAATGTCGCCCGCGTCGGCGGCGGATAATTGCCCCGCTCAACCATTTGCAACCCTCACCCCAATAAACCATGGGCAACCCAAAAGGATTCTTAGAATACCTGCGCGAACTGCCGTTAGACCGCTCAGCCCTCCAACGCATCCATGACTGGGAGGAGTTTCACCTCCACCTGGCCGAACCCATACTCCGCCAGCAGGGCGCCCGTTGCATGGATTGCGGCATCCCCTTTTGCCACAGCGGCATCCTCCTCAGCGGCATGGCCTCCGGCTGCCCCATCAACAACCTCATCCCGGAATGGAACGACCTGGTTTATCGCGGCCTCTGGCGCGAGGCCCTGGACCGCCTCCATAAAACCAACAATTTCCCCGATTTCACCGGCCGCGTCTGCCCCGCTCCCTGCGAAGGCTCCTGCGTCTTGGGCATTTCCTCTCCCCCCGTCACCATCAAGAATATCGAGTGCGCCATTGTTGACAAAGCCTGGGAACAAGGCTGGATCCAACCCCAGGCCCCTTCCTCCCGCACCGGCAAAAAAGTCGCCGTCGTCGGCTCCGGCCCCGCCGGCCTTTGCGCCGCCGCCCAGCTCAACCGCGCCGGCCACGCCGTCACCGTCTTCGAGCGCGCCGACCGCGTCGGCGGCCTCCTCATGTACGGAATCCCCAACATGAAATTGGACAAAAAACTGGTGCTCCGCCGCGTCCAGCAGATGGAGGAGGAAGGGGTCTCCTTCCAAACCAACACCGATGTCGGCGCCAATTATCCCACGGAGAAACTGCTCCGGGAATTCGACGCCGTCGTCCTTTGCATCGGCGCCACCAAACCGCGCGATCTTCCCATCCAGGGCCGGCATCTCAAGGGGATTCATTTCGCCATGGAATTCCTCCAGGCCAACACCCAATCCCTCCTCGACCACCCCGGCCAGGACCCCCGCATTTCCGCCTCCGGCAAGGACGTCATCGTCATTGGCGGCGGGGACACCGGCACCGATTGCGTCGGCACCGCCCTGCGCCACGGCTGCAGGAGCCTGGTCCAACTGGAAATACTGCCCCGCCCGCCGATCGAGCGCGCCAAAGACAATCCCTGGCCCGAATGGCCCAAGGTTTACAAAATGGATTACGGCCAGGAAGAAGCCGCCGCCCTGTTTGGCGGCGATCCGCGGGTTTACCTCACAACCGCCAGGCAATTCGAGGGCGACACCCACAATCACGTCCACGCCGTCCACACCGTCCAAATCGAATGGCAGAAAAACCAGACCGGGCAATTCGTCCCCAAGGAAGTTCCCGGCACCGAGCAGGCCCGTCCCGCCCAACTGGTCCTCCTGGCCATGGGGTTCCTGGGCCCCGAACAGCCGCTCCTGGAACAACTGGCCGTGGACCGCGACGCCCGTTCCAACGCCAGGGCCGAGTACGGAAAATACGCCACCAACATCAAAGGCGTCTTCGTCGCCGGCGACGCCCGTCGCGGCCAGAGCCTGGTCGTCTGGGCCTTCAACGAAGGCCGCGGCGCCGCCCGAGAGTGCGACCGCTACCTCATGGGCGACACCGACCTGCCCTGACGATTCGGGGCCATTATCGCGCTCTGATTTTCCAGTTGCCCGTTCCTTCGGCATCTGCCTTCATTGGGGGTGGTCGCGCGTCAATTCAACCATGAAACTCTTTGGCCTCACCGGCGGCATCGCCATGGGCAAATCCACCGCCGGCTCTTTGCTCCGGCAGCAGGGCCTGCCCGTGATGGACACCGACACCGTCGCCCGCCAGCTCGTTGAGCCTGGGCAGCCTGCCTTGGCGGAGATTCTCGAAAGATTCGGCCCTCTGGTTTTCCTTCCCGACGGCCGCCTCGACCGCGAACAACTGGCCCGGCAAATCTTTTCCCGCCCCGCCGCCAGAAGCGCCCTGGAGGCCATCCTCCATCCGCGCATCCGCGCGGCCTGGACCCGCGAGGTGGAATGCTGGCGCGCCGCCGGCCGCGCCTCTGGCGCCGTGGTCATTCCTCTGCTTTTCGAGACCAGGGCCGCGCCCTTGTTTGACGCCACGATTTGTGTGGCTTGCTCCGCGGCCACGCAGGCCCGGCGATTGGCCGAACGCGGTTGGGATGCCGCCCAGAGCAAACAACGGCTGGACGCTCAATGGTCTGCCGAACGAAAAATTGCCCTTTCTGATTACGTGGTCTGGACCGACACCACCCTCGAAGTCCACGCCGCCCAGCTCAGGCGCATCCTTGCCAACTCGGCAGCCGCATCCCTGGCGGGAACCGCCGGCGCCCCGGGTTAGCGGAGTTTCTTGCCGCGCAGAATTTCCACAAACCCGATGAATCCTTCGGCCTGCTTTTCCAGTCTCTCCTCCATTTCCGGTTGCTTCAAGCGCCCCGCCTCATCCAGCATCTTCCCGATGCCCGGCATGAAGACGCGTTCGGGAAAAATGTGGGCGTTACGGTAGCCAAAAATGGCCTGCAACTGCTCCACCGGACGCAACGCGCCCCAGACCCCTGCCGCCAGCCCGATAAAACACACCGGCCGCCGCTCGAAACTTTCCGGGAAGGGAAGCATGTCTATGAAATACTTCAGCACCCCAGGCAGGCTGCCGTTGTATTCGGGAGTCACCACCACCAATCCGTCGCCAGCCAGAATGGCGCCGGTGAACCTGGAAAAACCGGCGGGCTTTTCGGCATACGCATCCGGCGAAAAAATTTCCGGCGGCATTTCCGCCAAGTCCAGCATCCGGCATTCCACGCCGAGCGTTCGATAAATCTCCTCCACCAGGGCTGCGACTTTTCGCGTGTTGCTGCCGGGCCGGTTTGTTCCGCTGATGATGACAATCATGGCCGGTATACTGCAGGTTGTTTTCGACACTGTCGAGCCGTTTCTGTCATCCATCCCGCAACCCCGCAAAATGCTTTCAAAAAAACTTTAAAACCCGGCCGCTTTGCCGTATCATTGAAGCATGAAGACCACTGTGGCAGGCAAACCGGCGGCCCATCCGGCTTCCTCCACGAAAAAATCCGCGGCGCGGCCGGGCGGCAAGATCCATCCCGTCGTCATTTATCCCTTCCGGCAACCGGGGGATTACGCCGACCTCGGCCCGCTTTACCAGTGGGTGGCCAGCCTGGGCGCGCAAGGAAAAAAATACGCCCGGCCCATCACGGTGATGGATCGCAAGACCTTTTTCGCCAATGAAGGCGACAAACGGTTCCTGGATTTCAGGCACAGCTCCGTGGCCCATCACTCCAAAATCCTGGATCGCTGGTGCGTGGACACCTGCCAGATGTGGTACACCGGGCTGGGAGCGGCCCTGGAACAAGGCGCCGAGGGCGATGTCTATTGGCTCATCCCAGGCGACTTCAATTATGGGACTCCCGTCGGCCAGGAAATCCTGGGTCGCCTCCACGATTTGCCCGAAATCTGCCTGGAACTCGAGCAGGACTTCTGTGTCGGGGAAATCACCACCGATCACCGCAACTCCAAGCAACTCATTGATACCTACGGCACTTTCGCCCTCCTCTACAACTGGTTTCCTGCCGAGGCGCGCGAAATCCGCCAATACACCGAGCGCCCGCGCTCCGAGTTCTTCGCCCTGGGGCACCGTTTCCTCCGCGAGGCCCTGCTGCGTCGCTGGTATCCCTACGAACAGACGGTCGTCCTGTTGTTGCACGCCGTCTCCGCCCGCCTGCGCATCAGCCGCTTTTCTGTCGGCAACATCTCCGACCTCCCCGAAGGCCGCGAGTCCCTGGCCGCCGTCGTCCAACAGGTCGAACGCACCGAGGGCGTCCTGCAATCCCTTTGGCGCGAACGCCACCAGAGCGGGCCGGGCTGGATCGAACACTACAGGGCTTTGGGAATCCAATCCGAGCAGGTCCGCCGCACCGCGCTGATCCTGCTCCAGACCCTCCTGGCATGAATCCTGGCCCCCGGCCCATCAGCACCAATCGTTATGGCGCTCCCCACTCCAGGCGCGCCGTCAACTTTATCTGCCGCGCTCCCCAGGCCCAATCGGTCTGCCTGACCGGCGACTTCAACGCCTGGGACCCGCGCTCTCATCCCATGAAACAAATGCCCGACAAAGTCTGGATGCTCACCTTGGAACTCAAACACGGCCATCACCGTTACGCCTTCATCGTGGACGGTCAGTTGACCCTCGACCCCCTCGCCCAGGGCATCGCCCGCAACGACCAGGGCGAGCGCGTCTCCCTCGTCCCCGTCAGTTGAGCCGCCCCCCAATGTGCCCGCCTGAAAAGATGGGCCTCCTTCCCTTGCTCAATCGGGCTTTGGCCGGACGTAATGCTTTGACGCTTGGCCCGCTTTGCCGTACCTTCTCCAAGCTCAAGTGGCGGCCAATGGACGCGCGGCGGCAGGTATGAATACTTTTACTAAGTTTGTCAGAAAAATCATCCCTTCGAAAAATGAACGGGAGGTGCGCAAACTCGCGCCCTTGGTCAAACAAATCAACGAATTCGAATCCGCCCTGCAATCCCAGCCGGAGGACCTCCTCCGCCAGAAAACCGCCGCCTGGAAGGCCGAGCTGGCGCAAATCCAGGACCCCAAATTGCTCGCCGCCCGCCTCAACGAAATCTTGCCCGAAGCCTACGCCGTCGTCAAAAATGCCTGCCGCCGCCTCTGCGGCGTCGAAATCATCGTCCGCGAACATCCCCTCAAATGGGAGATGATCCCCTTCGATGTCCAACTCGTCGGCGGCATCGCCTTGCACATGGGCAAAATCGCCGAAATGGCCACCGGCGAAGGCAAAACCCTCGTCGCCACTCTCCCCGTTTATCTCAACGCCCTCACCGGCCGGGGCGTCCATATCGTCACCGTCAACGATTATCTGGCCGCCCGCGACAGCGAATGGATGGGCGCCGTTTACCGCTTCCTGGGCCTGACCGTCGGCTGCATTCTCCGCGACCAATCCCCCTCCCTCCGCCGCGATCAATACAATTGCGACATCACCTACGGCACCAATTCCGAATTCGGCTTCGATTACCTCCGCGACAACGGCATGGCCAGCCGCCGCGAGGACCAGGTCCAGCGCGGCCATTATTTCGCCATCGTGGACGAAGTGGACTCCATCCTCATTGACGAAGCCCGCACTCCCCTCATCATCAGCGGCCCTTCCGTCCTGGTCATGGACAACAAATACGACCAATTCAAAACCATCGTCGAATCTCTGGTCCGCGCCCAGGAAAAACTCTGCTCCCGCTTCCTCTCAGAGGCCGAAGCCCTCCTGAAAAAATACCACCCCCCCGACGGCTCCAACCCCCCGGACCCGGCCGCCCTCGAATCTCGAATCGGCATGCTCCTTTTCCGCGTCAAGTCCGGCTGCCCCCGCTCCCCCGATTTGCTCAAACTCCTCGAAAACCCGGAGCACCAGCGCCTCATGAACCAGGCCGAACTGGAGCTTCATGCCGACCAGACAAAAAAAGCCCTCTACGCAGAAAAAGAGGAACTCCTTTTCGCCATGGACGAAAAGAGCCACGACGCCGACCTCACCGAAAAGGGACGCACCTTCCTCCGGCCCGAGGACCCCGATGCCTTCGTCCTCCCGGATCTCACCGTCAAATTCCATGAAATCGACTCCGGCCCCGAACCCGATCCCCGCAAACGCCTCGAACTCAAGACCCAAGTCCAGGCCGAATTCGAATCCAAAGCCGGCAACATCCACACCATCTCCCAACTCCTCAAAGCCTACAGCCTTTACCAGCTCGACGTCCATTACGTCGTCGAAAACGGCAAGGTCGTCATCGTGGATGAGCACACCGGCCGCCCCATGTACGGCCGCCGCTGGAGCGACGGCCTCCACCAGGCCGTCGAAGCCAAGGAAGGCGTCGAAATCGAGCGCGAAACCCAGACCCTCGCCACCATCACCATCCAAAATTATTTCCGCCTCTACAAAAAACTCGCCGGCATGACCGGCACCGCCGAAACCGAGGCCAGCGAGTTCCTCGACATCTACAAACTCGGCGTCATGGTCATCCCCACCAACATGCCCGTCGCCCGCAAAGACGCCAACGACTCGGTCTACAAGACCAAACGCGAAAAATTCAACGCCGTCATCAAGGAAATCACCGCCATCCACAACCTCGGCCGCCCCATCCTCGTCGGCACCGTCTCCGTCGAAACCAGCGAGCAGGTCTCCAGGATGCTCAAGAAAACCGGCATCATCCATTCCGTCCTCAATGCCAAATATCACCAGCAGGAAGCCGAAATCGTCTCCCGCGCCGGCCAGCGCGGCGCCCTGACCATCGCCACCAACATGGCCGGCCGCGGCACCGACATCAAACTCGGCGAGGGCATCGCCGCTCTCGGCGGCCTCCATGTCATCGGCACCGAACGCCACGAATCCCGCCGCATTGACCGCCAGTTGCGCGGCCGTTGCGCCCGCCAGGGCGACCCCGGCTCCTCCCACTTCTTCATCTCCCTCGAAGACGACCTCATGCGCCTCTTCGGCTCCGACAAAATCGTCAAGGTCATGGAACGCGTCGGCCTGGAGGAAGGACAGGAACTCGAACACGGCGTCCTCGACATGTCCATCGGCTCCGCCCAAAAACGCGTCGAACAGCACAATTTCCAGCGCCGCAAACGCACCCTCGAATACGACGACGTCATGAACAAGCAGCGCGAAGTCATCTACGGCTTCCGCGACGAAGTCATCAACGCCGACGACGTCCGCGACCGCCTCATGGACATCATGGAGGAAGTCATCATCTACAAAGTCCAGGAACTCACCCCAGACAACTTGCCCCCGGAGGATTGGTCCGCCCGCCCTTTGGCCGATTGGGTCAACCTCAATTTCCCAGTCAACATGCCCGAAGAGGAAATCATCAAGGCCGCCAAGTCCGGCCAGGAGCCGCCCCTGGAAGGCTCCGCCTTCGCCGGCTTGAGTCCCGCCCAATTTGCCGTCTGCCAGTTCATCTGCAAGGCCGCCCGCGATGTTTACGAGTTAAAAGTCAGTTGCGAAAACCCCGACGCCCTCAAATCCGTCGAACGCTACATCATCCTCTACGCCGTGGACAAACTCTGGCAGGAACATCTCTACGGCATGGACAGCCTGCGCGAGAGCATCGGCTTGCGCGCTTACGGCCAGCGCGATCCCCTGGTCGAATACCAGGCCGAGGCCTTCAAGGTCTTTGAGGAATTGATGACCAACATCAAATCCGAAATCTGCCACAACATCTTCCGCAGCGCCTCCAGCCTCATGGCCCGCGACCAGTTCATGCGCAGAATCCCCTCCAGAACCACTCATCAAGAGGTCAGCTCCTTTGGCTCCGGCCAGCCCGATGCCGCCACCGCCACCACCTCCGCCGGCGCAAAAAATCCCAGCGACATGGTCACCGAAGCCACCGACGCCGTCGCCAAGGCCCAGCAGGCCAAAGCCAAACCCCGTCGCACCGGCCCTAAAGTCGGCCGCAACGATCCCTGTCCCTGCGGCAGCGGCAAAAAATACAAGCAATGCTGCGGCAAAAACGGTTAGCCTCATCCCATTCGTGCGGATCGGGGACCATAGGTGCCCTCGCCTGTAGTGTTCGGCGCCCCCGCCGAACACAAGTCCCTTCCCCAACCCGCCTGCCATCAACCAACTTTGGTAGGGACGCCTCGCCGAGGCGTCCACCGACATCCAACCCTTTCCCCCACCCCCCCTGCATTCAACCAACCCCCGACGGCGACCGATGTTCCAGAAACTTCTTCAGCTCCCCCGCGCTCTTCTCCCCAAATCCGCTGACCGCCGCGATTTGCTCCACCGTGGCCAGCCGCAACCGCTGCACCGACCCGAATCTCCTCAGCAGCGCCGCTTTCCGCCGCCCCCCAATCCCCGGAAACTCATCCAGAATGCTCTCCGAAATCCGCTTCAACCTCAACTGCGCGTTGTACGTGTTGGCAAAACGATGCGATTCATCCCGCACCCGCTGCAGCAGCTTCAGCGCCCCCGAATCATGGCTCAACCGGATCGGCTCGCTCTCCCCGGGCCGGTAAATCTCCTCAAATTCCTTGGCCAGTCCGATCACCGGGATTTGCGTCAATACTAATTTCACAAGCTCCCCCAGCGCCGCGTTGAGCTGCCCTTTCCCGCCGTCAATCACCATCAGGTCCGGCGGGGCCGCTCCTTCAGCCACCAGCCGCGCGCACCGCCGGCGCACCGTTTCCGCCATGCACGCGAAATCGTCCTGCCCCGTCACCGTCTTGATTCGGTAGCGCCGGTAATTCGCCCGGTCCGGCCTCCCGTTGCGAAAGCTGATCATCGAAGCCACGGCGAAAGTCCCGCTGATGTTGGAAATGTCAAATCCCTCAATCCGCGCCGGCTTGCCCGGCAGGGCGAGCACTCGGGCCAGTTCCTCCAAGTCCTGCTCCGGCTGGATGGCTGCCGGAAAATTCTGCGGCAGCCGCGGAAACTTCTTGGTCTTTTGCACCGTCAGCCGCAAATCCTCCAGCGCGTCGCGGAACTGCGCCGCCTTCTCGAAATCCTCCTCCTCCGCCGCTTTCTTCATCTGCGCCTCCAAATCCTTCTGGATCTCCTCCGTCTGCCCCGCCAGGAAATCGCACGCCGCGCTCACCTGGCGCAAGTAATCCTCCCGGCTCACATTGCCGATGCACGGCGCCGTGCAGTACTTCAGATGCCCGTAGAGGCAATGCTTGTAATCCTCCGGGCCGGGCGTGAGCGGACGGCACCCGCGCAGATTAAACTTGCGCCGCGCCAGCGTCAGCGTGTGCCGCGCCGACGCCGAATGCGCGAACGGCCCGAAATAGCGCGCCCCGTCCTCCTGCCGCAGCCGCGTGAGCATGAAGCGCGGAATCGGGTCGTTGAGCACGATCTTGATCAGCAGAAATCGTTTGTCATCCCGGAAGCTGATGTTGTAGCGCGGCTGATACTCCTTGATCAGCTTGCCTTCCAGCAGCAGCGCCTCCGGTTCGTTGCGGACCGTGTAAGTGTCCAAATCATGCACGGCATCCACCAGCGCGTTGAATTTCAAGTCCCACCCCATCCGCCGCGAAGGTTGAAAATAGCTGCTCACCCGCTTGCGCAAATCCCGCGCCTTCCCGACATAGATCACCGTGCCGAAACGGTCTTTCATCAAGTACACGCCCGGCTTATGCGGGAGTTCCCCGACCTTCCTGCGAATTTGCTCAGTCGCCGCCATAACACTTTCAAATCTTCCCGAACGATGCGCCCCAATGATAAATGACAAATTTTCAATTCGCACCCGTGGTGCGCTTCCTTCTGTTGTTCTAACTACCAATTCTCAATTCAGATCCAGCACTTTGGTTGCGGCTGGCCGCGCTGTGCAATCCGTTCGCACTTCTAGTGCGCTTCCCGTTATTGTGCTGACTGTTAAACTCGTCCCCTTGCCGCTCCTGTGCAGTGCAGTGCTATCTACGAGAATTGCGCATTCTCGGCAAAATTTTCCGAATCGTCTTCCTGAATGACAAATGACAGATTTTCAATGACCAATTCTCAATTCAGACGCAGCGCTTTGGTTGCGACTCCTCTCCCCTCCGCCTTTTGCGCCCCTGCTTCGATTTGAAAATCCTTCGCCCTTATCCCCCTAAAAATAATCCGGCTCATTCCCCGGTTTCCATTTGATGTTGCACCCCACGCTGGCAATCTGGTTTGCCGCCACCGGCTTTCCCGCCAGCACCGCCTCCAGCGCCGCCCGCAAATCCTTGCCCGTCACCGGAATGCTTTTCCCCGGACGGCTCTCATCAAACTGGCCCCGGTAAACCAGCCGCCGGTTCCTGTCGAACAGAAAAATATCCGGCGTGCAGGCGGCGTGATAAGCCTTGGCCACCGCCTGCGATTCATCGAACAGATACGGAAAAGTGTACCCCACCGTTTGCGCTTCCAGCTTCATTTTTTGCGGATTGTCCTCCGCGTAATTATCCGCGTCATTGGCGTTGATGGCGACCACCGCCGCGCCGCGTTTTTGCGCGTCGCGTCCGAAGGCGGCCAGGCCGCTGCGGATATGCTTGACATAAGGGCAGTGATTGCAAATAAACAAAACCGCCAGTGCCGGCGCGGAACCAAAATCCGCCAGCGCCACAATTTTCCCGCTCACATCCGGCAGCCGGAAATCCGGCGCGACGGTGCCCAGCGGCAACATAGTCGAAGCAGTCAGCGACATGCCGCCACTCTACCCCTCCCGCCGCCTTTGTCCAGCGCGCAGCCTCCATCCCTCGGGAGGGTCGAGCGCCCGCGAGACCCCGTTTTGCCTTGATTCCCTTCCGGCGCGGAACCAAAATCCGCCAGCACCACAATTTTCCCGCTCACATCCGGCAGCCGGAAATCCGGCGCGACGGTGCCCAGCGGCAACATAGTCGAAGGAGTCAGCGACATGCCGCCACTCTACCCCTCCCGCCGCTTTTGTCCAGCGCGGAGCCTCCATCCCTCGGGAGGGTCGAGCGCCCGCGAGACCCCGCTTTGCCTTGATTCCCTTCCCTCGGTAGGGCGACGCTCCCGCGGAGCCTCCCTCGGCAGGGGAGAGGAGAGGATGTCACCCGGTTAACATGCAACCATTTGTTGCATCCGGCCTGCCGATTTCCTCGAGGATCGCTTCCAATCTACACCGCCACGACCTCTACGCGGGAGGCAAAACCGAGTTTGCGGAGAAGCTCTTCACAATCCTCCCATGCCAGGCCAAACGCGCGGACATCCGCGACTCCCAGGCGGGCAACGACCTGTGCAAGCGTGGAAGCATCCTCTTCGGCCAATTGCCCGTCCATCAATGCGCCCTCCGACCAATCCACCAACTGCGCCAGCGTCATCTGGTGGCGCAGATACGCGGCTATCTGCTCGGCAACGACCTGTTTAGTGATTGTCATCGTGGCATCCTACACTTTCTGGTGGCCTTTATCCACTGGGAATTTTTCATGGGTTTCGACGAGCTTGCCTGTGTCGTCGTAAATCTCCTGCCAGAAACGCACCGTCGTCTCATTGGCGTCCACTTCCTTGAGATAACGAGCCAGCCAGCCCATGCGGCCAGGCAGTTCCAACCGGTAACGCCGTCCGCCGCCAGCCAACTCAACCCACTGGCCGAACTTCTTTTCGTTTTGCGACCGCCTGCTCATCATCTCACATCCGGCAGCCGGAAATCCGGCGCGACGGTGCCCAGCGGCAACATAGTCGAAGCAGTCAGCGACATGCCGCCACTCTACCCCTCCCGCCGCCTTTGTCCAGCGCGGAGCCTCCATCCCTCGGGAGGGGCGAGCGCCTGCGAGACCCCGCTTTGCCTTGATTCCCACCCTCGGTAGGGCGACGCTCCCGCGGGTTCAATTCGGAGACTTGTTGTTTTCATGCCGCATGGTATAATTCAAATCATGAGCACAAAGGCCCAGGCCATTTTGGATGAAATCCGAGCTTTGCCTCCGAAAGAACAGCGCGAGCTTTCCGATTTCCTCATGCACCACTTCCTCCCCGTCACCATTCCCTCCTCGCCCCGCCGCACGATTGCTGACATTGCCGGCAAATACCGGGCCAATCCTGACCCGGAGGCCAAAGATCACGACCGTGGATTCGCCGCAGCCGCAGCCGAGTGAAGGCCACTTCCTTGTGAAATCTGTGTTCGTTGACACTTCCGCTTTTTACGCCGTTTTGGACGCGGGGGATCCTTTTCATACAATTGCCAGGAGAGAATTTGAGCGCGCGGAGCGAGAACACTGGCAGTTGGTGACCACCAACTATGTGGTGCATGAAACCTGGTCGCTTCTTCAACACCGGCTTGGATGGGACGCTGTGGAGGATTTTCTTGATGTAATGCTGCCATTATGCCGCGTGGAATTTGTGGATGAAGCGTTGCACGCGCAGGCCGCGCAACATTGCCGCCAATCGCGCCGCCGTAGATTAAGTCTAACAGACTGCCTTTCCTTTGAGGTCATGCGGCGGCTTCAACTCACGGAAGCCATCGCCCAAGACGAACATTTTTCGGAAAACGGGATTCAGCTTCCGCGCTGAGAATTGCGCGACGCGGATGCATGTCGCAAGCCCCTCATTCCGGATTTCTCCCATTCCTCTCCGCTGAAATCCGCCAGCGCCACAATTTTCCCGCTCACATCCGGCAGCCGGAAATCCGGCCCAGCCGTGCCCAGCGGCCCCATCAGACATTTCCAGCTTCCTATCATCATAGCCGACATCTTAGCATGTAAACGACCGGACGTCAAATGTGGCGCATTACATGTTGAATCAACTCAAGCAATGCCTCGGCGGGGTTGACCCTTTCAGTACTTTCTTCCGAGGACTGATAAAGGTACTAATGGGTGACGCTTTCAAAATATGGTCATTCTGCCACCTAATAATCTTGGCGGATGTAATTTGACTTCCTTATGGGAAAGGTTCATAAATGGAGCCGTCACTAATAAAGCTTTATTCGGTTGCCGGGGACACGTGCCCAAGTCCGCTCGGATTTAAGTCGTGGCGGGGTGGAAATGGACGCGTCGCGTTCTGACGAAATGAAAATATCTATGAAAACAACCACAATAATATGCGGGATTCCGTTTTTCTTATTGATCGCACCGATAAACGCTGAGGCGCAAGCGCCCCTCTCGCTTTCGGGCAATTCATTTGAGATTGCGATTACCGACGGTACTTATCCATTGGCCAGCACCAGCTATGCTCTTTTTTTGCCAGCAAGTAGCGGGAACACTTACCAGGTCGTCGGCATTGATGATCTTGAGAATAGCTCCGGGACATATTCTTATTCGGTTTCGCGCGCGACTGGAACTGCAGATCTTGACGATAGCATTGGTGGAGCAGCCGTTCTCAATGCGGTGTTCTCCACATCCAGTCCAGCGGCGGGGATTGCTGCCGGCGGGCAATGGCAGGTTGATGGCGATACATGGCAGAACAGCGGTTCAACCGCGTCCAGGCTGTCTGTGGGCAGCCACACCGTCAGTTTCAACAGCGTCAGTGGATGGAGGATACCCACCAATCAAACCGTTTCCGTCAGCGTCAATTCGACTGTCAAAGCCAATGGAACGTATGTCGCTATTCTAAATCCATTCGCGGCGTCCATATCGGGCCTCTATAACACAGGCGAGAACGACGACGGAACGCTCGCTGCATTAGGGATGGCGGACAGCCACTACGCCCTGGTATCCGTACCCAGCGGGGAAGCGGGCACGGCTTGGGTGGTTCCTCCATTTCCCTCAGCTTGGTGCGCGGGAACAACGAGTGCCAATTGGCTCTCACCTACGCTTGGTGGAGCAGGAGGCATTGGGTATTCCGCGGATACGGGGCTGTATGATTACCGGCTCGTATTCAGCATGGTTGACCCCTTGGGGCATCCCCTTCAACCCACCACAGCAACAATCACAGGAAACTGGGCAGCAGATGATGAGGCAACGCTTCTTCTCAACGGGACACCAGTGGCGACTAACAACACGGGCTTCGCGAGGTTATACTCGTTTGAGGTCAATTCTGGATTTCGCGCTGGAACCAACACTCTCGATTTTGTTGTCATCAATGCGGGGACTGCGCCGAAACCAAGCGGGATGCTCGTTTCCGACCTTTCCGGCACCGCAGTCCTCATCATCGGCTCGTTGCAAGTGAAGATCACGCCGGTCGGCGCCATCAACGCCGGGGCACGATGGCAGGTGGACGACGGCGCGTGGCAGAAGAGCGGCGCAACCGTGTCTGGGCTGTCGGTGGGCAACCACACCGTGAGCTTCACCAGCGTAAGCGGTTGGATGACCCCTGCCTCTCAAACTGTCACTGTTAATGAAGATTCGACGGCAACGGCGAGTGGAACTTACGTCTCTATCGGCTCGTTGCAAGTGACCATCAGTCCAACGGCGGCGATCAACGGCGGGGCACAATGGCAGGTGGATAGCGGGACATTGCAGAATAGCGGCGCGACGGTCAGCAATCTGTCGGTGGGCAAGCATACGGTCAGCTTCCAGGGGATTGACTATTGGACGGCGCCTTCCAACCAAACCGTCTCCATCAAAGCCAAGGCGGTTGCCAAAGACACCGGAACCTACACCTTCAATGCTCAAGGAATTTACAATGGCCTTTTCGCGCAGCCCGATGGTACCAACGTGGAAACCTCGGGGATGCTCAGCGGCCTGACGGTGAAGGCTTCGGGGACTTATACCGGGAAGCTTTTGATCGGTGACAGCACCAATGCCATCAGCGGCTGGTTCAACGCCTCCGGCCAGGCCACGAATAACATCAAACGCGCAGCCAAACAGGGCGGGCCGCTGACTCTGGTCATGCAGGTGAACTGGAATAATTCGCCGCTGACGATAACCGGCACGGTATCCGGCACCAATGGCGGCGATTGGACAGCAAATCTGAGGACGGAGTTGGCGGCGACTGGCTCAAAATCAGCGGAATACACGGCACAGTTATTGCCTGCCGGCACGCCGCCCGGTTACGGTTACTTAACCATTACCAATGATAAGGGCGCCGTTAAACTCATTGGCGCATTGGCGGATGGCGCTTCGTTCAGCCAGGCGGCGCCCGTGTCGGGCGATGGTGATCTGCCGGTGTATGGCAACCTCTACAGCAGCAAGGGCCTGCTGCTCGGCTGGATCGCTTTGGAAAGCGGTTCGCCCGCCGGAAGCTTGACGTGGATTAAAGAGGCATCCCGTTCCAGCGCCCGCTATACGAACGGTTTCACCAATCTCCTCCTTTTGCAAGGCTCGCTCTGGACCAATCCATTTCCCCATACCCCGGCGATTGATCTGCCATCAGGACAACTCGGCATTTCCGGTGGAAACCTGCTCTCGAATCTGACTTTCAACGTGGCCGTGACCAATAATGACACGCTCGTAAAATTGGGGAAAACCCCGGCCAATTCCTTGACCGGCTCGATTAACGCCAAGACGGGTTTGCTGACCATCACATTTGGCAATGGCGCCGGCAAAGCAACCACGACTGGCACGGGAGCAGCGTTGCAGAATGCGACCAACGCCGGCGGCTTCTTCCTCGGCAAGACCAACGCCGGCATCTTTCTATTGCAGCCTTGAAATCTATCAGCCGGAACCAGCTCGTAAGAGTCAACAAGGCTCTTATTCCTCTGACAGTCATTCCCCTGCCATTCTGTCCCGCCCGGTTTTGGAATCAAGACAGAGCCTTTGCCCTTTGCGCCTTTGCGTTAATTCAATTCTACTCCCAACCCGGCCTTGGACCTAAGGCAAAGCCTTTCGCGTTCTCTGTGTTCTCTCGCGGCCATTCATTTTTTTTGACAGGATGAAGAGGATTTACAGGATTCAAATGCTGCCATCCGGGGCCGGGGGCATCCCGTTAATCCCGTCAAAACTTTTGCGTTCAATGCCCTGCTGTCAAGATCATTCATTTTTTGACAAACAATCCGGAACCAGCGCGGCAACGTTGCTCCATCCGTGCCATCCGTGAAATCCGTGGTAGAATTCTTTTGGTTGCGCCTTCACCGCTCTGTGTTCTCTCGCGGCCATTCATTGTGTTGACAGGATGAACAGGATTTACAGGATTCAAATGCTGCCATCCGGGGCCGGGGGCATCCCGTTGATCCTGTCAAAACTTTTGCGTTCACTACCCTGCTGTCAAGATCATTCATTTTTGGCAAACAATCCGGAACCAGCGCGGCAACGTTGCTCCATCCGTGCCATCCGTGAAATCCGTGGTAGAATTCTTTTGGTTGCGCCTTCACCGCTCTGAGTTCTTTCGCGGCAATCCATTTTGTTGACAGGACGAACAGGATCTACAGGATTCAAATGCTGCCATCCGGGGCCGGGGGCATCCCGTTGATCCTGTCAAAACTTTTGCGTTCACTCCTGAACAGGGAAGCCCCGTTCTCTGAACGGGGTTAGAGGAAGAGCTATGCTGAAAAAAGATCTGCCCATGAGCATCCTTTCTGAGCGTTGTCCCACAACGAAACAGAAAGGAAAA
>Ga0181536_10001765_pt1 | contig 25098 bp, 18 predicted proteins | sample PEATcosm2014_Bin_41_FD_121105 | JGI IMG/M metagenome (GOLD analysis project Ga0181536, IMG submission 121105) | Peatland microbial communities from MTU Mesocosm Facility, Houghton, MI, USA - PEATcosm2014_Bin17_60_metaG | ecosystem: Environmental > Terrestrial > Soil > Wetlands > Peat | place...
GACTTCGACCGCACCCCAAAGATTGATGGTGCCGGCGAGCGCGATGTCGCCGATGTTCTTCCCGACGGGCGTGGCTTCGCCGGTGAGATTCGATTCGTCCGCGGCGGTGTTCCCTTTGGCAATCTCGGCATCCACGGGAAATTGCGCGCCGGGCTTGATGAGCAAACGCATTCCGCGCGTAAGCTGCTCGACTTTGACCTCGCGCTCGTGCCCCTGGCCGTCAAGCACGGTGGCGACTTTCGGCGCATCGCGGAAAAGCGAGCGGATTTCCTTTTGCGTCCGGCCGAGCGCGTAATGTTCGAGTGCGCCGGAAAACGAAAACAAAAATAGCAGCGTCGCGGCTTCGGCCCACGCGCCGATGCAGGCAGCACCGGAGGCGACGAAGATCATGAGAAAATGCACGTCAATCGTGCGTTTTTGGAGACGTTCCCAGACTTCTTTCGCCGGATAAAAACCGCCGGCGAGACAGGCCAAAACGTAAGCCGTCACCGACCATTGGCCGGTCAACAGAAAATGCGCGGTCAACCCAAGAACGGCGCAAAGAATCGCGGTGGCGAGTTGCGGTTTCCATTCGTCAATCTCCTGCGCGTGTTCCAGAAATTCGACGTCGCGCTGGACGACCTTGGGAAACGGAATGTCGCGCCAGCGCCAGAATTTCGGCGCCGTCGGGCAGGTGACACGGGCGATGGTGGTCGTCTGGCCTTCGTTTCGGATGGTGATTTTTTCCCGCTCGGTTTCGGACAACGGCCGGTCGCAATTCCGGCAATCGTCCTGGCCGGTGAACAGGTTGCAATGGCGTCCGGCGGAGAGGGATTGCGCCGCTTCAAATTCCCGCGTGATGCGTTCGGTCAGCCGGCCGACATCCGCACGGCCAAGAGTGGCGACGGAAATTTTCTGGTGCGCGCGGTCAATCGTCACCGCTTCGAGCGCCGGTTCCTCGGCGAGCGTGTCCACGACCGAACGCGCGAGGCACTGGCCGGCTTCGCCGCCGCGCCCGGGAGGTTTTTCCAGCGATGAATTCATGCCTGAAACACTGTTAGCATACCGCCGGACGCGGCGCGACGCAAAAGGCACGGGCGAAATGCAAATTTGGTCTGTTCAAACCGTTATGCTTCTGGCAGTTTCTCCGGCCATTATTTGGCATAAATGACGCACCATACGACAAGCACAATGGACAACGCACCAACTTCAAACCAAAAGGTTCTCACCTGGGTCAAGCAAATGGCCGAACTTTGCCGGCCGGAGCACATTCACTGGTGCGACGGTTCGGACGCGGAAAATCAGGCGCTCTGTGACCTGATGGTGAAGAGCGGCACCTTCATCAAACTTGACGCCAAAAAACGTCCGGGCTGTTACCTGGCCCGCTCGCATCCCAGCGACGTGGCGCGCGTCGAAGACCGGACATTCATCTGTTCCAAGACCAGGGACGAAGCCGGGCCCACGAACAATTGGGCTGACCCCGCCGAGATGAAGCAAAAACTTCTTGGCCTGTTCAACGGGTGCATGAAGGGACGAACCCTGTACGTTGTTCCGTTTGCCATGGGACCCTTCGGCTCGCCCATTTGCAAAATCGGCATTGAAATCACCGATTCACCTTATGTGGTCGTCAACATGCGCATCATGACGCGCATGGGCCAGGCCGTGCTTGACAAGCTCGGCGTGAACGGTCCGTTCATTCCGTGCCTGCACTCCGTGGGGGCGCCGCTCAAGCCGGGTCAGGCCGATGTTTCATGGCCGTGCGAACCAGACCCGAAAAACAAATACATCGTTCATTTCCCCGATGAGCCTTTGATCTGGTCTTACGGCTCCGGCTATGGCGGCAACGCGTTGCTCGGCAAAAAATGTCTCGCGCTCCGCATCGCCTCCACCGTTGCCAAAAAAGAAGGCTGGATGGCGGAACACATGCTCATCCTTTGCTTCACGTCGCCGCAGGGCAAAAAACATTACATCGCCGCCGCCTTCCCGAGCGCCTGCGGCAAAACCAATCTCGTGATGATGCAACCGACGTTGCCCGGCTGGAAAGTCACGGCGCTCGGCGACGACATCGCCTGGATTCGCATCGGCAGGGACGGGCGGCTTTACGCGATGAATCCGGAAAGCGGCTTCTTCGGTGTCGCACCCGGCACCTCGATGAAATCGAATCCGAACGCGATGATTAACGTCGCGAAAAACACCATCTTCACCAATGTCGCGCTGACACCGGACGGCGATGTTTGGTGGGAGGACATGGGCGTACCCGCACCCGCGAAAGCAATTGATTGGGAGGGCCAGGAATGGACGCAGGATTCCGGACGCAAAGCCGCGCACCCGAACTCGCGCTTCACCGCGCCCGCGTCGCAATGCCCGGTCATTGATCCCGACTGGCAAAATCCCGAGGGCGTGCCGCTCTCGGCGATTCTATTCGGTGGACGCCGCCCCAACACGATTCCGCTGGTGAACGAAGCGTTTGATTGGGAACACGGCGTGTTCATGGGGTCAGCCTGCGGATCGGAAACCACCGCCGCCATGCTCGGCCAGGCCGGTGTGCTGCGCCATGATCCGTTCGCCATGCTGCCGTTTTGCGGTTACAACATGGGCGATTATTTCGCGCACTGGCTTTCGTTCGTGCAACGAACGGACCGCTCCAGGCTGCCCAAAATTTATTTTGTGAACTGGTTCCGCAAAAACGGCGGTGGTAAATGGCTCTGGCCCGGTTACGGCGAAAACAGCCGCGTGCTCAAATGGATTTGCGAACGCGCCGAAGGCGCGGGCCAGGCGCAAAAAACACCCATCGGGTATCTGCCGACCGCCGACGCACTCGATTTATCCGGCCTGAACCTGCCCGCCGACGACCTCAAGCATCTGCTCGAGGTGGACGTTACGGGCTGGAAAAAAGAGGCTGAAGGCGTGGCGGCGAATTACGCCAGGCTGGGCAGTCATTTGCCGAAAGCGTTGAACGACCAACTTGACGGCTTGCGGAAGCGCCTCGGATAAAACTTGCATTTCAGGCAATTTGGAATTGAATCTGCAAAAACCCATTCACCAACCATGAAAAATCGTTTCTCAATTCTGGCTTCAATCATTATTTGCCTGGGACTCCTGCCGGCGTATTCGCAACCCAGCGCTCCGGGCGGCGCTCCGGGCGGACCGCATCTGGGCGGCACCATGAGCAAACTATTTGGCGACAACCAGGCCTTTTCCGCCGGACTCGAAATGCAAGTCGCTGACAAATCCGGGAAACCCATAACCATGCCCGGCAAAATTGCCTTTGATGCGGGCAAGCAGCGCTTCGAGGTCAACCTGGCCGACATGAAGGGTGGCCAGATGCCCCCCAACGCCGCCGCGCAAATGAAATCCATGGGGATGGACCAAATGGTGACCATCGCGCGCCCGGACAAAAAGGCCGCCTACCTTGTTTATCCGGGAATGCAAAGTTACGCCGAAATTCAACTGGCGAATGCCGATAGCGCCCCGACCAACAGCGACTACAAGGTGGACATCACCGAAATCGGCAAGGACACCTTGGACGGCCACCCCTGCGTGAAAAACAAGTACATCGTCACCGACAACGAAGGCGTCAAGCATGAATCCACCGTCTGGAACGCAACGGACCTGAAAAAATTCCCGGTCAAAATCGAAACTGTCGAGCAGGGCGACAATGTGACCATGCTGTTCAAAAACATCTCGCTCACCAAACCCGCCGCCAGCCTGTTTGATCCGCCCGCCGACTTTAAGAAATACGACACCATCCAGCAGTTGGTGCAGCAGGAAATGATGAAACGCATGGGCGGCGGCATGGGCATGCCACCGGGCCATTGATCCATTCAGCCGGCCAGCGTTTTCACCGGCGCGAATGAACCGCAGGCGACCGGACCCTCGCCGGCCACGCCGCGTTTCACGGCAGGACATTTCATTGGTGAACAAAAAACTTTTTTTGCCGCCGACAGCCGCTAATTTTCCTCCGTGCCATCCGCGCCAACCCATCCCATGCTGCGCCGCGCGTTCATCTTCTGCCTCCTTTGCTACGCGGTTTTTCGTTTCTCCGACAACACCGTTGACACCGACTTGTGGGGGCACGTCCTGTTCGGCCAGGAATTTTTGCAGACCCGCCACCTCGCGCGCACCGAGCCTTATTCGTGGACGGCGCCCGGCCATCGCTGGATCAACCACGAAATCATTGCCGAAGCCGCGCTGGGCCTGGCGCATCGCACCCTGGGCGGCCCGGGATTGTTGCTGCTGAAAACCGCCACCGGGTTGTTGGTGTTTCTCATGGCGATGGCGATGGCCACGAAGCGGGGCGGCGGCACCGCCCAATCTTCCGGTGGACTGCAGCTGCGTTCCGGGACCGTCGCCTGGGCATTCGGCGCGCTGGCTGTCGGGGAGATTTCGTATGGTTTCGCCGCGCGACCGCAAATCTTCACCGCGCTGGCGCTCGTCATGGAATTCTGGCTGCTCAGGCAAATCCACGCCGGACGCCGGCGCTGGGCTTTCGTCCTTCCCCCGCTCTTCGCCTTGTGGATCAACACCCACGGCGGTGTGCTGGCGGGCATGATGGTGTTGTTCGTCGCCGCCGCCGGCACGACCGCGCAATCGGCCGCCGGCAAAATTGTCCCCCGCCCCCTCCGGGCCCGCCTCGCCCTTGAAATCGCGCCCGGCACGACGCTGTGGCTATGGCTTTCTTTTGCGGCATCGGCCCTGGCATTGTTCGCCAATCCATATGGCTTTGAACTGGTGCGCTGGCTCATCGGCAGCGTGCAGTGGCTCCGCCCGGAGATCGGGGAATGGGATCCCCCCCGGCCCGGCAACGGGCACGCGGCCTTTTTCCTCTGCGCCGCGATTGCCGCCGTCGCTTTTTTGTGCTCGCGCCGCCCCATCACGCTGTGGGAACTCGTCTGCACCGGAGTGTTCGGTTTCATGGCCTTTCGTTCCCTGCGTCATACGCCACTGTTTTGCCTCGCCGCACTCGTCTTTGTGCCACCGCATCTCGCGGACGTGTTGGGACGGTTTCCGGGTTTATTCGCACGCTGGACGGCGCTTTGCCGGCGGCCGGCCGGGCAAAAGGTTTTGACCGTCCTGCTGGTGCTGGTCGCGTCGGGAATTCTTTTCGCCACCTTTACACGGCACAAGGAACGCGCGTGGACGATGGAAATCTCGCGCCAACAATACCCCGTCGCCGCCGTGGAATTCATCAAGCAGCACGGGCTGCATGGCAACCTGCTCGTGTTCTTCGATTGGGGCGAGCAGTGCCTCTGGGAACTGCCCGACAGCCGGGTTTCGATTGATGGCCGGCTGGACACTTGTTACCCACGCGAGGTCATCGCCGCCCAGTTGAAATTTTACAACGCAGAGCCGTTCGACACCGCAGCGCTTGATCTAAGCCGGGCGGATTTCGCGCTGTTGCCGTCCGACATGACCAGCGCCAACCAGCTTGCGCAACGTGGCAGCTGGCAGGCGGTCTATTTTGACGACCGGGCGCTGGTGCTGGTAAGGAACGTGGGACAATTTCCAAAACTCAGCGCGTTGAAACTTCCGGTCGAAGGCGTTGGAGTGACCAAGGGCCGGGCGCCTTTTCCCGACCAGCCTTCATTGCGGCTTTCGGCCGCAAAATAAGCCATCAGCCGGGCAGCATCGTGTCAGGTGTCAAATCCAGCCAGGCTGCGTTCCAATCGCGCCCAGACTTCGTCCACTCTGGCAATTTTGCCAATTCTCAAGCCCAAGGTCTTGCACCGTTCCATGCAGTCTGCCACGTCTTCCCGCGTTGGCTGCAACGGTTTCAACGACTTCACCAGCATGGGCAGGATCTTCGCCCTGAAAAAGCGCCCCGGCCCCAAATGCATTTGAACAAGAGTATATGCGGTTCCAATGACGACGAAAATCAACGCCGCCAGCAAAATCTGATCCTGCGTCGGCCCCGAGAATTTCAGCGAACCAAAAAACAGCGCCGCGCCAACCAGCAGCGTGCCCAGGCAACCGATGCCGGATTGCTTGTCCATTTCCGTGGACTTGGCGAACCGCTGTTCCACCTGCGGGTTTAACAGGGCAAACGGTTCCATCAGAAGCCGGCGGTATTCATCCGCCGACAACGACGAGCGCGTGCGCCTGATCTTTGCTTCCAGTTCCAGGCGTGCCGCATTGGTTTCACGCAAATTCGGAAATGTGTCTCGAATCAAAGTCTCAAGGTTGACACGAGCATCCGTTTCCGTTTTTGCATATCGGGTTGGATTAACGCCCAAATTTACACCGCACTCGCTACAGCGGATGCGGTGTCCCGCAAGCTGCCCTTCGCCAAAAGACACATAATAAACGTGGCTGGCCAGCCCCACGCGAATCAATTGAAACGACCGCACTTCGCGGCAGATTGGACAAAAATCCGCCACCATTCCAATCTTGCGCTCAACTCGCTTCTTCCCCCAGACAATCAGCATAAATTTGGGTAGTGTCTTAATTTGAAATTGCCTTTCTGCTTTGTCACGGTTTTTTCAGCATCTTTTCTTGCCGTCTGCCACAATACTAACCCGAACGGCGGTTAAAGCGGATACGACTGGCGGGATTTCCAACACGGCAACAAACCGCTCGCCTTCGTCGTTTTTGCCTTCGCGGTGACTCCATGCGTAGGCGCGTTTGGCTTTGGGGTGGTCTTGCAGGTCGAAAACCTCAACTTCCCCTTGCCATACGGTTTGACCACGAAAGACTTCATGCACAGGCACCGTTTCGCGCCAAGTGGCACTGCAATTGTGCAATTGCATTAACGCCACTTGGACACGGGAAATGTAATCGGATTTATTCTCCACAACGTTCAACCAGTTCGGCAACCGTCCAATGGCTCTTTTCGATTCCAGCGGCCATTGCCGGTGTCATTTTCAAAGCACCGTGAGTTTTCACAAAGTTGTAATACGCGAAATTCAATGCGACCGCAGCTTCAAAGTTTTCGATTTTCTTGCTGAAAGCATTTGTCAGGCGCGTAAGTCGGCGGCAGTGCATTCGCAAAGTGTGATTCTGTTTTTCAACATGAGACGTGGAAATGCGATTCACGTCCGGCGCACCGTTCACAATCGTCTTTTCAACGGAAACAACCTCAGCCGGGCTATACCGAACGTTGGCGGGAGCGGCGGCATTACCGAGCGGGGTAACGGAGTAGGTTTTTACCACTTGCCCGTAATCCACTTCCGAACCGAAAGCGCGTTCTGTTGCATCCTCATAAACCCGCAGAGAATCGGAACTGATTTGCACGCGATTCTTTAGGCGACTGGCAAGGTCGTTCATAAACGCTTTGGCGTGATAGGCGTCACGTTTGCCAACAATGTAAGACGGAATCAGTTTGGTGTCAGAGTCCAAAGCAATGAACGTCCAAACATCGCCATAAGCCCCGGCGCGGTCAGCATTATTACGCTTCGCGCCAACAAATCCCCAAATTTCGTCAACTTGGATTTGCTTGCATGTCAGGCCGCGCATCTTTTCGTCCATGATTTTCTTGCAGGCGTTGCCAACACGCACAGCAAGATTCATAATCGTATTGCGGTTAATTCCCGTGATGCGTTCAATTGCGCGAATGCTGCTGCCCTCTGCGAGCATTGAAATCACGGTGACTTTCTTTTCGGTTGCCAGTTTGTTTGCCATATCGTTTCTTTTGTTGACATAAATGTAATACCGAATTACATTGAAGTCAACAATTATTTCAGTAATACTTCAATTATTTTATGAAAAAGCGCGTTGGACGGCCCAAAGTGCCCAAAAACAGGTTCTATTCGCCCGGCATATCGCTCAGGCTCGCCCCAAATGACCGAAAGGCCATAGACAAGGCCATTGCCGCTTCCGGCCTCACACAGAGCGAATACGCGCGAAAGGCATTGCTTTATGTGGCGGAAAATGGTATCCGTCTTGCATAGTTAAGTGGAGCTGGAGGGAATTGAACCCTCGACTGGCGACCTGTAAATGATGCCGTCGCACCAAGCCAGCCCCGGTTAGCCTAGCGGCGGTCGAAATGACCTGTGCAAAAGCAAATTTCGACCGCCGTTTTATTTTTCACCAGCGAACGTTTTCGGCGTCACGTCCCCTGCGGTTTCTTCTCATAAAAAAAGTCACCGCCGGCCAGCCTTCAAAATCCTGTTACGGGTCAGGCGCGCTCCCTTTCGGAAAACGCAGGCTTCGGCGGTTAAATTCAGGTTCAACTCGCCCGTAAATTGAGGTTTTGAGCCTCAAATCATTTCATCGCTTCGACCCTAAAAACAAAAAAAGAACCGTTCCTTTCGGACGATTCTTTTATTTTGTTCTTTTGTCGCGGGTCGTGGCGACAGAAAAGCTTTTACGAAATCAATTTCAGTGCGTCAAATTATTTTTTCCAAAGATTTCACTCTTTCAAATCAAGGAGAGTTAGTGCTGGTAATACCAGCGATGTTTTGAAGGGCTTTTTGAGCTTCTTCATTGCCTTGTGCGGCTGATTTACCAAGCCAATCAATGGCCAAAGACCGATTAGTTTCGATGCCTTGACCCGTCAAATAAGCTAGACCAAGCCTGCATTGGGCTTCAGCAACTCCATTGCTGGCTTGGGTTCTGTCATATTCCAAAGCCCTTATTTTTGCTTCGGCTATTTTTTGAGCTTGGGCCTTTTTCTCTTCGGGCGTCAATGGATGCTGGGGTGGAAAGTAATCTATTCCTACGTCATAAAGTTCATAGGAGTGGGATTTTTTAAAAGTTTCATCTATCATTCCGCCAGTTCTGCCGGTTGAAAAGACGCTGATTTCTCCGACGTGGATGGCTTTAATGGGATAGCTAATAATGTAACCAACGGGCAAATTGGAATAATTCCTTAAAGCAATGGTTCTCCCATAAACCTGGTGAGAATCATTAACGACCACAGCGCGGGGATTTGCAGCATGGGCGATTTCCGTGTGTGAGGATGATATGGTCGTGAATGTCCTGCAAATCAAGTCATTCCCTGAGGTTTGAACGACCTCCATGTTGCAATTGAAAATAACCCAAGCGGGGTCATCCGTTGAATAAATCTTTCCCTTAACCATTTTAAGTTGGGCCTCACACCGACAAATCATTAATGCCATGTAGAGACAGATTAAAGATTTCATAATTTTCCCTTTCTTTTGAAATCGGAAAGGAAAAGGCGCGGACTCATGCACCCCAGTAGAAGGCACCGCTAAGCGCCCGGACAGAAGCACACAAGCCGCGCCCGATGTGGGCGCGACTCGGTAGGCTTTCTGTCGGGACTGAAAAATTAGCGGTTTTTCTACTGTGCCTTCCCGATCACGCAAAATGTGATTACAGGAAAAGCAAATACCCCTTTGGCGTATCCGTCAAGCGCAAGCGTTGACAGTCAGCCGAAACAGACCAATTATGCGGCCAACAAAAGAAAAGAATATGGAAATGAAGCGTGATATGGATTTGATTCGTCTGCTGCTTATCCAGCTTGAATCAGGCGAACAACAGACGGGGACAGAAAAGTATTCTAAAAAAGAAATTATCTACCATTTTCAGTTAATGGCAGATGCCGGGTTTATTGTTGCACATTTTATTGAAGGCAATGACCCGATTCCAGAAGAGGTCATGGATATTCGATTGACTTGGGATGGGCAGGATTTTCTGGCTGCTGCCCGCGATAATAAACTTTGGAAAATGGCAAAAGAGAAATTTATCCAACCCGGTGTTTCTTGGACTTTTTCGATTTTGAAAGAATGGCTGAAGCTTCAAATTCATCAGAAAGCGTTTGGAGTTCCTGCCAGCAGTTGAAACAGCAAAATGCGCCATGCTCTATGAGCCGCTTTCCCATTTTATTTGGCTCAAATTCGGCGTTTTTTAATGCACTGACACACCTTTTCCGCCACGTTTCACCAAGTTTTTTCAGTTTTATTATGAAATCTTCGTTTTTCATATCGTCCCCTTTGCGATTAGCATAAAATCACGAATTTCGGCATTTTTAGGCGAGAAAATTGAAATTAAGACACTACCTAAATTTGCCCTTTCTCGAATTAACCCATTAGTGATGATACCCGGTTTACAAAAGGGTTTTGGCCTTCGCAAGCGCTTCATCAAGCTTTGCCGCGTCCTTGCCGCCGCCGCGGGCGTTGTCCGGCTTGCCGCCGCCTTTGCCGCCCACAATCGGGGCAATCTGCTGGATGATTTTCCCGGCCTGTACTTTCGCGGTGAATTCAGGCGTAACTGCGGCAACCAGCGCCACGCTGCCGCGATGCGGACCGCCGCCCAGAACAATGACCCCTTTAAAGCGGCTCTTCAGCGAATCAGCCACCGCCTGGAGAAAATCGCCGTCCACTCCGCCGAGGTTGTGGATGATGGCCGGTATGCCGTTCACGGTCTTGATCTCTTCAAGCAGGAGACTGGCGGCGTTTGAGGCTTCGCGCTGTTGCGCAATCTTGGCCTGCTTCTCCATCGCCTTCTGGTGTTCCAGCAATGATTCAATCTTCTTTTCCAGCTCGTGAACCGGTGAATTGACCTTGCCCGCCAGCAGCTTGATGAGCGCGAGTTCATCGGTGGCTTTCCGATACGCTTCGAGGCCGGCAACGGCTTCAATGCGCCGCACACCGGCGGCAATCGCGTTTTCGCCCACGATGCGGAACAACCCAATCTCGCCCGTCGCGCGCGTGTGCGTGCCGCCGCAAAGTTCCATTGAATAACCATCCAGCTTCGCCACGTGACCGCCGATTTGGACGACGCGGACGGTGTCGCCGTATTTGTCGCCGAAGAATTGCATCACGTCCTTGCGCGATTTCACGTCGGCGTAGGGCGCTTCGACCCATGACACTCCTGCGTTTTCGACAATGCGCTCGTTGACGAGTCTCTCGACGTCGGCCACCTGTTGGGGCGTGAGCGGCTGGGAATTGAAATCGAACGTGAGCTTGTCCGGCCCGACGAACGAGCCTTTCTGCGAAGCTTCCTTGCTCACGACTTCGTGCAATGCCCAGTGCAGCAAGTGCGTGACTGTGTGGTGGCGTTGGATGGCGTTGCGGCGGTCGCGGTCAACCGTCAGAGTGACGGCGGACTCCAATAATGGTAGGACAGGCGTCTCGCCTGCCCCGGACAGGCGAGACGCCTGTCCTACTTTTTCGCCTTCAATGAAGTGCAGCCAGGTGTTGCCGGACTTTTGGGTGTTGGCGACGCGCCAGAGCTGGCTGCCGTGCTCCAGTTCGCCGGTGTCGCCGACCTGGCCGCCCATCTCGGCGTAGCAGGCGCTGGCATCGAGAACGACGGCGGTTTTGTCCTTCAAACCAACTACTTCCAGAACTTTGGCCTGAACCTCAAGTTTTTCGTAGCCGACAAACTTCGTGGGCGTGGTGGTCTCGATTTGCGAAAGCGAAATGACTTCCTTCTTCTGCGCCGCTCGGGCACGGGCGCGCTGCTCGTCCATCAACTTTTCAAAACCCGCGGTGTCCACGGTCAAACCGCGTTCACGCGCCATCAGTTCGGTAAGGTCGAGGGGGAAACCGTAGGTGTCGTAAAGTTTGAAGGCGGTTTCCGCGGAAAATGGAGGCACGTCTGCTACGCTCCATGTTGGTTTTATTTTCCGAGCACGAGCCACCACATCATTCCAATCGTTTCCGACTTCTTTCAGGACAAAACCTGCTTCCTTGTGCCAATATTCAATTTCGTCAGAACCTTTCTCCACAGACAGTCCACTAAATGCCATTATCGCGCATTCCGTGTCGAACAAGATTACACCTCGATCCAACGTCTTGTTAAATGCCTCTTCCTCGGTGCGGATGACTTCCTGCACGTGTTTTTTCTTGGCGCGGATTTCGGGGAAGACGTCGCCCATTGTGTCGGCGAGCACGTCCACGAGCTTGTAAAAGAACGGCTCGTGAAAACCGAGCGTGCGGCCGTAGCGCACGGCGCGGCGCAGGATGCGGCGCAAAACGTAGTTGCGGTCGTTGTTGCCGGGCTGGATGCCGTCAGCAATCGCGAACGAAAGCGTGCGGATGTGGTCGGCGATGACGCGGAAGGCGATGTCCACCTGAATTTGTTGGTCGCTCGGCAAAGGTAGGGCAGGCGTCTCGCCTGCCCCGCCAAGCGGAGCGAGGCGATTGCTCGCGCTGCCGCGCTCGCTGGGCAGGCGAGACGCCTGCCCTACGTTGGGGAGTGTCGAACCATATTTCTTCCCGCTCAACTTCTCAAGTTCATCGAAAATCGGGCGGAAGATGTCGGTCTCGTAATTCGAGATTTTTGCGTTGGCAAAATCTTTGAAGCCCTTCGTGCATTGGATGATGCTCGTGACGCGTTCGAAACCCATGCCGGTGTCCACGTGCTTCGCGGGCAACGGGCTGAACGTGCCGTCGGGATTGGCGTTGAACTGGATGAAGACGAGGTTCCAGATTTCGATGCAGCGGGCGTCGCCTTTGTTGACGAGCGAACCCTTGGTGTCTCCTTTGGGCGTGAGGTCAACGTGGATTTCGGAGCATGGGCCGCACGGGCCGGTTTCGCCCATCATCCAAAAGTTGTCCTTCTTGCCGCCGGTGCAGATGTGGACCTTGGGGTCCAGCCCGGCGGCTTTGAAAAGTTTTCCCCAATGGTCGTAGGCTTCCTGGTCGAATTCGGATGGCTCGCCGGGACCAGGTTTATAGACTGTGGCATAAAGACGTTCCGGCGGAAACCCGAACCATTTCTTTGCGGTGACGAGTTCCCACGCCCATTCGATGGCCTCTTTTTTGAAGTAGTCGCCAAAGCTCCAATTGCCGAGCATTTCAAAAAACGTGTGGTGATAGGTATCAAGGCCGACATCTTCGAGGTCGTTGTGTTTGCCGCCGGCGCGGATGCATTTCTGGGTGTCGGCGGCGCGACCCGGTTGGTAAGGACATTTGGTCTGGCCGAGGAAGATGGGCACGAACTGGTTCATGCCCGCGTTGGTGAACAGCAGATTGGGGCTGTCCGGCATGAGGCTTGAAGACGGCACAATGGCGTGCTGCTTCGACTTGAAGAAGTCGAGAAACGACTGGCGGATTTGCGAACTGGTCATCATGGCAAAATTGAGGGGGGGAGTTTAGGCAAATCATCAGCGGCAAGGCGAGTTGGAAGTTTTGCGGGTAGTGACTCATTTGGGTGGGGCGAGGCTACTGACGAGCCGGCCTTGGCGCGTCAAAGCGTGGCGCCGACGGCTCGCGAGGACGCTCGCCCCACCTATATGGCAAATTACATCACCACCGTTTTGCGTTGCCACCCCGGGTTCGGCGGTATTGCCGGTGAATGGTTCTTGGCGAACGCGGGCGCCTGGCCCACTATACGTATTGTCAGCACAGCCAATCAGGCCCGTGCCGCCGGACAACGTTTCATGCAACAACCATCGGACATCCGCAAAATCGCATTCCTCGGCGATTATCTGCCGAGGAAATGCGGCATTGCCACGTTCACGACCGACTTGCGCTGCGCGGTGGCGGCGGAGCATCCGACGATTCAATGCCTCGTCGTGCCGGTCAATGACCTGGCGGGCGGTTACGATTACCCGGCGGAAGTGCGTTTTGAGATTGCGGAGCAGGACCTGCCGTCCTACCTGCGCGCGGCGGATTTCCTCAACATCACGGACGTGGATGTGGTTTGTGTGGAGCACGAGTTTGGCATTTTTGGCGGGCCGGCCGGCAGTCATGTGCTGGCGCTGCTGCGCGAACTGCAGATGCCCATCGTCACCACGCTGCACACGGTGCTGCGCGAGCCGAACACGGAACAGCGGCGCGTGATGCGCAACCTGGTCCGGCTCTCGACGCGGCTGGTGGTGATGAGCGAACGGGGCCGGGAATTCCTGCACGAAGTTTATCAAGCGCCGGCGGCCAAGATTGACCTCATCCCGCACGGCATTCCCGACATGCCGTTCGCCGACCCGAATTATTTCAAGGACGAATTCGGCGTGGCGGGCAAGCAGGTGCTGCTCACGTTCGGCCTGCTCTCGCCGAACAAGGGCATCGAGTATGCGCTGCGCGCGTTGCCGGACATCATTCGGGAATTTCCCAACGTCGTTTACATCGTGCTGGGCCAGACGCATCCGAATCTGCTGCGCAACGAAGGCGAAGCCTACCGCCTGAGTCTGGAGCGGCTGGCGAAAGACCTTGGTGTTCAAAAACACGTCGTTTTTTTCAATCGCTTCGTCGAGTTGGAGGAGTTGATGCGATTCATCGGCGCGGCGGATATTTATCTCACGCCCTACCTGACCGAGTCGCAAATCACCTCGGGCACGCTGGCGTATGCGTTCGGCGCGGGCAACGCCGTGGTGTCCACGCCCTACTGGCACGCGGCGGAATTGCTGACCGCCGAACGCGGCAAACTGGTGCCGTTCCGCGACGCCAAGGCCATCGCCGTCGCCGTGGTCGAGTTGCTGCGCGACGAGACGTTGCGCCACTCGATGCGCAAAAACGCCTACAAACTGGGGCGCGACATGGTGTGGAGCCGCGTGGCGCAGCTTTATGTGAAATCCTTCGAACAGGCGCGTCACGACCACAGTTTCGTGGGCAGAAAATCCTCGCCCATCAAGACGCTCGACGAACAGCCCGGCCAGTTGCCGGAGATGAAACTGGATCATCTGTTTCGGATGAGCGATTCAACCGGCATTTTCCAGCACGCGAGCTTCACCGTGCCAAACTTCGCCGAAGGCTATTGCACGGATGACAATGCGCGCGCGCTGGTGCTGGCGCTGATGCTGCAAAAGCTGGGCCACGGCTCGCCGCGCCTCGGTGCGCAGGCCGCTACCTATGCCGCGTTCCTGAACCACGCCTTCGACCGCAAGCGCGGGCGCTTCCGCAATTTCATGAGTTTCGACCGGCACTGGCTGGAGGAAATCGGTTCGGAGGATTGCCAGGGTCACGCGCTGTGGGCGCTGGGGCTGTGCGTGGCGCAGGCGGGCCAGGGCAGTTTTCAAATGCTGGCGGCGGAATTGTTCGAACTGGCGCTGCCCGTGGCTGCCGAATTCATGTCGCCGCGCGCGTTGGCGTTCACGCTCATCGGCATTGACGAATATCTGCGGCGGTTCAGCGGCGACCGGCGCGCGAACCAGATTCGCGAATCGCTCACGGCGAAACTCATGCAACGCCACACCGACGCCGCCACCGACGGGTGGCAGTGGTTCGAAGAAGTGGTTTCCTATTCCAACGCCAAGCTGCCGCACGCGATGATTCTCAGCGGACGCTGCCTGAACAATGGGCCGATGTTGGAACTCGGTCTCAAGACCCTGCGCTGGCTGATAAAAATCCAGACTTCGGATGCCGGCTCCTTCCGGCCCATCGGCTCGAACGGATTTTACCCGCGCGGCAAGGAACGCGCGATCTTCGACCAGCAACCCATCGAAGCCCAGGTGACGATTTCCGCCTGCATCGAAGCGTATCAGGCGACGGGCGACATGTTCTGGGTCACAGAGGCGCGGCGCGCATTCGAGTGGTTCCTCGGTCGGAACGACCTGGGCCTGGCACTCTACGATTCGACCACCGGCGGCTGCCGGGACGGCCTGCACGTGGACCGTTTGAGCCAGAACCAGGGCGCCGAATCCACGCTGGCCTTTCTGCTTGCGCTGGCGGAAATGCAGGCGCTGCAGAACACCATCACCAGTTTCAAGGAACCCATCGGCAAATAGTGCGATCGTCACGGCTAATGGCGGATACGGGAAAACATCGAACGTCCAACACCCAACATCGAACAACGAATGATTCAGCCCACACCCACCCGACCTTCCGTCCACGCCAAACGCATTGGACCCACGCTGGTACCCAACCGGTCGCGCGTGCTCATGCGCCCGTTCCGCCCGACCACCGACGACATCGCACGGAGAATCGTCACGCAGGTAATGGCCTTGTCCGACGCGGAAGTGGCGCGGCTGCTGGACAGCGTAATGGCTGAGTTCGGAGACCGGCACCCGGCGGTGGAGAAGTTTTTCCAAAACCAGTTTGCCCAGGTCCGGCATTTTATCGCCGGCCGGCGAAAGGTTTCGTCAAAACGCCGGTTGCTCATCGGCTCGTACTTCACCCACGAGTACTCGCCGGAGTCGGCGGCGCTGTTTAATCCGTCCATCGTGCCACATCCGGACCAGACGGGGTTGTCGAAAGGCGCGTTGCGGTTCATCCTGAGTTTGCGCGCCACGGGCGAAGGGCACATTTCCTCCATCACGTTCCGCGCCGGCTTCGTGAGCGCGCGGCATGAAATCACGCTCTCCCCGCCGGTGCCGTTTGCGACAGAGCCGGACCGGGTGCCGAATGCTGCGTACGACAAGCCGCTGTTCGCGCGCAAACTTCAGGAACTGGGCATTGAGAACAAGTTTTGCCAGCAAGTGCTGGAGCAGCTCAACGATTCTTTCACGATGAAAGAGCTGCGCCGCGTGCTGCCCGTGGAACGCCTGCACGCGGAAACCTCCGACGCCGCGGCGGACCGCGCCGCACGCGGCATCCGGCTGCTCGCCGAATCGAATTACGAAGTGCGCTTTGCCCCCGACACCCAGGTTTCCCAGCGCGTCCTCTTTCCATCCACGGCCAGCCAGAGCAACGGCATCGAGGATGCGCGCTTCGTCCGCTTCCAGAACGATGACGGCAGCTTTACCTGTTACGCGACCTACACCGCCTACGACGGAAAAATCATCCTGCCGCAATTGCTGGAGACGCCGGATTTTCTCCACTTCAAGTTCATCACGCTCAACGGTCCCGCCGTGCAGAACAAGGGCATGGCGCTGTTCCCGCGCAAAATCAACGGCCACTACGCCATGCTCTCGCGCCAGGACGACGAGAACATTTTGATCATGTTCTCCGATAACATTCATTTCTGGGCCGAGCCGAAACTGCTGCTCTCGCCCGCGCAGCCGTGGGAATTCATCAAAATGGGCAATTGCGGCTCGCCGATTGAAACCGAGGCCGGCTGGCTGGTGTTAAGCCACGGCGTCGGCGCGATGCGCAAGTATTGCCTCGGGGCTTTCCTGCTTGACCGGGATGATCCCACCAAAGTCATCGGCCGCCTGCGCGAACCGTTGTTGTCCCCGAACGCAGCGGAACGCGAAGGCTACGTCCCGAACGTCGTGTACACCTGCGGCGCGCTGCTGCACGGGCGCGAACTCGTCATCCCCTACGCGATGAGCGACTCCGCCACCAGCTTCGCCATCGTGCCGCTCGACGAAGTGTTGGCCGCGATGGAGTGAGACGCGGCGCGCTAACCTTGGGCTAATCTCCTTTGCCCTGTCAGGGCAATTCAGTCGGCGCATTCGCGTCAATTGTTGCAATTCGTGTCAGCTTCTCTGCGTCACCTTTCCTTCGCTCCCCGACTTACGCTTCCAAACTGAGACCAAGGGTTTTCCCAGTGGCAGCAAGGAACACCCTAGTCGCGGCCAGACCTTGCGGAGGGTAACGATAATCATGAGCATTTTTCACGAACGCAGAGCGCAACGCGCAAACGGTATTTTGCGCTGGCCTTTCATAATCACCGGACTGACGAAGTTTCTGGGAGGTCTCTTGATCCTCGCTGCTCTCAGCACAATCGTTCAGGCCGGGCAAAGCGTCACTTTGGCGTGGAATGCAAGCACTGATCCAAGCGTTGCGGGTTACAACGTTTATTACGGTGGAGCCAGCGGCACCTACACCAATGAGATTTCTGTTGGCAACGTAACCAATGCAACCATTTCCGGCCTAGTCCAAGGGACTACCTACTATTTTGCGGCGACAACGTATGCTTCTTCGGGTGTCGAAAGTCCTTTTTCAAGCGAAGTGTCCTACACCGTGCCAATCCTTGCCGGAGTGCAGTTCCGCGTCACACCCACCCGGCAGTTCATTCTGACCGTGACCGGCCCGATCGGCCACACATATTACATCCAGGCGACGCAGGATTTCAAAACCTGGACCGTTATCGGCACCGTGACGGTGGGTGCCAGCGGTTCGTTGGATTTTACCGACACGAACGCGGCGAGTTTTTCGAGGCGTTTCTATCGCACAAGCGAAGTGTCCAACACCGTGTCGATCCTTGCCGGAGTGCAACTCCGCGTTACGCCCACCCGGCAGTTCATTCTGACCGTGACCGGTCCGATCGGCCACACTTATGACATTCAGGCGACGCAGGATTTCAAAACCTGGACCGTTATCGGCACCGTGACGGTGGGTGCCAGCGGTTCGTTGGATTTTACCGACACGAACGCGGCGAGTTTTTCGAGGCGCTTCTATCGCACAAACGGATGACTCCGAATGCATCCACCGCGGCAAATGGCTGATTATAAAAAAGTCGTCCACCGGTGGTGGTTAAAAACGGAAACGAAAATGATGAAACTCAAAGTACAGTTTTGCTCGGAAACCCGCTTTGACCAGCCGATCCGGCGCATAACCCGGCCCCGGGTGCAATGGTCGCCAGGCATCCGGGTTTTGTCGCGCACGTTGGCAATGGACCGACGGCCGAAGCTAATCAAGCCCGAATTGACTGGTGAAATTTGTCCGGAAGACTCTAGCCCGTAACCAGTTTTTCCTGTGGAAGCAATCCGGCCTGCATGGCAATACGCACCAGGCCCGGAACATCATGAATATTCAAGCAGTTCATCAACTTCATGCGATGGTATTCGATGGTCTTGGGGCTGACCTTCAGGATTTCGGCAATTTGTTTGGTGTTCTGGCCTTCGGCGATGAGTTGGAGAATCTCGCGCTGACGCTCCGTTAACTCTCCGAGCGGGCTTTTCCGGTCAGCAATCGCTTGCAGAGGAATTTTTTTGAGGAACTGGGTGGAAATTTCCGGGCTCAGGTGGACTTCTTTGTTGACCACACATTGCAGGGCCGTCTCGGCCTGCTCCATCCGCGTCTCGGCCTGCTCGGTTCGGATTTCGGCTTGTTCCGTGCGCGTCTTCGCCAATTCGGTCCGGGTTTCGGCCTGCTCCGTGCGCGTCTCCGCCGATTCTGCCCGGGTCTTGGCCTGTTCCGTGCGCGTTTCCGCCTGCTCAGTCCGGGCTTCGGCCTGTTCAGTTCGGGCCTCCGCCTGTTCAATCCGCGTCTTATTGCCGGTCACGCCTGCAGGTTGATCGTCTTTTTTCATTTCGCCTCCATCACCATAGGCAGAGAGACTTTACGTTCGCTATGGGGTGTTACCCTACCAGGTATTTCATGAAGCCATCCTTGACCCGCAGGTTGGGGCCATGGTGAAAAAGAAGAAACCGGCGAAAAATCGGGGCAATTGATGGTCAACTGAACACTAAACTTCGAAGTGGAATCATCAAAGCCGCAAACCACTGACTGATAGCTGGCTTTGCCAGTTTGGCGGCAGCTCGTTCTGCCCGCGGGCATTGCCGGTCGCGCGCAGAACTTCTCTCACTGTGCCCGGCAATTTTTCTCCCGTCGGAAACTTCAATTCGAGTTCCATAGCTCGATGACCGGCACCTCGGGGTGGCTGGGTTCGCAGCCGAGAATGCTGAGCGACGCCGTGCCGAGCAGGAAATGCTGCCCTGCGATCACCGGCAATCCGATCCAGCGCACGGCCAGAACGCAACCGAAATGGCCGTGCGAGAAGAGCGCGACGTTTCCGTCCAGCGCGCGGAGACGGGCAATGAGCCGGTCAGCGCGGTCGGAAACTTGGGCGGGCATTTCACCGCGCGGACAACCGTCCCGAAAGAGATTCCAGTCCGGCCGCCCCTTGTGAATATCCACGGAGTGCTGTCCTTCATAATCGCCATAGTTCCACTCCGCCAGGTCCGGTTCGATTTTGGCCACCGGACCCAACCCGGCCAGTTCACACGTTCGTCGCGCCCGTTGCCGCGGGCTGGTGAACACCTGGCTGAACCTGAGATCGCGCAGCCGTTCTCCCAGCTTGCGCGCGTCCTGTTCGCCTTGTTCGGTTAACGGAATGTCCGTGCGGCTGGTGTGCCGGCTGGCGAGCGACCACTCAGTTTCGCCGTGCCGAATGAGATAGATGCGCGGGAGCATGTTCTACCTGTCGCTTACTGGTTTGCGCCCCATTTCCAATTCCGAATCTCCGGCAGGTCCTCGCCGTGTTTATCAATGTATTGCTTGTGCTCGATCAATTTGTCCTTGAGTTGCTGCTTCAGGTAGATGCCCTTGTCGCCGGTCTGCGGCAGGCGGTCGATGGTGTCCATCACGAGATGAAAACGATCCAGTTCGTTCAGTACCGTCATATCAAAAGGCGTGGTAATGGTGCCCTCTTCCTTGTAGCCGCGAACGTGGATGTTGTCGTGGTTGGTACGGCGGTAAGTCAGCCGGTGGATCAACCACGGGTAGGCATGGTAGGCGAAGATGACCGGCTTGTCCCTGGTGAAGAGCTCGTCGAAATCCATGTCGCTCAATCCGTGCGGGTGCTCGGTTGGCGGCTCCAGCTTCATGAGGTCAACGACGTTGACCACCCGGATTTTCAGGTCGGGCAGATGCTCGCGCAAAATGGAGACGGCAGCGAGCGTCTCCAGCGTGGGCACGTCGCCACAGCAGGCCATGACCACGTCGGGCGCAGCGCCCTGGTCGTTGCTGGCCCATTGCCAGATGCCGATGCCCTCGGTGCAGTGCTTGACGGCTGCGTCCATCGTCAGCCACTGCGGCGCCGGGTGTTTGCCCGCGATCACGACGTTGACGTAATGACGGCTGCGCAGGCAGTGATCCATCACCGACAAGAGGCAGTTGGCATCCGGCGGCAGGTAAACCCGCACGACCTCGGCCTTCTTGTTCACGACATGGTCGATAAAACCGGGATCCTGGTGGGTGAAACCGTTGTGATCCTGACGCCAGACGTGCGAGGCCAGCAGATAGTTCAACGAGGCGATTTTCCTCCGCCACGGGAGGTGCGCCGTGACCTTCAGCCACTTGGCATGCTGGTTGAACATCGAATCCACAATGTGGATGAATGCCTCGTAGCAATTGAAGAGGCCATGGCGCCCGGTCAGCAGATAGCCCTCGAGCCAGCCCTCGCATTGGTGCTCGCTGAGCATTTCCATGACGCGCCCGGCGGGCGCGAGAAATTCGTCGTTCGGCACGGTCGCGGCGTCCCATTGGCGCTTGGTCACTTGGAAGAGTGCTTCCAAGCCGTTGGAGAGCGTTTCGTCGGGGCCAAAGACGCGAAAATTCCGCTGCTCACTGTTCAACTTCGCCACATCGCGCAAAAAGGGTCCGAGCACATGCGTGTCGCCAATGCCACGCACTCCCGGCGTTGGCACGGCCTCCGCGTAGTCGCGGAAATCCGGCATTCGCAGGTCGCGGAGCAGAATGCCGCCGTTGGCATGGGGATTCGCGCCCATGCGTCGCTCGCCCTTGGGCGCAAGTTCGGCTAGTTCCGGCTTCAGGCGGCCCTGCCCATCGAACAATTCCTCCGGCCGGTAGCTCCGCAGCCAGTCTTCCAACAATTTGAGGTGTTCAGGATGCGTGGCCGGGTCGGAGAGCGGCACCTGGTGCGCGCGGAAGGTGCCTTCAACCTGCAGTCCGTCCACCACCTTCGGCCCCGTCCAGCCCTTGGGTGAATTGAGGACAATCATCGGCCAGCGCGGACGTGCGATGTTGCCGCGAACACGGGCGTCCTGCTGGATTTTTTTGATCTGCTCCACCGCCGTGTCGAGCGCCGCGGCCATGGCCTCGTGCATCAGCGCCGGCTCGTGACCCTCGACGAAATACGGTGTCCACCCGTAGCCGCGGAGCAACTGTTCCAATTCCTCGCGGGTGATGCGGGCGAGGAGGGTCGGGTTGGAAATCTTGTAACCGTTCAAGTGCAGGATCGGCAGCACTGCGCCGTCGGTGGCCGGGTCGAGGAACTTGTTGGAATGCCATGCCGTGGCCAGTGGTCCGGTTTCCGCCTCACCGTCGCCAACGACGCAGGCGACGACGAGATCAGGATTGTCGAACACCGCCCCGAACGAATGGCTGAGCGAATAGCCCAGCTCGCCGCCCTCATGGATCGAGCCCGGGCACTCCGGCGATGCGTGGCTGGGAATTCCTCCGGGAAACGAAAATTGAATAAAGAGCTTCCGCAGCCCGGCCTCATCCTGGCTGATGTTCGGATAAATCTCACTGTAAGTGCCCTCAAGGTACGTGTTGCCCACGACGGCTGGGCCGCCATGCCCGGGGCCGGAGATGTAAATCATGTCGAGGTCGTACTTTTTGATGATCCGGTTCAGGTGCACGTAGATGAAGTTCTGCCCGGGGGTCGTGCCCCAGTGACCCAGCAGCATGTGCTTCACATCCGCAAGCGTCAGCGGCCGCTTCAACAGCGGATTGTCGTAAAGATAGATCTGGCCGACCGACAGATAGTTGGCGGCGCGCCAATAGGCATCCATCTTCTGGAGCAGATCCGGGGTAAGTGTGTTGGTTTTCATGATTCAATCCTATTTGTTTACCGCGCCGGTCCCGAAAACACGGCATACCGAGCGCGCAATCATCAGTTCTTCGTCAGTGCGAATGACGCGAACCGTGACCTGGCTGGCATCTGTCGAAATCACCCCTGCATTCTCCGCATTGCGCGATTCATTCAGTTCAATGCCGAGAAAGCCTAGACCTTCACAGATGCGTGCGCGGACGACGGGCGCATTTTCGCCGATGCCTCCGGCGAAGACGAGTGTGTCCAATCCGCCGAGCGCAGCGGCGAAGGAGCCAATCCACTTTTTTGCCTGATAACAAAACAGCGCCACGGCTTCCGCCGCCCGCACGTCCTGTTTTTCATGGTCGAGCAAGTCCCGCATGTCGGAACTGGTCTCCGACACACCGAGCAAGCCCGACTTGTGGTTGACCATTTCGTAAAATTGTTTGGTGGTCATCTGCTCGGTTCGCGCCAGATAAGGCGCCAGGCCGGGATCCAAATCGCCCGAGCGGGTACTCATCACCAAGCCCGCCGTCGGAGTGAAGCCCATGCTGGTGTCCATGCTTTTGCCGTCGCGCACGGCGGCCAGACTCGCGCCGTTGCCGAGATGCGCGAGGATGATGCGGCCAGCCGTCGCTGCCGGGTCGCCGAGGCGCGCGAGTTCTTCCATCAAATAAGCGTAAGACAGGCCGTGGAAACCGTAGTGTTGAACTCCCTTGGCGTCGAAACGACGTGGAATCGGAAGCAGTTTGGCCACGCGTGGCATGGTCTGGTGAAATGCCGTGTCGAAACAGGCCACCTGGGGCAGTTTCGGATGACGCTGGCGGAACGCCTCGATCAATTCAATCTCGCGCGGCAAATGATCCGGGTCGTACGGCCTGATGCGATGCAGTTCATCCAACAATTCCTGGGTAACAATCTCGGGCTGAATGTGTTTCATCCCATGAACCACACGGTGTCCCACCGCCCGAACCGATTCGAAACCATTCTGCTCTTCGAGCCAATCAATCAGGAAATTCGCCGCCGATTTGTGGTCGGCGGCGGAGAGGCTGCGGCTGTCCGACGGTTTCCCGGTCGGGTCATTGAACGCCAGATTCGTCCCACTCAGGCCGATGCGGTCAACCTTTCCACAAAGCCCTCGTTGCAGCGGTTCGCCTGTCTGGTACAGCGCGAACTTGATGCTCGACGAGCCGCCATTGATGGTCAGGACGGATTGCATTGATTTTTCAGGTAATGCCCGTTGCGCGGTTTTTGTCTGTTTATTTATGGTCTTCATATTTCCGAATCTCGCGCTCCGCCTCAAGCCAATCTTGACCTGCCAAGCCATCGCGGCGGCCCCCGCTACTCGTACAGTTCATGGGCACGCCTGGCGACCTGTGGGGTCAAATCGGACGGTGTCTTGGTTTTGACGGGATCAAAAATCCAATATGCGAGCAGTTTCACGCGGTCATTCAAGAGGAACCACAGCAGCGCATAGCCCCACACGAACCCGGCCCAACCCCAGCCGAGGGGTGTCATAAACAACCCATAAACCGCTATAAACGTCGCCACGATTTGCGTGCCGACCACGGCCACCCATAAAATCCGCGCCGGACGATGAGACCAGAACGGGCCGCGCGTGCGCGTGAGGAAAATCGTCAGATGTCCCGCCACGGACAGCTTCAAATACATCAGCGTCTGGATGTGTGCGCGGTCGAGATGAAAGACGTGCTCGCCGAGATAAAACAAGCCGAAGGCGGAGACGACCCCGATAACGCCCAGCACCGTGGAGATCCCCAACACCATGCGCATGTTCCAGGATTCGGGCTTATCCTTGTAATGAACATTGTCATAGGCAATGGACAGGATCGCGCCGTCGTTGAGCAACGCCAGCATCACGATCATCACCGCCGTCAATGGATAAAAGTTGAAGATCAGGATCGCCAGCGTCATGAACAGCAGCACGCGGATTGTCTCGGCAATGCGATAGATCGCGTAACTGTTCATCCGCTGGAAAATTCTCCTGCTCTCCTTGATCGCGTCAATAATCACCGACAGGCCGGGTGTCATCAGCACGATGGCCGCCGCCGCACGCGCCGCATCCGTCGCGCCCGAAACGGCGATGCCGCAGTCGGCTTTCTTCAGCGCCGGGGCGTCATTCACCCCATCGCCCGTCATGCCGACGATGTGGCCGCGTTTCTGTAAAACATCCACAATGTGGAACTTGTGTTCGGGGAACACTTGGGCGAAACCGTCGGCCTTCTCAATGGATTCGGCGACCTCAGTGGTCTCTTTCTTCTTCGAGTCACCCAGGCTGGCGGCATCGAGGATATTTATGCCCATGTCCAACTTTTTCGCGGTTTCCTGGGCGATGGCCAAGGCATCGCCCGTCACCATTTTGACCTTTACGCCCATCGCAAGCGCGGTCGCGATGGTTGCCTTGGCATCTTCCCGTGGCGGATCGAACAGGGGCAACACGCCAACAAACTGCCATTGCCCGTCGCCCTCGGCCCGCGCCACGCCCAGCGAACGAAAGCCGCGCGCCGCGAATTCGTTGACTGCTTTCTCGACGGCGGGCTTCACCTGCCCGGCGTTGGCTGACAATGCCAAAATCACCTGTGGCGCACCTTTCGTCACCTTGAACGTCTTTCCGTCTTTGGCTTTGACGGCGGCCTCGGTGCGTTTATGCACCGGGTCAAATGGCTGGAAATGAACCACGTCATAACCCTTTAACGCTTCCTTGTCTTTCAGGCCGCCCAGAACGGCTAGATCAATCGTGTCGTTATTTTCTGCGCGCGACGCCAGCGCGCCATTGAGGATGACTTGTTCGGCAGGAACATTATTCACGCTGAACGGATCGCCCAACGTCAGTTTGTTCTGGGTCAGGGTGCCGGTCTTGTCCGCACACAGTAC
>Ga0181536_10001766_pt1 | contig 25092 bp, 18 predicted proteins | sample PEATcosm2014_Bin_41_FD_121105 | JGI IMG/M metagenome (GOLD analysis project Ga0181536, IMG submission 121105) | Peatland microbial communities from MTU Mesocosm Facility, Houghton, MI, USA - PEATcosm2014_Bin17_60_metaG | ecosystem: Environmental > Terrestrial > Soil > Wetlands > Peat | place...
GCCGCTGATTTGCCAATTGCCAATGATTCGCTCCCCGAAGCCGCCGCGGTTCAGGAAACGGCGCTGTTCGCCAAAGGGCAATTCGTAGGTGTGATTGACCACCAGTTTCTGGCCGACGTTGAAGTTGGAAAGGGCGCGCTCCGCCTCGAGGTCGAAGCTGTTCTGGGGCACGTTGTGACCGCTGCCTCCAATGTTGGCCGCATCGTCAATCGACTTTGACCAGGTGTAGAAGCCGCTCATCGAGAAACCACCGTGGAACTGCCGGCGCAAAACGACCTGGAGGCCGTTGTAAATCGAAGCCGCGCCCGAGGTTTCGTAAAGAAACTGCTGGACACCCGGAATTGAAGTTTCGTGCGAGCCGGAGGCGCTGGGGTTCACGCTATCAGGCGAAAGAAGTAGGTCGAGTTTCGTTCCCTTGGTGCCGATGTACTGGATCGAGAGGACAACGTTGCGGACAAGTTCATCCTCGAGGCTGAAATTCCAAGTCTGCGCGTAAGGCCGGCGGAAATTGGAGTCGGCCGCATAGGTATTATGAATCGTATTGGCGGCAAGGGTGGGGAACCCGTTCTCGAGCGTCAACATTTGCTCGGGGTTGGTGGTCAGAGTGGAGGCCTGCGCGAAAGGAGGCTGGTCCAGCATGTTGGCCACCATGCGCGAGTAGATGCTGCCGTCGTAAAAAACCCCATAGCCGCTGCGCATCACCAGGTGGCGCTGAATCCACGGCCGGTAAGCAATACCCAGGCGGGGCGAGAAGTTGTGCCAGTCGCTGTGGATGAGAGAAGGAGGCAGGGAACCCGGCTCGCGGCCGGTAACCACTTCCGGCGAAGTGAAGCCGGGCCCAAAGGCCAAGTCGGAGAGGTGTCCAAACTTTTCGTTAAGGGGCTGGAAGTATTCATACCGGATGCCGCCGTTGAGCGTCCAGTGGTTGCCGGCGCGCCAATCGTCCTGAATGAAAGAGGTGGTGACCCAGGTCCGGAGGTAGTTGCTCGCCACGCCGTAGCGGACCGAGGTGGTCTGTGGAAGGCCCAGCAGGAAATCCGCGAAGTCGAAGCCTGTTCCCGGGACCGGATATCCATTGTTGAAGTTGCTGGTGCTATAGCCGGTGAAGCTGAAGGTCCCCTCCGCGTTGGGATCAGTCTCGGTGTTCTGCTCGACGCGGCGCAGCTCGCCTCCCAGGCGAATGTTGTGCTTGCCGTGGTTCCAGATCAGAACATCGTTAGCGCGGAGGGTTTGCGGGCGAGTGAGAGAGGCGAGCGGATCGTTCAAACCGCCGAAATTCGTAAAGCCGATGCTGGGGATTGCCCAATCGAAGGGATTGATCGATACGCCGGTTATACCAAGTTGCGCGGCAATGTCCTGCTGGAAGGCAAAGTCGTTCAGCAAGGACGTCCGCATACGGTTGAAGTTCAAGGACAGGGTATTGACGAGGCGGGGATTGAAGGTATGCGATTCACTGGCGCTCAGATTCTGGCCGCGGCTCGAGGTCTGAGATTTTATGCCGGGAAAAGTGGCGACCGACTGGCTGCTCGAGCGGTTGAAGTAGTACATGACGTTCAGACTATTCTTGGAGTCGATCTGCTGCCCAATGCGGCCCATCACGCGGTCATTCGCGGTGGGCAGCGGAACCTGCAAATGAAAGTTCTGCACCTGCCCGGGGAGGTTGGGCATGGGAATGAAGGCCAGCAGACCTTGCGCGGCGGCCGAGATTCGCCGCGCGGGGATCGTGTCATCCGGAAAAGGCGTGCGTGCGCCAGTAGCGCTGCTTAAGGGGTCATAGATCGTTGTGTCTTGGCCGGACGCGAGAACTGCACCAGAAAAATTTCCTTCGCGCTCTGCCAGGGTGGGGACGGTTGAGAAGCTGTCGAGACCGGTCCTGCCGCGCTGCAAGTTGTAGCTTGCGAACCAGCTTGTCTTGTTGCTGCCGTTATAAATCTTGGGAATCACCAACGGGCCGCCCAAAGAGAAACCAAAGGTTTCCTGGTAGGAAGGGATGCGAGGCGACTCGAGCACGTTCAGAGGGTAGGGATGAGCATCGAAGCCTGAATTCGTGTACTGCTCAGTCAAATTGCCCCGGACTCGGTTTACCTGGGCGCGATTGCGGCCCCAACCACGCGCTCCTCCTCCACCGCCTCCAAAACCTCCGCCACCCCCGCCGAACCCTCCACCCGGTCCGCCTCCGCCCGGACTTCCTCCTGCGCCGAATGGGCTGCCTGCACTTCCTCCAAAGCCGCCGGGACCGCCACCAAATCCCATGCCTCCACCGCGCATTCCCCTCCGGCCGCCTCGGCCTTCCCCGGGGGTTGCGACATCACCCACCCCGCCGCCCAGCAGGAAAGAGTTGGCCGCGCTCGTGGAGGCGTCGGGATTTTCGGGCATCGTCTCGCCTGGGACAGCGTTCTCGGTGCCGGCGTTTTCCGCACCGCCATTCTCCGCAATGCGGAGCACTCCCTCTTCTCCTCCGGCGCCATCGCCGAAGGAGTTCTGTGAGGCAGCAGGGATTTGGCCGCGATTTCGGGCGCTTGCCGGGGGCGTTGCCAGGTTGCCATTGCGGCGTCTTAAGGGCGGGCTTCCCCCGGGGTTCCCCTGGGGTGTTGCAGTGCTCTCGGGTGTGGCAAGAACCATTGCTAAATTGATCTTGAGCGATTTATCGGCGGTCACAGGGATTGGCTCGCGCACGTCCGGCCGAAATCCGACCAACGACAAAGTCAAGCGGTAATTGCCAGGAGGAATCCCAGTGAAGTTGAAATTACCATCCTCGTCTGTTAATGTCTCTTTGCGTTCGCCGGTTGGCGGATTTATCAGTTGGACCGAAACGGCAGGCACGGAAACACCGCCTGGGCCCCGCACATGGCCAGTGATTGTTCCGGCTGCAGGGGCTTGGCCGGAAAGCGCTGAGGGCAGTATGCAGGCTAACACCCAGAGGGCACAGGAAAGGAGTACGGTGCTCTTAGATTCAGTTGGCATTCCGGGGTCGTTAACCTGCCGTCGCTCTTTGTAGCTTACAGGGTACCGCTTGGTATTCTCCTTGCACTCCCGTAAAGTTCCACAAAGCTGAGTTTTAGGGCCGCCCAAGCGTACCATGTATGCGGGACGTTCGAAGCGGGTTTTTCGTTCGCCAACCGTGAGAAGGACGCAGGTCGCAAACCGACAACCACATTACTCGGGTAGTACTTTTGTTGCATTGCGTCAGCTTGCCCGCTCTGTTAGTATCCCCAGTCTGAAATCGGGAGGGCTGGCAATTGCTCTCCTCCATCCCAGAATATCGTTGGTGGCCCAGGAGATCATGGCAGTTCCAAGCGAAGATACTCCCACAGAGACACGGCGACGCTCCCGCCATTATATCGTTCTATTGCTGACGGCCTTGGCGCTCCTCGCCAGTGCTTCTCCTGCCCAGCAAGCGAAGGACACGCGCCCGCAGGGCGTGAAAACACTGGAAACCATCCGGCAAGTCAGAGATCTGCCTTCTGAGAAGGCCAGGTTTGGATACTCGATTCATGTGCGCGGCGTGGTAACCTATGCCGACAAAACGCAGAACGATCTCTTCGTTCAAGATTCCACGGCTGGCATTTATGTGAACTCGGATGCCACCGTCCTGCAACTTCACTCCGGCCAGATCGTGGAGGTCACCGGCATCAGCGGGCCCGGAGATTTTGCTTCCCAGATTGAAAACCCCAAGATCCAGGTAGTCGGTAAGGGTCCTTTGCCGGCTCCCAAGCGGGTCACGGGAGAAGAGTTTGTTACCGGAGTCGAGGACAGCCAGTTTGTGGAGATCGAAGGGGTGGTGCGGTCGGCAGCAGAAAGCCAAGGCCGTTTGCTGCTGCACGTGGCCTCTGGGACTGTGATCATTCCCGTATACGTGTTGGACTATAAACCCATTCCGGAGGGTCTTGTAGGGGCCAAGGTCGTTGTGCAGGGCGTTTCCGGAGGCACCTACAACCCGCGATTCCAGTTTCTTGGCGCCATTCTCCTTGTGCCAGGGCTGAAAAACCTCGCCATTGAATTGCCGGCCTCTGCGGACCCCTTTTCAATTCCCTTGCGTCCCATCCACCTCGTCGAGAGGCTGGGTTCGGTCGGAGCTTACAACCAAGCCGTGCACGTTCAAGGGATTGTCACCCTGCAGTTGGCGGGCAAGCGCATTTTCATACGAGACGCCCAAGAGGGCTTGGAAGTTGAAACACTTCAAACAGCCCCCTTGAGTGTCGGCGACCGGGTTGACGTCGTCGGTTACCCAGCGGTAGGTGACTTCAGCCCGATGCTCCAGGACGCAGTCTATCGCAAGCTCGGGAATGGCGCGGCCACTCCCCCACTGGCAGCGACCGCTGCCCAGGCGTTGTCGGGGATCTATGATTGCGAACTCATCCAGATCCGAGGGCGCGTGCTAGGCGTCTCACTCCGCGGCAATCAAAGATCACTCACGCTCAGTTCAGACGGAGTCACGGTCGAGGCCCAGATGGAGGGAATTGGGCAGCAGGCGATGGCGGAGCACGCCCGCACGGGCAGCCTCGTGCAACTCACTGGAATCTGCGATGTCAGGGTTGACGAGAACCGGAACCCGGTGGGTTTCGCGATGCTCCTGCGCACGCCGGATGACATCGTAGTGCTGCAACAACCTCCCTGGTGGAACCTTCAGCGTACGCTTATCCTGCTGGGTATCACGGCCTTGGCCGTCATTTGTGTGCTGTTTTGGGTGGGCATGTTAAGGCGGCGCGTTGGGCACCAAACGGAGACCATCCGGGCTACGCTGGAGTCCACCGCGGACGGAATCCTGGTGCTGGACGCGACGGGAAACATCGTAGCCCACAACACGAAGTTTGCCGAGCTTTGGAACATCCCGGAGTCGGCCCTTGGCTTGGGCAATGACCGCAAGTGGATGGACTACGCTCTCCCCCAGGTGAAAGACCCGGACGCTTTCCTCAAGACAATGCGCAGTTTGTACGAGGATTCGGAGGCTCTATGTGACGATCTGGTGGAGTTTAAGGATGGACGCGTTTTCGAGCGCCATTCCGAACCGCAGCGTGCTTGGGGGAGGAACATTGGGCGGGTCTGGGGATTCCGCGATATCACCGAAAGGCGGCGGGCGGAGGAGGCAATGGCGGAAAGCGAAGAACGTTACCGCCTGCTGTTCCAACGCAATCTCGCGGGGGTCTACCGTGTCAGCCTGGCGGGGCGAATTCTGGACTGCAACGAAGCCTGCGCACGCATTTTCGGCTACTCCGCCCCGAAGGAATTAGTGGGGCGGAACGCCTCGGACCTCTACGCCAGTTCCTCAGCGCGGGAAGGGTTTACCTCCAGCCTCAAGGCGCAAGGGGCTCTGAGCAATTTTGAGCACTGCCTGTTAAAGAGGGACGGCACCCCGGTTTGGGTGCTGGAAACCGCCAGTTTGGTTAAAGACGGGGAAGAGCTGATCGAAGGCACGATGATCGACATTACGGCCCGCAAACAAGGAGAAGCAGAACTGCAAAAAGCGAAAGAGGTGGCCGAATCCGCGAGCCGCGCCAAGAGCGAGTTCCTGGCCAACATGAGTCATGAAATCCGCACACCCATGAACGGCATTCTGGGCATGACCGAACTCGCGTTGAGTACTGACCTGACCGGCGAGCAGCGGGAATTTCTCACCATGGTCAAGTCTTCGGCGGACTCGCTGCTGACGGTGATCAATGAGGTGCTGGATTTCTCTAAAATCGAAGCCGGGAGGCTGGACTTTGATCTGATTGAATTCAATCTGAGGGATAGTCTCGAGGAAGATGTTCGAATGTTCGCGTACCCGGCGGACCGAAAAGGTGTCGAACTGATTTGTGACGTGGCTCCCGAGGTGCCGGACGCGGTGGTGGGGGATCCTACCCGTCTGCGGCAAATCATCGTAAACCTCCTTTCCAATGCACTCAAATTCACGGAGCAGGGAGAAATCCTGCTGCGGGTTGAAGGGGACTCTTCAAACGAAAATGAGTCCGTGCTCCATTTCTCGGTCCGGGACACAGGAATAGGCATTCCCTCGGATAAACGGCAGTTCATCTTCGAGGCCTTTGCGCAGGTCGATAGTTCCACCACTCGGCGCTTCGGGGGAACCGGGCTGGGTTTGACGATTTCGGCGCGACTGGTGTCGATGATGCATGGCCGGATTTGGGTGGAGAGCGAATTGGGGAAGGGAAGTGCGTTCCACTTCACGGCGCGCTTCGGGCGGGCCCGCGCCGGCGTGACGCCGAAGAAGACCTCGCCGGTGACCCTTCACGGCGTACAGGTTCTGGTTGTAGACGACAACGCGACAAATCGGCGCGTGATGGATGAGACACTTTCTTTCTGGGGTATGAAAACCTGTTTGGCGGCGGATGGTTTTCAAGCCATGATGGCGCTGAGACACGCCCAGGAGAGTGGAAATCCCATTCCTCTCGTGCTGACCGACGCTCATATGCCGATGATGGATGGCTTCCGGTTGGCGGAGGAAATCAAGCGCGACCCGCGGCTGGCAGACACGCTAGTTACCATGGTGACTTCGGGCGGACAGGTCGGCGACGCGGCTCGCTGCCGCGAACTGGGAATAGCCGCCTACCTCACCAAGCCGGTCCGGCAGGCGGACTTGCTGGAAGCGATTGTCAGAGTTCTGGGCTCCAAGGCACGGACGGAGGAATCGGGACCGCTGGTGACGCGGCATTCCTTGCGCGAGAATCGCCGGGGCCTGGAGATCCTGGTGGTTGAAGACAACATCGTGAACCAACGCTTGGCCGAGCACCTCCTGCGGAATAAAGGCCACATTGTCACCATCGCGAACAACGGGCGGGAGGCGTTGGAAGTTCTCGAGCGACAGCGTTTTAACTTGGCCTTAGTGGATGTGCAGATGCCCGAGATGGACGGGCTGCAACTGACGGCGGCAATTCGAGAAAAAGAGCAAACCACAGGGGAGCATTTGCCGATAATTGCTATGACCGCTTACGCGATGAAGGGCGACCGAGAGCGTTGCCTGGAAGTGGGCATGGACGGCTATGTTCCCAAACCGATCAATTCCAAGCAGCTTTTTGAATTGATCGCCGGAGTGCGAACCGTCGAGCTCAAATCGTCGCTCGCCACGCCGCTCGGGGTAGATCACGAGATCCTCGATGAGTCGGCGCTCCTGGCGCGATTTGAAGGGGAGGCTGACTTGCTTCGGGATGTGGTCAATCTCTTCATGGACGACTGTCCGAAACTGATGGACGGGATTCGAGGGGCTGTGGAGCGGAGCGATGCCCACGGGTTGGAGCGGGCCGCGCATAAACTGAAGGGCACCGTGGCGAATTTCTCGGCTCGAGCTTCTTATGACGTGGCGCTGCGTTTGGAAGTGATGGGCCGGGAAGGACATCTCGATGAGGCTCGCGAAGCTCTGACCGCGCTCGACGCGGCCATCGAGAAACTGGGGCCCGTCTTGATTAAACTAAGTGGCGGCATAAAACCATGAAAATCCTGGCGGCCGAAGACGACCTCGTAACAGGGCGGATGTTACAAACCTACCTGGTGAAGTGGGGTTACGAGGTACAAGTCGTGACCGATGGCCTGCAGGCATGGCAAATCCTTCAACAGGAAAATGCCCCTCGTCTCGCTCTCCTGGACTGGATGATGCCGGAGATGGATGGCATGTCGATTTGCCGCGAGGTGCGGCGCCTTAACATCCAGCCTTATATTTACTTGATTCTCCTGACCGCCCGGCGATACCAGGAAGATGTGGTGGCGGGACTCGAGGCGGGGGCGGATGAGTATTTGACGAAGCCTTTTGACCCCTATGAGCTCAGGGCGCGTCTGCGTGCCGGTGCCCGGATTGTGGAGTTGCAGGATAGCCTGATTCAGGCGCGAGAAGAGCTTCGCGAGCTGGCCATGCACGACGTCCTGACCCGTCTTTTGAACAGGCGCGCCATTATGGATTTCCTGGCGGGGGAATTGGGCCGCGCCGCACGCGAACAAAAACCCCTCACGGTGATGATGGTTGACATTGATCACTTCAAGTCCGTCAACGACAAGTTTGGGCATCCGGCTGGAGACGGAGTCCTCTGCGAAGTGTCCAGGAGGCTGCGGGCATCCATTCGCACCTATGATCGTGTGGGGCGGTTTGGGGGAGAGGAATTCCTGGTGGTGGCCCCCGGCTGCGACGTAGCGCCCGGCCTAACCCAAGCAGAGCGGCTCCGTGAAGTAGTCAATTCCCAGCCCATAGCAGTCAAAGACATCTCCATCCATGTCACGGTCAGTGTGGGCGTAGCGACCTCGCACCATCTGCAACCGCCGCACATGGAGGTCCTCCTCTCTGCGGCTGATAAGGCCCTCTATCGCGCCAAGGAGAGAGGCCGGAATCGCGTCGAAGGGGAAAGTTCGCCGATTCCTCCCTCCGCTACGCCTGGCCTGCCTGTGGGTGTCCTTCCTGAATAGCCCAAAGATCCGGGCATGCACGCCATCTCTTGCATTACAACAAGCCGGCAGGTGACTTAGCGGAGGACTTATGGCTGATTCGGAAGGCCACCGCAAAGGTGTACTCGATGCGGCAACGCGGAGGAGGGGGATGATCTATTTGTCCATAATGCAATCTCTCAAACCGCTGGGAAGAGAGGTAATATTCTCCTGGCCTCTCAATTCACGCCGTGGGTCTTGGAAATTTCTACACGCGGAATGCAAGTCTGCCATAGTTCTCGCTCCGCCTGGCTGTTGCCAAACCTGTAACTTATTGAATTGCAAAGGCATTCGAAGGCAGAGATTGGCATCATTCTTGCCCTGCCTAATCGTGAGCCTTCTTGACCACTCGGAGGCTTGCCAACTCTGTTTATTGCAAGAGCCGATGACCAATTTGCACGTTGTAATATTTCCCGCAAGACCAACTGCTCGTACCTTCCATGCCGGGGGCATTTCGCCAGAATTCGAGGTGCCCCTCCCGCATCTTCTTTCTGTTTAGTCTACGCGCTTGGGCCCGGAAATTGCTCTGTGTCAAAAGAGGTGGCTCAAATGAACCGGCAAGGTTGAGTATGCCTTGTCGCATGACGTACCCGCCGTGAGCCATCGTGGAGTGCGCGATTCCTATGAAACTAAAGATATTATTGGCAGCAGCGGTCATTCTTCTGGTGGAGGGAAGCTTCCTGGCGCAAGAGAAAAAAGAGGAACCACAAGCTCCCGCCGCCTCGAGTTCACAAGCAGCTCCTGCGTCCTCACCGCACAACTACGCAATATCGCCCGAAGACGCAGCCAAGAAAAACCCGGTTAGATTTACCGATGCCTCAGTAGATCGTGGCAAGAAGGTTTTCAAATATCAGTGCGCGTTGTGCCATGGAGAAAAGGGAGACGGCAAAGGCGACTTGGCCAAAGAAATGTCACTAACGTTGCCTGATTTCACGCAGGCGGACACTTTGTCCAAGCGCACCGATGGCGAACTTTTTGCCATCGTGGCCACCGGCAAGGAACCTATGCCCAGCCAAAAAGACCGCATGCCCGAACCGCAGTTATGGAATGTGGTCAACTACCTTCGGGCTTTAGGTGGAAAGGTTCCTGCCAAGGCGACGCCCAAGGAAGCCGCAGACGAGCACGTGGTTTTGATTCCGCAGTAACGTTCCCGGTCTGGTCGGTATGGAGACGAGCGTCCGACCTGGGCGGAACCGATCGTCATTCCGGCGGGGAGTCCTGAGTTGCCCGGGGGACTCCCTTAGCGCATGGCTAATCTCTTGGCCAAGCTTAAGATGACATCTCTATCGGGCTCGGCAAGCCGACCCAAGAGGTTCCGAAGCTTCAACAGGAACTGAGCGTCTATTCCCTTATCGCCGTTGTCCCCTGTCAATTCGTCCAGCGTCCTCCGCGGCGTAAGGTTCGGAGTTGGCGGAGCCTCGTCCCCGGAGAAAAAGAGCTGGTACAGCGGAACATCGAGAACCCCCGCAAATCGCTCCAGGGTCTCCAGCGAAGGAACAGTGTGACCGTTTTCGACTCGGGATACGTAGCAACGCAGTAACCCCGTGCGCTCCTCGATATCCCCTTGCGACAATTGCTTTTGCTCGCGAAGCTGGCGCAGGCGCGTACCAATCAACATATGTTCACCCTCTTTCATTACGTTTGTGGCAAATGCTGTTCACAGCCATAACCTAGATGGTAATTTTCGCCGCCTTGCTCTGCTGCGACAAGGGCACTGAGGTACCGGTACGGAGGTTGTGCTGGGGGAGTACCGTCGTTTTGAGTTTGGCTTCGATGCTAGGTTTCCGATGTGCTGGCGGATTCTGAAAAAGAGCGGGCAAAGCGCCTGAGCGGCTGGTACGTGCCCAAGTGAGACCGGGCGCTAAACTGCTAACTTGGACGCCAATGTGATCAGAGAGTTAATGCGCCGCTCCACAAGGGGGAGGATCTCTATCGTGGACCAGGAAGCGTTTGTGCCCACTATCCCAACACCATGGTCAGCAGGGCCATCCGGACCGAGAGGCCGTTTTGCGCTTGGCGGAAGTAGGCCGCCCGCGGATCGCTGTCAACTTCCCTGGCGATCTCGTCGAGGCGGGGAAGCGGATGCATGACGATAGCGTCGGCTTTCATCATTCGCAGGGATTCCGAAGTGATCAAGTACACGCCTCGGCATTGCTCGTAGTCGGCAATGCGGTCACCGAAGCGCTCCTTTTGAATCCGCGTCTGATAGACCACATTCACCTCAGAAAGCACTTTGTCGAGGTCGGTTTCTTCCGTGTACCAGACGCCTTTTTCGCGCAAATGGCCGAGGATATCTTCTTTCATTTTCAAGAGAGGTGGAGCAACGAAGTAAATGCGTACATCCTGATACTTACTCAACAAATAGGCCAGCGAGCGAACGGTTCGGCCCTGCGCCAAGTCTCCCACCATGGCGATTCGCAAGCCTTCAATCGAGCCGATCTCTTTATGGATGGTGTACAGGTCCAGCAGAGCCTGTGTGGGATGTTGACCGGCCCCGTCTCCGGCGTTAATAACCGGGATGCGTGATACGGACGCCGCGCGTTTGGCCGAACCGACCTCGTAATGACGGATCACCAGGACATCGGCGTAACCGTTCAAAATGCGAACCGTATCCTCGAGTGTTTCACCCTTGGCAACCGAAGAGAATTCGGCGGCGTTTTCCGTTGAAACCACGCTCCCCCCGAGGCGGTGCATCGCCGCTTCAAAAGAGAAGCGGGTGCGCGTTGACGGCTCATAGAAAAGTGTGGCCATGATTCGTCCGCGGAATTGTGAAGTCCCGCCACCCGAGACGACTTTCTCCATATCTTGCGTGGTTTGAATGAGGCGCGAGATTGTAGACACGTCGAATTGCTGGGCTTCAACTACGTGGTGCAGATCCATGGGAAAAGCCTCCGCTGAGAAGAGGAGTCAGGAGTCAGGAGTCAGAAGACTCGACCACCCGTGGTAGGGACGATCCCGATGCCGGACCCTCGTTTCTCCGCAACAGGAAAATGCAAGCGTGCAAGATACTCCGAGGACATCGATTCCGTCAACCTCAACATTCTGACACTTCGAGATTCTGACTCCTGGTTTTGACTGGCAATTCTATTGCAAGGTGGTATCATTCTGGGGATTGACGAGATTGTACATGAGTTCTTTAAGTACGGAAACTCCCGCAGCCGGCAGCACGACCGTCGAGTTCTCACCGCCCCTCGCGGAACCTTCCGTTGAATCGCGTGGCCGCCTTTGGCATTACCTCCTGGCGTTCTTTGCCGGAGCCGTGATCGTCTCGGCCCTAACAGGATTTCACATTCTGGAGAATCGAAAGGCGACCATTGCCTACTGGCAGGACCAACAGTCGACCATTGCCGGCGACCGCGCGCGTTTGATATCAAACTGGCTAGGGGAACGCCGCGCTGACGCCGAGTTACTTTCCTTGTACCCCTCCGTTCAACGATTGCTCTGGCCCGTTGAGGAGTCCGGATTGACGGGCGCCCTTCGAGAGGAGGAGGTTGGTCATCTTTCGGCATTCATGGACCAGGTCGCCTTCACGCATGGCTATGCGGCTATTTACCTGATCAGTATGGAGGGACGAGTTGAGGCGCGATCCGCGACCTCGGAAAGAATGGCGCCCGCAGTAATTGAACGGGCGCGACAGGTGTCGCAGGGCCACGCATTTTGGGTTGGCGCATTGGGGCAGAGGCAGGCCAGTAGTTATGTCTATTTTCTTTCGCCGGTTTTTCCCGGCGCTCGTTCCAAGGCGGAAGCCCCGTCTCCGTCCTCCGCCATGGGCTTGCTGGTCTTGCAAATTGACCCCAGAAAGGGGTTGTTTCCGCTGCTGATGGTGGAAAGCGTACCCACGCGCAGCGGCGAAACGCTGCTCCTGGAACGCCAGGGAAACGAGTTGGTTTATCTCTCGCCGCTGCGCGGCGCACCACTTCCGCAGGGTAATCGGCTAGGTCCCCTGACAGTTCCCGCGGCCGAAGCCGGGCGCGTGGGAAAATCACTGAGCGGCGAAAGATTGGACCACCGTGGCGTTCGCGTTCTGAGCGCCGAGCTGCCCATCCCTCTAACCGATTGGATACTGGTGAGAAAGATCGACCGGCAAGAAGCGCTGGAGGATTTCTCCAGCCGAGCCCGGCTCGAAGCGTTGGTGGGGGCGTTGATCATTCTCGTTTACGCCTACCTCTTGATTGGATACCGTCGCACGACGCTGGGCCGCGCTCTGGAAGAAAGAGTGGCGCACCAGCAGGCCATCCTCGCTCTCCAGGCGTTTGCGCAGGAAATGGTGGACAACGTCCCGGTGGGCCTATTGATGCTCTCTCCCGACCTGAACGTCCTTTCCGCCAACCGGACTTTTCTCGAGGGATTTCATGTGCGTCCCGAGAAAGTGATCGGACGCCCCTTGCCGGAGGTCATCCAGGCAGAGGGGCCGCCCCGCCGTCTGATGGGGGCTACAGAGCTTGGCGCCGAACAGCACGATGTGCTTCTGAACCTCGCCGCGTTAGGCGGAATGGGGACTCGGCCTGCCCGGCTTGGTCTGACCCAAATCTCCAATGGGCAGGGTAAAGGCCGCCTGTTGCTGACCGTCGAGGACCAGACGGAGAGCGAACGCTTGCGCACGGCCGCCGAGGCTTCGGAGCGCCGCTTGCGGGAACTGGTTCAGAGCATCGATGCGATTGTGTGGGAAGCCGAACCGCAGACCCATCAATTCACGTTCGTGAGCCAGCGAGCTGAACAAATCCTGGGCTACCCTGTTGAGCAATGGCTTAAGGAAACGGGTTTCTGGGAGCGGCATCTTCATCCGCTCGATCGCGAGCTGGTGGTGGCAGCGCGGCGGCAGGCGATGGGGGAGGGCCGGGATCACAGTCTTGAATACAGGATGGTCGCGGCGGACAGCCACCTGGTTTGGCTCCACGATACCACGCATGTGGTGTTGGACGCGGAGCGGCGCCCCATCCACCTGCGCGGTGTGGCGATCGATTCCACCAAGGAAAAATCGGCGGAGGCGGAAAGAACCCTGCTGATCACCGCCATCGAACAATCCGCAGAGGGAATCTTCATCACCGATGCCAAAGGCACCATCCAGTACGTCAATCCCGCCTTTTGCCGTGTCTCGGGGTACTCGCGCGCGGAAGCCCTGGGTAAGAACCCGCGCATTCTCAAGTCCGGAAAGCAAAACGAGGCTTTCTACAAACGGCTTTGGACTACTATCCTGGGCGGTGAAATCTGGCAGGACGAAATCATCAACCGCCGCGGGGATGGGAGTTTTTACAACGAGCATATGACCATCACGCCGGTGCGGGACCAGCGCGGTGAGATTACGCATTTCATTGCCATTAAGACTGAGGTGACCGAGCGAAAGCGCCTCGAGCAGCAGCTACGCCAGGCGCAGAAAATGGAGGCGGTGGGCAGGCTGGCGGGCGGCGTGGCGCACGACTTCAACAACATGCTGACGATTATCAGCGGGTACAGCGGGCTTCTGATCGAGCACCCCGGCATTGGCGAACCGCTGCGCGGGTACGTCGACGAGATCAGGAACGCCTCGGGCCGGGCCGCCTCGCTGACGCGCCAGCTTCTCGCCTTCAGCCGGCAGCAGGTGCTGGCGCCCCGGGTGCTGGATCTGAACTCCGTGGTCTCCAACATCCAGAAAATGCTGAAGCGGCTGATCGGAGAGGACATCGACCTGGTCACCGCTCTGGGCGAGAGTTTGTGGCCGATCATGGCTGACCCGGGGCAACTCGAGCAAGTGCTGATGAATCTGGCGGTCAACGCGCGCGACGCCATGCCGGAGGGCGGGGTGGTCACCATCGAGACCGCGAATGTGAAAATGGATGCGGCTTCGGCGCAGGCCCACTTTCCCCTCAAGCCGGGGCCTTACGTTCTGCTGACGTTCAGCGATACGGGCATCGGGATGGACGCCGAAACACAAGCCCGCATCTTCGAGCCTTTCTTCACCACCAAGGAGGTTGGAAAAGGCACCGGCCTCGGGCTGGCCATGGTTTACGGCATCGTCAAGCAGAGTGGAGGATACATCTGGGTCTACAGCGACGTGGGGAAGGGAACGACCTTCAAGATTTACTTGCCCCGCACCGAGGTTGAGGTTGACGATCCGAGTTCCGGTCGTGGGCGAGCCGATGCCCAACGCGGCACAGAGACGCTGCTGCTTGCCGAGGACGACGACTCCGTCCGCGAGTTGGTGCGCAATGTGTTGCGGGAGAATGGCTACAAAGTATTGGAAGCCAGCCGCGGGGAAGAGGCGCTGGAGTTGTCTGAGCTGTTCGCGGGCAAGATCGATTTGCTGGTGACCGACGTGGTGATGCCGCAGATGAACGGACGCGAGTTGGCCCGCCGGCTGCTGATTCAGCGCCCGCAACTCAAAGTGCTGTACATTTCCGGCTACGCGGATAACTCCGTTTTCTATCCGGGCGGGCTGGATGCCGGCGGGGCATTCCTGCAAAAGCCTTTTACCCCTGAGGCGTTGGCTCGCAAGGTGCGAGAGGTGTTGGGCGGCCCGTACCGGCGATCGTAGCGGCAGTCGAGAGTCAAGAGTCGAAAGTCAAGAGTCAGGACCTAAGACATCTGAAATCTCGAATCTCGAATTCCCTTTGTCTCGGATAACTTTTGACAATCCCCTCGCCCCCTTGGGGGAGAGGGTGGCGAGCGTAGCGAGCCGGGTGAGGGGATCGGAAGACACAACATGATCGTCAAGACTTTTGCGCCACACCACACTAGCATCGGATCGTCTTCCGCTTCTTTCCCACGCGCCCCGCAGCCTCGTTCTTGGCGATGTACGCGCTCGCCAGCGGCACTTTGCAGGCAGTGTCGCCGACGTCCACGGAAACTTCGCCTATCTTCTGAGCGGCCGCCTTCGCTTGTTTCAGCAAGGGTTTCACATACGTCCCCACCGCGATGACAAACCCATTCATTGCAGATCGAACCCGGTTTGGCGCCGTATGGATCTCCTTGACGATGGTGGCGAGCAATCTCTCGATTTCCGCAAGGTCCAAAAGCGCATCCGCTTTTGTGGCGACGAGTCCGGAATAAGTGCACCATCCTGACGCGGCCACAAACTCGTTGTTGGACGCCATCCACTCCCTCGCCAGATCGCGAGCCTGCGGATTCTCCACCGCCACCCACGGCACGGTGTATTCCGAAACCATGGGCATCCCCGACGCGCCTTCCGCCCAAGCTTGCAACTGCTGCTTGGGCATCTCGGATCCGTCGGCCACCATGCCGGCGAGGTACATGGCATCCAGGTTTCCGGTCTCATAAAGCTGGCCAGCCAGAGCCTGTTGCCCCCTGATGGTTTTTGCGATCTCCTTAAGATTTGCCACGCTCACTCCGAACATCTGTTTGGGGTGATTGCCGTGACGCGCGTAAATGACGCGCGTCTTCTCACTGCCCTTGCTGCTCAGTTCCGCCATGACGGACTGGAGAGTAGCCATCGAGATTTCTCCTCTACCAGGAAGATTGATGAACCGCCAAAACTCGTATCTGTGCTGAATGACCCTGGCTTCATCGTAATGTGCCGAGGCCTTTGAAAGCAAGAAGGGCGGAGGCGGCAGGGCTGAAGCCCCACCCTTCCCGAATGCCCCGTTCGGATGGCGATTTCCGGAAATGAGTACAATCTACTGACTCGCAACTCTAAGGTTGACAGGGTGGCGGACATTTTGTACGATAATCTCACTTGGGGCACGAGACGACATCCAAGCGACTCAGGGAGTTTCAGGGCGACTCATGCGGATCAGACGTCACGTGAGGGGTCTTTCATTACTGAGCTTGTCTGTGGCGTTACTGTTCGCAATTCGGGAGCTTCCGGAACTGGCGTCGCTGGCAGACGATGTCTCGAATGACGGCGAGGTCATTGAGCTTGTCGTTTGCGACGCTTCCTCAGGTAAGGCTTCAGAACGCGACCATGAGGAGTCCGCAGGCCACGCCACTGTGACGCAGGACGTGGCTCGGTTCCGGACATGCCATTTCTCTCGCATTCTCCCGCTCCGGCCGGGCAAAAGCCCGCTGCAATTGCTCTCCTTACTCAGAGTCTGACCCGCCCTAACCCGATGCGCTAATCTCGGCGCGCAGAATGCCATTCAGCAACACAAAAATCTTCAAAGGAGAACAAGTATGGACCAACCATCTTTGGAACAATTTCGCGCCAGCTTGCGGGGTGAGCTTATCCAGCCTAGTGACCCGGGTTACGACGACGCCCGCAAAGTCTACAACGGCATGATCGACAAGCACCCGCGCCTCATCGTGCGCTGCGTGGATACAGCCGACGTGATCTATGCCGTTAACTTCGCCCGCGAGAATGGCCTGCTGGTAGCCATTCGCGGCGGCGGACACAATGGGGGCGGACTTGGAACGTGCGATGACGGACTGGTGATCGACCTATCCCGGATGAAAGGCGTCTACCTGGATCCGGTGGCAGGGGAAGCGCGCGTTCAGGGCGGCTGCGTGTGGGGCGACGTGGACCACGCCACGCATGCTTTCGGCATGGCGGTTCCCAGCGGTTTCATCTCCACCACGGGTGTGGGGGGACTGACGCTGGGGGGCGGCATTGGCTACCTGACGCGGACCTATGGATTGACCATCGACAATCTGCTGGCCGCGGACGTCGTCTTGGCTGACGGACGATTAGTCAAGGCGAGCGCCAAAGAGAATCCTGACCTCTTCTGGGCGCTACGCGGAGGGGGCGGTAATTTCGGTGTCGTCACTTCCTTCCTCTTTCGCCTACAGCCGGTGAAGACCGTCTACGCGGGGCCGACGTTGTGGCCGTTGGAGCAGGCTGGGGAGGTGCTGCGGCATTACCGCAAGTTTATTGTCGAAGCGCCTGATGACATCAACGGTTTCTTTGCTTTCCTGGTGGTTCCCCCGGCGCCCATGTTCCCGGAGCATTTGCACCTCCAGAAGATGTGCGGGATCGTATGGTGCTGCACGGCGCCGCCCGAGAAAGCGGAGGCGGCACTGAGGCCCATGCGGAGTTTTGGCAAGCCGGCGTTCGACCACGTCGGCCCGTTCCCTTTCCCAATCCTCCAGAGCTTGTTCGATACGCTCTACCCGCCCGGCCTGCAATGGTACTGGCGAGCGGACTTCGTGAAGGAAATCAGCGACGAGGCGGTGGCGCTCCACGTGGAGCACGGCTCTCGACTCCCAACCATGTTCTCCACGATGCACCTTTACCCCATCGACGGGGCGGCCCACCGCGTGGGCAAGGACGACACGGCATTCAGTTACCGGGATGCGACGTTTGCGGAAGTGATCGTGGGCGTTGATCCGGATCCGGCCAACAAGGAGAAGATCAGCAACTGGTGCAAGGAGTATTTCGACGCGCTGCATCCCTACTCTGCGGGCGGCGCCTATGTGAATTTCATGATGGACGAGGGTCAAGATCGCGTTCAGGCCGCATTTCGCGACAACTATGCCCGGCTGGCGCAAATCAAGAGGAAATACGATCCCCGCAATTTCTTCCGCGTCAACCAGAATATCCAGCCTGGGAGCTAGAGAGCCGAGGCCGTCACGCCGGATCCGCTCCGGGGGGAGAACGGGCTTGACAGGGGTTGGGGAGGACAATTAGAGTATGAATCGGGCATAAAGTCTAAATAGAACTGTTAGAGTTGAGTCTCCCATTCGCTTTACAACTGGATGTGAACCCCAGGTGTGTGCGTAGAGCCGGGCAGAATTCCTGAATCTCTGCCCCTCGCTTTCCCGCCACTCAAATTGCAGGAGGCGTTTCCTTGGCTACACCCGTAACGAAGCAGTAGTGGTGGCTTTAAGCCGCCATCTGGCGAGGTAAACTCGCCGCTACGAATTCAATCCGAGACACTACCCACTTAGAGGAGGAGACAATGCTTGGAGATAAGATTGGCGAAGAGATGGGGAAGGTTACAGTGCGGCGAGTGCTTCCGTGCCAGGGCGCAGGCCCGATGATGGAAACTTCGTTCCAGGCGGAAGGCTCGATTCTGGGAGTAGGTCATAGGACGACGGGCACGTATACCTCAACACTGCGGCCGGACGGCAGCCTGATTGGCAGCGGGCAGGGTGTGGTCATGAATGTGGAGGGCGGCGCCGCAAGCTGGGTGGGCCAAGGCGTGGGCTTGATCGGGAAAGATGGATCGGTTAAGTATCGCGGAGCCATCTTCTACCAGACCGCGTTTCCCAAGTGGACGCGGCTGAATAGCGTGGCAGCCATGTTCGAGTATGACGTTGACTCGCAAGGGAACACGAAGGCGGGAATATGGGAATGGAAGTAGCGAGTGGCAATCGCCGACCGGGCGCCATCCACAAGCCAGGCGACCTCGGCTCGGTCGCTTCGCGACATCGCAGACTCCAAACCACGGAGTCTGCGCCGGCCTTCCGCCGCAGGCGCGCGAAGAGCCGCAGACTTTGGAAAGTAGTTCTGCGCTACGGGCTCGGAGTGTTTTTGGAAGGGGCTAATAACAGGGTCGTTCAAAGGAGGAAGCATGCCAAAGTACGTGATCGAACGCGAGATTCCAGGGGTGGGAAATCTGACGCCGGACGAGGCGCAGGCGGTAGCGCAGAAGTCTTGCAGCGTGCTCAATAAGCTCGGGCCGAGCATTCAGTGGCTGCACAGCTATGTGACTGCCGACAAGATCTACTGCGTCTACATCGCACCCAATGAAGAGATGGTTCGAGAGCACGCGAAACAGGGAGGCTTTCCGGCGAATCGCATTTCCGAGGTGAAATTGATAATCGATCCTACCTCGGCGGAAGGCTGATCGCACCACAGAGGCGCTAAGGCGCTGAGAGTGGAGTGCGGCAGCGAAGTTGCCGCTAGAAACCACGAGCATGACTCTCCTCCTTAGCTGAGGAGGGGTAGGGGGTGGTTGGTCCCGTCGTGACGCCGGCACCCCCACCCCTGCTCCCGTTGAGGCGGGCATTTTCAAATCAGGAGAAACAATGCCACCTGACCATACACAAGATTTGCGGGCGCGGCGAGAAGCGGTGGTGAATGCGCATATCGAGGCGGAGACAGTGACGCATGACGTCGCCGCCGCGCTCGCCACCTTTCATCATCCCCGATACGAAGTTCCGGCTGTGGGGGCTATTGCCGACGGAGGCCAAGCGGTGGAAGGTCTGCTCACTCTACTGCTGGGGGCGTTTCCTGATTTCTGGCTTAAAAGGCTGGCAGCCTATCACGCCGATGACGCAGTCATCGTCGAATGCAAGTTCGGCGGTACGCACCGCGGCACGTGGGCTGGAATCGCACCCACTGGAAATAAGATGGAGGTGCAAAGCGCCTGCATCTTTGTCTTTGAGGGAGAGAATCTGATGTGCGAGAAAGTCTATTTCGACCATGCCACGATTCTGCGGCAGCTAACGCCATCCGCGTAGACGTCCCCCCTCTCACACCACAGCGGCGCTGAGGGTTGATCGCATCAGGCGGTCCGTTTGGGTTTCGGCGGCTCTGCGGTGAGCATTCTGCATACGGACGCCGCCGCTGCGCACACTCGAAGCACGGGTGGGCGCGCCACACTGAACTACCTGCGCCTACGAGGTTCCCCGCCGCGAAGGGAGGAGCTACTTCGCATTGATCAGTATTCGAGCCGGGTCCGCCTCGTAGCCCTCATCGTTCAGCGTTTTCTCGACAGCCGCGCGAAGGCTCTTCTCGTCGGCACCCTTCGGCGAATCGCAGTGCCGCAGGATCACCTCTTCGCCGGACTTAATCCGCACCAGCCACTTCGACTTGGCATCATCCCATGAGACGTCCGCACCATCTGCACGCATGTCAGCCTCCTGTTCCATCTTATATACCATTACTACAAATCGAACGCTAGTCTTACGAAACTGCTGAGATCCTTCGCTTCGCTCAGGATGACGGGCGGTGTGCAACGTACAGGTCACTTGTCAACGAGTGATTCCATGGTGTAAGTTCGAACGAGTGCCCAGCGCGCGCCCCAAGGCCGTCAGGGACGCGCAATTCAACTTAGGAGTCCGCCATGCAAACCCACATCCTCGGCACCACCATGCCGGTGCTTGAAATTGCGCTTGACCCCAACGAATCCGTCATCTCTGAAGCCGGAGAGCTTTCCTGGATGACGAGTTCCATCCAGATGACGACTCACACCCAGTTCGCAGGCGGCGGAGGCATCTTCGGCGTGCTGAAGCGCGTGGCGGGCGGGGGATCGCTGTTCATGACGGAGTACCGGGCCGTGGGCGCTCCGGGCGGAATTTCCTTCGCCACAAAGCTGCCGGGGCATATTGTACCCATCGAAGTTGGCGGAGGACAGGAATACCTGATTCACCGGCATGGGTTTTTGTGTGCGACGCCGCAAATTCAGCTCAGCGTTGGCTTCCAGCAGTCGCTGGGAGCGGGAATCTTCGGCGGCGACGGCTTTCTGCTGCAGCGCGTCAGCGGCGTGGGGCATGCCTGGATCGAGCTTTCCGGCGAGCTGATCACGAAAGACCTCGCTCCGGGGGAAAACCTGCGGGTGCATCCCGGGCACGTCGGCGCGTTCCAGGCTTGCGTTTCCTTCGAGATCACGACGGTGCCGGGAATCAAGAACCTGATCTTCGGCGGCGACGGAATCTTCCTCGCTTCTCTCACCGGGCCGGGACGAATCTGGCTGCAAACCCTGCCCATCTCCAGACTGGCACATAAGCTCATGGAGTATATGCCCAAGCAGCACAGGGGATCAGTCGAGGGCGGCGTGGTCGGTGGCATCGTCGGGTCGATTCTGGACGGGATGAAATAAAGAGCCAGCGGTCCGTGCTGTAGGGGGACGGCTTGCCGCCCCCTCGTTGTTCCGCTGCAATCGCCGAGGGCAAGCCTTACCCTACAGCACCTGGGCAGATCAATGTAGTGGGGACTTGCCGTCCCCGCATTTCCACTGGCCCCGGCGAGGGTAGGGCAAGCCCTACCCCTACTACTTGCGGGTCCAGTCGCGGGGGGCCTAGGGGCGCAGGGGCATCCGCCTCTACCTGATGGATTGACGCCATGAAAATCACTGCGATCAAAACTCTCGTGGTCAACGCCGAAATGCGCAATTGGGTGTTCGTAAAAGTGGAGACCGACCAGGCGGGCCTGTGGGGTTGGGGCGAGGCGTCGCTCGAATGGAAAACCAAGGCGGTCGTGGGGGCCGTCGAGGACCTGAGTGCTCTGGTGACGGGCGAAGATCCCACGCGCATCGAATACTTGTACCAGAAACTCTACCGCGAGTCTTTCTGGCGGCTGGGCGTGATCGGCATGAGCGCCGTGAGCGGCATCGAACAGGCCTGCTGGGATATCGTCGGCAAGTCACTGGGCCTTCCCGTCTATAAGTTGCTGGGCGGCGCGGTGCGTGAGCGAGTGCGCATGTACACTCACCTGGGCGGCGGGGAGATGAAATCGGTTTACGAGACTTTTGACCCCGCGCCACTCGTCGACCTGGCGCAGGCGGTGGTGGCCAAAGGATACACTGCCGTCAAAGTCGTTTGCGTTCCCTACTCAGAGCCTCTGATGAGCGCGTCCTACGTGAAGAAGTTCGCCCAGGCCATCGAAAGGCTGCGACGGGCGGTGGGCGACGGGGTGGACCTCATGATTGACTTTCATGGCCGAACCTCTCCGGCCATGGCGATTCAGTACATCAACGCGGTGACCGAGTTTCATCCGTTTTTCTGCGAGGAGCCCGTGCCGCCGGAAAACGTCGCGGCCTTGCGCGAGGTGCGGCAGGCGGTGCGCGTGCCCATCGCGACGGGGGAAAGGCTCGTGACGCGGCACCAGTTCCGCGAAGTCTTCGAGCAGCAAGCCTGCCACGTCATTCAGCCTGATCTGTGCCATTGCGGCGGGCTGCTGGAAGGGAAGAAGATTGCGGCTATGGCGGAGGTTTACTATATGGGTGTGGCGCCGCACAACCCCCTGGGCCCCGTGGCGAATGCTGCCGCACTGCACTTCGCGCTCTCCACTCCTAATTTCCTTATCCAGGAAGATATGCTTAGCGATGTTCCGTGGCGGTGGGACGTGGTCCGGCATTCGCTGGAAACGCGCGAAGGCTACTGGCTGAAAACCGAGCAGCCCGGGCTGGGTGTGGAAGTCAACGAGGAGGAAGCGCGAAAGCACCCCTTCCAGCCGGAGGCGATGCCGACCACCAGCATCCGAGCCGCAGATGGAGCCATCCTGGATTGGTAGCGGTCCTTTCCGTATCCTCGCAACGAATCGTGCCGGCAATTAGGATATAATCCGTCACCGCGAATTGTGTCGCCGCGGCAGATGCGTCTCCTGGAGGAGGTCCACTTGAACAAGCTTCTTAGTCTTTGTCTTCTCTTTCTCGCGCTCGCATCCGGAGTGGCGGCCGGCGCGGAGGATACGCCTCCCGTACTGGTGATGGGGTCAAGCGCGCCTGACTTTTGTCTGCCGGGGGTGGACGGCAGGGTGCATTGTTTGCGAGACTTTGCTTCCGCCAAGATTTTGGTGGTGATGTTCACGTGCAACCACTGTCCCACGGCGCAACTTTATGAGACCCGAATCAAGCAACTAGTGTCCGACTACCAGAACCGGGGCGTGGGGTTTGTGGGCATCAACCCCAACAACGCCAACGCGGTCCTTCTGGATGAACAGGGTTACACAGACCTGGGCGATTCGCTGGCGGAAATGAAGATCCGCGCCGCCTATCGGCATTTCAACTTCCCGTATCTCTACGATGGCGAGACCCAGAAAGTCGCCCGCGCTTACGGCCCGGCGGCGACGCCCCACCTCTTCATCTTCGATGCCGAGCGCAAGTTGCGCTATGAGGGGCGTGTGGACAACAACCCGCGCGAAGCGTTGGTGACCAGGAAGGATGCTCGCCTTGCCCTGGACGAGCTTCTTGCCGGCAAACCCGTGTCAGTGGAGAAGACCCCGGCCGTCGGCTGTTCGACCAAGTGGATGTACAAGGAAGAGTCGCGCGAGGAAGAGATGCGCCGCATCGAAGCTGAGCCCGTGACGGTTAAGCCCGTCACCGCGGACGCATTGAAAGCTTTGCGCAAGAATAGCAGCGACAAACTGCTCCTGGTCGATTTCTGGGCTACTTGGTGCGGGCCATGCGTCGCGGAGATGGCCAAGCTCGAGACCATTTACCGCATGTTCCGCGCTCGCCCCTTCGACTTAATCATGGTGAGTACGAACTACCCTGATGAGCAAAAGGGCGTTCTCGCGGCGCTTCGCAAGGCGCACGCCAGCAACACGAATTACATCTTCGGCGCGACAGATATCTATGGTTTGATGGCGGCCTTTGATCCGGATTGGAATGGCGCGGACCCCTACACTCTGCTGATTCGCCCCGACGGCGAGGTGGTCTACAAGGTTCAAGGCCCGATCGATGAGTTGAAAGTGAAGCGGCTCATTCTCGCCAACCTGCCTGATGACGACAGCTACCGGGGAATCCAAGCCTATTGGCGGTCCTCAGTCTATGGCAAGTAAGGAATTCACCATCGCGCGGGAAAGCCGCAAGCAAATGCAGATTCTTCGCTGTGCTCAGAATGACATGTCATCCTGAGCGAAGACACGTCAACCTGAGCGAAGCGTGTCAACCTGAGCGCAGCGTGTCATCCTGAGCGAGGCGAAGGATCTGCTTTTCTTTGCGCGGCTGCGGTCAACGGAAGGAACCCATGATTTCCACCAGGCGGCAGTTTGTGAAAGCGACTGGCCTCGTCGGGCTTGCGGCTCCGCTGCTTGCTCCGCAGGCGAAGGCCGATCCTCGGGACGGCGCTGGGGACTGCCCGGCCACGATCAAACATCCCCTCGATGGCGAGTGGGAATTTCGCTTGGACCCAGATAACCAGGGCGAAGCGCAAGGCTGGCAGCTCCCAACCGCGTCGCGCGATGGCTGGTCAGCAGTTACCGTGCCACACACCTGGCAGATCTCCGAGGACTCGGCCGGCTACCTGGGCACGGCGTGGTACCGGCGCCGCTTCGAGGTCCCGGAGTCGTGGTCCGGCAAGATCATCCGCCTCGAATTTGAAGCGGTGTTCCATAGCGCTGTGGTGTGGGTGAATGGGCAGCCGGTGGGCAGCCATTTACGCAAGGGATACACGTCTTTCACCCTCGACATCACGGCTGCCGTTATCCCGGGCCGGTCCAACCTGGTTACCGTCAAAGTGGATAATTCTTTCGACCAAAACATGCTCCCGCGCGGCAATTCCTATGACTGGACGCCGGACGGCGGGATCATTCGCCCGGTCAGCTTGCTGGTCAGCCCCGAGACGCTTATCGAACGGGTTGATGTCGATGCCCAGCCTGATTTGGCAGCCGGGCGCGCCAGCGTAGCGATTCGCGCGATCCTTCGAAACTCTTCTGTCGACCCACGGCAAGTTGAAATCGGTTACCAGGTTATTGAAGAGGAGACCGGCCGGGTGGCATTGCACGTCGATCGAGCGGCGATCGAAACACTCGGGGCCGGGGCAGGCGAGGAGGTGTCGCTGCCTACGGGCGCCTTGAACAACCCGCGCCTCTGGCATTTCGATCATCCGCACCTGTACCGGCTGGAGGTTACAATTGCGGACCACGGTGCGGCGTTGCATTCCTGCTCGACCACTTTCGGGGTGCGCAAAATCGAGGTCAAAGACGGCGGCTTCTATCTCAACGGCGAGCGCGTCTGGCTGATGGGAGTCGAGCGCATGGCGGGCAGCAACCCGCTGTACGGGATGGCGGAACCCGAATCCTGGGTTGTTCACGACCACGATGACATGAAGGAGCTTAATTGCGTCTTCACGCGCGTTCATTGGCAGCAAGAC